>Ga0182239_1000039_pt1 | contig 48551 bp, 44 predicted proteins | sample hydfrate6_PW_210_FD_132456 | JGI IMG/M metagenome (GOLD analysis project Ga0182239, IMG submission 132456) | Subsurface microbial communities from deep shales in Texas, USA - hydraulic fracturing test 6_PW_210 | ecosystem: Environmental > Aquatic > Deep subsurface > Shale gas/oil reservoir >... | reverse complement strand
GTTCAATATCTGCGTTACGCGCAATTTCTCAGAATTTCACGTACGGATAAGTACGCTGCATTCTTCGAAATTGCGCAAGCCTTGATCTTGAACTGTTTACGGCGCCATCTAAAAACTTACTTTTTACGAAACAATCAATTCATAAAAATGCTGTGCCTGCGGGGAAACAATCTTTCTGATTCAGACCCCATTGTCAAGCATTTTTTTTAATGGTGCCGCAAAAAGTTCAATATCTGCGCTATGCGCAATTGTCCAGAATTTCAAGTACGGATAACCACCCTGCATTCTTCGAAATTGCCCAAGCCTTGATCTTGAACTTTTTGCGGCACCATCTATAATCAGACTTTTTCCGGTGCCATCAACTTTGAACCTTGAACTTTGAACCTTGAACTTTTTCATCAGACCTTGTATTTGCCGAAATCCTCCGGCGACAGATTCTGCAGATATTCCGCCCATTTCTGGCCCTGATCACTGTGATCGGCCACCTCGTATTCACCGTTTTTCACCTTGAGCTGCTGCACCACCGTATCATCCACGTAAATGTCGGCTTTCAGGCGCAGGGCCAGGGCAATGGCGTCGCTGGGCCGGGCATCCACCACAAATTCACCGTCCTTTGCGTTGCACAGGATTTTGGCGTAAAAGGTGTTTTCCCGCAAATCGCAGACCTCGATGCGGGGCACACTGACACCGGCCTGCTCGATGAAGTTGCGGAACAAATCATGGGTCATGGGCCGGTCAAATTCAATGTTCTGCAGCACAGAAGCGATTGCTGCGGCCTCCATCAACCCGATCCAGATGGGTACGGAAAACTCTTCATCCTTTGAGTTCAATATCAGTATCGGCGCGTTGGAGGACGGGTCAACGGCCAGTCCCGCCACTGTCATTTCATGCAGCATGGGTTTTTCCTCCCTTGGTTATGGCACCCGCCACCGGCGCCTCAGGCATTGGCATGGCCCCCTTCAACGAATTGGCGCACGCCCTTTCAATGACCACATCAACCAGGCTTCCCGCCAGTTTTTCCGGGCTGCCGTGCCGCAGGTCAACGCTGAAATTCACAATCCGATTTTCAGATGTGCGCCCCGACATTTCAATGTCATGGTCCGTGCCTTGTAAATCCATCTGCCGGCTTCGCTTGCTGAAACCCTCAACCAGAACTTTGGCGGTCTGTCCGACAAGGCCTGCATAGATTCTGCGGGTGATCTGCGCCTGGCAGTCCAGCAGGTGCCGCAGGCGATGATGCTTTTGTTCATCATCAACCTTGGGGGAAAACCGCCGGGCCGGTGCCAGGGACCGGTCTGAATATTCAAAGGCAAACAAAGTGTCAAATTCAACTTGTTTGAGCAGATCCAGGGTCATTTCAAAATCATCTTCCGTCTCACCGGGAAAACCAACGATAAAATCGCTTGTCACTGCGATATCCGGGCGAACCGAACGGAGTTTTTCCACCCGTTCCAGATACATCTCCCGGGTGTATTTGCGGTTCATGCGTTTTAACACTGCATTTGCCCCTGACTGCACAGGAAGATGGATATGGTTGCACAGCTTGTCAAGCCGGGAAAATGCGGCCACGAGTTCATCAGACAGATCTTTGGGATGGGAGGTCACAAACCGGATGCGCTCCAGGCCGCTGATCTCGCTGACCCGGTCGAGCAGTTCGGCAAATGTGCACAGCCCCTCTTTCTTGCCGTAGGAATTGACGTTCTGTCCCAGCAGGGTGATCTCCCGGGCGCCGGCATCCACGCAGGCGCGCACCTCGGCGATGATGTCTTCGGGCCGGCGGCTGGTTTCCCGCCCGCGAACATGGGGTACCACGCAATAGGCGCAGAAATTGTCACACCCGCGCATAATGGTCACAAACCTGGATATGCCCGACTCCGCCCGGGCCGGGGCGGGGTTGACGGGCTCGGGTTCCGGCTTTTGGGGGATGCGGATTTCCGGCTCAGTGCCTGTCTCGTCTGCGTCCTTTTCCGGCATTTCAACATCCACGATCCGGCCGCCCCCCTGTTCCAGGGCACGCACATGATCGGCCAGCCGATGGATCACCCTTGTGCCGAGAATCAGATCAACACCGTCAAATCTTTTAAAAATTTTTTCACTCTGGTACTGGGCCACGCACCCGGCCACAGCAATGGCCATGTGCGGCCTTCTTCGCTTGATCCCGCAAAGCCGGCCCACAGAGCTCATGACTTTCTGCTCGGCCTTTTCCCGGATGGCGCAGGTGTTGACGATCACCAGATCCGCCTTCCAGGGCGAATCCACAGGCGCATATCCCATTTCCGCCAGGGTTTGCTGCATTTTTTCGGAATCATAGACATTCATCTGGCAGCCCAGGGTCTGGATCATAACGCACTTTGGTTCTTGTTGGGCCATTGCCGGGTTACTCTTGTATTTGTTTTTCATTGATATCTTCCATCCGGCATTGCCGGGCCAGGTCCATTAGGATGCCGGCCACCATGTCCTCGCAGCCCGGGGCCGTGTGCAGGGCCACATGTCCGGTTTTGCCGTTTATGGTTTCAAGCACGGCAATGCCTTCATAAGCTTCAAATATAAACTTGAGAAAACAGATATCCCGGCGCTCGACTTTCAATTGCCGGGTTGTGGTGCGGTATATGCCGGGATGCGCTGTCATTTGAGATCAATCATAACACTTGCGTTTTTCACTTTGCAATATAAAACCGGGTGCGTTATACCGGCGGCATGGAAAAGAAATGGGTCATTGCACAACCCGACCAGCGCCTGGTCGGCCGGCTCTGCCGGCAGCTCGGGTGCCACCCGGTGACCGCCGCGGTGCTGGTCAACCGAAAAATGGATTCGGATGAAAAAGCCGCGCGGTTTTTAAACCCTTCCCTTGCCGACATTGAATCTTTGTTTGCCTTAAAGGACCTGGATACGGCGGTTTTGCGACTTGCGGAGGCCGTTTGTGAAAACCAGCGCATCCTGGTATTCGGTGATTATGACGTGGACGGCATTACCGCCACCACCATCATGGTGGATTTTCTGGGCCGGGCCGGCGCGGACGTGCATTTTCACATCCCCCACAGAATCGACGAGGGATACGGGTTAAAGCCGGAACACATCGACGAGGTGGCCGTGCCTTTGGGCGCGGAGCTGATCGTGACCGTGGACTGCGGCTCTGCAAGCCGGCCGGCCGTGGCCCGGGCCGGACAGGCCGGAATTGAGGTCATTGTCACGGACCATCATGACATTGACGACATCCCCCCGGCATGTGCGGTGGTCAACCCCAAAAGAGCCGACTGTGATGCCGGCCTGGCGCACCTGGCCGGGGTGGGCGTGGCCTTTGCCCTTCTGCTGGGGCTTCGCAGGCATCTGCGCGAAAAGGGTTTTTTCAAAACAATCCCTGAACCGAATTTAAAAGAAATCTGTGATCTGGTAGCCCTTGGCACCATTGCCGACATCGTGCCCCTGATCCATGAAAACCGGATTATCACAAAAATCGGTCTGCAAAGCCTCAACAACAGCCCGCGTCCCGGCATCCGGGCCCTTGCGGAGGTCTGCGGCATCACAAAGCCCGCCCTGGAAACCGAGGATCTGGCATTTCGCCTGGGCCCGCGCTTAAATGCCGCCGGCCGCATGGAACACGCCAGCATTGCCGTGGAACTGTTGACAACAGATGATATAGAAAAGGCCGGCTCTCTTGCCAAACACGTCCATGACCTAAACACCCAGCGCCAAAATGTCGAGGCCCGGATTCTTCGCCGCATTGAAATGTATCTGGAACAGTCGCCGCAAATCCTTGAGCAAAAGGCCCTGGTTCTGGCCGATGCAGACTGGCATCCCGGTGTGCTCGGCATTGTGGCCTCACGGCTGGCAGACAAGTATTGCCGGCCAGTTGTGCTGTTTGCCGCAGGTGCGGACATGTTGAAGGGATCAGCCAGAAGCCGGCCCGGCATTGACTTATACGAGCATCTGTCCGCGTGTTCCGGGTATCTGGAAAACTTTGGCGGCCATGCCATGGCAGCCGGCCTTTCGACCCGGCCCGGTCAGTTTCAGGATTTCTGCACCCAATTTGCCTGCCGGATTCGCGACTGCTGCCCGGAATCGGCATTTGCCGCCCAACTGCCGTTGGACTGTGAGATCTCCTTTGATGCCCTCACCGAAACCCTTGCAGATGAGCTGGCCGGCCTGGAACCTTTTGGGGAGCAGAACCCGGAGCCGGTGTTTGCAGCAAAAGATGTGGAAGTGGTTTTCTCAAAGATCATTGGCGGCCGGCACCTGCGGCTGATGCTGCGTCAGCCAGAATCCAGGGGAAAAAAGACGTTGCCTGCGGTGTGGTTTAACATCGATACGCAGCAGTCCCTTCCCCGGCATCTGAAATGGATCGCCTTCCGCCTTCGCTGGAATTATTACAACGGCAAAAAGGATCTGCAGCTGATCATCGAGGAAACCGCTGAAACTCCGCAAATCGCCAACTCCTGAGTTTTTTCTTGAAATCCAACGGGTATGGCTTTATGATGCAAATCTATTGTTTTTTCAAAACCTCATAAAAAAGGGAATCGGTTATGTCCAAACGATTTCGACCGGAGAACAGCGGGGAGTCGCGCCTGATTTCCCGCATTGAGACATCCAAGGAATACGAGCGGCGCCGGGCCATCCACGCCGTGGGGGAAGTGGTCGGGGCCCTTGCCAATGCCATTTCCGCAAAGCTTCTGGAAAACCGTCTGGTGGAAACCAACAACGCCCATGCGGTTCGCGAGCAGACAGAACACTGCCTGGAAAGGCTTTCGCGCGCAGATGACTTTGACATCGACTTCCAGATCGCTCCCATGCGCAACCTGGTGGCCAACCCCCACGTGGTAACCCTCTACATCACGGCCTTTGTAATCGAGCAGCTCATCAAGCACCCGGATATCATTGACATCTACGGCTCTGATGAAGAGATCTATGCCTGCATCCACCGCCAGGTGGTCCGCTACCTCATGACCTGATGCCGCCGCTGTTCAATCCCCGCCTGGTAAATGATCCGGCCGGAGACCCGGGTCTGTTTGTTCCGTTTTTTTATGAAAAACGGGCCCTGCTCATTGACGCAGGAGATCTTTCGGCCTTGTCTGCCAGAGATATCCTGAAAATCACCCACGTGTTTATCACCCATACGCACATGGATCATTTTATCGGCTTTGACCGGATCCTGCGGATCTGCCTGGGCAGAAACAAGGTATTGCACACCTTTGGTCCGGAAGGATTTATCGAAAAAATGGCGGCACGGCTTTCCGCCTACACCTGGAACCTGGTGGAAAACTACCAGAACCCGCTTCGGATCACCGCAACCGAGATCCGCAGAAATGAACTGGTCTCCTGCATCTTTGACTGCAGCAACCGTTTTGTCCCGCAAAATTACGCCACCCGGCGCCTTCAATCCCGGACAATTCACACTGAAGCGGCGTTTTCCGTGGATGCGGCCATTTTGGATCATGATATTGAATGCATTGGATATGCGATAAAGGAACGGTTCAGCGTCAACATCCGCAAAGATATACTGCAGGAAATGGGATTTGTGCCCGGCCCCTGGCTTTATGCGTTCAAGCAGACCTTGTATGCCGAATCCGACCCGGAAAGCCTGTTTGAAATCCCCCGGCAATACGCGCCAAAGAATGCACAAACCCGATTTTCCCTTAGGGAGTTGACAGACCGGCTGGCCGTGGTCACAAAAGGACACAAGATCGCCTATATTACCGATGCTGCAGGCCATGAACAAAACACGGAAAAAATGATTTCTCTGGCCAGGGATGCGGATCACTTGTTTGTTGAAGCCGCCTTTTTGGATGAAGACCGCGACCTTGCCCGGCGTAAAAAACATCTCACCGCGGCTGCGGCGGGCCGGATTGCCGCCCGGGCCGGGGCGAGGCGGTTTACCCTGTTTCACTTTTCCCCGCGCTACTCAGGAAACCGGGACCGGGTCGATCAGGAGGCCCAAAAGGCCTGGAAAAATGCCGGAACCGAATATGCTTTCACTCGGTTTCCATCTCGTTGAACTCCCCCTGATGCAAGATCATCAGCGCCAGGCGGTGAATGGCCTTTCGTTTTTCTTCAGCAGTGCGGCCCGGATAGTTTCTGTAGGTCAGCACCACACCGGCCATGGACGCAAAGAAAGCCTGGGCGTTTAAGCGAAACTGGTCCGAGCCCTCGGTCTGCTCCACCACCTTGGAAAACATCTTGAGAAAGTAGCGCTGGACACTGTTGAACTTTTTCAACGCCTGGGGGTTTAACTCCCCGCGGATCATGAAATGGACCATCATTTGGAAAGTGGCCTCGTTTTCAACCAGATAATCCACCACGGCAATGGCCAGTTCCTCCATGTTGCCGCCGTTTTCCACGCGATCCCTGAGCCGTTTTTCAATATTGTTGATGTCCCGGATCAGGGCTTCCACGAACAGATCATCCCGGCTCGGGAAATAGCGGTATATGGAGGCTGCCGAAACCCCGGCCTTTAATGCGATATCGCGCATTCCGATTTCATGAAAGGACTTTTCCTCAAACAACTCCATTGCCGCTTCAATAATCAGACGCTTGCGGACTTCCCTTTCATCCTCTCGTAATTGCTCAAATGTTGATTTTTCGGGCATTTTTAACTTCCTTGGAATCTATCAGATAACCGATTTGAACAAAAAATCCTGTTTTTTAGATTATCATAGTTTGTTTATCTAAACAACGTTTTTTGCATTTCTTTTTACTGGTTGGAAATGGATCCGGCTGTTTTTCTTGAACCGGGTGCCGGAAATATGGATATACAGACATTTCAGCCCGTTCGATACCCGGCTAAAAAATAGCCAGCAAAAACCATAAGCAAACAACTATATCACAAACTTAAAAATTTGCAACAGGAAGTTGGCGGAAAAAGAATGGGTTTTTACCAGTTTACCGGAAGGCGGACGCGGTTGCCGGCCTTGTTTTCAAACAATAGATAGCCGTTTTGGCGGCCGAACAAAAACAGGTCCCGGGTGATTTCCACATCCTTTTTGCAGTATGCGATGATCTCATCTACCCGGCCCTGCTTCCACCAGATTAAGGCCTGCAGGCCGTCTCCGTTTTTCTGCGCCCCCAGGCTGACCCGGGCCAGATGATCCAGCGACAGGCGGTAGCCCAGTCGGGTGTGGACGTCTTCAAGGATGTCAAGGGTGGGGATTTGATGCCAGGAAAAAGTCACATAACCGGAGAGCACAAGATAATCAAAACGCTTGATGTTAAAGCCCACCACCAGGTCCAGGCTGGTGATATGATCCATGAGTGCCGCGATTTCATTGTCACGGTAGACCGCAAAATCATCCTTTTGGGCGTCATAAAGCACTGCGCAGCTAACGCCCATTTTGCCCGCCCGGGACCACCCGCCGACTTCTTCGGCGCTTTTCTGGGTTTCAATATCCAAAACGCCGTAGCGGCGGATCTTGGCGTAAACCGATTGCGGGGCTTTGGACCGACCGGAATCCGTGGTTATGACAGGGCCTGGAACCGCCTGCTCTCCGCCTTGATTGGAATTTTGCATTGACTTTTTCTCCATGAGGCTTTCAATGATGAATTGCGCCGCATCCTTGTCAATGGGGCGGTTTCCTGATCCGCACTTGGGCGAATGCACGCATGCCGGACACCCGGATTCACATTCGCAGTCTGAAATGGCTTTTAGCGTCTGTGTCATTAAATCCCCGGCACGGGCCCAGGCGCTTTTGCACAGGCCAATGCCGCCGGGAAAGGCATCATAGACAAACACGGCCGCACTCTGCACCTGAGAATGAAACGGGGTGGAAATACCGGCCAGATCGTCGCGGTCACACAGCACCAGAAGCGGACATATGCCGATGGCCGCATGTTCCAGTGCGTGAATGCCGCCCATGAAATGCATTTCCGCGTTTTCAGTTTTTTCCTGGACTCCCGTTGGAATGGCAATCCAAAGCCCCTCTGTTTCAAACACCTGGGGCGGAAGATCCAGGGCCATGATATTGATCCGTTTCTGGTCCCGGATCTGCCGGCGCTCATAGCCGGTGACCTGGTCTGTGACCCGCAGCCGGCCAAAGCCCACCCAGGTGGAACCCAGGGATTTGCGGCTGTATTCCTCCAGGATTTCGGTCTGCTTGCTTGCCTGTACCCGGGTGTAGTAGTTGGGGTTGGCCCGGGACACCGTGACGGTTTTTGTTTCCGGGTCCAGACGGTCCACCCGGAAGCTGGTTCCCATGTGCAGGTACACGGCCCCGGGATGGGTTTCCCGAAAAGCCCGGAAGCCGTCCACTTCGCCCATGTTTTCCCCGGTTTTACCGTCAATGATGTTATACCGGCTGCCTGATCCCCGCAGGTCAATGTGGCGATGGGGCTGTTTGCGGGCCGCGTAATACAGCCCCCCGGCCTCGGAGCGCAGCAGATGTCCCTTTTGCACAAGGCGGGCAAGGCTGTCTTTCACCCGGGTTTCGGGAAACACCGGATCATCTGCGGCCAGGGGCTTTTCAGCAGCAGCGCACACCAGATGCTTTTCCAGCAGGTCGGCGTTGTCCGGGTTGACCATGGCCGACTCCGGGGCCATGTTGACCACGTCTGCGGCATGGCGCATGATGTACTGATCCAGGGCGTCTTCTCCGGCGATCATGACAATGGCCGCATCCCGGCCGGATCTGCCCACCCGGCCCCCGCGCTGGCGGGTGGCCATGACGGTTCCGGGATAGCCCACGAGAATACACAAATCCAGATCACCGATATCGATTCCCAGTTCCAGCGCGCTTGTGGAAATCACGGCCAAAAGCTCGCCCGTGACCAGTTTCTGCTCGATTTCCCGGCGCTCCTCGGGCAGAAATCCGGCCCTGTAGGCGCTGATCCGGCCGGCATAAGCCCCTTTCTGACTTCCGGCCCACAGGGAGATCAGCTCTGTCATTTTTCTGGACTGGCAGTAGACAATTGTGCGGAGCTGCCTGTGCAGGGCGGCCTTGAGCAGCAGAATCGCGGTTCTCGCAGGACTGTCCACGGGATTGATAAACACCAGGTGCCGTTTTCCCTCAGGCGCGCCGGCCTGGTCCACGGACTTTACATTCAGGCCGGTTAAGGCAGAGGCCAGATCCCCGGGATTGCCGATGGTCGCAGAGCTGAACACGAACACGGGATCAGCCCCGTATTCCGCGCAGATCCGGCGGAACCGGCGCAGCACCTGGGCCATGTGAGAGCCCAGAATCCCGCGGTAGGTGTGGACCTCGTCGATGACCACAAACTCCAGCCCGGAAAGAAACCCGGCCCATTTCTCGTGATGGGCCAGAAATGTCAAATGCAGCATCTCCGGGTTGGTCATGATCACGTTTGGGGGATTTTCCCGGATTTTCTTGCGCCGCCAGGCCGTGGTATCCCCGTCATAAATGGCTGCAGTGGGTGAAAACCCGGCAAAGCCCCCGCTCATCTCCACAAACGTGCGCAGCTGATCCTGGGCCAGGGCCTTTAACGGAAACAAATACAGGGCCCGGGCCCCGGGGTCCTGCAAAATGCGCTCAATGACCGGAAGGTTATAGATCAGGGTCTTGCCGCTGGCCGTGGGGGTTGCCACCACAACATGGCCGCGGTTGCGGATCATGGAAATGGCTTCGTATTGATGACTGTAAAGGGCGTTTATGCCGACTTGCGCCAGCAGGGCGGAAAGTTCCGGCTCTTTGCCGGAATCGGCGAATCTGGCTTTTTTTTGCGCAAGACGGGTGTGATAAACCACCTGGCTGCCCAGGCGCGCCGATGTTTTCAGCGATTCCACGTATTCATGGATGCCGCCGGATGGACTATAATCTGACATTGGATAAAAAATCGCCGGTGGCTGGACTTGTTTTTTCAGATGTTTCAGACGCAGGGGCAAAAACCGTAAATATCAGGGATTCAATCACGGTCCGGGGCGAGGTTGCCGTGCTTTTCATGGCCAGATCCGCCCGGGCAATGGCGGCAAGGGCCTGGCTTAACTCGTGGCCGGTAAACCGGTCTGCCTGGATAAACACCTGGTAGACCGGGTACGCGTTTTTGGGATTTTTTGCAATGACCATATCTGTGCCGGCCTTATCTTTTCCGGAGCCCGAATCAATTTCAAGATCTTGTCCGGCCTGGACAGCATAGGCGGCAACCGCTTTGTCATGTTCTGTCACCTGGGGCAAAACCCGGGCCTTGAACCGGTCAAAGGACATGGCCGGTTTCCACTCGCTGCCGCCGGGGGTGTCTTCCACAAAGCTTTTGACCGCCAGTATCCGGCGCACCTGGTTGGCGGCAGCGGCCAGAAGCTGCATGGGATGATAACCAGAGGCCAGCAGGGAATCCAGGTAATACAGGGACAGATCCGGCCGGCGTTCAGCCAAAGCCCCGGTAAACAGGTATATGGGATCTTCCCGGGTTTTTTCCAGGACTTCGGCCGCATCCGCGGCTGTAATCCGGGAGCGCTCCGCAGTATACAGGACCAGCTTTTCCAGGTTGTTGACAAAGCTGCGGGGATCAAACCCGGTAAGATCAAAAATGTGCTCAAATGCGGCCGGCTCAAGGTTTTTTTTTCGCGGCCCCAGGGTTTCGGCGGCCAGCTGCCGGAGCACCTGGCGCTGCTCGTCTAAATCCGCCTTGCGGCTGCCTGTGGCCACAGCGCAGTTAATGACCGTGCCTGCAGCGGCAACCGCCTTGTATAGCCGCTTTCGTTTATCCGCCCTGGAAGTGACAATGATCAGGTGGTGATTTTTGGGAAAACCCCTTTCCACGGCCGCCTCGAAAATGGCTGCGTCATTGGAAGCCTGGCCCCCCTGGCCTTTGGTTTCTGTGCCCTGGCCGGCGCCTGTGCCAAACAAAGCCGGGGCTTCATATACCACCACCCGGGGACCGGAAAAAAAGGAAAACGTGCCGACGCTTTCAACCGCCTGGCTGGCGCCCTGCCCTTCTTTGGCATCAAATATCTCCAGGCTTACCTGGCGGGCCTGCTCATCTGGAATCAGCGCTTCGACAAGGGATTGCCTGGCCCGCCGGCACAGGTAGGGCTCCCCGAATATCAGGTAGACCGGAGAAAACCCGTTTTTTTGGCAGGCTTCCAAATGGCGGCCTGTTTGCCTGTGGCTGATTTCACTCATCGGCTCTCTTTATTTGCCTTGTTTTTGCAGCATCCAGATCATCAAAACAAGTGCTGCAGCCGCAGCAGACAATCCCATCACCTGGGATACAGAAAGCACGCCGGCCAGAAACGCGCCCCGGTCATCGCCCCGGAAAATTTCAATAAATGAGCGGGCAATGCCGTAGAACAGGACATAGTACAAAAACAACTGGCCTTCAAAACGCCTTTTGGAGCGAAGCAGCAACAGCAGACCGAATATGGCCAGATTGGCCGCGGCCGAATACAACTGGGTTGGATGTACTGGCGTGTTTAAGGGCGCCAGGGAGTGAGCATCGTGAAATGTCACCGCCCAGGGCAGATCACATTGGCTGCCGTGGCAGCATCCGGCAAAAAAGCAGCCCAGCCGGCCAAAGGCATGACCCAGGGGCACGGCCATGGCGGCAATATCTGCGGTCAGCCCAAACGGCAGGCTGTGGGTGCGGATAAAAATCACAGCCGTCATCAAGGCTGCGACAAACCCGCCGTAAAACACCAGTCCGCCACTCCAGATCTTAAACACCTCCAGGGGATTGGCAATGAAATAATCCCCGTTGATGGCCACGTAAAAAAGCCTGGAGCCCACAATTGCAGCAATGACCAAAAAAAAGCACAGATCCGTGATCCGGTCCGGATCAATCCCCCAGCGCCGGGCCTGGCTGCGGGCAAACACAATTGCGGCCAGTGCGCCTGCAGCGACAAAAAAACCATACGTATAAACGGTCACAGGCCCGATTTCAAACAATACCGGAAACATATTTATCCTTGAGAAAAAACTTTAATTTCTGTATTCTAACATATTGAAATCAAATATTATTTGATTAAAATGTTTTTTTGAAAAATACATGCCAGGCAAAAATGATCATGCCGATGGTAATGGCGCTGTCTGCCACGTTAAAGGCCGGCCAGTGCCAGGTCCGCACATAAACATCGAGAAAATCAATGACCTGGCCGTATCTGAGCCTGTCAATGAGATTGCCCACAGCTCCGGCCAGCACCAGGCTCAGGCCGGCTGCCAGTACCGGCTGCTCCGGCGGGGTTTGAACATAAAGATAAATGATCAAACCCAGGGCCGCCAGTGTGACCAGGATGAAAATCCCTGCCATCCACAGCCCGGCATTGTCTGAAAACAGCCCGAATGCGCCTCCGGGGTTGCGGTAATGCACGATATTGAAAAATCCGGGCACCACTGGGATGCGTTCGTACAAGGGCACCAGGCTGACAACAGCGAATTTGGATGCCTGATCGGCTGCAATCACAAAAGCGGCCAATGCCGCAAACAGCCCGTGTCTTTTTGCCCCGGGATTCAAGAGTTCTCCTGTGCGGCGGATTCGGCCAGGGCCGAGGCGCATCTGCGGCAGATGCCCGGCTGATCCGAATCGTGTCCCACGGTTGGGTCATGGACCCAGCAGCGCTGGCATTTTTCCGCATCAGCGGGCTGAACCCGGATCTTGATGCGCTCCATGGCGGTTTGCTCAAAATCGGCATCCGCCTCTTCCAGAGCCACGAGATCCACAGCAGAGACAATAAAGAAGCCGCGCAGATCCTGTTTGTAGGATGCCAGCAGTTCATAAAGCGTTGAGGCCGCGGCAATGGTCAAGTGCGCATCCAGTGAATGGCCAATGATTTTTTTCGCCCGGGCCGCCTCCATGACCCGGGTGGCCTCCCCGCGGATCTCAAGGAGTTTCTCCCACCGGGCCGCCAGGTCCGCATCCGTGAAATCCGGGCGGATTTCCGGAAACACGGCCAGATGCACACTGGACTGCTTGCCGTGCCAGTCCGGGGCATACGACCAGATCTCCTCTGCTGTAAAGGGCAGCACCGGGGCCATGATCCGGACAAGGGCCGAAAGTGTGTGAAACATCACCGTCTGTGCCGATCGCCGGGCCCGGGATTGGTCCGGGGACGTGTAGAGACGATCTTTTAAAATATCGAGATACACCGAGGACAGATCAATGGTGCAGTAATTGTACAGGGAATGGTAGACCACGTGATAGTCATATTTTTCATAGGCTGCCGTGCATTTGCCCGCCAGATTCTGCAGACGGTGGAGCATGTAGCGGTCCATGTCCGGCATCTGCCCGTAGCCGACCCGGTCTTTTTCCGGATCAAAATCATAGAGGTTGCCCAGCATGAACCGGCAGGTGTTACGAATCCGGCGGTAGGCGTCGCTTAGCTGCTTTAAGATATTGTCCGATATCCGGATATCATCCTTGTAATCCGAGGCCGCCACCCATAGCCGCAGGATCTCCGCCCCGTATTTGTCAATCACCTTTTTGGGGGCAATCACGTTGCCCACGGACTTTGACATCTTTCTGCCCTCCCCGTCGACCACAAACCCGTGGGTGAGAACCGAGCGGTAAGGGGCTTTGTCCTTTAACCCCACTGCTGTGAGAAGAGAGCTGTGAAACCAGCCCCGGTGCTGGTCTGAGCCTTCCAGGTAAAGATCGGCCGGCCAGGTCAGGTTGTCTCTGGCATCCAGGACCGCAGCGTGACTGACCCCGGAGTCAAACCAAACATCTAAGATATCGGTTTCCTTGTCAAACTCCGTGTGCCCGCATTTTTCACAACAAGTGTTTTGCGGCAGAAAATAAGCGGCATCCTCTTGAAACCAGATGTCTGCCCCGTTTTCCAGAAATGCCGCATACACCCGGTCCACCACCTCCCGACTGATCATGAGCTCGCCGCATTGGGCGCAGTAAAAAACGGCAATGGGCACCCCCCAGGAGCGCTGGCGGGATACGCACCAATCCGGCCGGTTGGCGATCATGGAATAAATGCGCTCCCGACCCCAGGCCGGAATCCATTTCACCGTGTCAATGGCTTGCAGGGCTTTTTGCCGCAGGCCGGTGCGGTCCATGGAAATAAACCACTGGGGCGTGGCCCGGAAGATCACCGGTTTTTTGCACCGCCAGCAATGGGGATAAGAATGGGTCATGTTTTGTTTGGCCAAAAGCATTCCATCTGCCCGGAGCCGTTCAATGATGCCGGAATCCGCCTCAAACACGAACTGACCGGAAAACTCCGGGATATCTTCGGTGATCCGGCCGCTGTCATCCACCGGGGAATACGCTTCCAGACCGTAGGAAAGGCCCACCTCATAGTCCTCCCGGCCGTGGCCAGGGGCCGTGTGCACGCAACCGGTGCCGGCTTCCAGCGTCACATGGCCGGCCAAAACAATCAGCGAGGTTTGGTCCATAAACGGGTGCCGGCATTTGCGCTTTTCCAGATCCGCGGGATTGATCTTTGCTATGGTCTGATAATCGGTGATCCCAAATACCTGCATGCAGGTCTCCACCAGGTCCCGGGCCAGGATCAGAACCCCGTTATCGGGTGTTTCCACCGCGCAATAGGCAAAATCCGGGTGAAGGGCCACGGCCAGGTTGGCCGGCAGGGTCCAGGGCGTGGTGGTCCAGATCACCAGGGACACGTCTTTTCCAGCCAGGGCCGGATCGATCTGTGCGGGATCTTCTGCCAGTGGAAACCGGACATAGATGGACGGCGAGGCCTCGTTGGCATACTCGATTTCGGCTTCCGCCAGGGCGGTTTTACATGACGAGCACCAGTAAATGGGCTTTTTGGAGCGAAACAGGCTGCCCTGGAGGGCAAATTCACCGCACTGGCGGGCAATCTCGGCCTCATAGGCATAGCTCATGGTCAGATACGGGTCATCCCACTGGCCCATCACGCCCAGGCGCTTGAATTCGTTTCGCTGGATATCAATGTATTTCTCCGCATATTTGCGGCATTCCTGGCGGATTTCAGCAGCGGACATGTTTTTTTTCTTCGGCCCCAGGGCCTTGTCCACGTTGTGCTCAATGGGCAGGCCGTGGCAGTCCCAGCCGGGCACGTATTCGGCGTTGTAGCCGGTCATCTGCATGGAGCGAACAACAATGTCTTTTAAAATCTTGTTTAAGGCCGTGCCGATATGAATATTGCCGTTGGCATAAGGAGGGCCGTCATGAAGAATAAAAGGCCTGCGGGTAGCCGAATCCTTGCGGATCATGTCATAGAGGTTTAACGCTTCCCATTTTTTGAGCTGTTCCGGTTCCCGGTTGGCCAGGTTGGCCTTCATGGGAAAACCGGTCTTGGGCAGGTTCAGTGTTTTTTTATAATCCATATCAGCCACCTTGTATTCTTGGGATCTGTTTGCATGGGCATTAACCGACTCAAAAGCTTTTAAATTTATGTCAAGGCCATGGAATATGTCAAGGACTTTGACACTGTGCGCGGGTGTTTTGCTTGACAGGATCAAAACCCGCAGCTTATACCAAAAAAGAAAACATGGCCTGCCCTGGAAAACCATGGCCGCAAAAACGGCAAAAACGGAAAATATTCGGAGAATAACCGGAGAAGACAATGATTGCTGTACTCCAGCGGGTAAAAAACGCTTCCGTTTCTGTTGACGGCACACAAATCAGTGCCATTGACGCAGGCCTGCTGGTGCTGCTGGGCGTGGCCGACACCGATGAACCCAAAGACATTTCCCATGTGGCCGACAAGGTCGTCAACCTGCGCATATTTGCAGACGATCAGGGCAAGATGAACAAATCCCTGGCCGACACGGGCGGTCAGATGCTGGTGGTCTCCCAGTTCACCCTTCTGGGCGACTGCCGCAAGGGGCGCAGGCCCTCATTTGTCCATGCCGCAGATCCACAGAAGGCCGAATCCTTTTACCTGGAATTTGCCGAACATGTGCGCCAAAAAGGCATTGATGTGCAGACCGGACAATTTCAGGCCATGATGGATGTCAGCCTGGTCAATGACGGCCCGGTGACCTTGACCGTGGAAAGCAGGCCCGGATCATGAGACCCAAAGATACAGCTTCCGTGCGCATAACGGCTTTGACTTCATGGATCTGCTGTTTTTTGGTTTTGCTGCTGGCAACAGCAGCCGCGGCCGGCCCCTGGCAGGACGTGGATCAGATGATCGGCCCGGATGATGCAGCCGCTGTATTCGCCCCGGACTGCCGGGTCATGTACTCCAAAAACGCCGATCAGATGCAAATCCCGGCATCCACGCTCAAGGTCCTCACCGCCCTGTGCGCCCTTGAGCGCCTGGGTCCTGATTTCCGTTTTGAAACCCGGTTTTATCTCAATGACAAAAACGACCTGATCATCAAGGGATATGGCGATCCTTTGCTGATCAGCGAACAGGTGGCAGAAATCGCCAAAATTCTGGCCGGCCGGATTGCGCAGGTACGGCATCTGATTCTGGATGACACATGGGCGGATCCCGAAATCGACATTCCCGGCACCCGGGCGCGCTCCCTGCAGCCCTATGATGCGCCGGCCGGGGCATTGTGTGTGAACTTCAACACCGTGGCCGCAAAACGGCGCAACAATACCTGGGTCAGCGCAGAGCCCCAGACCCCGCTTCTGCCTGTTGCCAAAAAGCGGCTAAACCAAGTGCGGCCCAAGTCGGGCCGGGTTCTTTTGTCTTCGGCAAACCAGGACAACCTGATCTACGCCGGCCAGTTGTTTGCCCATTTTCTTTCCAAACACGGAATTGGCCCGAGCGGAGAAATCCGCGCGGCAAAAGCCAATACGGACGCCGGCCAACTCGTATACCGCCACAAATCGGCCTTTGCACTCACAGCGGTTGTCTCGCAGATCATGGCCTATTCCAACAATTTCATGACCAACCAGGTTTTGCTGGCATTGGGGGCGGAAAAATCCGGGCCGCCGGCCACACTGGAAAAAGGCGTGGCCGTGCTTTCCGATTTTGCCGCCCAAAAGCTGGGCATTTCCCCGCAAATTGTCGAAGGTTCGGGCATTTCCAGGAAAAACCGGATCAGCGCAAACATGTTCGGCCCGGTGCTCTGCGCCTTTGCCCCGTATCATGACCTGTTAACGGAGAAAAACGGCATTTTCTATAAGACCGGAACATTGAGCGGCATCCAGACCCGGGTGGGATTTGTTTCCCACAAGGACGGACTATACGGCTTTGCCGTGCTGATCAACACCCCGGAAAAACTGGCCGCTCCCATAGCAGAAACCATTGCCGGCTGCATCCGGAATAACTGACAGGGCTGAAGTTGAAAACGGAAAAACAGATTTTGCGCCAGGAGCTGGAGTGCCGCTTTTTTTACAGCAGAGACGGTTCCTGCCCGCTTGTAATGCAGGCATAGGCGTTGTGGTTGTGAATGGACTCGTAGTTTTCCACACCCACGGCAAACCAGGTAATGTTTTTGTCCGCTTTTAACGCCAGGGCAATATCGCGGACAATGTCTTCCACAAACTTGGGGTTGGAAAAGCCCTTTTCAGTCACATGTTTTTCATCCGAGCGCTTGAGCACCGAATACACATCGCAGGAGGCAGTGCGCTCCACAAGCGCAACCATGTCCTCAATCCAGATAAATTTTTTAAACCGGGTGCTCAGATATACCTTGCCCCGCTGATTGTGGGCGCCGTGGTCACTGATTTCCTTGGAACAGGGACAGACCGAGGAGATGGGGACCACGACCTCTGAAACCAAATCCACGCTGGATTTGGAATTAACCGAACCAATAAACCGGCAGGTATAGTCCATGAGTCCGGGCGATCCGGTGACCGGGGCCTGCTTTTCAATAAAAAACGGGAAAGTGACCTCGATGTGGGCGGATTCCGCGTTGAGATGAGCCTTCATCTGGTTGAGGATATCCGAGAAGGTTTTTAAGGAAAGCTTGGGCCGGAACAGGTGAAGCAGTTCCACAAACCGGCTCATGTGGGTTCCCTTGCACTCATGGGGCAAATCCACGTACATGTTGATGGACGCCACGGTGTGCTGATGGCCGTTGTTGCGGTCCAGCACGGTCACGGGATAACGCAGGCCCTTGATGCCGACCTTGTTGATGGCAATGTTGCGGTAATCCCGCTCATTCTGAACGTCTTTCATGGTTCGTTCAATATTGAGCCGCCGCAGTTCCGCCTCTGTCTCGTCGCCGATCATTTTTGTCAAACCGTTGTCCCTGTTTTCTCCGGTGGTCCGGGCATCAGCGCAGCCGGCCTGCCGGTTTGAGCATGTAATCCATGTTGATGTGGCCCAAAGATCTGAACATGTTGTTTTTGATCTTCTTTTTGCCGCGGGTCAGGCCCGCCACGATCTCCTTGATTTCCCGTCGCTTGGAGCTGTCCCCCGAGGGGCACGGATTGACAAACTCCGGAAAATCCATGGCTTCGGCAAACCGCCGGAGCCGGTCTTCATCCACATAAGCCAGGGGGCGGATGATGGTGAATTTGCCGTCAAACATCTGCTGGGCCGGCCGCATGGTGCTCATGACCCCTGTATAACACATGTTGATGAAAAATGTCTCCAGGATATCGTCCTTGTGATGCCCCAGGGCGATTTTGCTGCATCCGGTTTCTTCGGCCTTTTCAAAAATCCGCTGCCGCCGCCTGCGGGCGCACAAAAAACACGGGTTTTCCAGATTTTCATCGCTGTGGGCCACGATCCCGTGATCCGTGTATTCCACCAGCAGGTCCAGGTCAAGCTGCCTGCGGCACCACTGCTTGAGCTCTGAAGCAAAACCGCCGTCAAACCCGGGATCCACATACAGGGGCACCAGCTGGTAGTCAATGGGAATGCGCCGCAGCCGCTCTGCAAACATCCACAGCAGGCTCAGGCTGTCCTTGCCCCCGGATACACCCACCAGGATGCGATCTCCGGCTGAGATCAGGTCATAGTCGTGAATCACCCGACCCATGTCCCGGTTGACGGCTTTGTAGGAATAATCCGACATGTGCTTAAAAAAACCTGTCAGTCGGTTTCAGTATCCGGTTCCGGGGTGTCTTGCTCCGGGCCGGATTCCACCGGATTTTCAGGTTCAGTACCGGCACCCGCATTGACTTCCACGTCATCCGGGATAAAGGTCTCTTCGGCATGTTCGGTAACAAATACTTTTCCGGCCGCAATTTCCCGAAGGGCCGCCACGATATCTCCGTTGCTCGGCGCCTTGATCAGGCGATCGGTGCCTTCCCGAAGCTGCCGGACGCGCTTTGCTGCCGTGTGCACCAGCAGAAAACGGTTCGGAATGCGCTTCAGACAATCTTCCACAGTAACCCTTGCCATGGGTGCAACCCTCCTTTATTTAAACAATATCCGCAAGTTCGTAATTTCTGCGGCCGCCCGGGGCGTTGATGACGATTTCATCCCCGAGCTTTCTGCCGATAATGGCTTTTCCCAGAGGCGATTCAACCGAGATGCGCCCCTCCTTGATATTGGATTCCTCCGGACCCACCAGCTGATAGCTCACCTCATCGCCGGTATCAATGTTTTCCAGCACAACCGTGCAGCCAAACACGGCCTTGTCCTTTGGCAGGGTGTCGGGATCGATCACCTCGGCATTGGCCAGCTTGTATTCCAGCTCGTTGATCCGGGCGTCGAGAAAACTCTGGCGCTCCTTTGCCGCGGAAAACTCGGCGTTTTCCGATAAATCCCCGTGGGCCCGGGCTTCCTCGATTGCGCGGATATTTCCGGGCCGTTCAACTTTGCGAAGCTGGTGAAGCTCTTTTTTTAAGGATTCAAACCCTTGTCTGGTGATCGGTACCTGTCTCACAATCCTTCCCCTGTTATCCGGTTTTAATATAATCGGCCACCAGGCTGCCCACCTCTGCGGTGGTGTAACCCATTTTTCCTGCAGCCACATCTTTAAGATCGTCTTTCAGCACTTTTTTCACGGCTTCTTCCACGTCTGCTGCCGCTCTTTCCTCTCCCAAAGCTTCGAGCAGCAGCTGGGCAGAACTGATGGCGGCCAGCGGATTGATGATCTGCTTGCCCGCGTACCTGGGCGCAGACCCGCCAATGGGCTCAAACATGGAAACCCCTTCGGGATTGAAATTGCCGCCTGCGGCAATGCCCATTCCCCCCTGGATCATGGCGCCAAGATCGGTGATGATATCGCCGAACATGTTATCCGTGACAATAACGTCAAACCACTCGGGATTTTTAACCATCCACATGCAGGTGGCATCCACGTGCGCATAATCGGTTTCAATATCCGGGTATTCTTTGGCCACCTCGTAAAATGCGCGCTCCCACAGATCAAATGCATAGGTGAGCACGTTGGTTTTGCCGCACAGGGTGACCTTTTTCTTTTGATTGCGCTTCCGGCAGTATTCAAATGCAAAGCGGATGCAGCGCTCAACCCCTTTGCGCGTGTTAATCGATTCCTGAACCGCCACCTCATCCGGGGTGCCCCGCTTTAAAATGCCGCCGGCACCCGCATACAGGCCTTCGCTGTTTTCCCGGATGACCACGAAATCAATATCTGCAGGCCCTTTGTCCTTCAACGGTGTGCTCACCCCTTCATAGAGCTTGACCGGCCGAAGATTGATATATTGGTCCAGCTCAAAGCGAAGCTGCAGCAGCAGGCCTTTTTCCAGTATCCCGGGTTTGACATCCGGGTGGCCGATGGCGCCCAAAAAAATGCCGTCCTGGGTGCGAAGTTCGTCAATGACGTTTTCCGGCAGGATTTCACCGGTTTTCATATAATGCTCCCCGCCCAGGGGATAATGTTTGAATTGAAACGAGAATCCGTGTTTCTGTGCCGCCCGCTCAAGCACTTTCAGTCCTTCGTCCACCACTTCCGGTCCGGTTCCGTCGCCGGGTATCACGGCGATGTTATAGGATTTTCCCATTGATGTCCTCTTTTTTGTCTTGCAGTTACGCGGTTGCAGGTTGTTATTCCAGGATGCGCTGCGCTGTGTCATCTGATGCGTTATTGCATATATCCCATGATGCTCTGGCCCGCCTTGACCTTGTCGCCCACGCGGACCGCCGGTTCAGTATTCTCCGGCAGATACAAATCCACCCGGGAGCCAAAACAGATCATGCCGAAACGCTGACCTGCGGTCATGTTCTGATTCTGTGCGACAGTGCAGATAATTCTGCGCGCCACCAGACCGGCGACCTGAACCACGGCGATTTCGCGGCCGTTTTCTGTTTTCAAAAGCACTGCGTTGTGCTCGTTTAACCGCCAGGCCCGGTCCTTGTCAGCCGGGTAAAACCGTCCGGGCGCATAGCGGATGGCCGCTACAGTGCCGTCAAACGGAATCCTGTTGACATGCACGTTGAATACATTCATGAAAACCCCGATGTTCAGGCACCGGCCCGTGCCAAAGGGATTGGACTCAAGGGGGCGCACGCACACCACTTTTCCGTCGGCCGCGGATATCACCGCGTTTTCCGCCTCAGGGGTTGCCCGGTCCGGGTCCCGAAAAAACCAGCAGAAGAAAAACGTCACAGCAAGGCCCGCCAATGCAAGTGCCGCAATTTCCAGAAGCGCAAAAATCAGCGTGGCAAAACCGGCCGCAAAAATCAGCGGGTAGCCGGGTGCGGCAATAGCAAAGGCCGACCGGCTCTGCGGGTCGGCCCATCGAAAACCCCCCATATCAATCCTCTTTCTCAAATCAACTGGTACTGGTTATTTGAATCCGGATATTGTATTCGGTGAAACAATTCCTGTCAATAAAAACGCGCAGCAAATGCTTGTCCGAGAAGCGATTTGCAGCCCCGGAGAGCAAAACAGCCTTTATTTCCCCCGGATTTTCTGCTTTCGCTCTGCATCGGATTGGCGGATATAGTGCGGCACAACCCCGGCGGCGTCACTGACCGCACCGGAGCGCAGCATTTTACCCGCTATTTCCGCAACCACGGCCGCACGGATCCGGTTCTGAACGCCCGGGGCCAGCCGCGCGCTGCCGGAAAGACGGCTGATGATGCGCTCATTGTAAAGCACGGCACCCGAACCGGCAAACCAGCAGGGCTGCCGGCCCAGGGCCGAAATTTCATCGATCACCATGTCCGGGTCAGCCACCTGCGCCGGAATAATTTCCTCCAGGCGTCCCTGCTCCAGGCTAAAAACCTGGGCATAAACCTGTTTTTTTCTGGCATCGAGCATGGCACAAAACAATCCGGAAACACCCAGATAAGGCCATGCCAGGGCCTCCAAACACGATACCGGACACACCGGGCGGCCATATGCCATGGCAAAACCCTTAACCGTGGCCATGCCAATGCGCAGGCCGGTAAAGCTGCCCGGTCCGCTTGTCACGGCCAGGGCGTCGAGTTCAGAGACCTGTTGTCCGGAAAGTTCCAGAACAGCGTCAATCAGCCGCATCAGGTGCCGGGCATGGGTCTGGTCCAAATCCGCCCCGAATTCGGCCGTGATTGTCCCCTGCTGCATCAGGGCCACGCTGCAGGTGCGTGTTGCGCTGTCTACGGCCAACAGGTTCATCGTGTGTTTGTCCCGGCTATCCGGCTGCATTGGCCGGTTTTTTGGCCGGCTTTTTTGTTGACCGCGCCGGGGTTTTCTTCTTTTTGGCCGCAGCAGCGGATTTTTTGGCCAGATCCTTTCCAATGGCCACCTCTATGGCCTGATCCAGGGTGCTGACCGGTATGAACTTGATCTTTCGGCGCACGTTTTTGGGAATCTCAGAAAGCTCGGGCTTGTTTTTCTCCGGGATGATGATGGTGTTGATGCCAAATCGCAGGGCGCCGATGGCTTTTTCCCGCAGGCCGCCGATGGGGAGCACACGTCCGCGAAGGGAAATCTCACCGGTCATGGCCACGCACTTGTCCACGGGCTGTCCGGTGAGCGCGGAAATCAGTGCCGTTGCCATGGCAATGCCAGCAGATGGCCCGTCCTTTGGGATGGCCCCGGCCGGCACATGGATATGGATATCAATGGACTCAAACACGTTTTTCTCAAGGCCCAGCTCTTTTTGGTGGGCCCGGGCATAGCTGACCGCGGCCCGGGCTGATTCCTGCATCACCTCTCCGAGCTGGCCGGTGATAATCAGCTCTCCCTTTCCCTCAAGCAGGGAGACTTCAACGTAAAGCACCTCCCCGCCCACCTGGGTCCAGGCCAGGCCCGTGGCCAGACCCACCTGGGTTTCGTCCTGATCCAGCTCGGGAATGTAGCGCGGCGGGCCCAGATAGGTGTTCAAACTGCCACGGGTGATGCGAAACGGGCCTTTTTTGCCCTCTGCCATTTTCCGGGCGACTTTTCTGCATAAGGCCCCGAGTTCCCGCTCCAGGTTGCGCAGGCCGGCCTCGGAGGTGTATTCGGTGATCAAGCGCGCCAGGGCCGAATTGCTGACCGAAAGGTCTTTGGGCTTAAGCCCGTTGTCTGACAGCTGTCTGGGCAGCAGGTACCTTCTGGCAATCACCTGCTTTTCCTCCTCGGTGTAGCCGGCCAGCTGAATAACCTCCATGCGGTCGAGCAGGGCCGAGGGGATGGTATCGGTCATGTTGGCCGTGAGAATAAACAGCACCCTGGACAAATCAAAGGGCATGTTCACGAAATGATCGCTGAAATTGGTGTTCTGTTCCGGGTCCAGGGCCTCGAGCAGGGCCGAGGACGGATCACCCCGGAAATCCATGCCGATCTTGTCAATTTCATCCATCATGAAAACCGGATTGTTGCTGTTGCAGTGCTTCAGTCCCTGGAGAATCCGGCCCGGCATGGCGCCGATATAGGTGCGGCGGTGTCCCCGGATTTCGGCCTCGTCTCTGATGCCGCCAAGAGACATGCGGAAAAAATTTCGGTTCATGGCATCGGCAATGGACTGGCCAAGCGAGGTCTTGCCCACGCCGGGGGGGCCCACAAAACAAAGGATCTGCCCTTTTTTGTTGGGATTGAGCTTGCGCACGCTCAGATATTCCAGAATCCGGTCCTTGACCCGGTCAAGCCCATAATGGTTTTTGTCCAGCACGCTTTTTGCCTTGGGTATGTCGATAACATCCTTTGTGGAGCGGCTCCAGGGCAGATCCACCAGCCAGTCCAGATAGGTGCGGACAATGGTGGCCTCCGAGGAATCCGGATGCATCTGTTCCAGGCGCTTGAGCTGCTTTTCGGCTTCCTTGCCCGCTTCCTTGGGCATTTTGGCTTTTTTGATGCGTTTGCGATACTCCTCGACTTCAGCGGAGCGCTCATCCTGCTCACCCAGTTCCTTGTGAATGGCCCGGACCTGCTCGCGCAAAAAATAATCCCGCTGATTTTTCGATATTTCATCGCGCACATGGGACTGGATCTTGGCCTGGACCGTGGAAAGCTCAACTTCCTTGGCCAGGTAGTTGTTGACCTGCTTGAGGCGTTCCACGGGGTCTTCGGTCTCCAGCAGACCCTGGGCCTCTTCGGTTTTGAGCTTCAGGTTGGAGGAAACCAGGTCAGCGAGTTTTCCGGGATTTTCGATCTCATCGAGCAGCATGCTGATCTCACCGGTATACTCGCCCCGGATGTTTAGAATTTTTTCACAGTTTTCCCGGACATTTCGCATCAAAGCCTGATGCTCCACATCGGAGATATCCGCCGAATCATCCGGGATCAAATCAAATGACACCTCGTAGAACTGTTTTTTACTGGCAAACCGTTTGACCCGGCCCTTTTCAAGGCCGTGGATCAGCACCTTGAAGTGCCCGTCAGGCAGCTTGATCATGCGCAGAATCCGGCAAACTGTTCCCACCCGGTAAATGTCTTTGGATTTCGGATCCTCGGCCATGGGGTCCTTTTGCGCGGCCAGAAAAAGCAGCCGCTCCTTTTTCATGGCCGCCTCCACTGCGCGCAGGGATTTTTCCCGGCCGATATAAAGGGGCAAAACCATGTCCGTGAAAATCACCATGTCCCGCACGGGCAGCAGAGGAAGTCGATCCGGGATTTCAACCTCCCGATCGTCGCTTTCATCTATGAGTCGAATCAGATCGTCCTTATCACTTTCGGCCATTGTTACTCCTGAAAAAAAGTCAAATATTTAAATTTTGCCGTCCTGACCGCCGTTTGTAATCAAACCGCGGTCCCGAGTCAATAGCCTTGTGACGGCAAAAAACGATTTTGCATCCCCCGGGGATATGATAATTGGGGTTTTACTGCGTCAGTGTTTTGAAATATGGGGCTGAAGAATAAACCCATTTTATTTTTCGCCTGTATGTATGATTCATTATTTAACAGGGTTGAAGACATGTCAAATCTGATTTTCCGGTTTCTGGTATTTTTCATGGGGCTTTGCATCGGCAGTTTCTTAAATGTCTGCATCAGCCGAATTCCCCGGGGATTGTCCATTGTTCGGCCGGGCTCCCGGTGCCCGGACTGTTTGGCTGCCATTGCCTTTTATGACAACATTCCGGTTATCAGCTGGGTTTTGCTGAAAGGCCGGTGCCGGGCCTGCGGCAAAACCATTTCTCTGCGCTATCCCCTGGTGGAACTGGCAACCGGCGTCATGGCCGTACTTGTGATGCTCAAATACGGACTGTCTGTTTCCGCACTGATATATTTTCTGCTGATCTGCGCGCTGATCACCATTTCATTGATTGATCTGGATCATCGCATCATCCCGGATTCCATCAGCCTGCCAGGCATTGCCGCCGGGTTTCTGGCCTCGTTTCTGCTCCCTGAACTTTCCTGGCTTGATTCATTGATCGGCATACTGGTTGGCGGCGGCATTCTCTATGCCGTAGCCCTGGGCTATTACCTGTTTGCCGGCAAGGAAGGCATGGGCGGCGGCGACATCAAGCTGCTGGCCATGCTCGGGGCCTTTATCGGCTGGAAAGGCGTTTTTTTCACCATTTTTGCGGCATCATTGATCGGAACAGCCGTCGGGGTGGCCATGATGCTTGCAGCCGGCAAAAACCTCAAGTTTGCAGTGCCTTTCGGCCCCTTTCTGTCTGTGGGCGCGGTTATTTACCTGTTTTTCGGACAAAGCATCATTCAATGGTATTTTTACGGCGCCGGGCCGTGGTAGGCCACGGCAAACCCCTATGAATTTTGAATAGTCTTCAAATCATGCTTGACACGGCTGTTTTGCAGAAGTATTGTTATCAGAAATCAAGATCGCAGGACAAGATCACAGGAATTGATTTACAAGAAAACAGCCTTTACAGAATTGCAAAAAAAATATGACTGCTGACCCGTATTTGGCCTCAATGGGCGCCATAAATCATCGCCTTTAATCGTTTCTGCCGGATTGATCAAGGCAGACGAACCCCTCAATATCAACCACCCCAAAAGCAATGAAAGGAGTCGTGCAGTGAACAAGGCAGATTTAGTAAACGAAGTGGCAAAAGTCGTCAGCACCAAAAAAGAGGCCCAGGCAGCAGTCGATTGTGTGATCCAGAGTATCACAGACGCCATGTCAAAAGGAGACAGCGTAACTCTGGTCGGATTCGGCACATTCAAACCGGTCAAACGTGAAGCCCGCACCGGAAGAAACCCGCAAACCGGAGCCGCCATCAATATCAAGGCGCGCAAGGTCCCCAAGTTCACTCCGGGAAAAGGCCTGAAAGAAGCGCTCAATTAATTGTACAGGCCCCTGCTGAAATGCAGTCCACAGCCTTTGGGCAGGCCATTGCGCCAAAACCCGTTTTAAAAAAGGCGACACGCCAATCCTAGCCTGAGGCTGCGTGTCGCCTTTTTATGTATTCCGGTTAACCCGGCAAACGCCGTGTTCAAATCAAATCTAGCAGGTTCCCCCGCAGCTTGAACACCCCTGCCCCAGATCAATGCTTGAGCTGATGGCAAAGCCGAACCCGGTAAAATCGACTTTAATGGGCTGGGCTTCGGCCAGGAAGTCCTTGTTTGCAATGAACTGAAAATTATTCACGTCAAAAACTTCATCGGATTCGTTTGGTTCATCCAGAACCATGGCCAAAGACGGCCCCCCTCACCCGCCTGGGTTGAGCAGGACCCGTATGGGCTTGGGGTCCTTGTCTTTGAAAAACTCCGAGATCTTCTCGTATGCTGCATCCGTTACTTCAAGCATGTTTATCCCTCCAAAAGATTCATATTATGACGATACAAATTAAAAGTTTTAAAAACTAGCCGCAAATATCGTCATTGTCAACAAAAATTTTATTTTGACTTGCTTTTGCCAATCTGCTATTGCACCGAAAACCTGAAAACACGGCAGATTGTTTTTTAGCCGGCTGCCATTTTCCGGCGCCGCATATACACAATAACCACGATTCAATAAAAAGAAAGGATACAAGCATGGAACAAACCCTGTCTATTATCAAGCCCGACGGCGTCAGCCAATGCCTGATCGGCGAAGTCATAAAGCGTTTTGAGACAAACGGCATACGGATTGCGGCCATGAAAATGCTGCAGATGACAAAAAAACAGGCCCAGGGCTTTTATGCCGTCCACAAGGAGCGGCCGTTTTTTGAAAGCCTGACCGATTTCATGATCTCGGGCCCTGTTGTGGCCATGGTGCTTGAAGGCGAAAACGTGATTGAAAAAAACCGCAAGCTCATGGGCGCAACCAACTTCAAGGAAGCAGAGGAAGGCACCATCCGCCGGGATTTTGCCACGGATATTGAAAAAAACGTGGTGCACGGCTCGGATTCACCCGAAACCGCGGCCTTTGAAATCAGCTATTTTTTCAATCAGTTTGAACTGGTCAGCTAAGTCCCTGCCGGGGGGCGGATTTGCTGTTCGCCCCCTGATCCATCCTACTCCTTGCTTTTGAGCACTGAAAGAAACGCGCTTTGCGGGATCATCACCTCCCCGGCCATCTTCATCCGCTTTTTCCCCTTTTTCTGCTTTTCCAGCAACTTGCGCTTCCGGGTAATATCACCGCCATAGCACTTGGCGGTCACGTCCTTGCGGTAGGCGTTGATGGTTTCCCTGGCAATGACCTTGCCGCCGATGGCCCCCTGAATGGCGACTTTAAACATGTGCCGCGGGATTTCCTCTTTTAGCTTCTCACAGGTCTGCCGGGCCCGAAAAGGGGCCTTGTCTTTGTGCACCAGCTGGGACAAGGCATCCACGCGTTCGCTGTTGATCAAAATATCCACACGCACGATATCCGACTCCCGGTAATCGAGCATGTCATAATCAAATGAGCCATAGCCCTGGGTGACGGTTTTGAGCCGGTCGTAAAAATCATAAACCACCTCGGCCAGGGGCATTTCAAACACCATTTCCATGCGGTTGCTGCCAAAGTACTGGTAATTGGTGTTAATCCCCCGGCGTTCCAGGCAAAGCTGCATGATCTGGCCCATGTAGGTATCCGGCGTGAAAATCGAGGCCCGGATGTAGGGCTCCCGGATATAGGCAATATTGACCGGGTCCGGATAAAGGGCCGGATTTTCGATTGTCAGCACTGTGCCGTCATTCAGCCCGATTTCGTACTGCACCGAGGGCGCGGTGATAATCAGGGAAAGATCATATTCCCGCTCCAGGCGCGCCTGGACGATCTCCAGATGCAGCAGCCCCAGAAATCCGCACCTGAATCCGAAGCCCAGCGCCGCGGATGTATCCTTTTCATACACAAGCGAGGCATCGTTTAATTTCAGCTTGTCCATGGCAGCGGCCAGATCGGGATACTCGTCTGTGTCCACCGGGTAAATGGATGAAAACACCACGGGCTTGGGTTCCTTGAAGCCCGGCAGGGCCCGGCTGCAAGGGCGTTTTTTCAATGTGATGGTATCTCCGGTGCGCGTGTCGCTCACCGTCTTGATCCCGGCAATGATATAGCCCACCCGGCCTGCGGTGATAAACTTCTGGGGCACCCGCTTGATCTGGAAAATCCCTGTTTCCTCCACCGTGTATTCCGCGTGGTTGGACATGAACATAACCCTGTCACCGGGCCGCAGGGTGCCGTCGATCATCCGGAAATGCACCACAGTGCCCCTGAACGGATCGTAATGGGAATCAAAGATCAGGGCCTTGACAGGTGCATCCGGATCTCCCTGGGGCGGAGGCAGCTGGGTGACAATGGCTTCCAGGATCTCTTCGGTGCCGATCCAGTCCTTGGCCGAAGCCAGGATGGCCGTGTCCGGATCAAGGCCGAGTTCATCTGCAATCTGGAGCTTTACCTTTTCAATGTCAGCCGAAGGCAGATCAATCTTGTTGATCACCGGGATGATTTCCAGGTCATGCTCCAGGGCCAGGTAAAGGTTGGCAATGGTCTGGGCCTGAACCCCCTGGCTGGCATCCACCAGCAGCAGCGCGCCTTCGCACGAGGCAAGGGCCCGGGAGACCTCGTAGGAGAAATCCACATGGCCCGGGGTGTCAATGAGATTGAGATAATAAAGATGGCCGTCTTTTGCGGTATACGGAAGACAGATGGTCTGGCTTTTGATGGTAATGCCCCGCTCCCGCTCCAGGTCCATGCTGTCCAGCATCTGGTCCTTGAAATCCCTTTCAGCCACAATGTCGGTGGACTGGATCAGACGGTCGGAAAGGGTTGATTTTCCGTGGTCAATATGGGCGATAATGCTGAAGTTGCGAATGTTTTTCATATAATTCCAATTGGATAAAACGATTCAAACTCTCCGGGAAAAAACCCGGAGAAAAATGTGTTCTCCTATCAATTCAAAACAGGCCTGTCAAGACAGACCCGCCTGACGCAGCGTTTTACCAGGGCTGCTCAATGCGAACGGTCAAATACAAATCCCCCTTGTTTCCTGAACCGTCATCCCGGCCCAGGCCTTTTAACCGCAGCACTTTTCCGTCCCGGGTTCCGGGCGGGATTTTGAGCCGGTACATGCGGTTTTGAAACCCCCAGGGAACGTTGATTCTTTTCGTGGCCCCGGCAGCGGCTTCATACGGGGTAATCCGGAGGGTTTCATGAAAATCCGGATCACTGCCCCCGCCCCCGGGCCGGAAGACCTGGAGGTGATCACTTTTTTTCCGCCGGATGCCGCCCCGGCCAAAACCGCTCTGGCTGCGCCCGTCTGGCAGCAGGGGAAAGAGTTTCAATGCGATCATTCCGCAGACAAACCCGCCAATATGGGCCCACCAGGCAATGCCCGCCTGCTGGGCCTGGGCGCCGGCGGCATTGAGCAGCTGCATCAGAAACCACAGCCCCAGAAAGAAAAAAGCCGGTATCTCCACAAAAAACGGAATAAACAAAATCGGGATCAAAGTCAGAATCCGGGAATGGGGATAAAGCAGAAAATAGGCTCCCATAACCCCGGCAATCGCCCCGCTGGCCCCTATAACCGGGGTTGTGGACTGGGCGTTTAATGCAAAGTGAAACAACCCGGAAGCAAGGCCGCAGCCAACGTAAAAAATCAGAAAATAAAACGACCCGAGCCGGTCCTCCACGTTGTCGCCGAAAATATAGAGGCTCCACATGTTAAACAGCAGGTGCAGAAACCCGCCGTGGAGAAACATGAACGAAAACAGGGAAAAGACCTGCTGAAATGGCGTAAAATACGCCGATATCTCCCCGGAAGTATAACGCGCCGGCACCAGGCCGTAGGTGACGATAAACTGCTGGAGTTCCCGGGGTCCGTAACTGATCTGGGACAAAAAAACCAGGACATTGACGGCAATGAGCACATGGGTGACCAGGGGATAGTGCCTGGCCGGTATGGTATCGCGCAATGGAATCATTTATGCCGGCCTTGCCCGGGCTTTTGCCCCGGAAAAAATAAGTCGGTCACTTATTGCCCGACGGTCATGCTCAGATCCACAAACCGGGCGGCATGCGTCAGCGCCCCCATGGAAACAATGTTTACGCCAAGCTCGGCCAGGCGGGCAATGCGCCCGGCATCCACCCGGCCGGAAACCTCGATTTCAGCCGCATTGCCAATATGTGCCGCAGCCTCTGCAATGGCGGCATCATCCATGTTATCGAGCATGATCACATCCGCCCCGGCATCCACGGCCTCTTTAACCTCGGCCAGGGTTTCGGTTTCCACCTCTATTCGCACAAGATGGGAAATCCGCCCCCGGACGGCATTGACCGCGGCCGTGATACCGCCGCACGCGGCAATGTGATTGTCTTTGATCAGCACCCCGTCATAGAGTCCCATACGGTGGTTAAACGCCCCGCCCACGCGAACGGCGTATTTTTCCAGGACCCGCCAGCCGGGCACTGTTTTGCGGGTATCCGTAAGCCGGATGGGTGAGGAGCCCAGAGTATCCACATGCCTGCGCACGTGAGTGGCAATCCCGCACAGGCGCTGGAGAAAATTTAAGGCAATGCGCTCGCCAATCAGGAGGGTGTCCAGGCTGCCGGTCATTTCAGCCACCACTGTGCCGGGACAATCAATGAAATCCCCGTCTTCAGCCTTTGCCTGAAATGCGCCAAGCCCGCCCACGCGATCATAGACCCGGGGCACAAGGCTCAGCCCGGCAATGACCATTGGCTCTTTGGTCTCGATCCACGCCCTGCCCTGCCGGCCTGACAGGCCCAGGGCACTGGTGGTGATATCCCCGTGGCCGATGTCTTCTTCCACGGCCAAATCGATTAACCGGGAGACCTGCGGGGAAAAGAAAATTTCATTGACCCGGGTCATGTCTGCACCGATTCAAGCTGCCTGATTTTTTCCCGGTTGGCCTGCAGCTTTTGGATTTTCTCGGTTGCATCCGCGTGCTGCTGTCTGACCTGCTCCACCACATCAGCCGGTGCCTTGGACAAAAACCCCTGGTTGTTTAATTTTTTGTCCAGACCCTGGATTTCCTTTTCCAGCTTGGTGATTTCCTTGTCAAGCCGTGCCAGTTCCTTTGCAAAATCAATCACCCCTTCCAGGTAAACCGATACGGCTGCGCAGCTGGCAATGGCCGTGGCTGTTCCCCTGGGTTTTTCACCTGCAGAAGCGATTTCCAGATCTGCAATCCGCGCCAGGGTGACAATCATGTTTTTGTGGCTTTCCAGGTTTGTGCGCACCGCTGAATCCTCTGCCTGAACAAGCACGGACAAGGAAGCCGACGGAGAGATGTTCATCTCCCCGCGAATGTTTCGCACCGCGGTGATGACTTCCATGATCTGCTCCATTCCGGTTTCCGATGCCGCATCAGCGTTAATTTCCGGCAATTGCGGATCCCGGCCCGGAAACGGTGCGCGCATGATGGAACCGGATGTGCCGGGCAGACGGTGCCAGATTTCCTCTGTGACAAACGGTACAAAGGGGTGCAGCAGAATCAGCACGTCATGGAGCACCCGCCATAAAACCGCCCGGGCCGCATTTTGGGATTTTTCGTCAATTTTTCCGTAAAGCGCGGGCTTGGCCGCCTCAAGATACCAGTCGCAGAACTCGTGCCACACAAACCGGTACAACCCGTTTGCCCCTTCATTGAAATAATAATTGTCCAGGGAGTCGGAAACCAGCTTTGTGGTGCGCCTGAGCCGGGAAAGAATCCAGCGGTCAGCCAGGGACAGGTCGGATTCTGCAAATTCCGGATGCTCGGTTTCCAGGTGCATCAGGGAAAACCGGGCCGCGTTCCACAGCTTGTTGATAAAATGCCGGTAGCCCTCGATGCGCTTTTCAGACAACTTGATATCCCTTCCCTGGGCGGCAAAGGCTGCAAGGGTGAAGCGCAGGGCATCTGTTCCGTAGTTTTCAATCACGCTGATGGGATCAATGACATTGCCGGAGGACTTGCTCATTTTCTTGCCATCAGCATCCCGCACCAGTGCGTGGACATAGACATCGTAAAACGGCACCTTTTCCATGAAGTGAATGCCCATCATCATCATCCGGGCCACCCAGAAAAACAGGATGTCAAAACCGGTGACCAGCACAGAGGTGGGATAGAATCTTTCCAGCAAAGGGGTTTTTTCCGGCCAGCCCATGGTGGAAAAGGGCCAGAGCGCGGAGGAAAACCAGGTGTCTAAAACATCCGGGTCCTGGACCAGGGCGCCGGAGCCGCAATGCGGGCATGCGTCAGGCGCTTTGGTGGCCACTGTCAGTTTTTCACAGTCCGAACATGTCCAGGCCGGAATCTGATGGCCCCACCAGATCTGGCGGGAAATGCACCAGTCCCGGATGTTTTCCATCCACACAAAATAATCGTTTTTCCATTTTTCCGGCACGATGCGCGTGTGTTCCTGGTCGACCGCACTTACTGCGGCTTGGGCCAGGGGGCGGGTTTTGACAAACCACTGCCTGGACAAATTGGGCTCCACCACTGTGGCGCATCTGTAGCAGTGGCCCACGCTGTGCTCATAATCTTCGATTTTGACCAAAAGGCCCTGCTCCTGCAGGGCGCTGACAACGGCATTGCGGCACGCAAACCGGTCCATGCCCGCAAAGTCCCCGGCCGCCTCGCTCATGATGCCGTTGTCATCAATGACCTTCACGGATTCCAGGCCGTGTTTTTCTCCCACTGCAAAGTCGTTGGGGTCATGGGCGGGGGTGATTTTCAGCGCGCCGGTGCCGAATTCCATGTCCACGTAATCATCACGGATAATCGGAATTTTGCGGCCGGTTAAGGGCAGAATCACGTGATCGGATGAAATGTCTGAATAGCGGGCATCGTCGGGGTGCACAGCCACGGCCGTATCGCCAAGCATGGTCTCCGGGCGGGTGGTGGCCACCACAGGTCCGCCCTCTTGGTTTTCATAAGGATACCGGATGTGGTAGAGATGTCCTTCCAGGGTTTCATGCTCCACCTCAATGTCGGCCAGGGCTGTATTGCAGCGGGGGCACCAGTTGATGATGTAATTTCCCTGATAGATCAGGCCCTGCTCGTAGAGCTCCACAAAAACCTTGCGCACGGCCGCAGACAGGCCGTCATCCATGGTAAAGCGCTCCCGGCTCCAGTCGCACGAGGCGCCCAGGGATTTCAACTGCCGGATAATGGCGCTGCCGTATTTCTGCCGCCACTGCCACACCGCCTGGATAAAGTCCTGTCGTCCCATCTGGTGACGGTCAACCCCGTCCGCGGCCAGCTGGCGCTCCACCACATTCTGGGTGGCAATGCCGGCATGGTCGGTTCCGGGCAGCCACAGCACATTATCTCCGCACAGCCGCCGATACCGGCACAAAATGTCCTGGAGGGTTGTGTTAAGGGCATGGCCCATGTGCAGCACGCCCGTTACATTGGGAGGCGGGATGACAATGGAGAAGGCTTCGGCGTCATTTGCCGGGCTTTGATCGGCCTGAAACAGTCCGTTTTCCTCCCAGTACGCATACCAGCGCTTTTCCACTTCAGCGGGCTCATAGCCCTTGTTGATCTCTTTGCCGGACATTTCTTTTTTTGCACTCCAATCCACAAAAAGATGGGGATTGAACCAATCCCCATCAGCAAAAGTTTTGTTTGCAAACGCACAATCCGGGTCGGCTCCGGGCCCGGTTAATGCGGGTTAGTCTTCGGTTTTGCGGGTCAGCAGGTATTGCTTGAGATGTTCAATATCCTCGGAAACTTTCTGCCAGATCACTTCCTTTAACACCCGGTCAATCATGTCGCCGTAGCGCTTTTCGATAACGCGTTCCAGCGCCTGCTCAAGCTGTTGCCCGGAAACCGCCGCCACCTCTTCGGTCAACTCAAGAATATCATCGTTTCCGTTTTCAGCGCCACTGGCGTTTTCCTCTGCGCTTCCGGGGTCGGTGGCTTCAACGGCCTTTTCTTCCTCCGCTACATCCGCGCCGGGTTCAATTTCCTCCACAAGCTCAATGATTTCATTTTCAGGCGAAACCAAATCAAAGTCAAACTCTGAATCCCGGGACAAATCCATTTGCCGGGATTCGCCGGACTCATCCCCGGTTGCCCCGGAAATTCCGTTTCTGGCCTCGTCAAGCAGGCCCTCGGTCATCTCCACAATGGCATCATCATCTTCAGAAGTGCCCACAATGATTTCAGAAAGCTCGATGATTTCCTTCTCCGGATCCTTCCGGCTGTCCTCGGTCATAATGGGCCTCCCTGGAAAATTCAGTGCCAAATCAGTTTACTGTCTGTTGAAAAGCCTGTTATAATCCTGTAAAATTATCCTAACCGCCTGATGTTGTCAAGAAATTTGAATCCTGCCGGAAAACCCGGCCGACCCCGGCCCGATGGGCCCGGAATCGCAAACTATATAGTGGCTGAACGAAAACCCTGTTCAGCCAAAACCCGAATATCGAAATCCGAAATCCGAAACAAATACGAATATCGAATGTTCAAATGATAAAAACCAACAGCTTAAAAAAACAGGGTGTTTCTGTCATTGATGCATTTAGGGTTTTGGTCATTGTTTCGGATTTCGAGCTTCGGATTTCGGATTTCCTGAACGAAAACCTAGTTTTCGTTCAGGCACTATATAAAACACAGCCATAGAACATGAGACGATTCTACGTAAACCCGTCGGAACTGGATCGCCCGGAGCCCTGCATTACCGGAAAAGAGGCCCGTCACCTGAAAACCGTGCTGCGCCTGTCAGCCGGAGACCGCATCCGGGTCACAGACGGGGCCGGCCGGATCTGCGATGCCCGCATCATTTCAATAGAAGAAAACACCGTGCGGGTGGTGATCGAAAACCGGATTGAAGCCGGCAACGAATCGCCCCTGGACCTTATTGTGGCCCAGGGCTTTTTAAAAGACAAAAAAATGGATGATCTTGTGCGGCATCTCACCGAACTCGGGGTGACCCGGTGGATTCCCATGATCACCCGCAGAACCGTTGCCCGGCCCGATGCCCGTCGGTTGAAAAAGCGCATGGAGCGGTGGCAGGCCATTTCCCTGGAAGCCATTAAGCAGTGCGGCCGAAGCGTGGTGCCCGACATTGCACCGGTGATGGATTTTTCCGAGGTCCTGGCTTTGGGGGCAACCGTGGATGCCGGACTTTTTTTCTGGGAACAGGCCCGGGCTCCCCTGGCCGCCCCCGCAGAGGACGGGCCGGGCTCGATATTGCTGCTGCTGGGCCCGGAGGGCGGGTTTTCGGAAAATGAAGCCGCGGATGCTGAAGCTGCGGGATTTTGTGCGGTTTCAATGGGATGCCGTATCCTTCGGGCCGAAACCGCCGCCATTTCCGCCTGCACCCTGGTTCAGTACGTTTTCGGGGATCTTCAAAAAAGTCCTTGACAGGTTTTACCACATTGCCTATACATTTTTTAAAAATTTACGCCGAGGTAGCTCAGTCGGTAGAGCAGGTGACTGAAAATCCCCGTGTCGGTGGTTCAAATCCGCCCCTCGGCACCAATAAAATCAATAAGTTAAGGCGGCCCCAAAAAAGGCCGCCTTTCTTATTTGTAAACTTGATAAGCCTGTAAAAAATCTTTTTTACAGGCAGTGTTAAGTTTTAAGTGATTAAGTGTTAAGTAAAATCAAGAAGTTATTTCTTTATTGGTTGGCGGTGATATCCGTTTTCGCACTTCCAGGGAAGTCCCTTTTTTACGCTATACCGAAATTGTACTTCGTTTCCCTGACGGCGGTGCGGAAAAGCGGGTTACCGAGCGGAAATTGAGGCTTCAGAAGGCTCCTGAAGCGAGGAAACTCGCTTTTGCGTGCCGCCGATCAGCCAAGGCGCTTATGGATTTCCTTTCTGCAAAAATACCGCTGTATTGGGATAAACTGCTTGTTGCAATTCCATCAAGTTTGGCAGAGAAAAAAATTGACAGGACTTGTTTATATGCGTAGGGTATGAGCATAAACAATGCGCATCAAAGGAACACATATGAAAGTTGATCTCTACAATTCCCGAGCTCCCAAAAAAGCGACCAATCTGAGCATCAATAGTGACCTTCTCAGGCAGGCAAAAGAGCACCATATAAATCTTTCAAATGCTCTTGAAAAACGCCTTATAGAGATAATAGCCGAAGCAAAACGCCGTGAATGGAGAGAAGAGAACCAGGATGCGATTGCAGCCTATAATCATCGAATCCGGGAAAAAGGCATCTTCAGCGAAGACTTGAGAAAATTCTGATGACACAGTTCGATGTGTATGAAAATCCCAACCCGGAAACCAATCAGGCAATCCCTTATCTGCTCGATGTGCAGGCTGAATTGCTTGATACATTGTCAACGCGCGTAGTTGTGCCACTTTTAACTGCGGCATACGCAGAAAAACCGATCAGGCATCTCAACCCTGAATTTACAGTCAATGAAACTGCGGTCTTCATGTCGACTGCTGAATTGGCTGGCATATCCGTTCAATCAATGGGTAAAAAAGTTGGCACCCTTGAATATAAACGCGATGAGATCATTGCGGCCATAGATTTTCTGTTCACCGGCTTTTAACAGCTCCCCCGCCCCGACGCCATCCCCCGTGGAATCAAGACGGATTTAATACAATGCCCACCGGGCAGTGATCCGAGCCGTGGATGTCGTTGTCGATAAACGCCTCTGCAATCCGGCCGCTGTCAAACAGGTCTTTTGAGACGAAAAAGTAATCGATACGCCATCCTGCGTTGTTTTGGCGGGCATTGAACCGGTAGGTCCACCAGGAGTACTTTACTGTATCCGGGTAAAGGGCCCGAAAGGTATCCACATAGCCCCGTTGCTCGATATGGTCGAGCCAGTCGCGCTCAATGCGCAGAAAACCCGAGCGGTTGGCATTGGATTTGGGGTTTTTCAGGTCAATTTCATTGTGGGCGGTGTTAAAATCACCGGCCACAATGAGGCTTTTGCCCTGTTTGCGCAAATCATCGGCATGATCAAAAAACGCATCGTAAAAATCAAGCTTGTACTGCAGCCGCTCATCGCTCATCTGGCCGTTGGGAAAATAGACATTAAAAAAGACAATATCTCCCAGATCCATTTCTATAATGCGCCCCTCATTGTCAAAGCGCGGCTCGCCGATGCCGTAGCCCACGTGTTCCGGTGTGATCCGTGTATAGGTGGCCACGCCGCTGTAGCCTTTTTTCACTGTTGCGTGGCTGAAACAGGCATCGTAATCCCTTACCTGTCGCATGGGTTCGGTGAGCTGATCCTGCTGGATCTTGGTTTCCTGGAGAGCCACGATGTCGGCATCGAGCTTGTCGATGGATTGCAGGAAATCTTTTTTCATGACCGCCCGAAGGCCGTTGACGTTCCAGGAAATCAGTTTTAAAGGGCTTTGCACCATGGCTGTTTCTCCTTATTCGGATACCGGCCGCAGATCAGCGGATTTTCAGAACAGCAGAACAATTGCGCCGATACATATCACATCCGGAAAAGAGCGGACAATGGTTTTTCCTTAAAAAACAATTCAAACCATTCACAATTATAATTGGAAAATGCAAGCCCGGAAATTGACACAAGCGCTAATCCATGCCCTGTCTGCTTGACTTTCTGTCTTTCAATGCTAACATCAAAAAAATGAAACCACGATTTTCATTGCCGGCCGGTATTCTTGTCTGGGTCATTTTGGTCACCGGATGCTTTCTGTTTGCATGCGATCAGGGAGATGACGTCAAAAAAGTCGATCTGAGCCAGCGCAAACAAATCCAGACACCCACGGAGTTTGATTCGCTGACCTATGCATGCCTGCCGCAATACTCCCACAGGGTCTCCTTTGCCAGACATCACCATCTGGTGCAATATCTTGCCGAAAAAACAGATCTGGCCATCCGGCAGGTTTTTCCGGACACATTTGAAGAGCATATGCAAATGGTCCGGTCCGGGCAAATCGACATCTCATTTTCCAATCCCCTGGTTTATACCCGCATTGCCGACCGCGGCCAGGCCCGGGCCTTTGCCCGGATCGTGGAGAAAAACCAGACCCCCACCTTCAGGGGCCAGATCATCTGCCGGGCAGACAACAAGGCCATTGAAACCCTGCAGGACTGCCGGGGAAAAAGATGGATGGCCGTGGACCGGTCATCTGCAGCCGGCTATTTGTTTGCCCTGGATCATTTCCTGGAAAACGGCATCTCCAAATCCGATTTCCAGCGCATATCATTTGCACCCGGTCCCGGCGGCAAACAGGAAACCGTGGTCCAGGCCGTTTACCTGGGCCAGGCCGATATCGGCTCCATCCGTGAAGGCACCCTTGAACTGGTCAAAGACCGGGTGGATCCGTCGGCCATCCGCGTACTGGATCAAACCCGGGCATTTCCGAGCTGGGTGTATGCCGCAAGAAAAGATCTGGAATCCGAAGTGGTGGACAAAATCAAGCAGGCGCTGCTGGAACTGGACCCCGATAATGCCGATCACCGAACTATCCTTCAAAAGGCGCATTTTGAGGCGGTAATCCCGGCGCAGGATACCGACTTTGACGCCATCCGCAGGCTTTTGGAAAAAATCGGGGAAAACGCATATGAATAAGCTGCCATTCTCCTTTCAGCGCCTGAAAATCAAGAGCAAACTGCTGTTGGGACTATCGGCTGTTGTCCTTTGTCTGGGCCTGATTCTGGGCATTATCGGTACCCATATTGCCTCTGGTGAACTCATACGGGAAAACAAGGAACGCGGCAAGGTGCTGGCCGCCAACCTTGCCTACAGATCTGATGAAGCCCTGCTGACCCGGGATTTTCTGCGTCTCAAAAACCTGGTGGATGAATTAAAGGATGCCAATTCAGACCTTGCTTATGCGTTTGTCCTGAATCCGGCCGGCCGGGTGCTGGTGCATACCTTTGAGCAGGGGTTTCCGGTGGAATTGTTAAGCATCTACCCGGAAAACCGGCCAAACAATGTCACAAGCATGCTTCTGCTGACCAATGAAGGAAAAATCTACGATTTTGTCCAGCCCGTGGAAATCCAGCAGGAGCGGATCGGCACGGTACGCATCGGCATGCACAGACAGCGGCTGGAAGCCATGATCAACCGGCTGCGTCTCTGGATTTTTGGGCTCACGGCTGCGGTCACCATTGGCGCCATCATACTGGTGCTGTGGTTTTCCTCAAAATTTACCAACCGGATCAAATGCCTCACGGAATCGGCCAACGAAGTCATCAAAGGCAATCTCGAAGTCCAGTCCGCCACAGAGCCCAAGCGTCAATGCTGGCAAATCAACAAGTGTCAGGCACGCTCCTGCCCCGCCTACGGGGATACCCGGCGCAGATGCTGGTATATCACAGGCACCCTTTGTCCTTCCTATCATTTAAAGCAGGATGCCCAGGGTGATTTAAACTGCCTGAACTGCCCGGTTTATCAGCAGAATGCAGGAGACGAGATCCAGGAACTGGCAGAAGCCTTTGATTACATGGCCATGACCCTGCAGGAGCGCATTGACCAGGCCCGCAATGCGGAAAAGGCACTTTCCAGGCAAAAGGAACTGCTGCGCACAACCCTGGATGTGACTCCCGACATGGTGGCCCTGCAGGATGAAAAACTGGTGTACCGGGCGGCAAACAAGGCTTTCTGCTCTTATTTTCAGTTAAATGAATCCGATATTGTGGGAAAAACCGACTTTGATATTTTCAGTGAATCCCAGGCGGATCAGAATTACCATGAAGACAGGCAGATCCTTCAGACCGGAAAACCCATGTCCAAGGAAATCAGCGTCAAACAGGGGGACATGGTCATATGGTTTCATATTTTAAAGGTTCCGGTGTACGCCGAGGGCCGGATTTCCGGGCTATTGCTGACCGCCAGAGACATTACGGTGATCAAGCAGTACCAGGATCGCCTGGTGCAGTCCCAGAAAATGGAGGATCTGGGCCGGCTGGCCGGCGGAGTTGCCCATGAAATCAACACGCCTTTGGGCATTATTCTGGGCTATGCGCAGATGCTGCTCGAAGACGTGGACGCAGACAGCCAGATGGCGGCGGATCTGAAAATCATTGAAAAGCAGACCAAGATCTGCAGCAGTATTGTCTCGGACCTGCTCGGCTTTTCCAGACAGAGCCAGACCACACGCACGGATGTGGACATCAATGAATCCATACAAGAGGTCATCTCCCTGGTGGAGCACACTTTCAGCTTAAACCGGGTCCGGATTTTCCATGACCTGGATCCCAACATCCCTGAAATCGAGGGAGACAAGGACAAGCTCAAGCAGGTCTGGTTAAACCTTTTAAACAACGCCCTGGATGCCATCGAGCATGACGGCTGCATCCGGATTACAACCAAGCTTTGTGCCCACCGGCGGCGTGTGGCCCTTACCGTCACCGACACAGGCACGGGCATCAAGCAGGAAAATTTAAACAAAATCTTTGACCCGTTTTTTTCCACCAAGCCGGTCGGCAAGGGCACCGGCCTGGGCCTGTCTGTGACTTTTGGCATTATTCAGAATCACGGCGGCCGGATCAATGTATTGAGCCCGGCGCCCAAAGAATATCTCCAGGAGATGGAAAATTCCGATTCCTGCACCGGCCCCGGAACTGTATTTCTCGTGGAACTGCCCCTCTGGCAGATGGAACTTCCGGAAGAAGAGTGCGAGGAACTCGGCCTGCCCCCAAAAACACGACAAACCTGATGATTTCGGAGGTATGAGATGAGCAGCATTATGGTCCTGGACGATGTGGAGGATGCCGGCGCCATGATCAAACGCATCCTTGAACGCAAAGGACATTCGGTTTCGGTTTTCACAGAAGAGCGCGACGCCCTGGCCCACGTACGCGATCAAAATGTGGATATTGCCATTCTGGATATCAAGCTGAAAAAAATCAGCGGCGTGGAGGTCCTGCGGCAGATCAAACAAGAACGTCCGGATACCGATGTGGTGATGCTCACGGGCTATCCCACCCTGGAAACCGCCAAGGAAGCCATGGGCTACGGCGCCCGGGAATATCTGGTCAAGCCCATTGACAAAAATGAACTTGAAGAAAAAATTGCCGGCATTATAGAAAGCCGGGAAGCCTCTGCCTGATGTCCAAAAAAATCCAGGAAACCACAGCCGGACCCATCCCATTGAGCCGGGCCCGGCGGATTGGCTCACAGGCGCGCCATTTGCTGGAAAACTGGTTTTTGAAAACCTGTTTTCCCGGATCGCTGGTCCGCAAGAAATACGCTGCATTCCAGCACCTGCGGGCCGGTGACCGCAGGGCCCTGGAGCTCATTTCGCAGTTGGAGGAAATCCGGCAAAAAAACAGCCCCTGCGACATTGAATACATTCGTCATGTGCTGGGTCTTCTGGATTATGAGATCCAGACCCTGATCGAGGCGCTTGTGCGGTTTAATCCGGTGAAATACGCGCTTTTGCGCAATTATCACCGCAAATACGCCTTTTATGCGCACATGGCCCTGGCCGAAGATGATCCAAAAACCGAACCCCCTTACGTGCTGGGACTGGACCAGGAATTGTCCGAATCCCTGGCTGGCGGAAAGGCAGCGCCGCTTTCCCGGCTGATCCGGGATTTTGACATTCCCGTTCCTTCAGGGATGGTGATGACCACAAGGGCGTTTTACCGCCTGCTGGCGGCCAATGACCTTACTGCCTGGATTCAGAGACAGCTGGCGCACATCGGGCCAAACAATCATTCGGAAATAAACGAAATCAGCCAGATCCTCCAGTTTGCCGTCACAGAAGCGCAAGTGCCGGCCGAGCTTGAAAACGAATTTTTAGACGGCATAAAACGCCTTGGCCTTGAAAACGCACCTCTGGCTTTGCGCAGCAGTGCCGTGGGAGAAGATCTGCAGGCCTCTTTTGCCGGACAGTTTAAAACCTGTTTAAACGTGGGCCTGGAAAATTGGTTTGCAGCCTACAAGCAGGTGGCGGCCAGCAAATACAGCCCCCATGCCATCCATTACCGGATGCGCCAGGGTTTTACCGATCAAATGACACCCATGGCCGTGCTGGTCATGCCCACCATTGCAGCCAAAATCAGCGGGATCCTCTACACACGCGACCCCCATCAGCCGGAACTGGCTGTATCCTACATGGTCCTGGGCAGCGGGGAGAAACTGGCTGACGGCGGGCAGTACCAGGGCCGGGCGGATTTTGACCGTCAAAGCCGCCGGGTTGGGAAAGTGGCGCCCAAAGACTTTCTTGGCCCGGATACCCTGGAAAACCTGTTTTCCCTGGGCATGAAACTCGAGGATGCCGCAGGCCGGGTGCCCCAGGATGTGGAATGGCTTTTGGACGCCTCGGGCAAGCTTTACATTCTCCAGTCCAGGCCCCTGGGAATGCCGGTTGCAGATGAGCCCGACAGTCATCCGGATTACCCGGAAAGTGCGGTTTTGATAACAGGGCAGTGGGTCAGCTCCGGCCAGACCGCCGGGCGGGTGTATAAGCTAAATGATCTGAAATTTATATCCGATATCCCGGACCAGGCCGTTTTGGTGACTGATGAGCTGCCGCCGGAACTCACCCTGGTCTTAAACCGGGTCCGGGCAGTGGTGGCGGAAAAGGGAAGCCCGGCCTGCCATTTTGCTTCCGTGGCCCGGGAAGCCGGCATTCCGGTAATCTGCAACGCCCGCGGCGCAGCCGATAGCCTGGAAAACCAGCAGGATGTCAGCATTGACGGCAATTCCGGAAAAGTTCTCGCCGGCACATTTTTCCGGGCAAAACCCGGCAGCACAGCATCCGGTGCCCCGGAAACACCGGTAATTCAAAAACTGGCAGATGCATTGAAATATGTCTCCCCCCTCACGCTTCCGAATTCTGAAAGCCCGGATTTTACCATTGAATCCTGCCGGAGCCTTCATGATATTGTCCGGTATGTGCATGAAGCCGGGGTTCGGGAGATGTTTTCCCTGGTGGGCCGGCGAGGGCTGGACCGCTACGGCGCAAAACGCCTGGACTCCGGCCTGCCCCTGGTGATGCATGTGCTTGATGTGCACAAGGGGCTTTCCCCGGAGGCGGCCGGACAGAATTCCGTTTCCCTGAAACACATTGAGAGCCGGCCCATGCAGCAGGTGTTTGCCGGCCTGGGATCACCGGCAGTGCAATGGAACAGCGGCATTCTGCACTATGACTGGGATGCCTATTACAAAAGCTCGGCGGATTTCGTGGATGTTGAGAAATCCACCCTTTTTAGCAGCTATGGCATCCTGGACCGGGAATATCTGCATGCCCTGCTTCGGTTCGGGTATCATTTTGCCGTACTGGATTCAGTTCAGGGAACGCTCCCGGAGCAGAACTACATTCATTTCAGCTTCAAAGGCGGCGGCGGCAGCCCGGAGCAGCGGGACATGCGCATTTATCTGATTCAAACCATCCTTGAACATTTCGGGTTTGCGGTACACACCACAGCAGATCTGCTGGAAGCTGAATTTGACCGCAAATCCATGGATGATACCGGAAACGGGCTGGTGGTGCTCGGCATTGTGCTGGGCAAAACCGTCATGCTCGACATGCGGCTGGAAGACCAACAACAGATTCAAACCCTTGCCAGAGAAATCATACAGGAAACCCATGATATTTTTCCCGTCCAAGAAAAAAGGTGATCCCATTTACCCTTTGACCTGGGTGACACCTCAGCTGGCAGTGGGGCATGCCCCCATGTCCATTGCAGAGCTCGACAGCATCAAACACCAGGGCATCCGGGGTATTATGAACCTGTGCATGGAAATAAAGGAACTGGTTGCATTAGAAGAGCAGCAGGGATTTGAAGTATATTACCTGCCTGTGCTGGATGAGGGGTTTCCGGAAATCAAGGAACTGGAAAAGGCCCTGGACTGGCTTGATGAATGCATTTACCTGGGTAAAAAAGTACTGGTTCACTGCCGCTTTGGCATCGGCCGGACCGGCACGATTGTGTATGCCTATCTGCTGCGCAAAGGCTATGACACCAAAAGCGCGGCCCGAAAAATGCGCGGCATTCGTTCCCAGCCAACGGAACAGCCCCAGAAACGGTTTCTGCACCAGTACTGGAAAAAGGAAAAGCCTTATAAAATATCCGTGGAACCGTCTTTGGCCCCGGATTACAAGGTGGATCTCCAGCCTTATTATGACCAGACAAAAGCCGCCCTGGCCGGGGCCGAGGCAGATATCCCGGAAAATGCGGCCCGCTGCGGAAAAGACCATTGCCAATGCTGCTTTTCCTTGGTTACCATGTCCCTTGCAGAGGCTGTTTACCTGCAACTCGGAATCAACACCGAGCTCAGCAGCACCCTTCGCCGGCAGGCCATTGACCGGGCCATGGCCGCAAACACGCCTTCAGAAGCCGGGAATCCGGAAAAACAACCGCCCTGCCCGCTTCTTGACAACGATGTTTGCCTGCTTTACGCGTTCAGGCCGGCCCAGTGCCGGGTATTTGACCGCACACCCCGGGAAATGACCAAAAACTCCGCATGGCAGCTTATGGTGCTCTCCCACGAGCTTCTGGAAGTCTTTCTTGAAGACACCACGCCCTACACTCCCCCGGAAATCAATTTGCCGGACGTGGTGTCCGGCAAATTTGTTCAGCAATTGTTTCACCTGATGGCCGGGGACAGCGACCCTGTTATCTCCCCGGAATCAGGGCAGTGACCATGATAAACATCATGGCTTAGGCGTCACCTGTCTGGTATTTAAAGGAGAGTTTCACCACTGCACGAAAAAATGCCACCTTTCCTCCCTCGATTTTGACATCCAGGTCCTTGACCTCGGCCACGCGGGTATCCCGCAGGGATTTGGAAGCTGTTTCAACTGCGTTTTTCACTGCCTCCTCCCAGGATGTGGGGCTTGTGCCGACCAATTCGATAAATTTGTACACGCTCTCACTCATGGTCCCTCCTTGTCCGTTAAGTTTGAAAAAAAACCTGTGTTTAATATAAGAAACCCTGTTTGCTTTGTCCAACGATAAATTTTTTTCCATGTGGCAATTTTTTACGAGCTCCGGGTTTCACACCCTGTACGGGCAAGCCTTGCATTTGCCGGGCAAGTGATTATAGTGTAACCATCGAAAATAACCACTGAATATCAATAGTTTGAATTATCAGGATGAAATGAATATGAAAGATGCACACACCCCGGACCCCAGGGAAATAGAAAAGGAAGTATCTGATTTTCTTTCTAAAAAATATGGAAACCAGGTCAAGATCGTCTCACCTGTGGTGGTACCGGATGAACAATCCCCGGAAGATTCTGCAGACAGGGGCGCAAATGCCGATGGCATCCGTTTTGACCTAAAACCCGAAGAACTCATCGGGTATCTGGATCAGTACATTATCAAGCAGGACAGCGCCAAGCAGACCCTTGCCACCAAGGTCTGCACGCATTTCAACCGCATCGAGCACCAGCGCCGGACCGGCACCCAGGACGAATTTGAAGGCCGGATCAAAAACAACATTGTCATGATCGGTCCCACGGGTGTTGGCAAAACCTACATGATCAAGCTGATTGCCAAAAAAATCGGGGTGCCCTTTGTCAAGGCAGATGCCACCAAGTTCAGCGAAACCGGCTACGTGGGCGGTGACGTGGAAGACATGGTGCGCGACCTGGTCCGCGAAAGCGACAATGACATTGAGCGGGCCCAGTACGGCATCGTCTACATTGACGAAATCGACAAAATCGCCGGAAGCCGCCAGCATTTTGGCACGGATGTGTCGCGAAGCGGCGTTCAGCGGGCCCTTTTAAAGCCCATGGAGGAAACCGAAGTGGAGATGAAAGTCCCGCATGATCCCATCTCCATGATCCAGGAAGTCGAGCAGTTCCGCAAAACCGGCAAAAGAGAGAAGCGATCCGTTAACACCAAAAACATCCTTTTTATTGTCAGCGGGGCGTTTTCCGAACTGCCCGAAATCATCAAAAACCGCACCACTCAACAATCCATCGGGTTTGGTGCAAAAATCGACAGCTCCCGGGAACCCACATCCCTTCTTTGCTTTGTGAAGTCCGAGGATCTGGTGGAATACGGATTTGAATCCGAATTTATCGGCCGGCTTCCGGTGCGCTCGGTATTTGAACGCCTGACCCGGAAAGATCTGCTCGATATCCTCCAAAACCCCAATAACCCGGTTATCTTGAGCAAGCGGCTTGATTTTGCCACCTACGGCATTGACGTGCGGTTCTCAGACGAGGTCCTGGAATTGCTGTCCGGGCGGGCCTATGATGAAAACACCGGCGCCCGGGGACTGGTCAGCGTTATTGAGCAGGCTTTGATTCCGTTTGAGACCCGCCTGCCGTCCATGAACGTGCGGCGGTTTCCGGTGACACCCGAAGCCATTCAAAACCCGGAAAAAACCCTGAAAACCATGGGGCCCGGCGGCGACAGCGCCAGACAGGAAGCCGAGTTTGTCCGTGTTGCCGAACAAAACCGCGGCCATATCGTTGATTATATCCGCAAAAACCGCAAAAAACTGACTGAACAATACGGCCTGCCGCTTTCTGAATCCAGAATCGCGGCCATTGCCGATTATTACTGGAATTACGTGGTGGAAATCGGCACGGCCATTGGCCGGATAAAGAATTTCTACGACCGGATCAAGAAAATCGAAATTGATTTTTACAATCGCCATGATGTCAATATTGTATTTGAAGAAGATGCCATTGACTCCATTTCCGAGAAAATGACAAATGAATCGTTGAATATTGACCAGATCTATCGTAAATTATCCGGTGATTTTGAATACGGCCTGAAACTGGTTCGGGACAAAACCGGAAAAAATCGTTTTTTTATTCCCGGCTACGCCTTGGAACAGCCCGAAGCGTTTCTGGACAATCTGATTAAAACCGAGTTTGCCAAACACAACCTCACCCCGGAATCCATACACAAGGAAGACCGGGTGGAATAAATCGGAAACGAGGCATCCATGATCGGAATTTCCAAGCTTTACTGCGGCACGGTGGAGCCGTCTGACGCGCTTCGCTACGGCCGCCAGTCCGGGCAGCTGCCCTCACATCTGCTTCAGTTCTCAATTGACAAGCGCCCGGTGGTGGTCTGGAACATCACCCAGCGATGCAATCTCAAATGCATCCACTGCTATGCCCATGCCAAGGCCAGACAGCAGGACAATGAACTGACCACCGACGAAGGCAAAGCCTTAATAGACGATCTGGCAGGCATGGGGGTGCCGGTGCTGCTGTTTTCCGGCGGCGAGCCCCTGATGCGCAAGGACATGCCGGAACTGGCGCAATACGCGGTGGAAAAGGGCATGCGCGCGGTCATTTCCACGAACGGAACCCTGATTGACGCAAAAACCGCCGGGATTTTAAAAGACATCGGCCTTTCCTACGTGGGCATCAGCTTGGACGGCAGCCGGGATATCAATGACCGTTTCCGGGGTGTGGACGGTGCTTTTGATCAGGCCCTTGAAGGTATCCGCAATGCAAAGCAGGCCGGCATCAAGGTGGGGCTGCGCTTTACCATCAACCGGTTTAACGCAGAGGAAATCCCGGCCCTGTTTGATCTGCTCGAGGAAATGGACATTCCCCGGATCTGCTTTTATCACCTCGTCTATGCCGGACGGGGCTCCACGCTTGTCAACGACGATGTCAGCCACGAAGAAACCCGCCGGCTCCTGGATCTGATCATGGACCGCACAAAAGATCTGCATGACCGGGGCAAGCCCAAGGAAGTGCTCACCGTGGACAACCACGCAGACGGCCCATATGTATATCTTCGCATGCTGCGCGAAAACCCCGAGCGGGCCGCCGAAGTCCTGGACCTGCTGCAGATGAACGAGGGCAACAACTCGGGCCGGGGCATCGGGTGCATCAGCTGGGACGGTGAGGTGCACGCAGACCAGTTTTGGCGGCATCACAGCTTCGGCAACGTCCGGCAGCGGCCCTTTTCCGAAATCTGGACCGACACCGGTGCAGACCCCCTGCTGGCAAAGCTCAAGGAAAAGAAAAACCATGTTAAAGGACGGTGTGCCCAATGCCGGTGGCTTGACATCTGCGGCGGCAATTTCCGGGTGCGCGCCGAGGCGGTCACCGGTGATGTCTGGGCCCCGGACCCGGCCTGTTACCTGACAGACGAAGAAATCAAAGCAACGCAGTAAAAAAACCCGCGTTTCACCTTTGATGGCGCCGTAAAAAGTCCAATATCTGCGTTACGCGCGATTCCTCAGAATTTCACGTACGGATAAGTACGCTGCATTCTTCGGAATCGCGCAAGCCTTGAT
>Ga0182239_1000038_pt1 | contig 49037 bp, 40 predicted proteins | sample hydfrate6_PW_210_FD_132456 | JGI IMG/M metagenome (GOLD analysis project Ga0182239, IMG submission 132456) | Subsurface microbial communities from deep shales in Texas, USA - hydraulic fracturing test 6_PW_210 | ecosystem: Environmental > Aquatic > Deep subsurface > Shale gas/oil reservoir >... | reverse complement strand
GTCCCAAATCTTTTGAGGCAGCCAACTCAAAGAGTTCTGGCCCTCGTTCGGCCAAAAGGGCCTTGTTGGCTGTGACCACAGACTTGCCGGCCAAAAGAGAATTCTTGATCAAATGATAGGCATCATCGTGTCCGCCAATGAGTTCGACAATGATGTCCAGCTCCGGATCATTGATCAGGTCCGCGGCGTGATCAGTGAATCTGGTTTGGGCATCCGGAATGCTGGATCGGGATTTTTGCAGATCTCGAACCAGAATGGTTTTGACATCCAGATCTTTGCCCAGTCGTTTGGCGATCCAGTCTTTATTGTTTTCCAGTATTTGGATCAGACCACTGCCTACAGTCCCAAAGCCGGCCAATCCTATGCGAATACTCGTATCACTCATTCATTACCTCAAAACTTTTTTCAGTCCTCGAATGGCCTGATTGGTTCGATGTCGATTTTCAACCAGTGCGAAGCGGACATACTGGTCTCCGAAATGGCCGAAACCCAAGCCTGGAGAGACAGCTACTTTGGCCTCCCGGAGCAGGAGTTTGGAAAATTCCACTGACCCCATTTCCTGAAATTGCTGGGGAATTTTGGCCCATAAAAACATTGTGGCTTTGGGAGCCTGCACCGGCCATCCAATCCGATTTAAGCCGCTGACCAAGCTGTCCCGTCGCAGTTTATACTCGTGGACGATTTCCTGGACACAGTCTTGCGATTCGTTTAAGGCCACAATGGAGGCTATCTGAATGGGCTGAAAAATGCCGTAGTCCAGATAGCTCTTTATCCGGGTCAGGGCGTGGACAATCTCTGGATTGCCGGAGCAGAATCCAACCCGCCATCCGGCCATGGAATAGCTTTTGGACATGGAAAAGAATTCCACCCCAACCTCCTTGGCCCCTTTGGCCTGCAGGAAACTGGGCGGGGTATAGCCGTCAAAAGCCACATCGGCATAGGCCAAGTCGTGGATGACCCACATCTTATGTTCTTTAGCAAAATCAACAATTTGTTGAAAAAAATCCATGTCAACCACGGCCGTTGTCGGGTTGTGGGGATAGGAAAGGATCAACAGTTTTGGTTGGGGCCAGGTCTGCTGTGTTGCTGTCAGCAGGTCCTGGAAAAAGTCCCGGTCCACGCCGATTGGTATTCGCCGCACGTCGGCACCGGCAATAATGGCGCTGTAGGTGTGGATAGGATAGGTGGGATCGGGGGCAAAAACCACGTCTCCCGGGCTGAGCATGACCAGGGCCAGATGGGCCAAGCCTTCTTTGGCCCCGATGGTGACTACGGTTTCCCTCTCCGGATCCAAGTTCACAGCATATCGCCTTGCATACCAATCGACAATAGCCTTGCGCAAATTGGGTAAACCTCTGGAAGCAGAGTACCGGTGATTGACCGCTTTGGGGGCAGCCTCAACCAGCTTGTCCACAATGTGTTGGGGGGTGGGAATGTCCGGGTTGCCCATTCCCAAATCAACGATATCCTCACCTAGGCGTCTCAGTTCCATTTTCAGTTCATTGACAACTGCAAAGACATAGGGTGGTAGCCGCTCCATGCGGGCGAACTGCTGCATATTCAAATCCCCCTGGAAAAAGTCAGTGTGAAAACCCTGTTTGTTTGTAGCGACCAAGGGCAGGCTGTGTCAATGAACAGTATAGACGAAGACAGGCCTCTTTGGTTTTGCTCAGAACAAAAAGAGCCTGGAACTCGAGAGATTACCGTTGACATTTTATCCATACTGCTTAGAGATGTTTTGATGAATTGGAACCGGCACTTGAGGGGAATGGAGGAGAAATTCTGTTTACTGAGAAATTTGTTTGGGGTGAGCATATGGCCAAACACACGGTGGATCCCTGGTTTGAGATACAGGGGATGAAGGAAAAGATGGATAAACTCATGGACGATGTGCGGGAGCGATTCGATCACCGCCAGCTTGAAAAAGAACGGGCCGCCTTGTGGCAACCTGTTACCGATGCCTTTGAAACTGGGGACAACTATGTTGTTCAGGTTGAGCTGGCGGGCCTGGATCGGGAGCAGATCAACCTGGAAATAAAAGATCATGAGCTGTGGGTCTACGGAGAACGGCGGATGCTCAAGGATGTCCATGGAAGCCGGTATCAGATATTGGAACGCTCTTATGGTCCATTCGCCCGGCGGTTTCTGTTGCCTAAAAAGGCAGACCCGGAGCAGGTTCAGGCCTCCTTTGTCAACGGTCTGTTGACAGTGACTATAGGAAAAGTCCCTGCTCAGGAGACAAGGCAGCGTATTTTTGTTCAGGACGATGAATAGATGAATACAATTTGTCTTAAAACCGTGAACCCAGTGAAATGCCGGTATGCGGTCCTGTCGAAAACAGGATGTTACCGGGTGAACCCGGAACTTTGGAGCAGTAACTAGCAGATATATAAGGAGACAATATATGACCAATCAGTTGAAAACCGGGTTGCTGTTGGGGTTACTTACAGCAATCATCCTTTTGTTCGGCCAGATGCTTGGCGGGCATGGAGGACTGATATTGGCCTTTATTATAGCTATAGCCATGAATGTGGGCAGCTACTGGTATTCAGATCGAATTGTACTTTCCATGTACAAGGCCAAAGAGATCAGTCCATCTGAGGCCCCCAGGCTGCACGAGATTGTGGCTGAACTGGCCCAGAAGGCCGGAGTGCCCAAGCCCAGGGTTTTTGTCATACCGCAAGAAGCCCCCAATGCCTTTGCCACCGGCCGGACACCAAAGCAGGGAGTGGTGGCTGTGACAGAAGGCATCATGCGGCTTTTGACCCTGGATGAACTCAAAGGGGTCTTGGCTCATGAAATGGGCCATATCCGCAATCGGGATATCCTGATCCAGACCGTGGCCGCAACCTTGGCCGGTGTGATCATGTTTGTGGCCAATATGATGCAGTGGGCGGCCATTTTCGGCATGGGCGGCGGTGATGACGAAGGAGGCGGCAATCCATTGGTGGCCATAGTCATGGCCATTGTCGCCCCTATTGCGGCCATGCTTATTCAGATGGCTATCTCCCGCTCTCGGGAGTATCTGGCTGACCAGACCGGAGCTCAGCTGGCCGGTGATCCAAATGCCCTGGCCAGTGCTTTGGAAAAGCTGGAAGCCTTTAGTAAAAGGGTTCCCATGCGGCGTGGCAGCCCGGCTACAGCCCATATGTTTATCGTCAATCCGTTCAGTGGACGGGCTATGGCCAATCTGTTCAGTACCCATCCGCCGGTGCAGGATCGGGTCCAGCGATTGCGATCCATGGCCGGCAGGATGGGATAACTGGATTTACAAAGTCGATTTAAGAGTCTCTGATAGCACAAAGCACGCTCTTGGAAAGAGCGTGCTTTTTTTGTGTATCGGTAAAATGACCGTCTCTTCGGTCCGTGCAAGCGGAGGGAGGCAACTCTGGCTGTGACAGGCCCGTTTAGGGGAAGACTGAAGAAACAGCCCTGAGTGTTTGCCACCCTCTCTTGACATTGGATGAAACCTAGGGGTATGAATTCATCCGTTTTGTATGGGTTGTTTTCCCGGCCGGGAATCACAAACACCATGTCTCTGCACAGGTCCATGGCCTGCGGGTGGCCTTCGTGAAATTTGTAACGTTCAGTATCTCGACGTGCATTGCGCCGAAGATGCCCTGAGAAAGGAAGAATAACGGCAATGGCTGACCATGAGCAAGAATTTATTCAACTCTTGGAAAAGAATAGAAAAAAAATTGTCAAGGCCTGGCTGCAAGGCATAGTGAATACCTACCCTCCCAAGACGTCGGAGTTTTTAACCAACCAAAAGGACCAGTTTGCCAACCCTATCGGGGCCAATTTGGCTCGGAACGTGGACAATATATTTACCGAGCTGTTGCAGGAGCAGAGCACTGAAGCCTTGACCACAGCTGTGGACGGTATCGTTCGGATCAGAGCGATACAAGATTTTCCCCCTTCAGGTGCGGTAGGCTGTTTTTTGCAGCTTAAAACCATTATTCGCCAATCTGTTGGAACCCAGATTCGAGATCGCAGTTTGCTTCATCAATTGGCTGGATTTGACGCCAAAATTGATCAGTTGATGCTGGTCGCCTTTGAGACGTATGTACAATGCCGGGAAAAAATTTGGGAGCTCAAAGCCAAGGAAGCGCAGCATAGAACACGAAACCTGCTGCGCAGAAAAGCAGGCGTTGACTGGACCGTTTCAGATTCGCCGGAACCCAATGAGTAGGGGCTGGTTGATGGAAACGCTAAGGACAAACAGGAAGCGAGGTTAGCCATTATGAACGTTCTCTACTCCCTGCTTTTAGTTCTGGCTCTGGTCGTTATCCCCCTTATCGGGGCCGGAGCCCTGGGTTGGCACACCCTGTTCGGTGTGATCATCCCTGTTTTCGCCGTGTTGGTTTTTGTGGCCGGGTTTATCTACCGGGTCATGGATTGGGGCCGATCGGCGGTCCCCTTTCGGATCCCGACAACAGGCGGTCAACAACAAACGTTATCGTGGATTAAGCCGTCCAAACTGGACAACCCTACAACCACTGCCGGAACCGTTGGCCGGATGGCCTTGGAGATCCTGCTCTTCAGGTCTTTGTTCCGCAATACCCGTACCCAGTTGACCCAAGGTCCAAAGCTTAGCTATGGCTCCTCAAAATGGTTGTGGTTGGGAGCGATTGCCTTTCATTATTCGTTTTTTATTATTTTGGCCCGGCATATGCGTTTTTTTACAGAACCGGTGCCCCTGCCTTTTGAGTGGCTGGACAAACTGGACGGGATCCTTCAAATCGGGGTACCTACCTTGTATATGACCGAGTTTGTCATCCTTGCCGCTTTGGCCTACCTTTTCCTCCGCCGGGTAGTGGTTCCCCAACTGCGCTACATTTCGTTGCCAGCAGATTATTTTCCCCTATTTCTGATTTTAGCCATTGTCATCTCCGGGGTGCTCATGCGCTATTTTATCCGGACGGATATTATGGATATCAAGACGCTGACCATGGGGCTGGCCACTTTAAATTTTACTGTTCCGGAAAATATCGGCGTCATCTTTTACATTCATGTGTTTCTTGTTGCTGCGTTGCTGGTCTATTTTCCCATGAGCAAACTCATGCATTCGGGCGGAGTATTCCTAAGCCCAACCCGGAATTTGGCCAATAATAACCGGATGAAGCGACATATCAATCCCTGGAACCATCCGGTCAAGACGCATCCGTATGAAGAATGGGAAGATGAGTACCGAGAACAGTTGAAAGAAGCAGGCCTTCCAGTGGAAAAGGAGTAGAGTATGTCCAAGTTGCCAGCAGCCGATACACTCGCAGCGAGCATTGAGTACACTCCACCGCGGACTCCGTGGATGGAGGTTCCGGCAGAGTTCCGGCCAGGGGTATATAGCTATCCGGCCAATCCCAAAAACCTCAAGATCTTGGATTTTCCCAATCCCAGGCAATGGGCTCCTGAAGACGACGACTGGAAACTGCCTGAGAATTGGCAGGAAATCATTTATGAAGGCTTTCAGGAACGATTGCACAAATACCGTTCCTTGAAAGTATTCATGGATGTGTGCGTCCGATGCGGGGCGTGTGCAGACAAATGTCATTACTTTATAGGATCCGGTGATCCCAAAAACATGCCTGTGCTCCGGGCGGAACTGCTCCGATCCGTCTACCGCCGGGATTTCACTATGGTCGGGAAGATCTTAAAGTCTTTGAGCGGGTCCAGGGAATTGACTGTTGACGTGATCAAAGAATGGTTCATGTATTTTTACCAGTGCTCGGAATGCCGGCGCTGTTCCTTGTTTTGCCCGTACGGCATCGATACGGCAGAAATTACCATGATGGGCCGGGAATTGCTCAATCTTTTGGGCCTGAATATCAACTGGATCATGGAGCCGGTGGCCAACTGCTTCAAGGTTGGAAACCATTTGGGCATCCCTCCTCATACCTTCAAGGATATCGTCGAGTTCATGTGCGAAGACATCGAGGATATCACCGGGATTAAAATTGATCCGCCCATGAATAAAAAAGGTGCGGAGATCTTGTTTGTCACTCCCTCTGGGGACTATTTTGCAGACCCCGGCACATACACTTTTATGGGCTACCTCATGCTCTTTCATGAGTTGGGGTTGGACTACACAATGAGCGCATATGCCTCGGAGGGCGGGAATTTCGGGCTGTTTACCTCAGCCGAGGCCATGAAACGCTTAAATGCCAAAATCTACGCCGAAGCCAAACGCTTGGGAGTTAAGTGGATATTGGGCGGTGAATGCGGACATATGTGGCGGGTCATCAATCAATATATGGATACCATGAATGGTCCGGCCGACTTTATGGATGTACCCCGCAACCCCCTGACCGGAACCGTGTTTTCCAATGCCCGGTCGACAAAGATGGTCCACATAACTGAATTTACCGCTGATTTGATCAAAAACAAGATCCTCAACCTGGATCCCGGCCGGAACGATCATCTCAAGGTGACATATCATGATTCCTGTAACCCGGCACGGGCCATGGGCCTTTTGGAAGAGCCCCGGTATGTGATACAAAATGTGTGTAACAATTTCTATGAAATGCCGGAACAGACAATTCGGGAACAGACTTTTTGCTGTGGTTCAGGCTCCGGGCTGAACAATGAAGAATTTATGGAAATGCGTTTGCGCGGCGGCATGCCCAGGGCCAACGCAGTGAAGCACGTGCACGAAAAGTACGGCGTGAATATGTTGTCCTGTATTTGTGCTATTGACCGGGCCGCTTTGCCCCCGCTGATGCAATACTGGGTGCCGGGCGTTGATGTGACCGGAGTGCATGAACTGGTGGCCAATGCCCTTGTGATGCGCGGTGAAAAGGAACGCGAAACCGACCTGCGCGGTGAACCCTTGCCGGGAAAGGAGGGGTAAGCGATGTATGACAGCGGCAAGATCCTGACTGGATTGGTAATTTTCCTTTTTTTGATCACTTTCCCTTTCTGGTACAACTTGGGACAGGCTTCCTACGAACCACCAGATTTAGTTCTTCCGGAGGACTCTCAGCAATGTATTGAGCCTACTCAATGGATGCGGACCAATCACATGGAGCTCTTGAATACGTGGCGGGACATGTCTGTCCGAGAAGGCTTGACCACGTTTGTGAGCACCTCCGGAGAAAGTATGGAGATCAGTTTGCAGAAAACCTGCATGGACTGCCATACCGATAAGGTCAATTTTTGCGACGAATGCCACAACAAAGCAGCTGTGAGTCCATACTGCTGGGACTGTCACATAGCGCCTGAGGAGGTCGCCAATGGACAATAACAGGAGAACATTTCTCAAAATTGCCGGGTTCAGTGTCGCCTTGGGCCTGGGTGGCGGCATTCCCTTGTCTTTGCAGGCCTACACCCCTGCAGATGTCGAATATGTGCCGACAAACGCTCAGATCACTGGAAAGCGCTGGGGCATGGTCATCGATACCCGGAAGTTCACCAAGCCGGAAGATTTCCAAAGGGTCATCGAAGCTTGCCACCAAACGCACAATGTTCCGGACATCCAAGGGAATGAAGAAATCAAGTGGATATGGACTGATCATTTCGAGCAAGTTTTTCCCAGCAGTTCGAATCCGTATCTGGCAGAGCGTTATGAACAGCAAGATTTTCTTTTGTTATGCAATCATTGCAATACCCCCCCCTGTGTTCGGGTTTGTCCAACGAAGGCGACCTTTCAGCGGCCGGACGGCATTGTCATGATGGACTTTCACCGATGTATCGGCTGCCGTTATTGTATGGCCGGTTGCCCATACGGATCACGCAGCTTCAATTTCAGCGATCCAAAGCCTTATGTGCAAAATTTGAATCCCGATTTTCCCGCCAGGATGCGGGGGGTGGTCGAAAAATGCACTTTTTGCGCCGCTCGACTGGAGCAGGGACAGATGCCAGCCTGCGTCGAGGCCTCGAATGGTGGCCTCATCTTTGGTGATCTCTCTGACCCTGATTCGGAGATCCGCGAGGTCTTGCGGGAGAATTTCACCATCAGGCGCAAAGTTGAGTTGGGGACCAATCCTTGTGTGTTTTATATAGTCTAGGAGGCCGTCATGTTTGAAAAAGCGTTACGAGGCGACAGGCGCTATTGGGCCTGGATTATATTGCTTTTGGCCGTGATGGGGATAGGAAGCATCTTTTATATCCTCCAGTTGGTCCAGGGCTTGACCGTCACCGGTATGTCCAGGGATGTTTCATGGGGATTTTATATTGCCCAATTTACCTATATGGTTGGGGTTGCCGCCTCAGCAGTCATGTTGGTACTGCCTTTTTATCTACACAATGCAAAACAGTTTTCGCGAATGGTCATTCTGGGTGAATTTATGGCCATAGCTGCGGTGATTGTTTGCCTTGGATTCATTGTCGTTGATTTGGGGCAGCCGCAACGTTTATTCAACGTTGTTCTTTATCCCACGCCGAATTCTATTTTATTTTGGGATATGATTGTTCTCAATGGCTACCTGCTGCTCAATATTATCATCGGTTGGTCCAATCTGTCAGCTGAGAATAAACGTCTGCCCCATCCACAATGGGTTAAGCCCTTAGTCTATCTTTCTATAGTTTGGGCCGTGAGTATTCATACTGTGACCGCGTTTTTGTATCAGGGCCTTCCTGGACGGCATTACTGGCTGACCGCCATTTTGGCTGCCAGGTTCCTGTCTTCGGCATTCTGCTCCGGACCGGCGATCCTTTTGATTTTGGCCTTGATTGTCAAAAAAGTGGCCAAGTACGACCCCGGGGAAAAAGCAGTCCAGACTCTGGCCACGATCATTACCTATGCCATGCTGATCAATGTATTCTTTTTCCTTCTTGAGGTCTTCACTGCGTTTTACAGCAACATTCCAGGACATACGCACACGTTGGCCTATCTTTTTACCGGCCTGCACGGGGCGGGTAGTCTGGTCGGCTGGATGTGGGTCATGGCTGTTTGTGCCATCCTTTGCCTGGTTCTTCTTGTACCCCCCAAATTCCGGAAAAAGCCAGAGCTGTTGGTGCCCGGGCTGATCCTGCTCATTGCTGCGACCTGGATCGACAAAGGACTGGGCTTGGTCGTTGGAGGCTTTATTCCCAATCCCTTTGAAAGCATCACTGAATATGCACCAACTATCCCTGAAATTATGATCTCGGTCATGATCTATGCAACCGGTCTGCTGGTGCTCACAGTGCTTTGGAAAGTAGCTATTGGAGTGAAAAAAGAAACAGGTTCAGCCTAATGTCGAGTCATACATCGGTTGTCCTAAGAAACCCCCCCATCCGCTCAAGGGGGGGGACGAAGAAGAGGGAGCGACAGATTGAGGTTGATTGACACGAGGCTTGCCATATGGCCATGAACGTATTATGTACCAAGCTTTTGTTAGGCAGTATTTGTTTGGACCAGGAAAAATTGTTTAACATTATTCCCTTGAGGAGGATCCGGTATGCCTAAGATTACTATTGATGAAGAAAAATGTATTGGATGCGGAGAATGTGTTGATGTCTGTCCTGCCGACGTCTTGGAAATGCAGGACGACAAAGCAGTTGTCGTCAATGAGGACGAATGCCTGGAATGCGAATCCTGTGTTGAGACCTGTGAGCAGGATGCCATTACCTTGGAAACTGACTAGGCGTCTGCTCTGACCTACGGGTCAGAAGCAACACAAGATATAACAAAGCCCCTGATATATTTCATTATCGGGGGCTTTGTTATATCCATAACTTTGACAAACACAAGAGGCTCCTTGGTACTTGACCCTATTGACCATATACGACGACGCTGGGGACGTCGCACGATGTATCCTATCCCTTGCCGCCAGAGCAGTGCGTAATTTCACAGTTGACTGGTCATGACCCTTGAGGCACACTTGGTGCACATAAATTTGGTGGAGAGGTACGTATTATGCGTTTTGATTTGTCGCCTTTTTTTGATGAATATAAGGCCATTGTGGCCAGTGTAGATGAAGCATTTGCTCGAATAAGTAATGAGTATCCCCAGGAAGTTCGTTGTCAGCCTGGATGTAGTGAATGCTGTTATGCTCTTTTTGATCTTACCTTCGTTGAGGCCATGACCATAAACGGAATGTATCATAACGTGTTAGATGAAGCCCGGAAAAAGGAAGTCAAAGAACGAGCGGATCGAGCGGATCGGGAAATCCATAAGATAAAACGACAAGCCTTTAAAGCCCAGCAGCAGGGTGTGGACCCAGAACAAATCTTTCGGGACGTTGGATCACGAAGAGTTCGGTGTCCACTATTGGACGAGGAGAATTCATGTGTTTTGTATGCGTATCGCCCCTTGACCTGCCGGGTGTATGGACTCCCTCTTATCATTCACGGACAGGTCCGTACCTGTGGTTTGACCGGTTTTGTGCCAGGGAAATCCTATCCATCCGTGAATATGGATAAACTCCAGGAAAAGCTCTTGGATATCAGTCAGCGTATGGTTCAGTCCATGCCGACAAAATATGACAAACTGGCTGAAGTCCTTGTCCCGGTATCCATGGCTTTACTGACTGAGTATGACGATGCGTACCTGGGCATTGTCCAGCCCCAGGAAAATATTCCAAGTCAGGCAGAAGAATGGACCTTGGGGCCGGCGGAAGAGGAATGAGAAGATGGATAAAGAAGCCCAGAAGAAGGCCATATATGACAGAATGTCATCCCGGCGCAGACGATTTGTGGATCGGATAGGGTTTGAGAAGTGGGATCCGTTTCAAGAACCGAAGCATCCCATTGAGATACGGACCGAGGCGACAAAGCGAACTGCACAAGAGTTGTACAACGAATATTTTGCCCAAAACGAGGTATCCAAAAGGACAAGTGCGTATAATCGAGGGGTATACGAATTCTGCATGGGAATTTTTGGCCGTGATGATCGGTACAGAGGGATTTTTGAATTTTGTCTCTGGTATGCCCAAGAGCTTCAAAGACGCAATGTCGATCCCGCCAGTATATGGGATGATTGATGAACAGGAGAGAACATGGCTGAACAGTATCAAAGTATTGATGAATATATGAAAACTTTGGAACAGCAACTCAAGGACAACCCTCAGGACGGGGTTGCCCACTACAACCTGGCCTGTGTGTTCATAGGCAAGGCTGAATATGAACGGGCTGAGCAGGAATTGAAGACAGCTATTCAACTGACCCCGGACTTGGCCGAAGCATATGTACAGTTGGGAGGTCTCGCTTTGCGCAGAGGGGATATGATGACCTGTTTGAGCTTTAACAAGAAAGCTGCCGAGCTGCGGCCCAGGTTTGCTGTCCCGCATGGGAATGTGGGCTTTGTTCAACTGCAGCTGGGCAAGGTGGATGAGGCCATTGCAGCCCTGCGCCGGGCCCTGAGTTTTGATCCCAAGTTTGTCCAGGCCCGTTCCACCCTGGGCAGCGCGTACCTTATGCAGGGCGATGTCCAGGGGTGTATTGATCAGTGCCAGCAGGTGATCGAAGAACAGCCGACCTTTGGTCCAGCCTACAACAACTTGTGCTTGGCCTATATGCAGATCGAAGAGTATGACCGGGCTATAGAAAATTGCGATTTAGCAGTCCAGTATGGATATGAAATGCCGGACGATATTTTGCAGGAACTCCAGCCGTATCGTTCATAAAGCCGGATACTTCGGCCAATGCCTGGTACAGAGCGCGTGATGTGGGGGAAAATGAAAACCCGCGCATTTTGGGAGCTCAGAAGAGAGAGGCCTTGACAAAGCCCTTATCTTGTCCCTAATATCACAAACTCCATGGCATGAGGCCGAGTTGAATATAGATAGTGGAATAGTTTTGTACTTCAAAACCTTATGACTACGAGAAGGAGGCTGCGTAATGGCATTCAAGCATGAAACCCCTTTGCTGGACCAGCTTGAGAGCGGGCCATGGCCAAGCTTTGTGTCCGATTTAAAGCGGCAGGCCACGCATCGGAAAGAAAACCCAAACACTGTCGAATATCAGATCGACACGGATTGTGTCGAGGATATCCTTGGCGTTGTTGAGTTGTCCTACAAAGAAAAGGAAGTGCACTGGAAGCACGGCGGCATTGTCGGTGTGTTTGGTTATGGTGGGGGAGTCATTGGCCGGTACTGCGATCAGCCAGACCAGTTCCCGGGTGTTGCCCATTTCCACACCCTTCGGGTCAACCAGCCCAATGGAAAATACTACACCACCGATTATCTGCGCAAAATTTGCGATCTTTGGGATTTTCGGGGCAGCGGCATCATGAACATGCACGGTTCCACCGGGGATATTATTTTTCTGGGTACCAGAACCGAGCAATTGGAAGAAATTTTCTACGAAATGACCCATAAATTGAATCAGGATCTGGGCGGATCTGGATCCAACCTGCGGACTCCTTCTTGTTGTCTGGGTGAGTCCCGCTGCGAATGGGCTTGCTACAACACCCAGGAACTCTGCTACCAGCTGACCCACGAATACCAGGACGAACTTCACCGCCCAGCCTTCCCTTACAAGTTCAAGTTCAAGTTTGACGGATGCCCCAACGGTTGTGTGGCTTCCATTGCCCGGGCTGATATGTCTTTTATCGGCACCTGGAGAGACAATATCCGCATCGATCAGGGAGCAGTCAAGGCATACATGGGCGGGGAATTTCCTCCCAATGGCGGTTCTCATGCCGGTCGGGACTGGGGTCCATTTGACATCCAGAAAGAAGTTATCGACCTCTGCCCCACGCAGTGTATGTGGATGGAAGGCGATCAACTAAAGATCAACGACAAGGAATGTAACCGGTGCATGCATTGCATTAATGTCATGCCTCGTGCTCTGCGCCCTGGGGAAGACAAGGGCCTGTCCATCCTGGTTGGGGCCAAGGCGCCCATCCTGGACGGTGCACAGATGAGTTCCATGCTCGTGCCGTTTATGAAAGTGGAAGAGCCCTACGATGATATTAAGGAAGTAATTGAGAATATCTGGGATTGGTGGATGGAAGAAGGGAAGAACCGGGAACGCCTGGGCGAGCTGATCAAACGTCAGGGCTTCCAGAAGCTTCTGGACGTTACCGGCCTGAAAGCCCTGGCGCAGCATGTGCAAGAGCCACGGCACAATCCTTATATCTTCTGGAGAGAAGATGAAGTGCCGGGTGGGTTCAGCATGGATATTACCGATTTTAGAAAACGCCATCAACGCTAAGGGAGGAATGCTATGGCTTTTGTGTCATCCGGATATAACCCAGATAAGCCGATGGAAGATCGGCTCACGGATATTGGGAACCATCACTACAGTGAGTTTCTGCCTCCAGTGATCAAGAATAACTTTGGCAAATGGCAATGGCACGAGATTCTGGAACCGGGCGTGCTCATGCACAAGTCAGAGACCGGAGACGAGGTATACACGCTTCGCGTGGGCGGCGTCCGCCTGATGAGCGTGGAATTCGTCCGGGAGCTGTGCGAGATTGCAGACAAGCACTGTGATGGATATCTGCGTTTTACCACCCGGAACAACATTGAGTTCATGGTGGACAGCAAAGACAAGCTAGATCCCTTGAAAAAGGATCTGGAAAGCCGCAAATATGAGAGCGGGAGTTATAAGTTTCCCATTGGCGGAACCGGGGCCGGGCTGACCAATATCGTTCATACCCAGGGATGGATTCACTGTCATACCCCGGCAACCGATGCTTCCGGCACGGTGAAAGTGGTCATGGACGAGCTGTTCGAAGAGTTCCAGAACATGCGTCTGCCGGCGCAGTTGCGCATCTCCATGGCCTGTTGCTTGAATATGTGCGGTGCTGTGCATTGCTCAGATATCGCCATCCTGGGCTATCACCGCAAGCCGCCCATGATCGACGACGAATTCCTGGACAATCTGTGCGAAATTCCTCTGGCTATTGCCGCTTGCCCTACGGCGGCCATTAAGCCGAAAAAGAAAGAGATTAGTTCTGAGCGCACAGGAGAGAAAAAGGAAGTCAAGAGCGTTGAGATCAACGTAGAAAAATGCATGTACTGCGGAAACTGCTATACCATGTGCCCCTCCCTGCCTTTGACCAATGCCGAGGGTGATGGGATCGTGCTCATGGCCGGGGGAAAAGTTTCCAACCGGATCAGCGCACCCAAGTTCTCCAAGGTCGTTGTTGCTTATATTCCCAATGAACCGCCCCGCTGGCCGACATTGGGCAAGACCATCAAGCAGATCGTGGAAGCCTATGAGAAGAACGCTCACAAATATGAACGTTTGGGTGAATGGGCTGAGCGGATCGGCTGGGAAAAGTTCTTTGAAGTCACAGGACTGGAATTCTCCCATCATTTGATCGACGACTTCCGTGACCCTGCTTACTACACCTGGCGGCAGACTTCGAACTTTAAGTTCACTGAAGGCATGAACGATTACGCGGCAATCAAAGCCGAGTAAATATCAGAATATGGAAAAGGGGGCGAAGGCCCCCTTTTCCGGCTTACATGGAGGCATGTGCCATGGCCAATGAAGAGCTGAAACAAAAAATTGTTGATGAAATGAAAAAAAAGTCCGGGAGCAAATCCAAGTTTTACTTTAACGACTTGGCCAAGATCATGGATGAAAAGCCTCGGGCGGCCAAGAAAGTGGTCAATGAAATGGTGACCGAAGGACTGCTCACCTATTGGTCCAGTGGGAGCACCACCATGTACTCCCTGCCTGGCATGGGCAAGCAGGCCGGGGCTGAAGGCGAAGGCGGAGAATAAACCGAAGAATCGCAGCTTGTGCATATTGTATTTTTGTGCTGAATATACCGCGCCTGACAGTTGCCGGATTGCGCGGCGGCTCTGGCAAGACCATACTGAGTTTGGGCCTGGCCAAATACTGGAGCCAGGCTGGCTGGAACGTAAGGCCTTTCAAAAAGGGTCCTGATTATATTGATGCTGTCTGGCTGGGAAAAGCCGCCGGTCACACAGCCACCAATTTGGACCCTTTTCTTATGTCTGAAGACCAGATCAGGTCCCTCTTTGCCCACCGGGCCAATGGATATGCCCTTTCCTTAATAGAGGGAAACAGGGGGCTTTTTGACGGGAAGGACCTGGACGGAAGTTGTTCTACAGCCCATGTGGCCAGGCTTTTGGATTGTCCGATCATTCTGATCGTTGATTGTACCAAGATGACCAGGACTGCTGCTGCGCTGGTGCGCGGCTGTCTGGATTTTGAGCCAGATGTGCGCATAGCTGGTGTCGTTTTAAATAATACGGCTGGAGCTAGACACCGCAGTATCCTCCGCCAGTGCATTGAAGCATATTGCGGCCTTCCTGTCCTGGGAACCCTTCCCAGACTGCAAAATAATCCCATTCCTGAACGGCATATGGGCCTGATATCAGATCGGGAATTTGCCTCGGAACAGGCCCTGGAGTCCATAGCCAATACAGTCGGAGACTGGCTGGACACAGAGGCCATACGCGAGATTGCGATTCATGCCCCACAGCTCGCAGTGCCCGGACCAGTGCATTGGCCGGAGCGGCACAAAGGTTTGAGCGGTGTGCGCATAGGGGTAGTGAAGGATGCCTGCATCTGGTTTTACTATCCAGAAAACATTGAAGCTTTGAGCCGGGCAGGGGCTGAGATCAAGGAGATCAGTCTGCTGACAGACGATCCCTGGCCAGAACTGCACGGGCTGTACCTTGGGGGCGGGTTTCCGGAGACACAGGCTGTTGATCTGGCTGCAAATAGGTCTGTCCGGGAGCGGGTTTACCAGTTGTCCGGCCAAGGGCTGCCGATTTATGCCGAATGCGGCGGACTGATGTATTTGTGTTTGTCCCTGCATTCTCTTGGAACCCGACATCCTATGGTCGGCGTATTTCCTTTGCAGGCAGAATTGAGTCGTAAGCCGCAGGGGCATGGGTATACCCTGTCCAGGGTGACCGGGAAAAATCCATTTTATCCTGTTGGATATGAATTTTATGGTCACGAGTTCCATTATTCCAGATGCCTCTCGCCCCATGGCGGTAGCTGCGCCCGGAATCCTTGTCTGCACATGGTCCGGGGCACCGGTTTAGGTCAAGCCCAGGACGGTCTGTTATTTAAAAATACGTTTGCTTGTTACACCCATGTGCACACCTTTAGTGTTCCTGTGTGGGCGGAGAATTTTGTTCAGGCCGCTGCAAGGTACCGCCAGTGTATAGAAAATGGCCTGGATGTGTGTGCGGACATCAGACTTGATTGATTCCCGGCAGTACAAGGTTCTTTCTCTTCACATGTTCTGCATTTTGTATGCACAAATCCATCCTTGAAACTGGACTTCAGATTGCCTACTATCCTCTTTTCGGTTGGTTGGAGCGGGCGAGGTATGTGTACACCCCGCAGGACACTTCAGCGTCCGGTGTGTGTAAACAGTGTTTTGCTTTGTAAGCATAGGGGAATAGTGTACTGCTCTTAATTGAGGTAGGCTTGCCCTTGTGCGCCATTATATATGTGAGCCTATGGAGGTACATGATGGCCTTCCGTATTGTTGTCTTTGTCAAGCAGGTCCCGGACACCCAGAATATTACTGGACAGGCCATGAAAGAAGACGGGACTGTGAATCGTGATGCATTACCGGCAATTTTTAATCCTGAAGACGCCAATGCCCTGGAAGAGGCCTTGCGCGTCAAAGAGATCTTTCCAGATACAATGATAACCGCAATGAGCATGGGACCGCCCAAGGCCAGTGATGTACTCAAAGACTGCTTGTATAGGGGGGTGGATCAGGCGGTTTTGATCTCTGATCGCGCTTTTGCCGGGGCCGATACACTGGCCACGTCCTATGCCTTGGCCTGTGCCGTTCGTCGCTTAGGACCGGTTGATCTCATTTTATGCGGGCGACAAGCCATTGATGGGGATACGGCCCAAGTCGGGCCGCAGGTAGCCCAGAAACTGGGCATGAATCAAATCACCTCTGTTTGTGACATACGAGAAATCAATGAAGACTGGATCACAGTTGTACGCGGAATCGAAACCGGATTTGAGACTGTCCGCAGTGCGTTTCCGGTTTTGCTGACCGTAACCAGCGCAGCCAACGATCCTCGCCCCCCAAAGGCAACCCTGGTCATGGCCTATAAGAATATACTTTGCCATATAGAAGACGCATATGATGAATCCTACATTGAACCTGCATGCGGGCTTGGGGCGGAGCATATTCTGCAATGGAACCTGGCATCCATCCAGGCCGACCCGGATCGGTGCGGATTGTCCGGCTCAGCGACCAAGGTGAAAAAGATTGAAAATGTGGTCCTCACAGCCACAGAAAGCAAACGTATCGAGAATACATATCAGTCTGTATCTGGTTTGATTCACGAATTGATCCACGAACATATTCTGGGATAGATTGACCAAATAACATCCCTGGCATTGAAGAGAAAAAGCCATAGCCGTTCAGGCTTGCCGCAGGCAAAGCTGAACGGATGAGCATACACGGAGGATGCATGCACGAACGTGGGAATGTGATGGTGTTTCTTGAGCACCGCAACGGGGAACCGGCCGATGTCAGCCTTGAACTCGTCTGTAAGGCCCGTGAATTGGCCAGTACTTTGAAAGTGGGAGCGGAGGCTGTGGCTATAGGATCCGGCAATGCATATGACCATGAAGCCTTGGGCCGTTTCGGCTGTAACCGGGTCTTTGCAGTTGAGCACCCCGGCCTGGCCCAGTTCACCTCTGTTCCCTACGCCAAGGTATTGACCCAACTGATTACTGAATATGAACCGCAGATAGTTCTCTTCGGAGCAACAACCACCGGCAGGGATCTTGCCCCCAGGGTGGCCTCGGAACTCCAATGCGGCCTGACTGCGGACTGTACGGATCTCCAGATAGGTGAGCACAAGGTCAAAAGACAGGTGTACGAAAACGTTTTACTCCAAATACGGCCGGCCTTTGGGGGCAATATTGTGGCCACCATTGTTTCACCCGAGAGCAGGCCAAGCATGGCCACGGTTCGGGAAGGGGTCATGTCCAAGCAAATCCTTGATGTCTGGGGACCGGCACAACTGATTGAAAAACAAGTCTCTTTGTCTGAAGTCGATTTTCCTACCCAGGTTTTGGAGGTGGTCCACAAGGAAAAGTCCGTGGACTTAAAAAAGGCCAAAATTATCGTATCTGCCGGCATTGGGGCCGCTGATCCTCAGGCCCTGGAAGCGGTCTATGAATTGGCCAAAACCTTGGGGGGTGATGTCGGTGCATCCCGGCCGGTCGTTGATGCCGGGATTGTTCCAAAGGAGCATCAGGTTGGACAAACCGGGACCACTGTCCGGCCAAACCTGTATATCGCCTGCGGGATCTCGGGCCAAATTCAGCATCGGGCCGGAATGATGGAATCAAAACGAATTATCGCCATAAACAGCGACCCACAGGCCCCTATTTTCGATATTGCCCACTATGGTATTGTTGGAGACGTCAAGCAGGTGATTGCGCATATGATCAAGGCCTACAAGGATAAGGATTAATCCGACAAAATATATTGTGGAGGGAGTGTGAGTAATTTTTACCTGGACAATCCGGATATCCTGTTCCATCTGCAGCATATGGATCTGGATCAGGTTATCCGACTAAAAGAGCAGGATTTTTCCGAACGGGAAGTCTATGCCCATGCCCCTTTGGATGTTCCGGACGCCCTGGACAACTATCACCGGATCCTGGATATTGTGGGCGAAATTGCGGGCGATTTTGTCGCTCCCCGGGCCGAGGCTGTTGACCGGGAGGAAGCTCAGTTTCATTCCGGAGAAGTGGAGTATGCCCAGGGAACCAGGGATGCTTTGAACCGTTTGTCCCAGGCCGATCTGATGGGATTTACCCTGCCCAGGCAATATGGGGGCATCAATATGCCCAAGACCGTATATTCCATGGCCATTGAAATGATTTCCCGGGCTGACGCCTCGCTGATGAATCTCTTCGGACTGCAGGAGATTGCGGATACAATCTGTAAATTCGGCTCCCAAGAACAAAAAGAGCGGTTCTTACCCCGGTTCTGCACAGGCGAGACCTCCGGCGCCATGGCTCTGACAGAGCCGGACGCTGGTTCTGATCTGCAGTCCATTGCTTTGCGGGCGGACCAAAGAGATGATGGCCAGTGGGTACTCAACGGGGTGAAGCGGTTTATCACCAATGGCTGCGCGGATGTCTCCCTGGTCATGGCCAGGTCAGAGCCGGGCATTTCCGGCGGCCGGGGTATATCCTTGTTTATTTATGAACGGGACAAGCACATGCGCATCCGGCGCATCGAAAACAAGCTGGGCATTCATGGTTCGCCGACCTGCGAGCTGCAGTTCCAGGACGCGCCGGCTGAGCTCCTGGGGCAGCGCAAAAAAGGGCTGGTTAAATACACCATGTCCCTGATGAATGGTGCGCGGCTGGGCGTGGCCGCCCAGGCCGTGGGCATTGCCGAAGCAGCATTACGCGAAGCCAGAGAATACGCAAAACAGAGGGTTCAGTTTGGCCAGTCCATCAGTCGATTTCAACCTGTGGCCGAGATGTTGGCCGATATGCAGGTGAGTATCGAAGCCGGCCGGAGTCTGCTGTATGAGACCTCCCGGATGGTGGATATCAAAGAAGGTCTGGAAGAACTTGTTGAACGGGAACCGGTGCAGGCAAAGTCTGAAAAAGAGAAACTGAAACGTTATACGCGATACAGCGCACTGTTTACCCCCCTGGTCAAGGCCTACACCTCGGAAGTGGTCAATGATATCTGCGACATGGCCATTCAGATCCATGGGGGAACCGGATATACCAAGGATTTTCCAGTTGAGCGCTTGTACCGGGATGCCCGGATCACGAACATCTATGAAGGCACGACCCAGTTGCAGGTGGTGGCGGCCATAGGCGGGATAATGACCGGAACTGTTTTTGACTGGATGGATAGTCTGGAGCAGGCCACAGAACTGTCCAGTCTGCCCAAACAGCTTGAATCGGCCAAACATTGCCGAAAGGCCCTGGAGGAGACAGTAGCTTATATTAAAGAGCGGGGTGATTCCAGGTTCCAAGAGTTTCACGCCCGCCGGGTAGTGGATATGGCCGCTGAAAGCAGCATGGCCTATCTGCTGGTCCGGGACGCTGTGCACGCCGATTCCAAGAAAAATCTGGCCGACCTCTTTTTGTCCCGGGCTGTTCGCCGGGTCCATTCCTGGAGGGATACGATTTGCAGTCAGGATCAGGTTTGGTTTGAACAGGCCCAAGAGTTTGTCGGATAATGTTTCATCAATTATGCAACTATATTTGCTGTTGAACTCATAAATATGAATCGAAAAAATATATATGAAATAGTAGAAGTTCTCATATTTTTTGCCCTTACCTTCCTGCTTAATGTTATTGTTCTCTATGTATCTCTTACTGTGTAAGGATTTAGTCATATATGAATATGAGATATGTCTTGCTCATTCACGCCGGGTGTGAAGATATTGTGCCGGAAAAGTTCACTCCAGAAGAAGAGCAAGAGCATCTGGATTCTTTGAGTCAGAGCCTGAAGGCTGGACGGTCTGTTTTGGAAAACGGCGGCCGGGCAGTGGATGCGGTCCAAAAAGCGGTTATGGTTCTGGAGGACTCGCCATTATTTAATGCCGGCCGAGGATCGGTATTTACCCATGAGGGCAAGAACGAGCTGGACGCCTCCATCATGAACGGGCAGAACCTGCAGGCCGGGGCAGTAGCCGGAACCACCAGAATCAAAAATCCGGTATGCGCTGCACGCATGGTTATGGACAGATCAGGACACGTTCTGCTTATAGGACAGGGGGCCGAGGCCTTTGTCCGGGAGCAGGGCCTGGAACTGGTGGATGCAACATATTTTCATACCCGCGGGCGTTGGGAGGAGTATGTTCAGGCCACAGGCAAAAAGAAACAGGAGTCCAATCCTGCTCCTGCGGCCGGATTAGAAAAGTTCGGCACCGTGGGTGCTGTCTGCCTGGACAGGCAGGGGAACCTGGCTGCCGCCAGCTCTACCGGGGGCATTATGAACAAAAAACACGGCCGGGTGGGGGATTCGCCAATTATAGGTTGTGGAGTCTATGCAAACAACTCCACCTGTGCCGTGACCTGCACAGGTGAGGGTGAATTTTTTATCCGCACGGTGGCCGCTCATACAGTGTCGGCCCTCACTGAATTTGGGGGCCTGTCTCTTGAGCAGGCCTGTCAGCGGGTTTTAGATCACATCCAGGATCTAGGTGGTTTAGGAGGCCTGATCGGCGTAGATCACAAGGGACAGACGGCGGTTGTATTCATCACCCAGGGCATGTTCCGGGGAATGGTCCAGGAAGGCGAGGAACCGTGGGTGGCCATGTACGGATAAAAAACCCCTTCGGCTGAAGCCGAAGGGGTTTTTTATGGCCTTTGAGAAGCCAGGGGCTACATCCAAGATGATCTGGTGATTGGACACTTGAAAATGTTATAGCAAACTTCATGCCTTTGATGTTCAAGTGTGGTCAGAGTACACAAATGTACCAACCCACAGCACCTCTGCATAGAGGCAACCTGGACATCTCTGGCCACACCTCTTTTAACTGATAACGGATAACACATTCGCCAGTAGCGGCCCTGAACCCTGAGCAAGCAGTATTATGAATCTTGCGCCGGTACAAACTTTCGTTCAGACAGGATGTACTTGTCTCCGGGAACCATGACGTGGACACATAAGTTTTCAATGGAGATCAGCTCTCCCTCGTTGATGGAGGCCATGTTCGTACTGCGGATGGTTGAGCCGTCGACCACGATAATCAGCCCGGAACCAATGGCTTCCTGGATATCTCCTTTGGTGATCAGGAGGCCGGTGTCCTCGCCCAGACCGATGCCCAGGGACGCAGGGTTGCTGGCTACAGCCTGAAATAAGCGTCCGATCCGGCCCCGTTTTACAAAATGGGTGTCGATGATCATGTTGTCCAATAATCCAAAGCCGCTGCTGAATTTCACTTCACCTTTTTTCAGGGCCTCATGACTGCTGCCTTCGTAGATCATGGTGTCGGACATGCACATAGCCCCAGCGCTGGTACCGGCGATGACTATGGGATCCTCCCGGTAGCGTTCAAGCAGGATTTTCAAGAATTCAGTGCCCCCCAGGATAGTGGTCAATCGCAGCTGATTCCCGCCAGTGAACAAGAACCCTGCAGCTTCTTTGGTCCGTGCTACAAGTTCTCCGTTCTGCGCTTCTTCCCGTTTTCTGATATCCAAGACGCCGACGTTCTCATATCCAATATTGACAAACGCCTGTACATAACGCTGGCTTGATTTCTCCGGGACCTCTGAGGCGGTTGGGATGATCTCGATGTGTTGCGTTTCACCAGGCAGCAATTGGCAAAATTTGTGAATGATTTCAGCCTCAGTTTCATGCATGCTGCTATTGCCTGCTTCTTGCGTGCCGTTGGCTTCTGAGGGCAAAGAAAGGTCTCCGCCGATTATAATCAGATTTCCTTTTGTATTTTTCATAGAAAAAAAGTACTCTTTCTCTAGGAGAAAGCAAGGATTTTTTGGGATGTTAGAGGGAAAATTTTTTTAACACCTCTATGTTCTCTGTGACCACTGTGGTTGGCTCGTACGAGATCCACCCCCGGTCGCTGGCTTGGCCGTCCGGGATCGCCAGTCACGCGCAGACGCGTGGCTGGCTCTTCCGGGGTCGCCAAGCTCCAGCTTGGTCTCAGAAGTGCGAGCGCCGCTCGCCACTTGGCAAACCACAGTTTGATACTCGATCAACCCGGCAAAACGTATCATATATTTCACCACAGAGGCCACAGAGTTAGAGATCATTCAGGGAGAACAAATTTGCTGTGTGAAGGAAGAGGACTGCCCTTGACGATCGGTTCCCAATCTGGTAAAATATCATTATAATAATGCATATCATTACTGGTTGTTGGCCTTGCCGGATATGGTGGCAAGGCACATTTGGCGTGTAATCTTGTAACTCTGGGGAAAGCGTATGGATATTGTCTCCTTATCCAGGCTGCAGTTTGCCATGACCACCTGTGTTCACTTTATCTTTGTTCCTCTCACCCTTGGTCTTTCCCTGCTTGTGGCTTATATGGAAACCAAGTATGTGCGCACGAAGGACGAGATCTACAGGCAGATGACGAAATTTTGGGGTAAACTTTTTTTGATCAATTTTGCCCTTGGGGTTGTGACTGGAATTGCCCTTGAGTTCCAGTTCGGAACCAATTGGTCGGCGTACTCCATGTACGTGGGGGATATATTCGGTTCTTTGCTGGCCATTGAGGCGACCGTGGCCTTCTTTCTGGAGTCCACATTTTTGGGTGTTTGGATTTTTGGCTGGAACAGGCTCTCTCCGCGCATGCACAACGCCAGCATCTGGCTGGTGGCCCTGGCCGCAAATCTTTCGGCATTTTGGATCATTATGGCCAATGGCTGGATGCAGAATCCGGTCGGGTATATTTTCGGCCAGGGCCGGGCTGAGTTGGAGAGCTTTACCGCCCTTATCAGGAACGAGTTTGCCTGGCATCAGTTCATCCATACCTTGAGCGCTTCATTTGTGCTCAGCGGATTTTTCGTCCTGGGCATCTCCGCATATCATTTGCTCCGAAGGCAAAATATGAATTTTTTCCGGAAGTCTTTTCGCCTGGCCGCGCCTTTCACCCTGGTTTTTGCAATCCTGGTTCTAGTTCAGGGACATACCCACGGATCGAATGTTGCCAAGCATCAGCCGGAAAAAATGGCGGCCATGGATTCCCATTGGGAAACCCAGACTTGGGCCCCGCAATACCTGTTTGTGATTCCAGATCCGGCCAATGAACGAAACCGAGTGGAATTTTTGCCCATACCAGGCGGGCTTTCGCTGTTGGCCCATCACTCATTTGATGCCGAGGTAACCGGTCTGCGTGATTTTCCTGAACAAGACCGCCCTCCGGTCATGGTTACCTTTCTTTCCTTTCGAACTATGGTCGGTTTGGGGGTGCTCTTTCCCCTCCTGGCTGCCTGGGCCTGGATCAGGCGTAAAGACCCGTCTCGGTCACCTTGTTTGCTTAAGGTCTTGCCCTGGATAATTCCCCTGCCCTACATTGCCATCCAGCTAGGATGGATTGTGGCCGAACTGGGCCGGCAGCCATGGATCGTTTACGGCATGATGCGCACCTCGGATGCAGTTTCTCCCGGAGTCAGCTCAGGTCAAGTAACCGGTTCTTTAATCGGTTTTACGCTTATCTATGCCCTCTTAGCTGGGTTGTGCATCTTCTTGTTGACCAAGTACGCACGGCAAGGACCAAAGGATCCTGCCCTAAGCCGGGCATAGGCTTGGTATCGATTTTAATTCATTCACAATGGGAGGATAACTCATGCTGGAGACAACCTGGTTTGTTCTGTGGGGGATTTTATGGGCCATCTATTTTGCTTTGGATGGATACGACTTTGGTTTGGGCATGAACATGCCCTTTTTGGCCCGCAGCGAAGACGACAAACGGGTCATATACAATGTCGCCGGGCCGTTTTGGGATGGAAACCAGGTCTGGCTGGTCACGGCCGGCGGAGTGACCTTTGCCGCTTTTCCGGGCACGTATGCCGTTTTGTTCAGCAGTTTGTATACTCCGTTGCTCCTCTTGCTCTTTGCATTGATCTTTCGGGGAGTGTCTTTTGAGTTCCGGCGCAAAGTGGATAGTCAGCGGTGGAGGAATTTTTGGGATGGATGCAATGTACTGGGCAGCTTTTTGCCGGCCCTTCTTTTCGGGGTGGCCTTTGCCAATATTTTTATGGGCATTCCCCTCAATGCAGAGCAGATCAATGAAGGTAACCTGCTCACACTGCTCAACCCATATGGCTTGGCTGGCGGCGTTTTATTTGTCTTTCTTTTTTCCCTGCACGGCGGCCTCTGGCTGGCGGTTAGGGCTCAGGGAGAGATGGAACAACGGGCGGCCACCTGGAGCAACCGGATGTGGTATGCCGTTTTGTTCACAGTGGTGGCCTTTCTCATCCTCAGCTTAATATACACCGATCTTTTGGCCAACTACGTAGCCAATCCCTTGCTGCTGTTTGTCTTGCTCATTATAATACTCGGCCTGGTGCAGACCAAGGCATTTTTGCTCCAGGAAACCTACAGCAAGGCCTGGGCCTGTTCAGCCGTAACTATTCTAAGCTTGACTCTTTTTGGTATTTTGGGAATATTTCCCAGTCTATTGCCCTCGACTATCGATCCGGCCTACAGCATGACAATAGCCAACTCAGCCTCAAGTACATTGACCCTGCAGATTATGCTCGGGGTGGCCGTGATCTTTGTTCCTTTGGTCATTGCCTATCAGAGCTGGGTGTATTTGCGGTTTAGTCATAAGATAACTGCAGAGGATCTGGACTATGAAGAGGCCTATTGAAACCCTTTTTGAAAAAGCGTGAACAGTACCTCTTGGAAGCACATTTTGACCCTTCATGCAAGGAGTGGCTTCGGCATGCCCGGCAGGACGCCGGTTTCCCTCTCGGCCTGGGTGTAGGGCTGGGACTGGGGGCCGGTGTTCTGCTTATATTGCAGTCTTCTCTTCTGGCCTGGACTGTAGATCAAGTTATATTTTGCGGGTATGGTTTGCCCCATGTCCTGTCCGCCCTGTTGCTCATGTTGGCCCTGATAGGGGCCCGGGCCTTGGTGTTAGGGGCAAGCGCTCATGCCTCCGGTCTGGCCGGGATACGGGTCAAGGAAGCAATGCGCGGCAGACTCCTGGGGCAGGTAGAGTCCAGTGTTCCCGCCGATCTCGCTGCTCACTCCTCCGGAACCCTGGTCAACCTGGTCGTTGACGGAGTGGAGGAGGTGGACGGCTATTTTTCCGGCTACCTTCCTCAGTTGGCCCTGGCTGTATGCATCCCCTTGGCTGTCCTGTGCTTTGTCTTTCCCCTGGACTGGATTTCCGGGCTGATCCTGTTGGGGACAGCGCCTTTCCTGCCCCTGTTCATGGCCCTTATCGGACGGCGGGTTGAGCGGCTGAATAAGGATCAATGGGAGATTGTCACTCGCCTGAGCCGCAGATTTCTGGACGCAATCCAGGGTCTTTACACCTTGAAGATGTTTGATGCCTCGGCCAGAGAAGCCCGGGTCGTGCGGCAGATATCAGAGGAGTACGCGGCAAATTCCCTGGCTGTCCTTCGGGTGGCCTTTCTCAGCGCCCTGGTCCTGGAGTTTATGGCCACGGTCAGCATCGCAGTGTTGGCTGTGGTCATCGGCTTTCGTTTGTTGTGGGGATCGATTGATTTTCAATCCGGATTCTTTGTTCTGCTCTTGGCCCCGGAATTTTATCTTCCCCTGCGCAGCCTGGGGACCCACTTTCATTCCCGGATGTCCGCTCTGGCAGCCGGGGAAAAGATGCTCCAGCTGTTCCGGATCCAGACCAGGAGGTGGAGTGGCCAGGGTCATGGAAAGAAGATGGAACGGGTGAGCATTTCTTTTCACCAGGTCTCTTATGCCTATGAACCCGGACGTCCTGGAGTTGGGCCTTTGAGTTTTCAAACCCCCCATTCCGGTCTGGTCTGCTTGACCGGTGTCAGCGGCACCGGCAAGACCACTGTTTTGCGCCTGCTCATGGGCATGCTTGAGCCGGAAGGGGGAAGCATTTGGATAAACGGACATTCGCTCGCTGACCAAAATCATACGGCCTGGCTGGAGCATATAGCCTATGTGCCTCAACGTCCCCATCTTTTCCAGTGCAGTGTGGCCCAGAATATCAGGATGGGCAATCTTTACGCTTCAGCCGAAGAAATCCAGCGGGCAGCCTCCCTGGCCCGGATACAAGAAGAGATTTTGGCCCTGCCACATGGATTTGATACCCTTCTGGGTGAGGACGGGCTGGACCTGTCCGGTGGGCAGCGGCAGCGGCTGGGGCTGGCCCGGGCCTTTGTCCGGGATTGTCCTCTGGTCCTTTTGGATGAGCCAGGGGCTGGTTTAGACACCGCAACCCGAAACATGATCTTTGCTTCGGTTGTCCACCTGGCCCGGACCAAACTGGTCATAGCCGCCACCCACGATCAGGACCTTTTGCCCTGGGCTGTAAAAGCAGTGGACGTGAGTGGAAAGAACTGATGAGCGGAAATAGTGAACATACGAATCAAAGATCAGGAAAAGAATTTTTCCGGCTTGTGTCCTTGATGAAGCCGGAGTGGAAATGGCTGCTCCTGGGTGTGCTCTGTTCAGTACTCACCCTGGCGGCCAATGCCGCCCTCTTGGCTCTGGCCGCGTGGTTTCTGGCCTGCATGGCCCTGGCCGGCGCGAGCGGCATTCCTTTTAATTATCACCTGCCGGCCGGCTGGATTCGAACCCTGGCCTTGGTTCGGACTGGAGGCAGGTACGTGGAACGGCTGATCACCCATCAGGCCACTTTCAAACTGCTCTCCAGCCTGCGGGTCTGGTTTTTTCGTCGGCTGGAGCCCCTGGCTCCAGCCGGCCTCATGTCCATGCACAGCGGGGACGTCTTTTCCCGGATTACTGCGGATATAGATTCTCTGGATACCTTTTACCTGCGTTGTGTTCTGCCTGCGGCCTCTGCCCTGATTGTATTGAGCATGATGTTTATTTTTGTGGCCTCATGCAGTCTGCCCGTGGCCCTGCACATGGCCTGTGTCTGGCTATTAGCCGGGATTGTGCTGCCCCTTTATTTCCAAAACAAAGGATTTCGCCTGAGCAGGGAACAGGTCATATCCTTATCCAGCATGCGGACCAAAGCCCTGGATTTGATCAGCGGTCTGGAAGAACTGGTTGTTTTTGGTCAAAGCAAAGGAGTGCTGGGTGATGTGCACACGGAAAACAGGAATCAATCCAAAATCCAGGCTGGTCTGTCCAGACTCAAGGCACAATCTGTAGCTGGACAGGCTCTTTGTGTGGGTATTGCCGTCTGGGGTGTACTTATTGTGGCCATTCCCCTGGTCCGCTCAGAAGAGCTGGGCAGAGCGGATCTCCCCATGCTGGCCGTCCTGGCCCTGGTCAGCTTCGAGAGCCTGCAGCAGCTGCCCGCATCGCTGAGTGCCTGGGGCGGGATTCAGTCTGCGACCCAAAGGTTGTGGGCATTGATCGATCAGCAGCCACTTGTTCGCGACCCTGCCGGTTGGACAAGAAAAATTGCCCTAGATCCTGGCCCTGGATCAAGAGGCAGCGATCACAGAATCGGCAACTTACAAGAGCAAAAACAGACCCTGTCCGGGCAGTCAGCCCTGAATAAATGTCAGCTGGACTATCAGGAACCACCCGTATGGGATATTACCTTCGCGCAGGTGGGTTTTACCTACCCAGGCCGGACCCAGCCGGTCTTTCAGGGCCTGAGCTTTACGGTCAAGGACAAAGAGAGGCTGGGGATCGTGGGTACCACCGGTTCGGGCAAGACAAGTATCATCAATCTCTTGCTTCGCTTCTATCCCTGGAACCAAGGGAGTATCCTGGTAGGAGGGCGGCCTATTGAAGAGTTTCCGGTCCGGCAGGTGCGCTCCTGGTTCGGGGTGATTGCCCAGGAGCCGTATCTGTTCAATGCCAGCATCGCTGAGAACCTTCTCCTGGCCGATCCCAACGCCCGGGAGGAGGACTTGCACCAGGCCCTGGCCACGGCCGGGCTGGATGGATTTGTCCGGTCTCTTCCCCACACCTTGGATACCCAAGTGGGTCAAGCCGGGTTGAAGCTCTCCGGAGGGCAAGCCAGGCGGATTGGGATTGCCCGGGCTGTGCTCAAACAGGCCCCCATCATCATCCTGGATGAGCCCTCGGAAGGCCTTGATCCAGAGACTGAGGCGGCGTTATGGGCTGCCCTGAAGGATGTTCTGGCCCGAAAGACAGTCATCCTTTTGACCCACCGGGAAATGGGTCTGAAGTGTATGCACAGAGTGATGACATTGCCTCATAACCAATAAGGATTGTGACGACCTTCTAAGGTCGTCACAATCCTTATTGGTTAGAGTGTGTTGCAGAATTCCGTACTAGGTATAAGTTCAGATAATCCAAATCGAAATCGGGATCGCTATCGGGATCGAAGAGATATGGCGCTTGGACACGAGAAACTGGATGTCTATCGTCTTACGATAGATTACGTTGTTCGAGAGGATCAAGCCGCCTACAGCGTCGATTCCGATCCCGATAGCGATTTCGATCCCGAAAAAAGAAAATCCCAACAAACGGATGCACTGGACGCTCATTCAAATACTCATCCAGAGTGAAGAAAAGCTTGTGGCAGCGTAACATTTATCTACAGCCTGTCTTTTTTCGTCTGGATCGCCAGGCTCCAGCCTGGCTCTTGTTCATGGTTTTGTGCTTGAGTTATTCATTGAATATAAGTCTATGGCCGGAGGCTTTGACAGGATTGCAGTCACAGATTATATTGGAATTATGCATAAGAAATCTTAATACATTGGGATTGACCGGAGTGGGTGTATGCAGTCACTACAGGAGATAAAAAAGGCCATCATGTCCGATCTTCCGCGGATGATGGAAACAGAGCCAGAAATCCGGGATCTTATTCTCCGAGTGACGCGAGAAATGTACGCCGGGAAGCAGGAGACGGATGATCGTTTCGTTCAGTTGCTGGAAGAGCTGAAACGAGACCGGGATGCAAGTGAAAGGAGATGGCAGAACTGGGAGAAGAAATGGGAGGAAGAGCAGAAGGCCCAGAGGCAGCTATGGGCAGCCCAGGAGAGGAAATGGGAGGCTTGGGAAAAGAAACGGGAGGAAAATCAGAAGGCTCAGTGGGAGCAATGGGAGGCTCAGGAGAAGAAGTGGGTGGAAAATCAAAAGGTCATCAACAGCATGTTGCAGCGAATAGAAGAGCAGAACAAAAAGCATGACTCGTCCATCGGGGCATTGGGAGCCAGATGGGGACTGCATTCTGAAGCAGCATTCCGTAACGGCCTGAGGGCCATCCTGGAGGACTCATTCGGGGTCACGGTGCAGCGCTATGAAGACTATGACTACGAAGGACAGGTGTTTGGCCGTCCGGATCAAGTCGAACTTGACGTGATTATTTTCAATGGGACCTTGATTTTGTGTGAGATAAAGTCCTCTTTTGATAAGGCAGGCATGTATGCCTTTTGGCGCAAGAAGAACTTTTACCAGCAAAAGCACGCACGTGAAGTTTCCAGGACTATTGCCATCTCTCCGATGATTGATGATCGGGCCCAGCGTGTGGCGGAGGAGTTGGGGATTGAAACTTACTCCTATCCGGACCGGATGAAATTGACTGGGGAGTAAACGCAAAGCTGTTGCCTGGCGGTCTTTGGAGGAGAAGGCTCGTGGTCTTCCAGGTCCACAGGCTTTCCCCTGGATTGCCCGGCGAGTATGACTGCGGTGTATTTGTCCCGTCCCGGCCGGGCAATGACTGAGGGGCACACCGTACGTTTCATCCCAGGTCAAATTGGCGGCTTTTTACCAAAACTGATAACCGATAACCGATAACCTGATCGCTCTATCCTCAGATCCTATCTTCCGAATGTAGCCACCATATCCGCCAGGGAGTTCGCCAACTCCGAACTCAGTTCCTCTGAACGTACCCGCCAGGACCAGTTGGACAGGGTGGTGCTGGGCAGATTCATGCGTGTGTTTTCAGGCAGAGCCAACGCATCCTGGAGGGGAAAGATGGCCTTGTCGGCCACTGAGGCCATGGCCAGACGGATGAGTTCCCAGGGAATCTGATGGTCCGGCAGCTCCCGGCCCAAGTAGCGGTACAGACGTTGTCTGGTTTTTTCGTCTGTTTCATTTTGCAGCCAGCCCATAACAGTGTTGGTGTCGTGGGTTCCGGTGTAGGCAACGCAGTTGCGCTCATAGGTATGGGGCAGAAAGGGGTGCAAGGGGTTGTCTTCGTAAAAGGCAAAGACCAGGACCTTCATCCCCGGAAAACCAAAGAGGTGCATAGCCTCCCGCACATCTGGTGTGATCTCCCCCAGATCCTCGGCAATAATAGACAGGCAGGGAAAGCGCTTGAGAAGGGTGCGAAAAAACTTTGTTGCCGGGGCCTCGGTCCACCAGCCGTTGACTGCTGTTTTTTCCCCATACGGGACTTCCCAGAAACCGACAAAACCCCTGAAATGGTCAATGCGCACAATGTCGTAGAGTTCAAAAGTGTGCTTCAAGCGCTTGATCCACCAGGCAAATCCGCTCTCCCCCATCTTTTGCCAATCATATACAGGGTTTCCCCATAACTGGCCGGTGGAGCTGAAATAGTCCGGAGGCACGCCGGCCACTGTTATCGGTGAGCCCTTGGCATCAAGCTTGAACTGTTCCGGCTGGGCCCAAACCTCTGCACTGTCGTAGCTGACGTAAATGGGGAGGTCGCCGATAATCTGAATGCATTTTTGATTGGCGTATTCCTTGAGTTTGGCCCATTGTCGAAAAAAGAGGAATTGGCTGAATTGGATTTTTTCTATCTCCCTGGCCTTCTCTTGGGCCAGCCTGGCAAGGGCCAGTGTTTGCCGATCCCTGATTTCCTCCGGCCATTCATTCCAGGGGCGATGCGAAAAAGCTTCCTTGGCCGCGCAAAACAGGGTAAAATCCAGCAGCCAATACCTTTCCTGGGCACAAAAACGGTCAAACTCTTTTTGGAGGTCAGGATTGGCCGGAAGGGCGGTATGGGCTATGTCCAGGATGATCTGGGTGTCTTTTTCCGCTCCCTGGTAGTCAACAAGCGAGGGATCGGTCGCAGGTTCTGGCAGATCGCTTGTGCTGATCAACCCCTCTTCCACCAGGAGTTCCGGGCTGATGAGCAGGGTGTTCCCGGCAAAGGCGGAGATACTGCTGTACGGGGAATGTCCGTTGATCCCTGAGGTCGGGGTCAGGGGCAGGATCTGCCAGAAGGCCTGTCCGGCTTGGTGCATGAAGTCCACGGCCCGGTAAGCGCCAGGGCCCAGATCGCCAATGCCGTAAGGAGATGGTAATGAGGTAATATGCAAAATAAGGCCGCTGCCGCGTCGATTCATGGTGACTCCATTTCAATTTCAGCTTTGCCTCCGGCAAAGCTGAAATTGACATATTATATATTCATGTTATCATTATTTTGTGCAATCATGAAAAGGATGATTTATGAAAAGGATGATTTATGAGCACAATAAAGACAATCGGTAAAAGCGGTCAAGTCTCCTTAGGCAAAAAATTTGCCGGGCAACAAGTCCTGGTTGATGAAATAGAATCCGGGGTCTGGATCCTCAAAGTTGGTCACTTCATTCCCCAAAATGAAGATTGGCTTTATGATCCAAAAACCAAAGCCGATTTGGATCAGGCTATCAAGTGGGCGGAAAAGAATCCACTCCGAGCCAGCGATGTTGATGACCTTGAGGGGCGAATAGTATAATGTCCGGATCTGACCAGGAGCGGGACTGGATGCGTCTTCTGTCCTTGCATCCAGATCACGATTCGGCCTACAGATGATCAGATATGAAAAAAAAGTGCATAAAATCACTGGGTGTTTCTTTTTGCTGCCTCAGCCCCCGGCATACAGCACAAAACTCCAGGGCATGAGGAAAATTTGGGTTGTATGCTCCAATACTGCCGGGGCCAGGCCGCCGGGACCGGCCCATTTCTCCTGACTGGAATCAATCAGCAGAGACCAGGATCCGTTAAAAGTCCTCGCAGACCAAGACTGCCTGCTGTTGTGAAAATTGCCGACGAACAAAATTTCCTCCCCCCTGTACCAACGGTGAACCGTGAGCACTGTCTCCTCGTTCCAGGTGTCGGCCCGAGTCCGGTCCCTGTCCAGAACCTTTAGGGCGGGCAGGGTGCGACGCAGACGAAGGAGTTCTTGGTAAAGGGCCAGCATTTGGGCATGTCGGCCTGTTGAACGCAGGTTCCAGTTGAGCTTTGAATCCAAAAATGTTTGCTCATCCTGGGGGTCCTGTGGGGTGCCCGCCCACTGAAAGTCCTTGAATTCTTCGGCCCGTCCCTGGCGCACGGCCTCCACGAGGTCCGGATCGCTGTGGTGAACGAAGTAGAGAAAGGGAGCTGTCTCCGCATACTCTTCACCCATAAACACCATAGGCACAAAAGGAGCGCAGAGCATGCTCCCGGCAGCCAGCTTCAGGGCCTCAAAATCCACCAGATGCCCGAGGCGTTCGCCCAGCATGCGGTTGCCTACTTGGTCATGGGTCTGGGTATAGACCACAAACTGCTCCCCGCGGCATCCTCTGCTGGACGTCCCGTGCCGGCGCTTGCGGAACCGTGAATACTGCCAGGTATAGACGTAGCCGCTGTGCAGGCTTTTCTGCAGATCCTGAAGGCGGCCGAAATCATGGTAATAGCCCTGGTTTTCCCCAGTGAGCACAGCGTGCAGGCTGTGGTGAAAGTCGTCAGTCCACTGGGCCTGGTGCCCAAAGCCATCCTGGGATCTGGGCACCAGGACTTTGACGTCGTTGAGATCGCTTTCGGCAATGATATATACCGGTTTGCCCTGACATTGGCCCATTGTCTCCATTTCTCGACCCAGTTCCTGCAAAAACGGGTGCGGACTCTGGTCCATGATGGCGTGGATAGCATCCAGACGCAGACCGTCGATATGGAAGTATTCCGCCCAGTACAGGGCATTGTCCAAGAAGAAGCGCCGGACAGGTTCACAATGGGCCTGATCGAAGTTGACGGCCTCTCCCCAGGGGGTGGCGTATTTGGCGGTGAAGTATGGGCCGAAGTCGCGCAGGTAATTGCCTTCCGGTCCCAGGTGGTTGTAGACTACGTCCAAAATCACGGCCAGCCCGTGGACATGGCAGGCATTGATCAGTTCCTTCAGTCCCTGCACGCCTCCATAAGCCTGGCTGACGGCAAAGGGATACACCCCATCGTAGCCCCAGTTACGCTGGCCCGGGCATTGGGCCACGGGCATCAGGGAGATGGCGGTGATGCCCAGTTCTTTGAGCCGGCTCAGGCGGGGAATTATTGCCCGGCATGTTCCTTCGGATGTAAAGGTTCCAATATGCAGTTCATAGAGGACCAGGGATGATTGGGGGATATTGGTCCAGCCGTTATCCTCCCAGGCAAAAGCCATGTGGTCTACCACTTGAGATGGCCCGTGTACCCCTTGGGGCTGGGAGCTTGAGGCCGGATCAGGACGTTCGATGTCCTTGTCCAGACGGTAGATATACAGACTGCCTGGGGATACATCGGCGACCTCCGCCTGCCAGTATCCATGTCCGGCCGGGTTCAGGGGGGCAGTTCTTTCCTGGTCCAGGAGTTTGACCTCCATCCGGTCCCGGAAAGGGGCCCAGACAGTAAATTTGCATCTGGAATCTCCCAGGTAATGTGCGCCGCAGATCATGTGATACCTACCTTTTATTACGATGCTCGCATGAAACTGGAAGTTAGTTTATGCTGCGCGAGCTTTCATGACCGGGATGGCCAGTCACGCGTCTACGTGTGCCTGGCCAAAAGAAGGCGAATGATCACTCGCTTCTCCCATCATGCCCAATTGAAGGCCGGTGTTTAAAAACTACCATGCCCAAGGGGGGCAGGGTCAGATTGACCGAGTTGGAATGGCCATGATCGGCAATGGGCTCGGACTCCACACGGCCAAAGTTGCCGATCCCGCTCCCTCCGTATTCCTGTGCATCGCTGTTGAGCATCTCATCCCATGTCCCGGCAGCCGGCACGCCCAGCCGGTAGCTGTATCTGGGAACTGGGGTAAAGTTGCAGACTATGAGAAACTGTTCCTTCTTGTCCCGGTCCTGCCGCAAATAGCTGACAATAGAATTTTCCCAATCCGAGAAATCCACCCATTCAAATCCTGAAGAATCCAGGTCAGTAGTGTGCAGGCCAGGCTCACTCCGGTACAGATGGTTTACATCCCGCAGCCAACTCCGCAAGCTCCAGTGGGAATTATGTTCCAGGAGTTCCCAGTGCAAGGGTTCTTCATGGTACCATTCCTGCCTCTGTCCGAACTCGCCGCCCATAAAGACCAGTTTTTTGCCTGGAAAGGTGTACATGAAGCCAAACAAAAGCCGTAGGTTGGCAAAGCGCTGCCAATCATCGCCCGGCATTTTGTGCAGCAGTGATCCCTTGCCGTACACAACTTCATCATGGGAAAGGGGTAGAAGAAAGTTTTCCGTAAATGCATACCAGATGGCAAAGGTCAGTTTGTTGTGGTGGTAGCGACGATATATGGGATCCATGGCCATGTATTGCAGAGAATCGTGCATCCAGCCCATGTTCCATTTCAGACCAAAGCCCAATCCTCCGGCATATGGTGGTCGGGTAACCATGGGCCAGGCTGTGGATTCTTCGGCAATGACCTGGACGTCCGGAAAATTGGTGTACATTTCCTGGTTCAGGGTCCGGAGGAAATCGATGGCCGCCAGGTTCTCCCGACCTCCGTATTCGTTGGGAATCCATTCCCCGTCTTTCCGGCCGTAATCCAAATAGAGCATGGAGGCAACGGCATCCACCCGCAGACCGTCGGCATGAAAGGCCTCCAGCCAATATAGGGCACTGGAGATAAGAAAGGAGCGGATTTCGTTCCGGCTGTAGTTGAAGATACAGCTCTTCCATTCCGGGTGAAAACCCTGCCTGGGATCGGCGTGCTCATAAAGGTGCGTGCCGTCAAAATAAGCCAGCCCGTTGCCGTCATTGGGGAAATGGGATGGAACCCAGTCTAGGATCACACCGATATCCAAGCCGTGTAGAAAGTCGATCAAGGCCATAAAGTCTTCCGGAGTTCCATACCTGGAGGTGGGGGCAAAGAAACCCAGGCACTGATATCCCCAGGATCCGTAAAATGGGTGCTCCATGACCGGCATGAATTCTACGTGGGTGAATCCCAAGTCCTGAACATAGCGGCCCAAGCTCTCAGCCAGCTCCCGGTAGGTGAGAAATGATCCGTCCGGCCGTCGGGCCCAGGAGCCGAGATGGACTTCGTAGACGGACATGGGGGCCTGGAGCTTGTTGTGCTCAAGGCGTTTTTCCATCCAGTCCTGGTCTTGCCAGGTATATTGAGGACTCCAGACCCTGGTGCCGGTTTGAGGAGGTACCTCCCAAAGGCGGGCAAAGGGATCGGCCTTGTCCATGCGGTAATCATCCACAGCCGAAACAATGTGGTACTTATACACTGTTCCGGCATCAACACGGTGCAAAAATCCTTCCCAGATTCCGGAGCTGTCGGAACGGCAGGTCAGGGGGTGACGTGAGACGTCCCAGGCATTGAAGTCTCCGATGACTGAAACCGATGTGGCATTTGGGGCCCAGACAGCAAAATAGGTCCCGGATTTTCCCTCCCGCTGCATTGGGTGAGAGCCTAGCTTGTCGAATAAGCGATAATGGCTGCCTTTTTTGAACAGATAAATGTCCAGTTCGGTAAAACGGCTGATGTCGGTATAGATAGTTTCGGTCATAGTGGGCCCTCGTTTTTTTCGCCAGACTTCAGCGACGTCCCTGACTGCGTTGAAATCTGAAGTGATTGAGTTTTTCTAAGAAAAGCAAAAATTATTTACCGCCAGGCCATGATGTTCTGCAGTCCCTGGAAAGGGATGTACAAGCCTTCCGGATTGGTATTTAGGCGATACAAGATGTCGTGAAATGCCTGTTCCAGGAGGTAGTGGTTGAGCAGGATCTGAATCTGGGTTCGGTCACTGGGAACAAAGGCCTGACCGTCAACTTCCTGGAGATACGCATTGAGAAACGTCCCGGTGAGGACCTTGTGCCAGGTGTCGATCCACAGCTTGAGCTGGGCATCATCTTCCGGGTGCAGGTGGGCAAAGGCCTGCAGTCCGGTATTTGCTGCGTAAAAAAAGGAGCCGATCATGCTAGCCACATCCAAAAGGCTGGATCTCTTGAGACGCCGTTGACTCAGAGGCTTGGATGGATCTCCTTCAAAATTGAGAATGGCAAAATTATTTCCGGTGAACAAGACATGGGTCAGATTGTAGTTTCCGTGAATGCGGATTTTCTGGCCCCGTATCTTGGTCTGGGTGATGCCCCGGGCAAAGGCGATGAGGTTTGGTTCCGCCTCCAGAACAAATTCGGCCAAGTGAAGTGAGTCCGGAGGGATATGGTGGTATCTTCGGCGCATGGTGTGCAGGGTGCGCCGGATCAGGCTACGAATGGCCTGGTATTCAGAGCGCTGATACAGGGTGGAAAAGGGTTCAGGCTGAAAGCCTGGATATTCCTTGGGCCGACCCAGACGGGAATGCAAGCTGCCGGTGGTGGTTCCCAACTGGGCGATCAGGTCTAAATACGGCCCGCCGATACAATCCAGCAAGGTGTCTGGTATGCTCTGGTGGGTGATATCAAAGACCGAAGCCGGCAGGGCAGCGGCGGCATCAAAGGAGGGCCGGGTGGTCAGCACCGTATCAAAGAAACGGTACAAGGCGTCCCGGGTCAGCTTCCAGGCGTCCCCCTGACCATGATTTGGGATGAAGTCCCGGTAAATCCCCAGGCTTATAGGTTCGCCTGGAGGGCTTTGATAGACGAGCTCTCCGGCCAGGGTGGGCACATTGGCCAAGGTGCCATTGTGGCCCAGGAAGGTCAGCATCTCCACTCCTGGATTGGTTCCTTCCTCCAGGCAGCGATACAGTTTGAGGCATAAGCGTTGCTCATAGAGTATGCACAGATTGTTGTGTTTTTCCGACAGGACCCGTGAAGCAAAAGTCTCTGCCTGGGGAGACCAGATGTGTTCAAGACAGGGTGTAGGCAAAAAACGCAGTCTTCCGCTGACTCCAAGCACCGTCTGTTTTTGCTGCAGCTGGTGGAGAAGGGCATGCTGCAGATCGGCATCGTAGAGACCATCGTATAGGACGCCGGCGCTTTGGGGAAAGTTGATATAGGCAAGAACCGAATGTTCCGGGATTGTTTCCGGATGATCGTCTGCCCGGCATTCCTGAAATGAGAGGGCCAAAAGGTGTGTTTCCGGATCTCCCTCGGCAAACATGGCCTGGACTATGAGCAGCCAGTGATGGTCATGGTCAGAGGTGATCGGAATACGGTCTTTGATTTGGACATCCAAGAGTCGTTTGCTTGTCGCCCGGGACCAGTGACTGCTGAACAGATAGGGGGGCAGGATCTCTTTTTCCAAAATCTCCAGTCCATTGCGCTGAAGCAGATTGTCCCATCGTCCATACAGATCCAGGCTTGGCACATCGTGTTCGGCTGGACTCTGGACCGGATCGTGGCTCTGAACCAGTTGAAACCAGAAATAATCGTTTATGCCCATGGTAAACTGATAGGGCTCATCCTTGATCTGAGGAAACTCGTTGCCACTGAACAGATCAATGGGCACGCAGCCGCTGTATGCCGATAAGTCCAGGGACACGGCTTGGGCAAAGCGGGACAAGTTGATAATGACCAGAATAGTTTCATCTGTATAGCTGCGGATAAAGGCCAGAACTTTTGGATTTTCCGGAAACAGGAAATGAATGCCCCCCTGGCCAAAAGCCTTGAACCGTTTGCGCATAGCAATAACCCGGCGCATCCACCAGAGCAAGGAAGATGGGTTTTTATCCTGGTTTTCCACATTCACCACTTCGTAGTGGTATTCCGGGTCCATAATCACCGGCAGGTAGAGCTGTTGGGGGTTTGTTTTAGAAAATCCGGCATTGCGGTCCGGGCTCCATTGCATGGGGGTGCGCACGCCGTTGCGGTCGCCGAGATAATAGTTGTCCCCCATGCCGATCTCGTCCCCGTAATAGATGATCGGAGTTCCAGGCAGGGAGAACAAGAGGAAATTTATGAGTTCCAGCTTGCGACGGTTGTTGTTCAAAAGCGGGGCCAGACGGCGGCGTATGCCCAAGTTGATTCTGGCTCGTGGATCTTTGGCATACATCCGGTACATATAGTCCCGTTCTTCGTCGGTGACCATCTCCAAGGTCAGTTCATCGTGATTGCGCAGAAAGATGGCCCACTGGCTGGACTCGGGAATATCCGGGGTCTGTTCCAAGATGTCGATTATGGGGAAGCGGTCCTCCATCCACAAGGCCATGAACAGCCGGGGCATGATGGGGAAATGAAAGGCCATGTGACACTCGTTGTCCCCGCCGAAATATGCGGCCGCCTCTTCCGGCCATTGATTGGCCTCGGCCAGGAGCATGCGGTTGGGATAGTGCTGGTCTACGTATTGACGCAGGTCTTTGAGAAACTGATGGGTTTCAGGCAGGTTTTCGCAATTGGTTCCTTCCCGTTCGTAGAGGTAAGGCACAGCATCCAGGCGCATGCCGTCAACGCCCATGCCAAACCAGAAATCTATGATTCGGAACATGGCCTCGTGTACTTGGTGATTGTCAAAGTTAAGATCCGGCTGATGGGAATAAAAACGGTGCCAAAAGTAGTCTTTGGCCACAGGATCCCATGTCCAGTTGGACATCTCGAAATCTTTGAAGATGATCCTGGCTTCCTGGTATTTGTCCGGGGTGTGGTTCCAAACATAGAACTCGCGCTCAGGGGAGCCGGGTTCAGCTTTACGGGCCCTTTGAAACCATTGGTGCTGATCCGAGGTGTGATTTAAGACCAGTTCGGTGATGACCCGGATTCCCCGCTCGTGAGCGGCCTTGAGCAGATTGCGGAAGTCCTGGATTGTTCCGTAATTGGGGTGGATGTTTTCGTAATCAGCGATGTCGTATCCGTCGTCCCGCAATGGCGATGGATAAAAAGGCAAGAGCCAGATAGCAGTGCACCCCAGTTCCTGCAAATAATTGAGCTTGGAGAGCAGACCGCGCAGATCTCCGATGCCGTTATTGTCTGCGTCAAAAAAGGTTTTGATATGCAGCTGATAGATCACGGCGTCCTTGTACCACAAAGGATCGTCATGTAAGATGTAGCTGGTGTGATGCATGGTATCAATATTTTTTGTGTTCAGTGCCGCTGTTGACGGGCCTGTTATTGGTTAGCTGCCATTTTATGTTCGGAAGAAGCCATCGGTTCGCTCAAAGATCTCAGTCTCCCGCCGCAGTCGGTCCAAAATCCCGGAGTTGAGCTGCTCAAAACGAAATCGCCACTCCCAGTTGCCTTGAGCCGAGCCCGGCCGGTTCATCCTGGCCTCGGTGCCCAGGCCCAGAACATCCTGGAGGGGAATGATTGCAGTTCGGGCCACAGAGCCAAGAGCCAGACGTATGAGGTCCCAATGGATCTGGTCCCCGCCTGTTCCTAAGTACTCCAAAAGATACTTTCGTTCCTGCTCAATTTCTTCCCGGCTCTGCGTGCTCTGGGAGCCTGGATCAGAGGTGAACCAGCCCACACTCGTATTGTGATCGTGGGTGGCCGTATAGACCACACTGCGCTGCGTATGGTTGTGCGGCCTGTATGCCGATGCCTTGGGGTCGTTTCCAAAAGCCATCTGCAGAATGCGCATGCCGGGAAAGCCAAGGCTGTCCCGTAATACGTCCACTTCCGGGGTGATGACTCCCAGGTCTTCAGCAATAACCTGGATTGGACCAAGGGCGGCCTGAACAGCCTTGAACAGATCCTGGCCCGGACCTTTCACCCACCGCCCGTTGATTGCAGTTTCTTCTGCTGCCGGGACTTCCCAGTAGGCCTCAAAACCCCGAAAATGATCAATGCGCAGGATATCGAAAAGAGTGAGGTTGAGCCGGAAACGTTCTATCCACCACGTATATTCGTTTTCTGCCATGTGTTGCCAACGGTAAATGGGGTTGCCCCATCTCTGGCCGGTAGAGCTGAAATAGTCTGGAGGAACTCCGGCAATGACCGTAGGGCGGCCTGTATGGTCCAGTTGAAACAGATCAGGCCTGCTCCATACTTCTGCGCTGTCATGGGCCACATACAAAGGCAGATCGCCGATAATGGATATGCCCTGTTCGCGGCAATATGCCTTCAACTGGGTCCATTGCTCAAAAAACAGAAACTGTATATACTTATGCAGTCCAATCTCCCATTCCAAATGGGCTTTCCATCTGTCCAGTGTTTGGGGGTCCCTTTGAGCAGCTCCTGGTTCCCACTCTGTCCAGACGAGATTCCCGTGAGCTTCTTTCAAGGCCATGAACAAGGCAAAGGTATCCAGCCAGGATTGATGCCTGTGACAGAAGGCAGCGAATCGTTCATGTTGCCCATGCCCAGGGTTTGAAAGAAAGCGGGAATAGGCCGTCGACAGCAAGGATGTTTTCATCTCCTGGACCCGGCCAAAATCGACTCCATGTGCAGGAAGCTCAGGGTACACGGCAAGTTCTTTCTGGCTTAGCAGTCCTTCCTGAACCAGAAGCTGGATACTGATGAGCAAAGGATTGCCGGCAAATGCTGACAGGCACATATAAGGGGAATTGCCGTATCCCGTCGGTCCCAGGGGTAGCACCTGCCATAGGGTTTGGCCGCCTTGGATCAGGCTTTCCGCAAAACGATAAGCCGTTGGCCCCAAATCTCCGATTCCATGCGCTCCTGGCAAAGATGTTGGGTGGAGAAGTATGCCGCTTCGACGTATGTTCATGGTCATAAAAACTCCATATGGAAGTTGCAATCAGCGCAAAGTGCGGTCATACTACCTGGTATATGCTGAAGATGAAAGTGTAAAGGGTGCAATGTTCTTTCCATACAAAAGGCATACGCGCTTGCTTCTTTGCCTCTTCTAGCTTCAGTGCCGATTACCCCTGAACTTGTTCGAGTATGTTGTACTGGTGTGTTTTTAACCCACAGGAGGATAGGCGATGTTGAAAACAATATTGTTTCCCACTGATTTTTCCGAACAGTCATACAAGGTATTGGAGGTCTTTGAAGACCTGCGGGCCAGGGGCGCAGACAAAGTCATTCTTCTTCATGTCGTTGATGAACGAAGTTTCCAGGCCATGGAGCACTATGCATATGGCCGGGCTGAAGAGGTGGAAAAACATATTTTGGACAGCGCCGGCACAGAGCTGGAAAATATGGCCCAAAAGTTGCATAAACAAGGATTCACAGTCATACCCAAGGTAGTTGTCGGTGTTCCGGTTCGGGAGATTTTAAGGACCGAAAAAGAAGATAATGTTTCCATGATTGTCCTTGGTTCCCATGGCGGAAGTAACCTGCAGGAGATTTTTCTTGGTTCAGTGGCCGAAAAGGTCGTCCGCAAGTGTACCAGGTCGATTTTAGTGGTCAAGCGCTCCTAGGCGGAAGTCCAGAGACTGGGATCGGGCTTTGGAAAAGACGAAAGCCGGATGCCTCATATGAAACGAGATGTCGGCTTTGCCTCCGGCAAAGCTGACTCCAGACCCCTAACCTTGGCTACAGGGCATCATCTCCCATCTCGCCGGTCCTGATCCGGATTGCGTCCTCAGCCGGAAAAATAAAAATTTTTCCGTCTCCGATCTTCCCGGTTCTGGCAGTTTCCTGGGCCGCGGCCACTGCCTGATCTACAAGGGCATTTTCCACCACCACCTCTATTTTGACCTTGGGCACAAAATCAACTTCATATTCAGCACCCCGATAGATCTCAGTATGTCCCTTCTGCCGGCCATACCCCTTGACTTCGGTGACAGTCATGCCTTTGATGCCCAGTTCATTCAGGGTATCTTTGATTTCGTCCACCTTAAAGGGCCGGACTATAATTTCGATTTTTTTCATGGTTTTTCCGCTCCTGCCAACATATGGATATGTATTTGTAAATTCTTTCCCTCCGATGGGGACAAGGTGGTAGCGCCAGGGGTTGGTATGAAAAACTGTTATTAGTTATTAGTTAATAGTTGTCAGGATCTGATTGGGTAACCGCTTTTTTGTCTGTTCCCAATCGGTATCGATTGTATGCTTCGTTAGCGCAAGCGTGCCTGCGCTTTGGCAGGCATGTGGGTTATTGTGAAGAACTCGGGCTTCGAGGTCGCTGATCTTCTTCCAGTTCCCTTTGCCCGCTGGGCAGCTTTTTTTTCTCCGGTGTGACCGCATCGACCATGGCTTGGGTCTTTTGGGTTATCAGTTCCCACTCGGTTTTTACAGAACGTAAAAGCACATCCCATGAAAGAATGTCCTCCGGATCATGGATTTTTTGTCCTCTGCGGCTGGAGAGAAGCGAATGATACAGGGTGCTCAACTTTTGGGCGCTTGATTGGCGGGAAAAAGCGAGTGAAGTATCAAAGGCATTGGCCTTGATCTGATCAAGGGCGGTCCTGTTGGAGAGAAGCTCTTTCAAGGCTTGGGCAAAATCTTGTTCCCTGGTTTCAGAGGGAAGAAGGCGGCCGTTTTTTCCATCTGCAACGACTTCCCGAGTTCCTGATGCATCCAAGGCCACGACTGGCGTGGACGCGGCCATGGCCTCAGCCAGGACCAGACCCTGGGTCTCGGTTTTGGAGGCAAAGGCAAAGACATCCATGGCCGCATATGCGTCGGCAAGGTCCTGCCCGGAACGTTTTCCGGTTAGGAGCAATCGTTCAGCCAGGCCCTGGCGTGCAAAGTGGGTTTTGATATTCTCACGAATCGGTCCGTCTCCTACCAGGAGAAAGACAGCGTCCGGCATGTTTTGCATGACTGTACTTACCGACCAGGCCAGAAAATCCAGGTTTTTTTCCGGAGCCAGCCGTCCTACGTGGCCGATGATCGTCGTGTTTGTATCGAGACCGAATTCCTTGCGTATATGCTCCGCCCGGCCGGAAGCAAAGAGTTTGCGATCAATTCCGGTGGGGATGATCTGAATATCCGTCAAGACGCCACGACCCTGTAATAAACGGGCAATACTTTGGCTGGGGGCGATAACGACCGAGCACATATTGGCGTATTGCGTGGAGAGGTTGATCACAAACCGCTTCATCCCCTTGGAATCAAAGGGGACGTAGTGCGTATACCATTCATACATGGTGTGATGGGTAAAGACCAGGGGGAGTTCCCTTTGCCTGGCCACTCGCATGGCGGTATCTCCCAGCAAAAAGGGGTGATGGCTGTGGATCACTTCTGGATTGAGAAAATCGATACGTTCAGACAAGGCAAAAGGAATAGGCAGACGTACAGAAAAATCACTTCCGTTGAAGTTTTGAATGGCAGGGACGCGAATGACCCGGGCACCTTTTTCTTCCTGCACATCATTTTCCTGCTGGTAATGGGGAGCGACCACGATCACGCTATGTCCCTGATGCACCAGGTCCTGAGCAAAAGCTGAAACAGAGCGGGCGACACCTCCTACATGCGGACGATAGGTATTGGTAAACATCAGGATATTCATGGCGCACTCCAGGAAAAGGCAAAACTTATATTTGGGTCATTGTGTACTGTCGGTCCAATGCATGGATTCGAATTGGTGTATGTCCTGGAATTTGGGCTTGAAGAGGAGTTTGTCCCGGATCTACGTCCCCGTGAACGCTGAAGACAACCCCCTGATGCTCTATCTTTTGGGCCGAGATACTTATCAGGCCGAATGGAGTCAGAGTGGGACCAAACTCCAACGGTTCTTTCGACTCCAACCAGGCCGGATCCAAACCCGATCCCAGGATCAGGCCCTCTTTCTCTTCACGGATAAACAGATTGCGCAGCATCATGACCCATTCACTAGCTGCCCATCCGTGCTGCCCGTCGCCCATGCATCCGCCAAGAGTCAGGGGATGGATTGCTTCCGGCCACTGGCCAGTGGGTGAGGCCAGGTCGGCTACTGTCCGGAGCATTTGAATACATCGCAGATCCTGGTTTCGCAACAGGGTCTGGGCTATGCAAAGGGTCAAATAAGGATTTATCCCGGAATGGATCATGTCCTGAAAAAAGCCGCCTTGATGAAAGCAGTTTTGGACCAGAAAGTCCACTGTGCTCATGATTTTTTTGTCGCCGGCAGGTGTGATTTGCAAAGGATAGTCCGCTACCAGGGAGCCCACTGCACCAGCGTCCAGCCGACGATAGGGGGAGGCGGGAATGCCGCCTGATTTCCTTTGATCCGGTGCGGCTTCCAGGCTGTTCCATAGATATTCTAACAGATCGTCCCCTGCATGATCAGCGGATTGAGCATCCTGGATAAGCCCGTGCCTGCGCAACAGGGAGGCCGCACTGTGCAGTCCGGCAACTGCCCAGAAGTTATCCCAATAATAGTAGTCGTTGGGACCAAGATGTTCAGCGCTGAAGCCGGCCGGCAGAAGCCCGGCATGGAGAGCTTTGGTTCGGGTGGAGGTGCGCTTTTTCCGAATCCATCTGACTGCCGCCTGGATGGAAGGAATCCATTTCGGGTTTAATTGTCGTTTGCTCAACTGCTCGTAGCGATCCAAAAGCCAAAGGACCTGTCCGTTGGAATCCCATTCCCCAGCCTGGGATTGAAAATAGCCTGATCTTTTTTGACGCAGGGGGAAGGCCTCAATAATTCTATCCACAGAGTCGACAAAACCCAGATTGAGCAAAGCATGGAGCATAAAGCAGGCATCTCTAAACCAGAAGCGGCGATAGGTGTAGGGACCTGGTACGACGTCCCTGGCTGAGAGCAGGACCAGGGTATGCACAGCGTTTTCATACAGGGAAGTCAGTTGACCATCCGGAAGGCGTAAACGGCAGGCTTGGTCCAGGGTTTCTGACCAGGAAAGACGAGGAGCAGATTTGGGACATCGTTTATGAGCATGGCCCTCCTCTTCTAAAGGCAAAGAAGTATGAACCGTAAGCTCCTGGTGGTCAGCAGGATCTTGAAATGGAAATACAGCCGCGACTGTGGCCATGCCCACTTTGCAGTTTACATCAAGCTCCTTTTGGCTTTGCCCCAGTTTGTGCAAAACATCTCCGTGTTCATAGTCGGAAAAAATGACTTTGGCCGGTTCCCTGCTGCATTGGACCGGAGTTTCATTATTTATAAGCAATGCTTGGGTGGCTGGATCGTATTTCGCTTTTTCAATAAATTGAATTCCTTCTGGGTTGTAGGGCCGAAGGGCCAGGATCAGGCTGCTTCCTTTCGGGCCTTGCGATTGAATATTCATGCACGCCCAGGGTTTGTCTTCGGCATCAACTTCCAGGGAACATCTGTGGTTCATGCCCCAGAGATCACCCTGTATTCTTGTCCGAACAGATATGTTCGAATCCCTCTCCAGAGCTTGGCAGGCACGTGACTGTCGTGACGGTAAAATAACTTTCCCATCAGGCAGTTGAAGCCAGACATCAAGGGACCATCCGTCGTAGAGGGGAGTAAATAGTCCCCGTGGATCTACGATGGGGTACAAGGCCAGCCCGGGTTGCCCTACAGCCGTCCAGTTACGATGGGTAAGGTTGACGTGACTGAAGGAAAAACCCCGGGGAATAAAGGATACGTCCCTTGGGTTGAATTGGCGTTCGACCCAATACGGCCAGACCCAATCCAGGTTGTGTTGGATGGCCTTCGTATTGATCAGCCCCCGGGCATGAAAGACTATTCCAGCCCGCAAAAGCTCAATAGGTTCTTGGACCTCTGAAGGTTGGGCAAAACGGCGGACCCGGGCCATGACTGAAATCGGGTCGATAATTCCGTATGCCTTGGCCGCTTGCTTGACGATGAGTTTCCATGGAATCCAGCGATGGAACATACGTAGTTCGTGGGTACTCCGTATTTTGGGTAAAACAGGTATTGCATCAAAAAAGGGAGGCCATCTGGCCTCCCTTTTCAGATTCAGAAACAAAGAGGTTTATTTGCTGACCACACCGATGACTCGGCGGTTCTTTTGCCGTCCTTCCTTGGTCTTGTTGTCGGCAATCGGCCGGGTCTCGCCGTAGCCCTTGGTGTATAGGCGATCGGCATCAACGCCGCCCTTGTTCACCAAATAGTCTTTAACGCTTTCAGCTCTGCGTTCAGAAAGTCGCATATTGTATTCAGCCGGACCAACACTGTCGGTATGGCCTTCAATGCTCATTTTTGTTTTAGCATTTCTTTGCAAATAGTCTGCAATTTTCATAAGTTCATGATCATATTTGTCTTTGACCACGGCATTGTTAAAATCAAAGAAGACCTTGATGCTTTTGTATACCGGGAAGGGACATCCTTCATTATCGACATCAACCCCGGCTTCAGTTCCCGGGCATTTGTCCAGATAGTCAGGGACTCCGTCTCCATCGCTGTCCAAGGGGCAGCCGACATCGTCAACCTGTACTCCAGCTGGGGTGCCTGGACATTGGTCGTATTCGTCAAAAACACCGTCATCGTCGCTGTCTAAGGCAGTGCTGTAAAAGATACGCCGGACAAAACCCTGCATTTTGCCTTCGTCCTCCATATCTGCGCCAGACACAAGGACAGTGCAGCCTTTGACCTGAGCCATTTCATTAATGATCTTTTTTTCCTCTTTGGTCTGGGCGTAGCTGACAATATGAAAGCAGGTATTGTACTGGGTGCTCAGTCTGTCTACTACCACGGCCGGTGAGCCACCCAAGTTCGCTCCTCCGTCGGTAAAGAGGATAACTGCTGTTTTTCCGGAAAGATCCTTGAGGATCGGCTCCAATTTGCTCAAGCCCTTGGCCAAAGGGGTAATAAAGCCAAACATTCTTGGTGCAACACTGGTCTTTTCAATGGCCTTAGCCATGGAAGACGAATCATAACTCTCCATACCTTGATAGGTTTGAAATCCGGTCACAGCGGAAAACAGTCCTGCCTGATAGTCCAGTTCCGGAATCATTTCATTCATTTTCAGCATGGCTCGCTTGGCAAAGCCGAATTTGAAGTATTCTGCTTCACCTGTGGACGATATTGTACCGACGACGTTTTCAAAAGTTCCCTGGCCCATGTAGTTGTCCCGCATGGACCCTGAGTCATCAAAAACAAAAAGGAAATTGTCAACCTGAGGCCGGTATTCTTCTGTTGCGGCGAGGGCCGAGGTACAAAAGGCTACTACAAGGGCAGCAGCCAAGCCAATGAAAATGTGTCTGAACAGGTACATGTCTTCCTCCTTGGTTTGTGAGAAACGTTGGAAATGAGCAATAAAAAATAAGTTGCCAAATTAAGGTAAGTGCCTACTTGTTGGGCTGGTACAAAATCTCTGGATATTTTCAAACGTTGATAAGTATAGATTTTAATGCACTGGGCACAAATGTCAACACACGATCGCAGGATAATCGTAAACCCCCACCCAACTGCAAAAGCAAAGCAAAGCCTAGCCCGAGTTTCCTACTTATCGCGAGGCAAGCCGATATCATCAGTATAATCAAGAAGATATGGCATGCCACGCCTTACCCTAAATTCTCGATTTTTTCTTTGCTCAGCCCCAAAATCGCCAGGATTCGGTCTTGTAGCTCCGAGGTCTTTGTTAATACCGATTGCTGGGATATAGCCTTCTTTCCTCGTTTTTTGGGATACGTGTTGATCACCTCTCGTGAAATTTCCCCTGTTATTGGAGATCAATGCTAGCCGGTTGAAAACAGGTCTTCATAGTTGTGGATAGGTAAAAAAGTTACTTCATAAAATACGAGTGAATACAAGGACGTATTTTTTTCCAGCGCTTTTTACCTTTGGTCTTACCGGTTTTGGCTTTGCATAAGCCTCCACTCATTACTTACGTTGGTGATGCCAGTGCAAAAAGCGGGAACACTTCAACGCCTGTTCAAAGTATTGAATACATATTATAACTTAAATAAATTAGGATTGATACAATGCTTTTTTATTTTATATTGAAGAGTAGTCCTTGGTACATTTAGTAAAGCAGCGGCGCCTTTTGATCCACCAATTTTTCCATTTGTCATTTTCAGAGTGTTTTCAATGTGATTACGTTCAACATCTGAGAGGTCAAATGATTTGTTTTGTGAATTATTATCATTGAGTTTTCGCTGTTCATCATTCTTAATGAGGTCTTGAACATCATGTCTTAAAATTCTTTCACCAGCTTTTAAAATGATTAATCTCTTTATAAAGTTTTTTAGCTCACGCACATTTCCAGGCCAGGAATATTTGGTTAATATATCAATCGCTACAGATGTATAACATGGTGGAGTTTTGTTCATTTTTAAACTTTCAGTTTCATTGATCCTTTGTATCAAATGAGGAATATCATCCATTCTCTCCCTCAAAGGAGGAACATTTATGCGCAAAGTCTCCAATCTATAAAATAAATCTGATCTAAATTCATTGTTGGAAATACATGTAGTTAGATCTTTATTTGTGGCAGCAATTATACGAAAATTAACAGAAACAGGCTTATTTTCACCAACTCTTTCAAATGAATATTCCTGTAATACTTGAAGCAACTTCGCTTGAAGAGTAACGGGAAGCTCGCCGATCTCATCTAAAAATAAGGTTCCTCCATTTGCCATTTCAAGGCGGCCAATCTTTTTTGTATTTGCGCCAGTAAAAGCACCTTTTGCGTGCCCAAAAAGTTCACTTTCAAACAAGCCAGGAGCGAGAGAGGGGCAGCTGACTTTAATGAACATATTGTCGCGTCTGTTGCTCATGTTATGAATGTATCTTGCCAGGTAGTCCTTTCCAGTACCGGTTTCTCCAGTAATAAGAATGGGGTCATTAGTC
>Ga0182239_1000037_pt1 | contig 50194 bp, 47 predicted proteins | sample hydfrate6_PW_210_FD_132456 | JGI IMG/M metagenome (GOLD analysis project Ga0182239, IMG submission 132456) | Subsurface microbial communities from deep shales in Texas, USA - hydraulic fracturing test 6_PW_210 | ecosystem: Environmental > Aquatic > Deep subsurface > Shale gas/oil reservoir >... | reverse complement strand
CCGCGCCGTGTTCAAAGAAAAAGCGCGCACACCTGAGAAGGATCAAGTAAAACTTTTAGACTATGAAACAGTATAGAACAACAAACAATCAAAATTTAGGACAATGCAAAAGAGCCACACCCATACAATTTGGTAGTGTCAAGGCTGCGATGGCGCAAAAGATCAGCAATTTCTTTGAGAGAAACTCCGCCATTAAACAGATGGCTGGCAATTGTGCTTCGAAGAATGTGCGTTCCCGTCCAAGATAAACCGGCCCGGGAGAAGGCCCGCCGGACAGCACCGCGGACGGTACTTGCTTGCACAGCCAATCCAACTGGAGCCCGATGGTGCACAAATACACTACGAATATTGGTCTCAGGCCGTCCTTTCCGAAGATAGTCGGCCACTGCTTGCCCTGTTGTATCGGGAATGGGGAGTATGTCTTCACGCCTACTCTTAGTTTTGGTCAAAGACAATAATCCTCGATGCCAGTCCAATGAATCCAACTGCAGCTGGGACACTTCGCAACAGCGCAGTCCAAGGTCTGCCAAACACCGGGCCATGGCATAATCTCGTTTACCAATTGCAGTTGAACGATTGAAAGTATCAAAGAATTTTTTTAACTCTTCCGGCCGAAGTGCACGAGGAAGATTTGCCGCTGACCAGTTTGGTGGACGGGGGATTTTGGCAGATTCACAAACTGTTTTATGGCCGGCAAATCTAAGAAATTTCAAATAAGTCCGAAGGGAATAAACCAAAACGCCCATGCTACCCGTGCGGTATTTTCCGGCTTGCTGGGCAACAAAATAGCAAAGAGTTTCAGGGGTGATCTTATTAATTTCAACCGGCTCCTCTGCGAAGAGCCACAAAAGGAACATACGAACGTGACGACGATGATACCAGCAGGTAGCTTCAGCAAGTCCGCAAACCCTTTGAAGATACCAATCAAATTCCATAATAGCAGCCGCAATTTCCGGATGTGTTTCATTATGGGATTTTTTATAACGGGAAAGCCCCTTCATCTGAAGAAACTGGTTCAGCGCTGCTCGAACGATTTTGAGATTTCGGGGAAAAGCATCAGGACAATGACAATCTGGAAGATGACGATCGAGAAACGCTTGAACATTCCTTTGGTTAATTTCCTTCTCGAAATCCGGTCTTTTGGCAAGCCAGTATCCAAAATGTTCCAACGACGCCGTGTAAGCTCGTATAGTAGTATCGCAATATCTCCTATCCATAAGGTAATCGTTAAAAATGGAAAAAACTGCTGGCGAGACAGGACCAAAACGATCATACTGCCAATTGACAAAAAAAATTTCATTCATAAGAGCATCCTCCTTTCTTTGGGGTGGGTAAGGATGATACTCTTATTTATGTGGAGCGATGGAAATGATTAAATCGTCTTGAGGAAGGAAAAACACGGGGTTTGAAAACATTCCAAAATCAATTCCGCATAATTGAAGTATCTGCATAATTACGGTTATGTGGAATTCAGCATAACCGTAAGAACTGGCTGTTTAACGGCCATCCCAAAGGGGCTGCTGCCAGTGCCGCCCTCTACAGCGTGATTGAAACGGCCAAGGCCAACGGGCTCAAACCCTATTTTTACCTCAGGCATCTGTTTGAGCAGCTGCCCCTGGCTGGAACCGAGGATGATTACCGGAACCTGCTGCCGCAGAACCTCTCGCCTGACCAGATTGCCCTGCCGGCGGCATAGAGGGTGTACTTCCCTAAGCGCTTACATATCTGCCTTATAAGCAGAGCCATATCCGGACCTTTGAGGCCTTCTATTCGTATCCGGATAACAGATGGAGATTCGGCATTTGTTACTGCTATAAACGCATGAAAATCCGAATCCAGTGTTATAATTACCCTCCCGTTCTCACGGGCATATTCGATCAGCTCTGTATCCTGTGCTTTGCTCAATCCAATATCACCGACATGCAGGATATCCCATTTTTCACCCTGTAAATTAGACGCAGTTGAGCGTGGAAGGCCCTGGTCAAGCAAAATACGGATCAAGCAACCTCCAGATGCATTGTTTGCGTATCTAAATTGGTTGCGGCGAATTCCAGAGCTTGGCGGATGTCTTCCTTCTCCAATTCAGGGTACTCTTCCCTCAAATTCTGCCAGTCAGGATAAAGTGCCACTGCTTCAACAACTCTTCGCACAGTCAGGCGCATATTCCTTATGCAGGGCTGGCCATTCATGAGTTCAGGGTCTATGGTAATTCTGTCAAATTTTTTTCCCATGGTTAGTCCTTTTTTTTCGGTATATTTTTATCCGTTGCTTCTTTGGACCGTTGTCCCTTGTAAAAGCTGTTAAACTCGCTCTTCTCCGTAAAGTACAACACTTAAAGAAAAGCTGCAAGTCTTAATAATTCCGTAATCCCGGGGACGCTTTACATATTTCGGATAAGGGTAAAGATGGTTGTTGGAAAGGGGAGAGGTGCAAGGTTCAAGGGGGGAAAGGAGAAGAATTGATGGGCAAAAAGTGGTGCCATTATGACAGAGTGGAAAAGTGGCGGGTTTTTGATATACTTGAGAATTAAAATGATTCGGCCCAGGTTGCGGGGGAGATGACTGAGCTTTGGGGCATGGGGTTTTTAATTAGCAACTGATCTCCGGTGATCAGAACAGCAGTTGGTTCCGAGGCCAAAAGAGCCCACAGGTGGACGTCCTGTGGATCCGGAGAGGCGTGGTGCGGATTGGACTCGGGCTCGCGCCAGATAGCGTTGGCCGTGATTTCCGTCAGGAGTTGATCAACTTCGGATTCGTTGAGTCCATGGAGGCGAACAAGCCCGGGACGAAGCAAAACACTTCTGTATTCAGACAACAGTTCGGCAGTCAAAAGGTAAAGCAGATCGCCTTCCAGCATGGCATCAAGAACTCTGACGGTCGGGCTGGCGGACTTGTTGGTGATAAGGCCGGCAGCGACAACATTGGTATCGATGATAAAAATGCGCGTGTTCATTTAGATCGATGTGCCCGTGTTTCTTCGACAGCAAGGCTGATTGCGTCTGCTTCGCTGCATTGTGCTTCCGAGCGGGCGCGTGCAACCAGCTGGCGGGCATTTTCCATGGATTGGATGCCCCGAAGCCGCAGGCTTTCCTCTATGAGCCCGCTGATGCTGCGCCCCTGCCTCGCGGCGGTCTCTTTCAGCGCGCGATGCAGATCATCGTCAAGGGTTATGGTTAGTCTGCTCATGAATATTTCCTTTATCGTTAATAGATTTCTTTATCACATTAACACCAGGACACCATGGTGTCAAGGATGGGCGGAGGACGGAGGACAGAGGACGGAGGACGGAAGGCAGAGGACAGAGGACGGAAGGCAGAGGACAGAAGACAGAAGACAGAGGACAGAGGACAGAGTCTGGGAGGTGCGATGGGAGAGAGGATTTCGAGTTTTCGGGAGTTGAGGGTGTATCGGGCGGCTTTTGAGTTGCAGCAGGAGATTTTTGAGGTGACAAAGGAGTTTCCAAAAGAGGAATTGTATAGCCTGACGGATCAGATTCGGAGATCGTCTCGATCCATAGGCGGCAATATTGCCGAGGCGTGGCAGAAACGCCGTTATCCGGCTCATTTTATGAGTAAATTGAGTGATGCAGACGGAGAACAGGCGGAAACACAGCATTGGCTGGATACGGCTCAAAAATGCCGTTATATTTCTGATGGATGTCACGATCGGCTCATGAGCGCCTGCCGTGATATAGGCCGCATGCTCGGTGCCATGATCAACAAACCCGAAACCTTCTGCAAAAACCAATGATCAGGCTTTTCTGACTTCTTGACAACGGTTGGCAGGGCTGTTATGTAACCTGAAAAATAATGATTTTTGCAGTATTTTTGCGGAGAGATGGCCGAGTCGGCTGAAGGCGCTCGCCTGCTAAGCGAGTATGGGGGGAAACCTCCATCGAGGGTTCGAATCCCTCTCTCTCCGCCATATCAGGTACTTACGCCCGGTCAAGTGACCGGGCGTTTTGTTTTTAGAGGGGCTTGGCCACCACTTTGGCCACCACTTTAAAAATATTCAGGCTTTTCCAAGGGAGCTTTGATTGGATAGAGTGAATTCCCATTTCGAAGGGTTGCAGCTTGCCTCCATCTCTTCAGATCACATCTTCCAATTGATTTTTCTTTCTCGTTATTTTATTTTAACATATTGGGCTAAAATAAAATAATGGAAGATCTTATTTTAGGTTCGAGGTCAGAATGAAGCGAGGACTTCAAGGCAGATACGTTACCCTATCGACGGTAGGTGAAAAAGCTAAGGCCTTCGTGCCTATGCCACTGCCGCCGCATCCGCCCATCGACTGGACGCCGGAGCTGCGCAGCAAGTTTGACCAGGCACTGCTGGCGATAGGACGGCTGGACAGCGTTTCGACCCTGCTGCCGGACACCTCCCTTTTCCTCTACATGTACATTCGTAAGGAAGCGGTGCTTTCTTCCATGATCGAGGGAACCCAGTCTTCTCTTTCTGACCTGCTGCTGTTCGAGTTGGATCAGGAACCAAGTGTTCCACTGGATGACGTTCGGGAGGTCAGCAACTATGTCGCGGCCCTTGACCACGGCCTGCGCCTGCTCAAGGATGGGTTGCCGTTGTCGCTGCGGCTGTTTCGAGAAATCCACGGCGTTTTGTTGGCCAAGGGCCGGGGGAACAATCAGACACCGGGAGAATTCCGGCGCAGCCAGAACTGGATTGGCGGCACTCGACCAGGTAATGCAGCTTTTGTGCCGCCTCCGGCCGAAAAGGTGATCGAGTGCATGAGCAAGCTGGAGCTTTTTCTCCATGATCAGCCGGAACCGACGCCAGTGCTGCTCAAGGCGGCTCTGGCCCATGTACAATTCGAGACGATTCATCCTTTCCTGGATGGCAATGGCCGTCTGGGACGCCTGCTGATCACCCTGCTCTTGTGTGAACAAAAGGTGTTGCTGAAGCCGATGCTCTACTTGAGTCTCTATTTCAAGGCGCATCGCCAGTATTACTACGAGCTGCTCGACAACGTGCGCCTGACTGGCGACTGGGAAGACTGGCTCGATTTCTTCGCCGAGGCGGTTATCGTCACCGCCACCCAGGCGGTAGAAACCGCCCGGCAGCTCCTCGACTTGTCCAACCAGGACCGCGACAAGATCAGCAATCTCGGCAGGGCGGCGACATCGAGCCTAAAGGTTCACCGGGCACTGATGGAGCAGCCCATTGCCACCTCGGGTTCACTGGCAGAGAAGACCGGCATCACTCCGGCAACGGTTAACAAGGCTCTCGGCCATTTGGAGAACCTCGGCATTGTAAAGGAGTTGACCGCCCAGAAGCGCAACCGACTATTCAGCTATGCGGACTATATCGAGATCATGAATCGTGGCACGGAGCTGCCGGAAAGGTAGGCTCGAATCCCTCTCTTTCCGCCATATCAAATTTTACGCCCGGTCAAGTGGCCGGGCTTTTTTGTTTTGCGGCGGGGATGGGAAAAAAAGCCGCACTCAGGCGTGCATGCCCTGATAAAGGTTTTGCTGTTCCAGGGTGTTTCGGATCTGGTTTAGGGTCTGGGTTTTGTTGATTGCCCAGGCTGGGGCGATGAGTTCTTCGGGGTGGGGGTCGCCGGTGAGGCGGGAGATGATGATGTCATCCCGCAGGTGGGTTAAAAACGCGCATGTGAGGTTGACATATTCGTTCTGGGTCAGGCAGGTGTATCTGCCCTGGTCATACCACTGGTGGAGCACGGTGTTTTTGACCACGTAGAGAAGATGGATCTTAACACCGTTGATGTCCATGGCAGAAAGGGTTTTTGCGGTCTGGATCATGTGTTTTTCCGATTCTCCGGGAAGGCCCAAAATCACGTGGGCGCACACGTGAATGCCGCGTTTTCTGGCGCCTTCCACGGCGTTTTCAAATGCGGCAAAATCGTGGCCGCGGTTGATGCGCGAAAGTGTGGCATCATGGACAGACTGCAGACCGTATTCCACCCATACCAGGTATTGATCCTGATAGCTGGCCAGCAGATCCAGGTTTTCATCATTGACACAGTCCGGCCGGGTGCCTGCAAAAAGGCCCACCATACCCTCCACGGCAAGGGCCTCGTCATAGAGCTCCTTTAAACGATGAGTCGGGGCATAGGTGTTGGTGTAGGACTGGAAATAGGCGATGAATTTTTTGGCCTTATACCGACGGATCAGGGCGTGTTTGGCTTGTTCTGCCTGCTGTGTGATGGATTTGCCCTGCGCGGCCGCACCCGTGCCAGAACCCTTTTGGTTGCAGTAAATGCAGCCGGCGCGCGAAAGGGTGCCGTCGCGGTTGGGGCAACCCAGGCCCGCGTCAATGGTGATTTTCTGCACCCTGCAGCCAAACAGGCCCCGCAGATAGGTGTTTAAGTCTGTGTAGCGGTTTTGCATGAATTTGCTGCATAAGGCGGTCAAATGCCTTGACCGGCCGTGTCGCAGATCCTACATTAAGAGTTTCAAATCGGTTTTTCAAAATCGCCCAGATTAAGAAAACCTTATCACGAACCATGAGCCGGTGCAATGAACCAGCAGAACAAAACATATGACGTGATCGTGGTGGGCGCGGGCCATGCGGGATGCGAGGCGGCCCTGGCCGCAGCGCGCATGGGCTGCCAAGTGATGCTTGCCGCAATTGATCTGGACAAGATCGCGGCCATGCCGTGCAGTCCGTCTGTGGGCGGCATGGCCAAGGGGCAGCTGGTGCGCGAAATCGACGCCCTGGGCGGGGAGATGGCCCGGGTCACGGACCGCACCGCCATTCATTTCCGGACCTTAAATACCCGCAAGGGCCCGGCCGTGCACTCTTCCAGGACCCAGAACGACAAGATCCGCTATCACACCGCCATGAAAGCGGTGCTCGAAGACACACCAGGCATTGACATCAAGCAGGTGCTGGTGGACCGGCTCCTGGTGGAAGACAACCAGGCCGTCGGAGTGGTGGACCGCACCGGGTTTGCATTTTACGGGCAAACCGTGATTCTGGCCACGGGCACGTTTCTGGCCGGGCGGGTGCATATCGGAAACAATTCGTTTATGGCCGGCAGGGCCGGGGAGTTTTCCGCAGAAGGGCTTTCCGCGGATTTAAGGGCCCTGGGCTTTGCCATGGGCCGGATGAAAACCGGCACCCCGCCCCGGCTGCACCGCGACAGCATTGATTTTTCCGTGCTTGAGCGCCAGGACTCCCAGGAATCGCCCCGCCCCTTTTCCTATTCATCCACCGGCCTGCCCCTGCCCCAGGTGCCAAGCTTTATTGGCGCGGCCAATGCCCAAACCATCCGCACGGTGGCAGACAATATCTCCCGGTCATCGCTGTACGGCGGGTTTATCTCCGGGGTTTCGGCCCGGTACTGCCCCTCGTTTGAAGACAAGGTGGTCAAGTTTCCGGACCGGCAGAGCCACCAGGTGATTTTGGAGCCCGAAGGCCTGGACACAAAGGAAATTTATGTTTCCGGGCTTGGAAACAGCCTGCCCCTGGAGATCCAGGTGCAGCTGGTGCGCACCATCTGCGGGCTGGAGCAGGCCGAAATCATGCGGCCGGCCTATGCCATTGAATATGATTACGTGGATCCCATGCAGCTTTTGCCCACCCTGGAGACCCGAAAGGTGGCGGGCTTGTATCTGGCCGGCCAGATAAACGGCACCTCCGGATACGAGGAAGCCGCGGCCCAGGGGCTGTGGGCCGGGATCAACGCGGCCTGCCGGGTGCAGCACAGGCCGGCCTTTGTCCTGGACCGGTCCCAGGCCTACATGGGCGTGATGATCGATGATCTGGTCACCCGGGGCACGTCCGAGCCCTACCGGATGTTTACCTCCCGGGCCGAGTACCGGCTCATGCTGCGCGAGGACAATGCGGATCTGCGGTTGATGGAAATCGGCCATGATCTGGGCCTGATCGGCCATGATGCGGCCAAGGAGCTAAAGCAGCGGCGGGAGCAGATCGAAGCCGAGATCAATCGGCTTGGCAAAACAGCCATCCGCCCGGGCCCGGAGCTGGACCGGTATTTGGCCGAACGCAAGTCCGCGGCTGTAACCACGGGCACGCCGGCGGCCCAGCTGCTCAAGCGCAACGAGCTCGACTATGACGTGATCCGCAAATTCGCCCCGCCGGGCCGGCCGCTGGACGCCCGGGTCATCGGTCAGGTGGAAATTGCGGTCAAATACGACGGCTATATCCGCAAGCAGCTAAAGGAAATCGAAAAATTCAAAAGCCTGGAAAAAACGCCCATACCCGAAAATTTTGATTTTTCCGGAGTGCACGGCCTGTCCAACGAGCTGCGCGAAAAACTCTCCCGGGTCCGGCCGGTATCCATGGGCCAGGCCTCGCGCATCGAGGGCATCACCCCGGCGGCCCTGTCCGTGCTCATGGTGGCCTTAAAGGCCCGCAGCGGGGGACACGGGGGTGCAGGGGCATCCGCCCACAACGAATCCATAAATTTTTCGGATGGTTCAACGCCGGGTCGGGGTTGACATCCGTGGGATGTGAATTATTTTAATGACCGAGACAACACAGACCCATTTTACAAATAAAATATGAAAACGGTGATGCAGATATGGCCCAGAAGGATTATTACAAAATACTCGGCGTGGACAAAAGCGCATCCCAGGAGGATATCAAAAAGGCCTACCGCAAGCTGGCCATGAAATATCATCCGGACCACTCCTCGGGCTCCAAGGAAAACGAGGAAAAGTTCAAGGAGATCAGCGAGGCTTATGCCGTGCTCAGTGATCCGGAAAAGCGCAAGCAGTATGACACTTACGGTGACGAGGATTTCCGGCAGCGCTACAGCCAGGATGACATTTTCCGGGATGTGGATCTCGGCGATATTCTCCGGGAGTTTGGCTTTGGCGGCGGCAGCGGCTCGTTTTTTTCATTTGGCGGCGGCCGTGGCAGAAGCGGGCAAAAGGGCCGGTTTTCCTTTGACCCGGAAAGCATGTTTGGTTTCGGCGATGCCGCAGGCGGCCGGCAGCAGAGCATGGAAGCCAAGGGCAGAGACGTTGAAACCGAGCTGCCCCTGACTCTGCAGGAAATCGCCACCGGCGTGACAAAAACCGTTTCCGTGCAGACGCCATCGGGCAAAACCGAGACCCTGACCGTGAAAATTCCCAAGGGCCTGATTGACGGCAAAAAGGTGCGCCTGGCCGGCCGGGGACAGCCCAGCCCCTACGGCGGTCCGGCCGGGGACATGTATATCCGCTCCAAAATTGTTCCCGACCGGGTGTTTTCCAACGAGGGATTTGACATTTACGTCAACCGGGACATCAATCTCACAGAAGCCCTGCTGGGCACAAGCGTGACAGTGCCCACAGTGGACGGCGGGCAGATCAATATGAAAATTCCGCCGGGGACCCAGCCCAAAAGCAAACTCCGGGTGGCCGGCAGGGGCCTGCCCCACATGCGCGGCAGCGGCCGGGGCGACATGTACGTGGTGGTCAACGTGAAAATGCCCAAAAAGCTGAGCAAAAAGCAAAAAGAGCTGGTGGAGTCCCTGGCAGAAACCGGGCTCTGATCCAGGGCTTTTTCCCTGAGTCTGAAAAAGCGCCAACAGCAGATAACCTGTTGTGATTGGCGCTTTTTTTGTGCCCCCAAAACCCTTTTTTCAGTGTCGGCCAGCGCATCCGGCATCCTGAAAGTTTGTGTTTTGGTGCGGCAATAAGGCAATTTTATTGACAAAAGCAAATCTTTTGCATACACTTCCGCCATAAAGCGACCTCTGAAAAATGGTTTCGGGTGAAAGTGCCTGTTGCGATAAACCCTTCATTTGATAAAATATTGATGCCTGAACTGCTACCTGTCCTGAGCCAAGAAGAGATCCAGGAAAAAGTTGCCCGCCTGGGGCAGCAGATTTCAGCCGACTATAAAGATGAACAATTGGTGTTAATCGGAGTGTTAAAAGGCGCATTTGTTTTCATGGCCGACCTTGTGCGGTATATCAGCCTCCCGGTGGAGATTGATTTTATCACCGCGTCGAGCTACGGCCATTGTGATCACTCCTCCGGGGATGTCCGGGTGCAGGATGACCTGGGAATCGACATCAAAGACAAGCACGTACTGATCGTCGAGGATATTCTGGACACCGGTCTGACCATCCAGCGGCTGATTGCCTGCCTTGCCTGCCGCCAGCCCAGAAGCATCCGGGTGTGCGCTTGTATTGACAAGACAGAGCGCAGGCAGACTGACCTGCGCCCGGATTATTGGTGTCACCGCGCGGAACAAGGATTTCTTGTGGGTTATGGCCTGGATTATGCCGAGCAATACAGGCAGTTGCCCGCCATCTACCATTTACAATTTTCAGCCAGCGAGGGGAAAAAATGATCGTCACCTGTGAGGCTTGCGGCACGAGTTATAAAGTCAAGTCCAGCATGATCCGCCCGTCAGGGTCCACGGTGAGATGTTCCAGATGCCAGCATGTTTTTGTGGCCTATCCAGCCGTATCGGAACCGCAGTTTGAAAAGCCTTCTGAAAAACAAGCAGAAACCCCGCCGTCAGAGGCTGATTTTTCCCATCCCGGCAGCGCCACGTTTCTCGCCGATGCTGCTGAAACCGAAAAGCAGCTGGATGCGTTTTTTGCCGAAGATTTTGAGGCAGAGCCATCCGGCAGACCCTCTCAGGCTGAAAACGTTGATGCCCCGCCAAGGCAACAGGATGCGGATTTCCCGGCTGCCCGGTCCGGGTCTTTGTTTGAAACCGCCCCGGGTGCCGGGCCTGATTTGGCAACCCATGAAACCGCTGACTCCCGGGAGGCGGACTCGTTTGAACTCGACTTTCCGGATTTTTCCGAAGACAGCCCGGATCAAATCTATATGGAGGATCTGGAATACGACACTGAGATGAGTTTTTCGGCCCTGGAAGAAACCGCGAATCTTGACTTTTCAGACCTGGAACAAGACGCTGACCTGGAGCTTTCAAGCCTGGAAAAGCAGACAGAAACAGCTGATTTTTCTTTGGCGGATCTGGAGGCTGAAGCCGGCCCGGATTTGGCTGACGTTTCCAAGCCGCCTCAGCCGGCCGCGGGCCCTGTGGAGGCAGAAGATGAGCCGGAATTGGACTTTTCAGACCTTGAAGCGGACACGGAGCTGGATTTTTCTGATTCCGGGGCTGAAGCCGATATGGACCTCTCTGATCTGGAGGCCGAATCCGGCGGGGCCTTTGCTGAACCCGGGGCTGAAGCTGCGGATGATTCCGATGCGGTCCTGGATCTATCCGGCCACACAGTTGACGCGCAGGGCGGAGAGGATTTTCTGGATTTAGACGAACAGAAAGTTGATTTTGAGAGCGTGCAGGAAGACTTTGATTTTGATCTGGATGAAGATTTTTCAGACATTTCTTCCGAGCCGGAGCCGGATCTTTCAGATTCTCAGGCGCAGGCGGATTTGGATCTCTCTGACCTGGAAGCTGATGGAGGTGAGGATTTTGCGTCTTTTCAACCCGAGACCACTGCAGAATCCGATGCAGAACTCACTTTTTCCGACCTGACGGCCGACGCTGAAATGCAGCCGGAATTTGAGCAGCAGGAGCAGCCCCCTGTTGATGAAGAAACAGATGAAGAAACATTGGAGATTTCCGATCTCACGCTGGAGGCGGGCGAACTTGATGCCACTTTGGGCTCCCTCCCCGAGCAGGAGCCGGATGATCTGGAGTTGGAACCGGAACCGGAACCGGAACAGGGAGCGGATGCAGAGCTAAATTTTTCCGACCTGATTGCCGATACTGAAATTCAGCCGGCATTTGAACAGGAACAGGGGCAGGAGCAGGAGCAGGTAGCGTTTGCTGATGAAGAACCAATGGAGATTTCCGAGTTTGCCCAGGGTGCCGGAAGCGACGAAGAAACGGGAACTTCCTTTGAGACTGCGCAGGAAGAATTTGACCTGGATCTGGATACATTTGAGCTGAATCTGGACGAAGACGCGTCCCTGGAAGATCATCAGGGGTCTGGTTTTGCGGTTCCCGGGGAAAAAAAAACCAAAGTGGAAACAGACGAAATGACAGGCAAGGACGATAAACCCGGGGAAACCGAAGAAGATCTGTTTGATCTGGAGCTGGACTTTGATTTTGAGGAAAGCCCTGAGCAGACTGAAGCCGGTGCTGACAAGGATGGGGATGAGGATCTGGATCTGGACTTTGCAGATGAAGAACCGGACGCCCCTTCAGCCCCCCCCGCAGCCCCGGCGGAACCCGCGCCGGTGGAGCCGGATAAGAAAGAAAAATCTGAATCCCGCGGGGTCTATGAGGTGAATCTGGAGCTGGGCGACTCTGGTCAGGAAGATGATGACGAGGATGATTTCCTGGCGGATCTGGATCTGGATTTTGACGAAACCCCGGATGATGTCGCTGGTGAAGTATCTCAACAAGCTCCGGCTGAGGCTGCTGCTGAAGAAAAAATACAGGAACCCGGGCCGGATTCTGAAGCGGACTCAGACCTGGAGCTGGATTTGACCATGGATACGGGTGAAGACGCGGGTGCGGATTTTTTACCTGAGAAACAACAGGACGCGCCGGTGCAGGAGGATTTTGACCTGGACCTGGAGGAGGAGAAATCCCCGGCTGAAGCCGAAGATTTTTCACTTGAGCTTGATGAGCCCGGGGCCCTGGACACGGCTGAAACAGAAAGCCGGGCCGGGGCGGCCGAAGATCGGCAAACCGGGATGCCGGAAAAAGATCAAGCAGACTCCGGAGATTTTGCCGATCTGGACCTGGATTTGTCAGATGACATGGATTCCGCCTCTGCCGCCACAGAAGAAGATGATTTTGAATTGAACCTGGAAACCATGTTTGCTGAAGGCGATGAGGATGAATTCGTTGACGAAAAAAGCGTTTCCCTGGAGGCTGTGGACTCAGAAACCGAGGATGTCGGGGAAGACGATGAGTTTTCGCAAACAGAGGAAGAAGGGGAGACGGTTTTCTTTTCAGGTGTGACCGATGGCCCGGAAGATTCCCAAAGCCCGGATCAGGACCTGGGAGAAGACAGTGTTTTTGATAAGGAATCCGGCGGTTATGCAGCAGATGGTTTTCAGCCCGTGGGCGCACGGAAAAAGCCGGTCTGGAAAATACTGGCCTTGCTGGTGATCCTGGCTGCGGCTGCGGCCGGGGCATATGTTTATTATTACGGGCTTCCCATGGAAAAGTCGGGAGCCCCGGATCCCGGAAACCAGAAAATTGCGGTTTCCGACCCCTCCTACCAGTTCATGGACAATCAAAGCGCCGGCGAAATTCTGGTGATCACCGGCAGTATCACCAACCGCTATGATCATGCCCGCCAAAATATCCGGGTGGAAGCCGGCGTGTATGATCAGCAGGGCACCCGCATGGATGCAACCGCTGTCATTTGCGGCAACACCCTGACACAGCAGCAGCTCAGTAATCTTGATCCCGGAGAAATCCGGCAGGCCCTTGGCAGGACTGCAACTGTCGCCAATCAGTCCCCGGTGGTGCAGGCCGGAGGCAATCTGCCCTTTATGGCCGTGTTTGCCAATCCCCCTGACGGGATTGCCGAGCTGACCGTGGATGCGCTCTCGTCTGAGAAGTCGTAACAGGATTTGATGCCGGTATTGGAGCCGAACTTTTATGTTGACTCCATGGTTTTCAAATGATATGAATTCTGCTTTTAGTTTTTGGGGTATGGCAGAGGTTAAAAAATACCCTGGCTTTTTATATGGCGATGTAGCTCAGTCGGTCAGAGCATGCGGCTCATATCCGCAGCGTCCGGGGTTCGAATCCCTGCATCGCCACCACCAAATCCGTATATCCGAGCCTCTTCGCTGTTCATCCGGAGAGGCTTTGTTATTCTTAAACCGCCAGCGTTTCAAATTTTTATTTCCCTATTACTTCAAAGGAATTAAGTTTATTGTAGCTTTTAAAAATTTGAAGCGCTCGGTTTGGGCCATTTAAGGGGATGGAAAAATGATTGTTACCGGATTTGAAAAGATTGTTGAAGAACGCATCCGTGCCGCCCAGCGAAACGGGGAATTCGACAACCTCAAGGGCGCCGGAAAACCCCTGGATCATGAAGATTACAGCCGAATCCCCGATGAATTGCGCCTTGCCTATAAAATTTTAAAAAATGCGGACTGCCTGCCCCCGGAAGTTGAGTTGCGAAACGAGATCATCCGCACCGAAACCCTGCTTTCCACCATGGAAGACGAAGCCCTTCGCTACAAGACCATGAAAAAGCTCAACTACATGATCTTAAAACTCAATACATTAAGGGGCGGGTCCGTGATTTTCGAAGTCCCTCAGCAATATGAGCACCAGCTCGTGGAACACCTTTCCGCCAACTCAAAAGCCAGGGGTGATGCCAAAGACGGAAAAAACGGGCGCTGAAAATCAAATAAAGAACAAGTCAATGCCCATATTCCGAAACAGAGAAAATCCCGACAGTGTCATGAAGGGCGTGTTTATCGCCTATTTCATACTGTTGTTCCACGTGGCCCTGCTGGGGCTTGTGGGGATCGTGGTGCTGTTTTTTACCGGAATTCTCAATTACCTTCCCTGGATTCTGCTGGGGGGCGCGGTGATGATTGTTGGCTGCGGATACATGGTGATGCGATATCTCCGGAAAAAAAGCCGTTCCATGGTCCAGGTGCTGGGTATGCCCGAGTTTCGGGGCAAAAATATCGAAGTAAACCTGATGGGCGGCCTGGCTTCCTTTAAAATCCAGGACACGAATTCGGAATCATCAGCAGACAGCCGGTATCTGGAATCCGACGGACCGTCGCGGCTGCTGACCCACGCAGATGGTGAAAAGCGCCAAAAACTCGAGTCCCTGGCTGAAATGCGTGACAACCGGATTATTACCCCTGAAGAGTTTGAAAGGGCCAAACAGCGGCTTCTGGACCAATAAGACCGCTTATCGCAACCCGGGTGCAATATCATGAGCAAAAAAATCCATGTTGCCCTGCTTTCCGGCGGAACGTCCGGGGAAAGGGAAATTTCACTAAAAGGCGGAGACCAGGTATACCAGGCCCTGGACAAGGACCGGTACACGGTTGCCAGATATGATCCGCGCACCGATCTTTGCCGCCTGGTGGCCGATGCCCGGGCCATTGACGTGGCCCTGGTGATCCTCCACGGCGCCCCGGGCGAGGACGGCACCATCCAGGGGCTGCTGGACCTGCTGGAGATTCCATACCAGTGCTCCGGGGTCATGAGCAGCGCCATTGCCATGAACAAGGTGGTCTCCAAGTTTTTCTACGAAAAAGCCGGCATTGCCGTGCCGGCCTGGGAGTCCAGCCGCAGGGGGCAGCCTGTGGATGCAAAGGCGGTCATGGACCGGCTGGGCCTGCCCCTGGTGGTCAAGCCGGCAAGCGGCGGCTCGAGTCTGGGTATGAGCATCGTGCGTTCGCCCGAAGCCTTTGACGCCGCCCTGGAGGCCGCTCATGCGTGCGATGATACAGTCCTTTTGGAGCAATACCTGCAGGGAACCGAGATCACCGGCGGAGTCTTGGGCAACCAGGACCTGGAGGCCCTGCCTTTGGTGGAAATCGTGCCTTTAAAAGATCATGAGTTTTTTGATTTCAATGCCAAGTATCTGGCCGGCGAGACCGACGAGATCTGCCCGGCCCGGCTGGATCCGGACCTGGCCCGCCAGGGCCGCGAACTTGCCCTGGCCGCCCACAGGGCCCTCTTTTGCACCGGATACAGCCGAACGGACATGATTTTGAGCAGCGGCCGGCTGTGGGTGCTGGAAACCAATACCATCCCGGGTATGACCCCGGTCAGCCTGCTGCCCCTGGCGGCATCAAACGCGGGCATGAACTACAGTCAACTGCTTGACCGGTTAATCGGCCTGGCCCTGGAGAAATAATCTGAAAACTTGCTTCTAAGTAACTTCGTTCAAGGTTCAAGGTTCAAGGTTCAAAAGAATAAAATCAACGCTTTTAGGCATGCGGCAAAAAGTTATTTGCAGTGTTCGGTCCCGGGCGGCGGCCCGGGGGGCTTTTTTCCTGACCCTGACAAACTGTGGACGCGGTAAAAAGCTTTTTACGCGACCATCCGGATTGACCGGTGAAATGACCAACGCATAAGCAAAACGGAGTAAAACCCCATGAATATCCTGATTGTCGGCAGCGGCGGAAGAGAGCATGCACTGGCCTGGAAAATCGCCCAAAGCCCGGAAGCAGACCAGATTTTCTGCGCCCCGGGCAACGCGGGCATTGCGGAAGTGGCAACCTGCGTGGATATTGCCGCTGATGCAATCGATGAACTGGTGGCCTTTGCCGGGCAAAATCGGGTCGACCTGACCGTGGTGGGCCCGGAAGGCCCTTTGTCGGCCGGAATTGCAGACGCGTTTGAGGCCGCCGGACTGGCCGTGTTCGGCCCGTCTGCCGCGGCTGCCGAGATTGAGGCGAGCAAAACCTACGCCAAGCGTCTTATGGAAAAATACGGGATTCCCACGGCCCGGGGCCGGGCGTTTTCCGATCCGGAAAAGGCGCGCAAATACATCCGGACCATGCAAGAGCCCATGGTTGTCAAGGCCGACGGCCTGGCCGCGGGCAAGGGCGTTGTCATCTGCAGCACCCGCAAACAGGCCCAGGATACGGTCAAACAGATGATCCAGGACAAAATCTTCGGGGATGCGGGCAAAACCGTGGTCATCGAGGAGTGTCTCACCGGCGAGGAAGCGTCGTTTATCGCGTTTACAGACGGGACCCATATCGTGCCCCTGCCGGCTTCTCAGGATCACAAAAGAGTAAACGATGACGACAAGGGCCTCAATACCGGCGGTATGGGCGCTTATTCCCCTGCGCCGGTGGTGGATTCAGTCATGCAGCAAAAGATCATGGATCAGGTCATGCGCCCGGCAGTCCGGGCCCTGGCCGCAGAGGGCCGCCCCTACAAGGGGGTTTTGTATGCCGGCCTGATGATTGACAAAGACAAGATCCGGGTGGTGGAATTTAACTGCCGGTTCGGGGACCCGGAAACCCAGCCCCTGATGATGCGGCTCAAAAGCGATATCGTACCGCTGCTCCGCGCCGTGGTCCACGGCGGCCTGGACAAATGCCGCATTCAAATCGATCCCCGGCCCGCGGTGTGCGTGGTCATGGCCGCGGGCGGATATCCCGGGTCCTATGCCAAAGGCGCCGGGATCAGCGGCCTGGCCAATGTCCGGCGGATGAAGGACGTGGCGGCCTTTCATGCCGGAACCGCCGCCAAAAACAACGAAATTGTCACCGCCGGCGGCCGGGTCCTCGGGGTGACCGCCCTGGGAGATGACATTGTCAAGGCCATATCCCGGGCCTATAAGGCGGTGGAGAAAATTTCCTGGAAAAATGTCCATTTTCGCACTGACATCGGGGCAAAGGCCAAAAAGCGATTGTCCGTGGCCCCGGCTGTTGGCATCATCATGGGCAGTGATTCGGATCTGTCGGTGATGAACGCGGCCGCAGACCTGCTCAAGCGTTTTGACATTCCCTATGAACTCACCGTGGCCTCGGCTCACCGGACCCCGGAGCGGGCCGGCGAATTTGCCGAAACCGCCCGCAAAAGAGGCATCCGGGTGATCATTGCCGGCGCCGGCCATGCCGCGCATCTCGCCGGTGCCATGGCCGCCCACACCACTGTTCCCATCATCGGGGTGCCCATTGATTCCTCTGCCTTAAGCGGGTTTGACGCGCTTTTGTCCACGGTCCAGATGCCGCCGGGCGTGCCCGTGGCCACCATGGCCGTGGGAAAGCCGGGGGCTAAAAATGCTGCGGTGCTTGCCGCCCAGATCCTGGCCCTGTCTGATCCGGACCTGGAAGCGCGCCTGGTGTCCTACAAGTCCGGGATGGCAGACGAGGTCAATGCAAAGGCCAGGAGCCTTGAGGGATAAAGCCCCCATCAGCCGGATCGACGCCCGGTTTCCGGACCCGGCTGTCATAGAGGCGGCAGCCGGTTGGATCCGCAGGGGAGGATTGGTGGTTTTTCCCACCCGCAGCCTTTACGGGCTGGGGGCTGACACCTTAAACCCGGATGCCGTGGACCGGGTGTTTTCCGCCAAGAACCGGCCCCCCAAAAATCCGGTTTCCATTCTCATCAGCAGCCGGGATATGCTTGAAAATTTTGTTGCAGAAATCCCCGATGCCGCCTGCAAGGTAATGGACCGGTTCTGGCCCGGGGGCATCACCCTGGTTTTCCGGGCAGCCCCGGGATTTCCGGCAAATCTTACGGCAAACACCGGCACCATCGGCATCCGCCTGCCCTCCCATCCGACTGCCGCAGCTCTTGTGCGGGCCGCGGGCACACCGGTTACCGCCACCAGCGCCAACATCTCAAATGCCCCGGGGGCCGGGCGCGTGTCTGAAATCTCAGATCCGGTTGCCCGGGCAGCCGACATGATCCTGGATGCCGGGGCCCTGGCCCCCGGATCGGGCTCAACGATTCTGGACGTGACTTGTGACCCGCCTGCGATCCTGCGCCAGGGCGCGGTGTCAGAAGCCCGGTTGCAGGATTTGCTGCCGGTATCTGTCAGTCCGAATCCGGGTTTGCAAATAAAAGGAGTAAAATCATGAATGCCAGCCAGCGAAAGCTTGCCGAAGGCGTGCTGTATACGGATATGTATGAACTGACCATGGCCCAGCTGTATTTCCGCATGGGCATGCACGAGATGAATGCCCATTTTGAGCATTTTTTCCGCAATTATCCGGATTACGGATCACATCAGGCCGGATACTGCATCAACGCGGGCCTGGAATGGTTTACGGACTGGGTGCAGGAGGCCTGCTTCGGGGACGCGGAGATCGAGTGCCTGCGCAATCAAAAGCAGCGCAGCGGAAAGCCCATGTTTGACGATGATTTTCTCGGCTGGCTCAGACAGCAGTGCCTCCGGGATCATTTCACCATCCAGGCCGTGCCCGAAGGCCGGGTGGTACATCCCAACGTGCCGCTCACCGTGGTGCAGGGGCCCCTGGCCCTGGCCCAGATCATGGAGTCCTCCCTGTTAAACCGCATCAATTTTCAAACCCTGATCGCCACCAAGGCCGCCCGGGTGCGCGAGGCGGGGTGCAGGCGGATGATGATCGAATTCGGGCTGCGCCGGGCCCAGGACCGGGGCGGAAATGCCGGCACCCGGGCCGCACTGATCGGGGGCGCGGATTTTTCCTCCAACACGGGCATCTCTTATGCCCTGGGATATCCGGCCAAGGGCACCCATGCCCACAGCATGGTCCAGGCGTTCATGGCCCTGGGAGAAGGCGAGCTGGCCGCGTTCCGGGCGTATTCGGAAGTGTTTCCAGACGACTGCCTTCTGCTGGTGGACACCATCAACACCCTTGAATCCGGGGTTCCCAACGCCATCAGGGTCTTTGAGGAATTAAAGAAAAAGGGCCACAAGCCCCTGGGCATCCGCCTGGATTCCGGTGACCTGGCCCATTTGTCCATACAGGCCGCCAGAATGCTCAATGCCGCCGGGTTTGAAGACACGGTGATTTTGCTGAGCAACCAGCTCGATGAAATGGTGGTCTGGCAGATTATCAGCCAGATCCGGGACGAGGCGCGCAAATACGGCCTGGACCCGGATCATCTTATCAACCGCCTGGCATACGGCGTGGGCACCCGGCTGGTGACCTCCAGGGGACAGGGCGCCCTGGACGGGGTTTACAAGCTCACCGCCCTGGAAAAAAACCAGGAGTGGATTCCGGCCATCAAGGTTTCGGAAACTCCTGAAAAAATAATCAATCCGGGCTTTAAAAATGTCTGGCGCATTTACAACGGCCTCAATCATGCCACAGCCGATCTTATGGGAATGCAGGACGAGGATCCGGACCAGATGGAGCCCCTGGAACTGCGTCATCCCAGTGACCGGGAAATCCGGCGCACCATTTCACACAAAGACATTGATCATATCGAGCCCCTGCTCACAGATATCATCAAAGACGGCAAAATGGTCTATGATCACCCCGGCATCGACGAAATGCGGCAGGTCCGGGACCAGGACCTGGACCGGCTGGATTCCGGTGTCAAGCGCCTGGTCAATCCCCATATCTACCACGTTTCCCTGACGCCCAGGCTGTGGCAGTTAAAACGCGAGCTTGTGGAAAAACGCGGAAAGATCCGGTAGCCCGGCCCGAAAACCGCCAAAGACAAAACATGCTTGCATTTTTTTTCTGATTTGGTTATTTTGCCAACCAAATCCGCCCGATGCTTCGGGCGATGAACAAGCCCGCACACACAGCCTCGTCAAAGTGCCGGAGTGGTGGAAGTGGTAGACGCAGAGGACTCAAAATCCTCCGGGCCCTGCGCCCTTGCGAGTTCGAGTCTCGCCTCCGGCACCATTTTTTATTGCCCGGCAAGCTGTTCAGCCTGCTCGGTGAGCAAAGCCTTCAACCGGTCAATGGTAACAGGACAGGGCTGTATTGCAATTCCCATCCAGTCTGAATATTCCAGCAGTTCTTCGGGCTTTTCAGCCATGTATTGATCCATAAAGCCGATGCCGTCGAGAACCATGGCCCCGCCGGTATGTTTCGGAAAATTTTCGTTTGCAAGCCCCTTGTCCCAACCTTTGTACACGTAATGCCGGAACTTGATCCATCCCGGTGTCATCCAAAGCACCTTTTGTCCCTGGGCCAGCTGCTCGCGTTCCTCTTTGTCTGCAAGCATGTCCATGCAGTGAGTGGCATTGATCCTGGCAATATTGCCGCCCTGCTCTTGGATAATGGTGTCAATGGTTCGGGTGGGCTCGGCTGTGTTGACGTAGCAAAATTTCCCCCCGTATACCACAAGGATTTTGTCGGTTGTTTCCCGGGCTTTCCGGATTTTGTCCACAAGCTGTTTTTCCAGCTCTTTTGGGGTTTCGTGAAGTCCGGGGGTTGTAAAATAAAGATGGGCCGGGTCCAGAAACCCTTCGCTGCGCAGATGGTTGAGTTCCGGGCTCAGGGTGCCGCAGGCGATGATGGCAATATCGTTGAAGTGCATATGTTTTTCCTTTCTGTTTCAGGGTTGTCAGTGATAGAAATGGATGTTTTTTAAATTATTTTCAATAATCGTGCCATGATTGGAATAGTCTAAAGTCGCTCTAAAAAATTGTAAATTCAATTTGTTATGTGTTTTCGGCGCTGATTTGCCATCCAGGAGGCCGTTTTTTTGGCCGGCCAGTAACGGGTTGTAGCGTGAACCCTTAACGGGTAACGCTGTTTTTTAATTTCCGGCAAGCTGCGAAGGTGCCGGATTTGGCCGCCGGATCATACCCGAATTTAGCATTAACACGGAAATCTGTATCCGGTGTCGCCTGTGCGAGGAAAACTGCCCGGTCGGCGGCATTGACATTGATGCGCAGCCGCCGCGCATTCAGGATCCCTGCATTTATTGCTGGCGCTGCGTGAGCATTTGCCCGACACTTTCGGTGTGGGCTGACTGGGAGCCGCTTGTGGCAATGGCGCCGGCCAATTACGCCCGGTACAGAAAAGAATTGGAAAAGGCCGCTGCCCGGGGGGAATTTCGATGGCTTATTGATCCGGATACCATTGATCTCAATGACCCGCTTTATAAGCAATGGCAGCGGCAATTGAAAAACAAAGAAAACAAAAAAAAGAAATAACACAAATCGCAGCACAGCTATTGCGCGCGCAGGCGCTCAAGGAGTTTTGCGGAAGGATAACCGTCTGCGGCCAGATCATGGTCTTTCTGGAAGGAACGGATGGCAGCCCGGGTGCGCGGGCCCGGCACGCCGTCTGCCTTGCCGGCGTCAAAGCCCAGGCGGTTTAAGTTCTGCTGGATTTCCATGATTTGATTTCGCGAAAGGATTTCATCGGCAGCATCCGGGCCGAAAAAAACCGGCGGCAGGCCAACAATGCGGTCTGCAAGATGGCCCACGGATATGGCATAGTTCACAGACCGATTCCAGCGCATGATCGCGCGAAAATTGTCAAACACAAGAAATGCCGGTCCGCTTTCCCCCTGGGGCAGAACAATCGATCCCTGCGTGTCCGTATTGGCAAGCGCCGTGCCGTCTGCGGCCTGCACACCCAGGTTTTTCCATTTTTCCACGCTTTTCTTCTTGTCCAGGGTGGCAAGGGACAGGTCAAAGCCCTTTGGGAGCCGTACCTGACGGCCCCAGTTCTGATCCGGCTGCCAGCCGATGCGGGAAAGAAAATTGGCTGCAGAGGCAAACGCATCCGGCAGGCTGCCCCAGATATCCTTGCGCCCGTTTCCGGTATAGTCGGTGGCGTAATGGTTAAATGTGGACGGCATAAACTGCATGTGCCCCATGGCCCCGGCCCAGGAGCTGGTCATATCCTGCGGGCGCACATGGCCCTGGTCAATTATTTTCAGAGCGTGAATGAGCTCGGCGCGGAAAAAATCGGCCCGCCGCCGGTCATAAGCCAGCGTGGCCAGGGCTTCCACGGCCTGAAACCCGCCCATGTGATTGCCGAAATGGGTCTCCAGGCCCCAGAAGGCAATAAGGTAGCGCGGGGCCACTCCGTATTCATCATAAATATTTTCCAGCAGGTGCCGGTGCTTTTCCAGCAGGGCACGGCCCCGGTAGATCCGTTCCCGGGTGACCCGGCGGCGCAGATAGCTTCGGAAACTCCGGGTGAACTCCGGCTGGCGGCGGTCTAACTCCACCACCCGGCGGACCGGGGCAAGATCGCCAAGGGCCGCATCCAGGGTCTTTTCGGATATGCCCGCTTTTTTTGCCTCATCTCGCAGTCCATCGAGCCATTTGTAAAAATCCCGGTCAGATACAGAGTCATTGATTTCTCCGGGCTGTCCGGCCCAGGCGACCTGCAGGCCCGCAGCCGCAACCAGGGCCAGGCCGAGCACTGCTGCTGCAAGACCGTATGATAACCTGCCGGCTGAACGTCTTTTGACGCATTGAAATATCATGTCTGCCGGTTCCTTGAGTTCTTCAGGGGGTTGCACCTGTGGCGCTGGTTTTTTTCTCCTGGTTTTCAGGAAAAAGTTTTTTGTATTCTCCGTATCCTTCGGCCTCAAGCTCATGGGCCGGGATAAAGCGCAATGCCGCGGAGTTCATGCAGTAGCGTTTGCCTGTGGGCGGCGGACCGTCGTCAAACACGTGGCCCAGATGGGAGTCGGCAATGCGGCTGCGCACTTCAGTGCGGGTCATAAACAGGCTCACATCGGCTTTTTCAACCACTGCATCCGGGGCAATGGGCCGGGTAAAACTGGGCCAGCCGGTACCGGACTTGAACTTGTCCGTGGAGGCAAAAAGCGGCTCACCAGAGACAATATCCACGTAAATACCCGGTTCTGTATTGTCCCAGTAAGCATTGTCAAACGGACGTTCCGTGCCGTTTTCCTGTGTAACGTGATATTGAAGCTTTGACAACCGGTTTCGGATCTCCTCGTCAGGGGGCCGGCTCCAGGACGTCCCGGACGTGGTGTCATCGGGTCCGTGAGCTTTTGGTTCGTTCTTTTTTTGCCAGTGCTTTTGAATGAAGCGATCCCGGCCGGATCCAAAACGGTATATCTTGTAGCGCAGGGGGTTTTTTTCGTGATAATCCTGGTGATAGCCTTCGGCAGCGTAAAATGTGGTATAGGGCCGGATCTCGGTGGCAATCGGGGCCTGAAACCGGCCTGAGGCCTCAAGCGCCGCCTTTGCAGTCTCGGCCTGTTTTTTCTGGTCATCTGAATGAAAAAAGATCACGGACCGGTACTGGGGCCCCCGGTCGGCAAACGAGCCGCCGGCGTCTGTGGGATCGATCTGGCGCCAGTAGACATCAAGCAATTGTTCGTAGCTGATCAGCGCCGGGTCATAGGTGATCTGCACGGCTTCCACGTGCCTGGTTGCACCCGAGCTGACCTGTTCGTATGTGGGTTTCTCCATACTGCCGCCGGCATATCCGGAAACCACGGAACTCACCCCTTCAAGGTTTTCAAAGGGCGGGACCATGCACCAGAAGCAGCCGCCGGCAAATGTTGCAATGCGCGTTTCTGCGGATTGATCTGCTGTGTTCATTGCATGGGACTCCTTTTGCTGAGATATCAGGAAACCGGTGACAAAAACCGCACCAGCCGTGATCACCAGCAGGCAGGTCAGTATTTGTTTTTTTGTTTTCATCAGCGGTTTTCCTTTTACCTGAAATTTGATGCTCTGGATCAATAAGATAATACGTATGCAGGATCCGGCAATCTATGGTTTGAAATTTTTGACCTGAATTGATATCTGAAAAGGAAAACAAAAGGCGGGACAATGGCAGAAAACAAGACAGCAGCAGATTGTATCGTGTTTCCCCTGGATCTGCCCACCGTGGCCGGGGCCGCCGGCTATGCCCGGCAGCTTTCGGGCCGGGTGGGAATGTTTAAGATCGGCCTGGAGCTGTTTATCGCAGGCGGGGGGCAGATCATTGAAACCATCCGTGAATGCGGGGATTCGGATATCTTTCTGGATCTGAAGCTCCACGACATTCCCGCCACAGTGGGCCGGGCCATGGAGCGCATTGCCCAATGGGACGGGGTGGTGTTTGCCACGGTGCATTGCGGGGAATCGCCGGCCATGCTCAAAGCCGCGGTCAGCGGCAGCAGCGGCCGGGTGGGCGTGCTGGGGGTCACGGTTTTAACGAGTGTTTCCGGAAAGGACTTGCAAAATGCCGGGTTTGATCCGGTTTATGCCGACAATCCCGGGACTCTGGTCATGAAGCGGGCGCAGATGGCCCGGGAGGCCGGATGCGCCGGGGTTGTGTGCTCGGGCCACGAGGCTGCGGCCATCAAGGCCGAATTCGGCCAGGATTTTGTTACCATGGTGCCTGGTATCCGGCCGGCCTGGTCGGTTGGAAAAGATGATCAAAAGCGGGTGGTCACCCCGGGGCAGGCCGTGCAAAACGGGGCGGATTATCTGGTGATCGGACGGCCCATCCGGGATGCGGATGATCCCGGAAAAGCCGCGGAACAAATCGCCGCTGAAATCCGGGAAGCCGCAGGCGGCGGCCTCGCATAAGCACTGGTCAGGCAGCGGTAAAGCCAGGGTTTAAATGCCGAAAAACAGCCGCTTGAAAACCAGGGCCAGGATCACCGCGGCCACGGTGAGCACCACGATGAGCTGGTCAGGGGAAAAGCGCTTCATGCCCTGTTTCGATTTTTTTCTGTCTTTGCCAATTTGTTATTCGCTGTCAAGATCAAACGCTGAATGAAGCGTCCGAACGGCCAGTTCCGTATATTTTTCCTCGATCACGCAGGAAATGCGGATTTCCGATGTGGAAATCATCAGGATGTTGATGTTTTCCGCAGACAGGGTGGCAAACATTTTCGACGCCACCCCGGAGTGGCTGCGCATGCCCACCCCGATCACTGAAACCTTGGCGATATCCTCGTCTCCGAGCACTTCCTCGGCCCCGATTTCTTCGGCCACCTTTTTTTCGATCTCCATGGCTGCGGCAAAGTCGGATTTGGGAACCGTAAAGGTCAGATCGGTCATGTGGCTCAAACGGGTGTTCTGGATGATCATGTCCACACCGATGCCGGCTTCGGCAATGGGGGCAAGAATCTTTGAGGCAATGCCCGGCTTGTCAGGCACCTTGCGCAGGGTGATGCGGGCTTCGTTCTTGTTGTGGGTAACCCCGGAGACCACGACCTTTTCCATATTGGCATCTTCATGAACCACCATGGTTCCTTCCTCCTCGTTAAACGATGACCTGACGTGCAGGGGTACGTTATATTTTTTGGCAAACTCCACGGACCGGATCTGGAGGACCTTGGCCCCCAGGCTGGCCATCTCCAGCATTTCGTCGTAGGCGATGCGCGACAGCTTGCGCGCTTTGGCGCAGATGTTGGGATCAGCCGTGTAAATGCCGTCTACATCCGTGTAAATCTCGCACTGGTCGGCCTTTAATGCCGCGGCCACGGCCACCGCAGACGTATCCGAGCCGCCGCGGCCCAGGGTGGTGATGTCGCCCTGGGCGTCCACGCCCTGAAATCCGGCCACCACCACAATGTTGCCCTGCCCCAGCAGGTCTTTGATGCGCCGGGCGCCGATTTCCTGGATCCGGGCGCGGTTGTAGCTGCTGTCGGTGATGATTTCGGCCTGGTGGCCCAGCATGGAGCGGGCCTTGTATCCCATGGCCTGAAGCGTCATGGCCATCAGTGACACCGTGGTCTGCTCGCCTGTGGCCAGAAGCACGTCCATTTCCCGGCAGTCCGGGGTGCCGCAGATATTGCCGGCCATGGATATCAGCTGATCGGTGACCCCGCTCATGGCAGACAGAATCACCACAACGTCGTTTCCCGCATCCCGGGTTCGGGCCACGCGTTTGGCCACGTTTCGGATCCGGTCCAGATCGCCCACCGAGGTTCCGCCGTATTTTTGCACTATCAACGCCATATCGCGTTATCCTCGCAGAAATTGAAAGTCCTTGGTTTTTTGTAAGGCTCCTACCAGATTTGGGGCATCCGGTCCATAAAAATTCAGGGCAAACCCGCGCCGGTCACTTCCGCAGATCCGGATGCGGATAAAGATATCCGGCCTGAGATCGGCAAAATCCAGGCGCTCAGCCCATTCCACGGCCACCACGTTTGAGCCCTCAAATATGTCGTCAAAACCCAGGTCCTCGAGATCCCCGCCGCCGTCAATGCGGTAGAGATCCACATGAAAAAGCCGGCGGTCTCCCGGATATTCATTGATCAGGGTGTATGTGGGGCTGGTGACAGCTGCGCGCTCATCCACCCCCAGGCCCCGGGCCAGACCCTGGACAAAAACGGTTTTGCCCGCCCCGAGATCCCCGCCAAGACCGATCACGCAGGGCCCCTGCCGATTCTGCCGCCGGATGCAGGCGCCCAGGGCCGCGCCCAGGTCAAAGCTTTGGGTGTGGTTTTGGGTGCTTGTCTTTAATACAGCCCAAGGTTCGGGAAAATCCTTTGGCCGATCAGAGCAGGGGTCGGCAGTCATGGGCCACGTCCGTAAATGCGCCGGAATCAATGGCGCCAAAAGTTTCCGGCAGATGATCCATCACATCTCCGGCCATGTACCCGACCGGGCCGCGTTTTTTGGCCACCAGGTCTGCGGCGGCGCCGTGCAGATAAACCCCGAGGTGGCAGGCGGCATCAGCTGCCACCCCCTGGGCGGTAAACCCGGCAATCATGCCGGTTAATACATCACCCATACCGCCGGAGGCCATGCCCGGGTTGCCGGTGGGGTTTACGAAAATCCGGCCGTCAGGGTGGGCGATCACGGTGCGTGCACCCTTGAGCACCAGGTGCACCCCGTGGGTTTCTGCAAAATTTCGGGCTGCGCTTATCCGGTCGGCCTGGATTTCCCCTGTGGAAGTTTCTGTCAGCCGGGCCATTTCCCCGGGATGGGGGGTGAGAATGATTTCGGCGCGCTTGTTTTTCAGCACGCCCGGGCACCCGGCCAGGTTGTTTAACCCGTCTGCATCCACCACCACGGGAACAGGGCTTATTTCAATCAGGGCGCACACCAGTTCCCGGGTGGTGTCTGCCGTGCCCATGCCCGGGCCCAGGGCCAGGCAGGCCTTGTCTGAAAGCATGGAAACAATGGGCTCCAGGCTGTCTTTGCCCAGAATTCCCCCCCGGGCTTCCGGCAAGGGGCGGGTCATGGTTTCCAGGCCCCGGGTCTCTGCGATGGTGTTGAGGCTTTCGGGTATGGCCAGGGTCACCAGGCCTGCGCCGGCGCGCATGGCTGCAGTGGCGGTCATGACAGCAGCCCCGGATTTGCCGGTGCTGCCGCCGGCCACCAGCACGTGGCCGGTTTGCCCCTTGTGGCTCTGTTGGTCCCGGACCGGCAGACGGGAGCGGATCCACCCGGAGGTGAGCAGCTGGTGGCGGGGATTGGCTTCCCGGACAATGTGTGCGGGGATGCCGATGTCGATGATAAACAGTTTTCCAGTGTATCGGGCACCGGGCAGCAGCATGTGGCCCAGCTTGGCAAAGGCAAACGTGGCCGTGGCATCGGCCTTTACGCAGGTGCCGCAGGGCTGGCCGGTTTCCGTGTGCAGGCCCGAGGCAATGTCTACGCAAAACACCGGTGCGGATACCTGGTTGATGAAATCGATCACGTCTCTGAAAAACCCTTTTACCTCGGAGTCCAGGCCTGTGCCCAAAATCGCGTCAACTATCAGGTGACATCCCGCGATTTCCTCCTTGTACCGGCTGAAGGTGAGATCATCGGGCATTTCCGTGACGGGTATGCCCAGGGTTTCAAGGTGCTTGAAATTGGCGGCCGCATCCCCCCTGAGCCGGTCCCGGGAAGCCAGCAGATACACGGCCGCGTCCACGCCGTGGGAGGCAAGATAGCGGGCGATCACAAACCCGTCTCCGCCGTTGTTGCCTTTTCCGGCCATAACCGCCACCCTGCGGCTGTAGATCTCCGGCCAGGTATCAAAAATGGCGCGCACCGCACCGCGGCCGGCGTTTTCCATGAGCACCCGGCCGGGCAGGCCAAAGGTTTCAATGGTCTGTGCGTCCATTTCCCGCATTTCATCGGCTGTCAGGATATACATCACAACTCCTTGATCAGTTGGCGCATTTCCCGCACGGCCTTTTCCATGCCCGCCAGGGCGGCCCTGGAGACAATGGAATGGCCGATGCTGAACTCGTCAATGGTCCGGGTGCCGGCAAACCACCCGATGGTGTTGTAGCAGAGCCCGTGGCCGGCATTAACACCCATCTTGAGCTCATGGGCCAGGTCAGCGGCATCTGTTATGGCCGAAAACCGGGCTTTTTTGTCCGCCGGATCAGAGGCCTCGCAGAATGCGCCCGTGTGGATTTCCACCATGTCCGCGCCGGTATCAGCCGAAGCGCGGATTTGTCCGGCATCCGGGTCGATAAACAGGCTTACCGGAATGGATGCGCTGTGCAGGGATGCAACGGCTTTTTGGGTGGCCTCTGCCAGGCCGCGCACGTCCAGGCCCCCCTCGGTGGTCAGCTCGGTTCGCTTTTCCGGCACCAGGGTCACCAGATCGGGCCTGAGGTCTGCGGCAATGGCGATCATTTCATCAGTGGCCGCCATTTCAAGGATGAGCCGCGATTGCACGGTTTTTCGCAGCAAATACACGTCCCGGTCCTGGATGTGGCGCCGGTCTTCGCGAAGGTGGACCACAATGCCGTCAGCCCCGCCGAGTTCGGCCAGCACGGCCGCGTGCACCGGGTCCGGGTAAGCGGTGGCACCGCCCCTTGCCTGGCGCAGGGTTGCAATGTGATCCACGTTGACTGCCAGTCCGGCCATGGTGTTTTCCTTTCTTTCTCTTTGTTTCTGATCTGTTGCGTCAATCCGCTCAGGCCGGGGTGATCATCTGCCCCGGGTTTTCCGGCAGATTGTTTTTTCCCAAATGATCTGTCAGGGCCCGGCTTTTTTCCGCCATTTGCCGGGCATCGGCTTCATTGGTTTCATGGTCGTATCCCAGAAGGTGTAAAATACCATGAATCAGGAGTTCAGTAAATCGCTCCGCTATGGTGTATTGCGCCTCCACAGCCTCTTTTTCCGCGGTCTGAAGCGAGATGATCACGTCTCCGAGCAGTTCGGGCTGCACTTCCGGAAATTCCGGATCTCCCATGGGAAAGGCGATCACGTTGGTGGGCCCGGACCGGTTGAGGTATTGAAAGTTGATCTCTGCGATCTGCTTGTCGTCTGTGATCACAAGGGAGAGTTCGGCTTCAGCCTTGTCCAAGGCGTTTAAGAGTTCCAGGGCGGTCGTCTGTATTTGATCCGTTGATATTTTGTAAAGACTCTGGTTGTCTGTGATCAGAACGGCCATTTTTTTCCTTTGCACTGCCTGGGGTTTGCTTTTCCGGGTAATCGATTCTGTGATGATAGATTCCGGTCAAAATTTTCATGAAGCTTTTGGCGATCTGGTGCAGGTCCTTTAATGTCAGGGGGCATTCATCAAGCTGGTTGTCTGAAAAGGTTTTGTTGATAAGCTGCTGCACCAGGCCCTGGATGCGCGAGGCCGTGGGATGCTCCACGGTGCGCGCGGCCGCCTCCACCTGGTCGGCCAGCATGACCAGTGCGGTTTCCTTGCTCTGGGGCTTGGGGCCAGGGTAGCGGAAGTTGTCAATATTGACCGGCTGGTCTTTTTTCTGTTTTTTGGCCTTTTCGTAGAAATAGCTGATCAGGCTGGTGCCGTGGTGCTGGCGGATGGCATCAATGATTTCCTGGCCCAGCTTGTTTGCCCGGGCCATCTCCACGCCGTTTTTCACGTGCGAGATCAGAATCAGGCACGACATGGACGGGGCCAGCTTGTTATGGATGTTTTTTCCCTCGCTTTGGTTTTCAATAAAGTGAAGGGGGTTTTTGAGCTTGCCGATATCGTGGTAGTAGCCGCAAACCTTTGCAAGAAGGGGATTGGCCCCGATTTCAGAGGCGGCTGCCTCCACCAGGGAGCCCACGATCACGCTGTGGTGATAGGTGCCGGGCGCCTCTAACATCAGCCGCCGCATCAGGGGCTGGTCCAGGTTGGACAGCTCCAGAAGCGTGCTGTCTGTGGTAAAACCAAATCCCATTTCCACCAGCGGGGCCACCCCGATGGTGACAATGCTTGCGCTGATGCCCCCGATAAAGGCAAATGTCCAGTCCCAGAAAATTTCCGGCACTCCAAGGTTGAGGCTGTAGATATTGATGATGGCCACCAGGGCCATGTTAAACAGACCCAGCTTGGCCCCGGTTTTGATCAAATCCCTTCGGTGCCGGCAGTGGCGGGACCAGTAGGCGCCCATCACGCTGTTGATGAGAAAATACAAGCTCATGAGATAGGCGTTTTCAAACAGCAGGCCCGTGAGCAGGGCTGTGACAACGGCCATGGGAAAAGCCAGGGAAAAGCCCATGAACTGGCAGATAATCATGGCCCCGGCTGCAAGGGGAATACCGTAAAACATGCTCGATGCGTTAAGCGAAAAGGGCATTTCATCAGCCAGGGACACGGCCAGAGACAGCGACACCTGTGCAATCAAAAAGGCGCTGACCATAACCGCGGCCAGAAACAAAAGCCGGCCTGAGGGGTTGTGGGCTATTTCCGGGCGGTGGCGCAGATGGATGGCATAGGTGACCATCAGCAGGACAAAAATGATCAGCCCGGTGCCCAGGGCCTTTCCCAGAAGCTGCTTTTTTCCCCCCTGGTGGGCTATGGCCCGGAGCTTGAGCATGTCGGTTTCTGAGATGCGCTCGCCTTCCCGCAGAATCATCTCGCCCTTCTTGATCTGATACATGATGGGCTTGATGGATTCTTCCGCGGCATCACGCCGTTTTTCGGTCTCACTTTTATTTAAGGTGATATTGGGCTGCACCAGGCGCTGGGTAAAGTCCACGATCAGGTTGACCAGGTTGTATTCCATGCCCTTTAACATGGGATCGCCGATGATGCGCACCATGGTCTTGGCCTGGTCCAGGCTGTAGAACTGCCGCAGATTGGTGATGTGGCGCTCGTTTCCGCTGCCCACGGCTTTTAAGACAATGCCCCGGTCGTTTTCCCGCAGCAGCAGCTCCTTGTTGGAAACCACTCCGTTTGTCAGTACCTCGTTGAGAACCCGGTTGATCAGTTCAGGGATCCTGGGGCTGAACTTTTCGTTAAACAGGATGCTGTAGGCGCCGTTGCTGATGGAAATGCCCAGAGCCTTTTCAAACTCCTGCTTTTTTTCCCACACCTGGTTGCGCAGGTTGAGCTTCCGGGTGTTTTCCACGGCCTCTGACACCGGCTCGCCTTTCTGTTGGCCAAGGGCCGGGGGTTGTTCAAAAACCGCCCGGGGGATGGCAAAGGCTCTGTTAACACGTTTTTTTAACTGGTCGACCAGGGAAACATCGTGGTCGTAGACCGTAAGTACCTGGTCGCGGCTTTCCTGCTGTTTTTTGCGGGTGGCCCGGCCGTCTTCAATAAAGAAGTCCCTGGCGGCCTTGATGTTTTCATCGGCAATGTCGCCAACCTGGTATGGGGTCTGGATGACAATGAGCTTGGGATAAAAGATCAGCGTGGAAACAAGGGTGGCCGCAGCCAGGATGCCAATGACGATCCATGCCGTCAAATTGGGCTTTTTAACTGAAATATCGGTGCGTTGAAAGATGCTCATGGGCGTCCCGGCAAGGAAGGCTGTTATTGCCTGTGGGTATCAGCGGTCGGGTTTTCACTGCGCTCGTAGGCGTCAATGATTTTTTGCACCAGTTTGTGGCGCACCACGTCGCGTTTGGAAAAAAACACAAATTCAATGCCGGCGATCCCGGCCAGCAGTTCTTTGGCCTCCACAAGCCCGGAGGCCCGGTTCTTGGGCAAATCGCTCTGGGTGATGTCTCCGGTGATCACGGCCTTGGAGTTAAATCCGATGCGGGTGAGAAACATCTTCATCTGCTCGGAGGTGGAATTCTGCGCCTCATCCAGGATGATAAAGGCGTCATTTAAGGTCCGTCCCCGCATAAAGGCCAGGGGAGCCACCTCAATGACCCCCTGCTCGATAAGCCCGCCGGCTTTTTCAAAGGGCATCATGTCATGCAGTGCGTCATATAAGGGCCGCAAATAGGGATTGACCTTTTCAGCCAGGTCTCCGGGTAAAAACCCAAGGGCCTCGCCGGCTTCCACCGCCGGCCGGGTGAGGATGATCCGGCTGACCTTTTTTCTGGCCAGGGCGGCCACGGCCATGGCCATGGCCAGATAGGTTTTTCCCGTTCCTGCCGGGCCGATGCCAAAGACGATGTCGTGGTTGCGCACCGCATCAATGTATTCTTTCTGAACCGGGCTTTTGGGGGTGATGGTGCGCCGGCCCGAAGTAATATAAACCGTATCCAGAAAGATTTCTTTTAATTTCACGCTGCAGTCCCGGCACAGCACATTGGCCGCGTAATCCACATCATTGGGATAGACCGGGTATCCTTCCTTTAACAGCCCGTAGAGCTGGTTTAAAATCTCGCAGGCCAGTTCGGCTGAAACAGAGTCGCCTTCCACGAGCACGCCGTTTCCCCTGGCATGGATCGCAGCCCCGGAGGATTCGGCAATCCGCTGCAGGTTGGCATTATGGGTGCCAAACAGGCTCCGGGCCAGGGCCGGGTCCGGAAAGGTTAATTCTGAGCGGGTTTTTTCCTGGTAATTCATCATAAAGTGCAGTGCAGTGCATAAAAAGTTTTATATCCGGGTTCTTATTTCCGGATGCTGTATACAGGTTTTTTATATCACGGGCAATTCATATTTTGCAATTGCCAAAATAAGCGCGGTTTGCCGGGAAAACAAGCTTGACGGCTTTTTCCCCCTCTGTTAGTCAACAAATTGATCCTTCTGCCGTTTTTAAAGAAGTTCCCATAATAATTATCCTGCGGGCCTTGTCAATAACCCGGCCTGCCCAAAAGGAATTTTGGGGATGAATCCGTTTGACATGGTCATTGTTGTCATTCTCAGTTACAGCATTATCCGGGGCGCGTTCCGGGGTGTGATCCGGGAGGTTGCGGCCATTGTGGGTGTGGTCGGCGGATTTTACGCGGCCTTTATGCACCATGATCTCCTGGCCCCGCTGCTTTCCGGATGGATTGAGAATCTGCACTACATTTATATTGCCTCTTTTCTGATCCTGTTTTGCGCGTTTTTTCTGGCCGCCACCCTGGCGGGATTTTTGCTTCGTACGCTTCTTAAACTGATGTTGCTGGGCGTCATTGATCGGGTGCTGGGGGCGGTATTTGGGGCGTTAAAGGCCGTGATCCTGGTTTCCCTGCTGTTTTTTCTCCTGATTACCTTTCTGCCCGCCGGCGGCAGGCAAATGGTGCATGAATCGGTTATGGCCCCGCGCATTAACGCTGTTGCCGGGGGCGTAGCCCGGGTGATTCCCCGGGATGTCCGCCAGTCCGTGGCCCAAAGAATGCAGGAGTTGAAAACCGAGTGGGAGAAAAATCAATAAGGCCCTCAATTACGGACTGCATGCCGGATTTGGGCTGTTTTGCCGGTAGCCGGCATAATAGATCCGGATCAGGGATTGGTGGCTGTTAAATGCGATTTCCGGCAGCCGGTCTTTGTCAAACCAGGCGGCTTCATCTGCGTCATCACCGGCCCGGGCGGTTCCGGAAAAGCTTCTGACCAGAAAACCGATCATCAGGATGGCCTTGTAGAACCGGCCCTCGTTTGTGAGCACGCCCAGGAGCATGTCGATTTTCCCGGTAATGCCGGTTTCCTCGTACAATTCCCGCAAGGCCCCTTCCTCCGGGCTCTCCCCGGTTTCCAGAAATCCGCCGGGCAGGCACCACCAGCCGGTTTTGGGCTCTATGTTGCGCTTTACCAAAAGAATCCGGTCGTTTTCGTCCGCCACCACAACACTGGTGGCCGGAACCGGGTTTTCATACACGGGAAGGGCGCATGCAGGGCAGTACTGCCGCATGCGCCCTTCGGTAAATTTTTCTGTGAGCCCCAGTCCGCAGTAGGGGCAGAATTTTTTTTCTTTCATGGATCAGTCTTCAAAATTGCCGGCTTCGCCCCGGTCCCGCTCAATTGCCGCGCCGCGTTCCCGGATCCGGCTTTCGCTCCAGTTTTCCGGATCTTCCAGGCGCTGTGCCTTGGGTCCCGGGTCGTGGGAGCCGGCTGCAAGGATTTCTTCAACCGCAATGGGCGCGGTGTCCTTGCAGTTTAACACGTTGACCAGCATGTTGTAGACAAACTGCTCCACCCGTTCGGCCATTCGCAGGCGCACTTTTTTGGGCTGGGCCAGGAGCCGGCTTTCAAACGGGAGGTTGAGTTTTTTGAAATCGCCCTTTTTCAAGCCCTTGGATTCGGCATAGGCGGTCATTTCCTTCCACATGTCCTCGGTGACGCCCTGACCTTCAACCTTGACAAAGTTGCCGTTGTCATCGAGCTTTGCATTGCCGTAATCGTTGACCTCCACGCCCCAGGAAATCATTTGCAGGGCAGTGGCCACATTGGCCTTGGTGGTGCGGGTCTGCTCGGCGATTTTGCGCAGCCGGTCCGAGGAGTTTCCGGAGGTGCCGTGCTGGGCGCCGGAAACCTTGTACGGGGCAAGGGCTTCGTGGATCCTGGCGGTGAGCTCTATCTGGATGCCTTCGGAGGCGGCCTCGATGCCGTGGGTGGTGCCGTTGTTTAAGGCGATCCAGTCCGGAAACACGTCATGAGCGTTTAGTCCCTGGATCAAAAACAGGGCTTCCTCGGGGGTGGACAGGCCTGTTTTTCCCTTGATTTCGCCCACTTCGGTTTCATGCCCCGCCCATTTGGGCACATAGGGCCACAGTTGGAGGCTGGAAAGCAGGTTTTCCTCATCGGGCAGATGGGACGCGTCAAGGGCAATGGAGGTCATGCCCGCATCAAATACACTGGGAATTTCGGTCTTTGCGGCTTCCACGTCTTCGGGGCCCTTGATGCCGTAATGGTCCGCGTGTACGGCCACAGGCACGGTGATGCCCATTTCATTGCAAAGATTGTCCACTATCCGGGCAATATTCCAGAAATTCACCCCGCAATAGTTGCTTTCAGATTTGGCAATCTCGATGATAATGGCGGCATTGGCCCGCTGGGCCGCCATGAGCGCGCCGCGGATGACAAAATAGTTTCTTCCGTTGGCGGCCATGGCAATGGCTTTGCCTTTTTTGAGCATGGCCCGGTCAATGAACTTGCCGCTGACAATCAAAGCTTTGGAATTGGGAAACAGTCCCACCACGTTGGGCGGCCGTCCGACCTGCAATGCCTGCGCAAAAGCGTCCTGGTAGTTTTTCATTGGTCTCTCCCTTGTTATGGTCGCAAATAGAATTGTGTCTTAATCATCATTATTAACACGAAGCATGCCGGGCGCACGTACAAAAAATTATCCCTTTGGCTCTGTGTGGCTGCCGGTTGCAGAATCGGTCCGGATCTGTTCCAGAATTTCAATGATCCGGCCGTGCTGCGGCTCCGGGGCAAACACCTCCCCCCAGCCTTTCTGCATTTGAAATAAACCGTCATAGGCCGTGTCATGATGAGATCGCATGCGGTGGGGGATTGCGCGTTCCTTTAGAATCGATTCAAGCAGCTGGGCTTCAAACGGGTTTTCCAGGGCAGTGACGCGCTTGTAGTCGGTATTTCGGGGCTCTTTGCCATCCATGGCTGTTTCCGTTGTATTTCCGTTGAAATCCGAAAGTTGAATATGGTATATAATTTTTTCTATATGCGCCTTACTATAAAGGCCCGGTATTTTTGCTGTCAATACATATGTTGGGTGGGTTCATGGACAAGGTTCTGATTGTCGACGGAGACGAGGCCTTTCTGGAACAGACCAAAGCCGGTCTGGAAAAGGTCCGGCAGTTTCAGGTGCTCACCGCGGCTGACGGGCGTCAGGCGCTTTCACTCCTGTCAAAGCAGCCGGTTTCCGTGCTGGCTACAGATATTGAAACCCCGAGCCTGGATGCTCTGGAACTGCTTTCCTACATGTCGATCAATCACCCCCGGACCCCCTGCATTGTCATGACCGACCAGGGAAAACCCTGGTTTAAAAAGCGGGTCAATCAGCAGTCCTTTCTTTATCACCTGGAAAAGCCGTTCCAGGTGGGATCGTTGGTGTCGGCCATTTTTGTGGGGTTAAATCTGCGCGATGAAGGCGCCGGCGCCCAGGGCATGAACATGGCAACGCTTCTGCCCCTGCTGGAAATGCAGCAGAAAACCTGCCGCATGAAGGTCAAAGCCGCAGGCAAGCGCATGGGGTTTTTGTATTTTGAAAACGGTGAGATCATTGATGCCCACTGCGGGGATATGTCAGTACAGGAAGCGGCCGCCCAGATCGCATCCTGGAATCGGATTTCCTTTTCCTTTTCAGACCTGCCCCGCCGCCGAACCCGCAGAAGGGTCAAAACCAAGCTTATGGATTTTGCCGAAGCCACCTGGAGCACCACTTCAAAACCCGATGATCCCAAACCGGCTTCCGAGGCCTGGGGCGGGGAGGAAAAGGGCCGCAGCTTTGAAGAGGATTTCGAGGTCATCGAGCTTGTGGAGGAAATCGAGCCGGATCAGCAGGAGCCGGAGCCCGGGGCTGGTGATGCGGCCGAGGCGGCAGAGAATTGCCGGGACGTGGTAAAACAGATTGCCTCCATCCTGGAGCAGTCCGAAGAAACCCGGGATTTTCAGATGATCGCGGTGGTTGATGACCGCCTGACGTTTCAGGCCCTTCAGTACGAGGGCGCAAAAAAACCCGACACCCGCACTCTGACCCAAAAGCTGGCCCCGTTTTTCAACACTTCCGCGCCCGCAGCCAAAATTACGGGCCTGGGCCCGGTCTCCGGGCTGACCCTTCACGGGGAAAACGGCGTTCTGGTACTCCAGGAACTGGCTGTGGAGCCCGGGCAGAGCCCGCTGTGGTCCCTGGTGCTGTGCGGTCCCCGGTGCAACTGGTATTTTGTCAAAACCTGTCTGGAATCGCTGATTTAACTTTTGACGGCGCCATCTGAAATCAGACTTCTTCTTCTAAGTAACTTCGTTCAAGGTTCAAAGTTCAAGGTTCAAGGTTCAAAAGAATAAAATCAAAGCTTTTAAGCATGCGGCAAAAAGTTATTTGCAGTGTTCGGTCCTGGCTGCGGCCCGGGGGGAACACTTCTAAATAACTTCAAAAAAGTTGCTGTTCGTGCTTGGCTCTAAAATTTTCGCATGATGCCGACCCGGTGGCGGTTTGCTCCCTGCTGACCGCTTGCGCGCTCAATGCGACTCGCAACCCACCCCCGGGCCGGCATCATGGCCGACTGTGTGCAAAGTTTCACACCAAGGAGGTCCGGAGCAACACATATAAACAACTTCAGAAAAAGTTACTGGTATAGCCCGGCCGCAGGGTTTCCTTCCTGTCAGCTCACGGTGACGGCAATGCCGTTTAACACGGCTGTGGCAGACAGGGGATCCACTGCCCCCGGCACAATGCGGTTGGTGTTGACACCCGGATTTGCCCCGGCCACCTGCATCTGCATTCCTTCCATGTCATGGCCCCATCCGTGGGGCAGGCTCACCACCCCTTCCATGACCCGGTCTGTGATTTCCACCGGCGCGCTCACGCTGCCGGCATCTGATGTGATCTGTGCTGTCTGCCCGTTTTGGAGTCCCAGCCGGGCGGCATCTTCGGGGTTGACCTGCAGGGTGCACGGGTTTTTTGCCGATAAAGCCGGTATGTTGTGCATCCAGGAATTGTTGGTGCGCAAATGCCGACGCCCGATCAGGCGCAGGGGCCGGCCCGTGTCTGAACTGGTTTCCTCCGGATTTCCCAGATCTGCCATGGCCTTTTGAAACACGTCAGCAAGCAAATGGATTTTTCCGTCCGGGTTGGAAACAGCGCTGTCAATCCAGGATTCAAGGGGGCCCAGGTCCACGCCCCTGGGGCTGGCAAGCAGTTTGTCCAGGCTCAGCCCGTCTGGCTTAAGACCGAAATTGTCTCCGTAAGGGCCGATGCGCAAAAGCAGGTCCAAAACCCGTTCCGGTCCCCTGCGGCCGGAAAGCATGCCAATCAGGGAGTCCGGGCTGACCCCGGCTTTTTGCTCTCCGCCCATGGCCGAAATCACGCCGGCTGCCAGCTGGCTGACCATGGCATCGGCAATTTCTCCCGGATCGGCCGACGCCCCCCGGCCCTGGCCGATCAGGGCCAGGTGGGCCAGAATTTCCCATTTGTCTTTTTCTTCCGGCCCTTTTTCAAATATCGGCGGGCAATAGGCTGCAAAATTGCGCACAGACAGGCCGTGGAAGAAAACATCGTAATGGCCGTGGCTCAAAATTGAAGCCGGCGGCAGGATTACATCGGCCCTGCGGGTGGACTCGTTAATGTAGTAATCTACGCTGACCATGAAATCAAGCCCGGCCATGGCCGCATCCAGGCGGTCGCTTTCAGGCACGGCCACCACCGGATTGCCGGCCACTGTGACAAGAGCCCGGATTTGCCCGTCTCCCGGGGTCTCCATTTCTTCGGCCATCAGTGCCGCCGGCAGTTCCCCGCAGACTTCCGGTGCATCCGACACCCTTGAGCGCCACCGGCCGGTGGCAAAGCCCTTTCTGGCAATGCTGCCGTCAGGCACGTGGGGGGCTTTGGGAAAACCCGTGCCGCCTTTGGCATCCAGGTTGCCGGTGAGGATGTTGATGACCTCGATGAGCCAGGAGCAAAGGGTTCCAAAGGCGGCGGTGCAGGTTCCCATGCGGCCGTAGACCGCACATTTATCAGCCTGGCCGATTTTTTCAGCCAGGAGGGTGATCTCATCTTCGGCCACCCCGCACAGGGGTGCAGCCGCCTGGGGGGTCCAGGGGGAAACCGCTTCCTTGAGGGCGGAAATGTCTGCGGGACCCAGAAAATCAGATAGATGCCCGGGTTTGACCATATCCCGGGCAAACAGCACGTTGACAATGGCACACAGCATGTACACATCTGTTCCCGGCCGGATAAACAAATGCTGGTCTGCGGCCTCTGCGGTTCGGGTTCTGGCCGGGTCGATGACAATCATTTTGCCGCCCCGGCTCTGCAGGTCCCGGACCCGGCCCGGCATGTCCGGGGCGGTCATGAGACTGCCGTTGGAAACATACGGGTTGGCCCCGAAGACCACAAACAAATCCGTGCGGTCGATATCCGGCACAGGGATTCGGCCCGGGTGCCCGTAGAGCCATCCGCAGGCGGCCATCTTGGGCATCTGGTCCACCGTGGAGGCGGAGTAGAAGTTTTTGGTTTTAAATGCCTTTGCCATGGGGCGGACAAACATGCCGCCGGCCATGGTGTGGGTATTGGGGTTGCCCAGGTATATGGCCACGCTGTCGTTTCCATGGGCCTTTCGGATGCGGGTGAGGTTTTCTTCCACCAGGGCCAGGGCCTCGTCCCAGCCCGCCTTTCGAAATTGGCCGTTTTCCCGGATCATGGGAGAGGTCAGACGGTCCGGGTCTTCGTGGAGGTCTTTTAGGGCAATGCCCTTTGGGCAGCAAAATCCCTTGCTCATGGGATGCTGCTGATCTCCCCGGATTTTTTCCACGCGGTTTTCCGACAGGGTGATTTCCAGGCCGCAGCCGGCCTCGCACAGGGGACAGGTCCGAAAAGCAGTGGTTTGGGTCATTTTTGCTCCTGCAAAAGAAGTAGATGGTTGGCAATGGATTGCTGGCAATAGCGCCTGATGCAAACGAAACAAAAAAAATCATACCACGTCAAAAGTGAAAATCAAAAGCGGAAAAAGGTCTCTTCCAGGTTTTTCGCAAGGGCAGGAATGGGGGCGGGTTTGTTTGCCTGCGGATCGCTTTGGCCGATTGTCCCGGGGCTTTGGCTGGAATTTTAAAAACTCGGGCTGATCGCCCTCAGACAGTTTAAAATTCCGGACGCCAAAGCCCCGGGACAATCTTTTGGCCAAACCGCTCCAATGCAGTCAAACAAACCCGCCCCCACCCCTGCCCATGAACAACTCAAAGTAAGCTTGAAAAAATGCATTGTTGTGATGGCCTGTCAAATTGGATGGTTTCGTAAAAAAGTAAGTTTTTAGATGGCGCTGGAAAAAGATTACAGCAGAAGATATACAGTGGTTTCCAGGTTGGGCATATACTCAGCGCTGCCAGGCAAGTCCGCGGGCGGGGGCGGTTTGTAAGCGACATTGAGCGTTTCCGGGATACACTCAGCCAATGCCGAAGCGAGTAAATTTCAAATTGTCCGGGGCTGGATGGATGAAACCCGGAAACGGTCAGGAGCAAAAAAACCGGCCCCGACTGCGGGCTTGCCTCCCTTAGATTGCGGGATTCTGTGTCGGCCCGGACTTCGCGATAGCTTCCCCCGAACGTTGCGTTTTGGAAAGGGGCGTATTATGATGCCTTGGGGTTTTTGGGATTAAATTGCAACCGGGTGTGGTGGATCAACATGCGTTTTTTCAGGGACGGAAATCTGCTGATCCTGCTTGCGGTGGTCATGTTTGCGGTCACCGGCGGCAGCCTTGTGGGCCCGATTCTGCCGGAGATGATCAACCTGGAGGGGGCCACGGGCAGAAACGTGGGCCTGGCCCTGAGCGCCTACACCTTTGCCGCCATGGTGGCTACCCCGCTTCTGGGACCGGTGGCTGACCGGTTTGGCAGAAAAAAGGTGATTGTTCCCTCGGTGATGCTGTTTGGGGCGGCCGGACTGCTGATCACCTTTACCCGGTCGTTCTGGGTTGTGCTGGTATGGCGGGCCCTTCAGGGAATCGCCGTGGGGGGCATGATGAATACCGTGGTGGCGGCCATCGGGGATATGTATGAGGAGCCGGACCGGACCCGGGCCATGGGATACCGGATAACGGTGCAGGGGCTGACAAACGCCACCGTGCCGTTTGTCTCCGGGGCCATTGCCGTGTTTGCCTGGTTTCTGCCCTTTTACATCCACGCCGCGGCCATGGTGCTTGCAATTGTTGCGGGTTTTCGGCTAAAGGAGCCGGGCAGAAGCGCCCGGACCCCGGGATACATGATCAAGGCCCTGGCCGCCATTGCCAACACCCGGGCGGTCTGGCTGTTTTTTTCAAATTTTATGGGATTTGTTCTGCTCTACGGCATTGTGGTCTACATGCCGATTCTCGTGGTGCGCGACTTCGGGCTCACCACCCTGCATTCCGGGCTGGCCATATCCGCTGCCGCCGGAGTGTCGGGCCTGGTGGCCTCCCGGGCCGGGGCCGTGAGCCGGCATTTTTGCGAGCAAACCCGGGTGATTTGGGGATTTGCCTGCTGCGGGATAAGCCACCTGCTCACGGGCTTTGCCGGAAGTTATCCGCTTCTGCTGGTGTTTATGGGGGTGTGGGGCCTGGGATTCGGGGTTCTGATGCCCACGCTCAATTCCGCTGCCGCCGGTCTGGTGGCAACTGAGCTGCGCGCCGGGGTGCTGTCGGTGTTCACCCTGCTGATTTACCTGGGCCAGACCGTATCCCCGCTGTTTCTTGCCTTGTTTGTAACAGATACCGCCGTACGGGGCGCATTTTTTGCCGGAAGCGCAATTGCGGTGATTCCGTTTTTGTTTGCCGTTTATATGCGCATGTTCGGCTCCCTGCCGGCCCGCAGCCCCTAAAGGCCTTCTACGGCACCGGCATGACCGCAAAGATAAATGTGCTCCAGATGCAGTGGGAGATGATCACCGGGGACAGATCCTTGAACCGCCAGTACATAATCCCCCAGAAGGCCCCGGCAACACCGGCTGCGGCCGTGAGCATGAAGTTGCCCGAGCTGATATGCACGCCCGCGTAACAAAGGGTTGCCAGAAGCCATCCGCCTGCCCCGCCAAAGCGCACCATGAGCTGGCGCTGCAGATAGCCCCGCCAGTAAATTTCCTCGCACGGTCCGGTAATGAAAAAAAGCAAAAGAATGATGAGCCATTGGGGCGTGCCTTCGCCTTTGTCGTAAATGGCCCCGATCTGGTCGCCGGCAAAGGGCAGCAGGGCCGTTGAAAGGGTTTTTCCGGCCCAGAAAAGCAGATACAGCAAAGCCGCAGATACCAGACCGATGGCAATACTGCGCCAGTTAATGCGAAAATCCATGAGCCGGGCGGGCTGGAGGAAAAACGAGAGCACGGCCAGGACAAAAGCGGAAAACGCGATTTTAAACCAGAACACCCCGAACTGCAGGTAAAAGGTCATCCACCACAGCAGGGCGGCAAGGACCACGGTTGCGGCCACGGGTTTCCAGGCAAAGCGGTACTGATTCATAAAAGGGCCTCGGCAATCAGAGAGATCAGCAGCAGCACGCCAAACACCGTGTCGAGCCGGGCTGTGCGCGCATCTGCGTCCTTGGGGATTGTTTCCGACATGATCCGCAGGATGCTGACGGCAATGGGTATGGAGAAAAACACCATCAAAGACCACCACGAGAGAATCCCGGCGAGAATCATCACCAGAATGCTGAGGTAAGCTGCGGCAATCAGGGCGGCATACAGGTAAAAACCCTTTTGCGCCCCCAGCACGATGGCGATTGTGCGGATGCGGCGGCTTTTGTCATGGGCGATATCGCGCAGATTATTGGCCAGCAGCACCAGGGCCACGATGGTGCCAAAGGGGATGCTGATCCACAATGCATGGGCGCTGAATTGCTGATGCTGGACATAATAGGTGCCCTCCACCATGAGCGGTCCCCACATGAGAAACACCGAAAATTCGCCCAGGGCGATGTACTTGTAGCTCACTGGCGGGGCCGTGTAGGCCAGGCTGGCCAGCACGCCCACAACACCGATGGTCAGAATCGGCCAGCCCCTTTCGGCAGCCAGCCACAGGCCAATGCCCGCGCCAATGGCAAAAAGCAGACAGGATGCGGCCAGCACGCTTTTGGGCCGCAGTTTTCCCTCCACCAGCGGGTGCGGCCGGTACTGGGCAGTGGCGGCCGCAACCGTGTCCACGCCCTTTTGCACGTCATAATAGTCATTGATCAGGTTTGTGGCGGCATGCAGAAAAACCGCACCCAGCAGAGTGGCGGCAAAAAGCGTCCAGGAAAAAGGCCCGTCAATGGCCGCCACAGCTCCTCCCACGCCGATGGAAATAGCGGTCATGATAAACGACCAGGGGCGGCTGGCCAGAAACCAGTTGCGGTAAAGTTCCGTCACTTGCAAAAAAACCTGTTGTTTGGCGTCAATCCGGCAACATCCGGAAATCCCCGGATTTTTGATAAACAGGAAACATACGCCAAGTACACCCGGGCGTCAAGCGCAAAAATCCCGATACCCGGAAGCCTGCCGGCAGCTTCTGTGCTGCATCCGGCGGAAAACCCCCTTTCATAGGCAGTTTCTATGATTGTGAAAAGTTTGATCGAAATTAGCGATTTGACACATAAATAATCTTGATCATAGATATATCTTAAAACTCAGAGGAGCTGCGCACGCGGCCAAACAGGAGTGATGTGTCTTAACCGAGCGCCGGAAAAGGGGTGACTGAATGAAAAATGTTTTTGCCACAAGATGGGGGATCATCGCTGTGGGCGCGGTGATCGGAGCGGGGGCCGCGATGCTTCAGTATCTTGGAAATCCGGGCAACATGGGCATTTGCGTTGCCTGCTTTGAAAGAGATATTGCCGGGGCCGTGGGTTTTCACAGGGCTGCTGTGGTGCAATATATGCGTCCGGAAATCATCGGTTTCGTGCTGGGGTCTCTGGCTGCGGCCCTGGCTTTTAGAGAATTCCGGCCGCGGGGTGGATCAGCGCCCATTGTCCGGTTTTTTCTGGGCGTGTTTGCCATGATCGGAGCTCTGGTGTTTCTGGGATGTCCGTGGCGGGCCATGCTTCGGCTGGCCGGCGGGGACGGAAATGCCATTTTGGGACTCATCGGGCTGATTGCCGGCATTTGGATCGGCACGCGGTTTTTGAAAAAAGGCTACAGTCTGGGCCGGACCCAGAAGCTTGCTCCTGGGGCGGGCTGGGTGCTGCCGGCTGTTTTTGCCGCTCTTTTTGTGCTCATGCTGATCTATCCCCGGGCAGAGGGCGCGGAGAAAACCGGGATTTTGTTTTACAGCGTCAAGGGCCCGGGTGCCATGTACGCCCCCCTGGCGGTTTCTGTTATCGCCGGCCTGGTTATCGGTTTTATCGCCCAGAGAAGCCGGTTTTGCACCATGGGTGCCTTCCGGGACCTGATTTTGTTTAAGCAGGTGCATCTGTTCTCCGGGGTGGTGGCCCTGGTGATCTCCGCCGGGCTCGTCAACCTGATCCTCGGCCAGTTTCAACCGGGTTTTGCCGGCCAGCCCGTGGCCCATACCCAGCATGTATGGAACGCCATGGGCATGGTGCTGGCGGGTCTGGCCTTTGCTTTGGCGGGGGGGTGTCCGGGCCGGCAGTTGTTTTTGTCCGGTGAGGGCGACGGGGATGCGGCCATATTCGTGCTGGGCATGATCGTGGGCGCGGCTGTCTCCCACAATTTCGGCCTGGCCAGTTCACCGGCCGGCGTGGGGCCCCACGGGATTGCCGCGGTTGTCATCGGCCTGGCTGTCTGCCTGGTCATCGGGTTTACCATGAAACAGCCCCAAACAGGAGGCGCAAGATGAGTCAAACAGTGGATGCACGGGGACTTTCCTGCCCCCAGCCGGTTTTGATGGCCCTGGATGCCATCAAAAAATCACAGGAGACGGAAATGGAGGTGTTCGTGGATACCGAGGCCTCCCGGGAAAACGTCAGCCGGGCCGTTGAAAGCCAGGGATGGAAAGTGGAAAGCATTGCCACCGAAGGGGAAACCTTTCGCCTGGAAATCCGGAAAGCCGCAAAATAAGGAATCCATATTTGGGACTGTTGTCCTTTTTTCGCAAAGAGAACAAACAGCCTCCGGTCTCTCTGCGGGACAGGGGGATTCTGGTGTTTGAAAACACCAGTGAGGTGATCGGCGCGGAAAATGTTCTGAAAAAGGGAGGCTGGCGCATCCGGGTCATGGGGCCGCCCCCGGAAATCCGCACCGGCTGCGATCTGGTCATCGAGTTTCCCCTGGTTTCGGAGCTGGAAATCGTCCGCACCCTGGAAGAAGCCGAAATCACGCCCCTGCAGGTGGTTGCCGTGTCAGACGGGCTGCTTGAACCGGTCAATGTTTTTTTTACCACTGATTACGGCGAGTTTGTGATGGTTCAGGCCGCCAACATGAAAATCACCGTGGACAAGCGGGATTTGACAGTTGTCAATATCTCGGGCGGGGGTTGTCCGGACGTGCCGTATTTAGCTGCGCAAATGGTGGGCCGACGGCTTGACCAGGCTCCGGAGCCGCGCAGCATCGGCCACACCCTGTGCGGATATGCCCTGCAGCTGGCCTTTGAGGAGATCACGCGAAAATGTTTGCCATAGTGGGCACCGTGCCCGAGCAAGACTTTCCCCTGGTTTGCGGGCAGGCCCGGGTATCGGAACAAAACCTGTTTATTGACAATCATTGCGTTGCGGTCAATCGGGGGACACCGGCACTTTTGGCAACCGCGGCAAAGGCGTGCGCCTTTTTTGGCGCAGATCCGCCCATGGCTTACCTGGCCGGGGATATCGGCAGGGGCGGGGGAAGCCGTAAGGTCTATGCGTATCTGGAGCAAAGCCTCGGCCAATGCCGCTATGAAAGCATAACGTTTCATTACATCCAGCCGGATGTGGACTGGCACAACAGGGTTTTGTTTGCTGTTGAAAACATGCATCCGCGCCCGGTGCTGATCGCGGATGCCGGGTTTATGTATGCAGCCAAGATGAGCGGACAGGCGGCCGCTTATGACGTGTTCACCCCGGATATGGGGGAACTGGCTTTTCTGGCGGATCCGGAAGCCCCTCACCCTTTTTATACACGGGGATTTATCTTTCATGAACCGTACAGGGCAAAGGAACTGATTGCATCAGCCTATGCGCACCGCAATGCATCCAGGTATCTTCTGGTCAAGGGGAAAACCGATATTGCCGCAGATGAAAACGGCATTCTTGACACTGTCAGCCAGCCTGTGGTGCCTGCCATGGAGGCCATCGGCGGCACCGGCGATATCATTACCGGCCTGATCGCGGCTTTTACCGGCCTGGGAAAAGATCCCCTGACAGCATGCATTCAGGCATCGGCTGTCAGCCGCCTGGCCGGAAAACTGGCAAATCCGGATCCCGGAACCCGGGTCATGGACATCATTGAGCAAATACCCGCCGCACTGAAGCGGTTTTTTGAAGAAAAATGAATAGGTTGGACAAATCTGTAAAAATCACCCCGCAGATGACCGTGCTTGACGTGGTCAGCCATTACCGAAAGGCAGAAGCCGTTTTTAAGCGCTACGATGCTGCGGCCGGAGAATGCATCTGCTGCAATGCCCTTTTTGACTCCCTGGGCGATGTGGCAGACAAATATTGTCTGGATCTTGCCCGGCTGATCACGGATCTGGAGCAGGCCGTCCGGGAGGATTGAAGAAATCGACTTTTCTTCTAAGCAACATCAGAAAGGAGTTTTTTTATGTTCCGCAGAATCTTTTTTGTTTTTCTCTGTTTGTGCACGGCTGTTTTCAGCCTCCAGCCGGTATGGGCCGGGTCATCTGATTTATCGGCATTTGACGGGTTGTCCGGCAGGTTGACCATTGCCGGCGGCACGGCGCATATCCCGGTGATGAAACAGGCCGCCCGGCAGATCATGGAGCATAATCCGGATATCGCCATCACCGTGGCCGGCGGCGGCTCCGGGGTGGGGGTCCAGAAAGTCGGTGCCGGTCTGGTGGATATCGGAAACACCGGACGGGCCTTAAGCGAGAAGGAGCGCGACAAGTTCGGGCTCAAATCCTATGCTTTTGCCGTGGACGGTGTCGGCCTTGCTGTTCATCCGGACAATCCCGTAAACAATTTGAGCAAAGACCAGGTTAAAGGCATTTTTGCCGGCGAGATTGGTTCCTGGAAGCAAGTTGGGGGAGCTGATCGGCAGATCAACCTGTATACCCGGGATGAGGCCAGCGGAACCCGGAGCGTTTTCTGGAAAAAAGCCCTGGACAAGGGCCCGGTGGCTGTGGAGGCCAATGTGATCCAGTCCAACGGGGCCATGAAAGTGGCGATCTCCAGGGACCCTGATGCCATCGGCTATCTCAGCATCGGTCACATGGACGACTCGGTTTCCGGGGTGGCCATCGACGGTGTTTCCCCTACCCGGGAAAACGCTAAAGAAGGGTCTTATCCGGTGGTGCGGAAGCTGTACATGAATACAAAGGGCGAGCCCGGCAAGCTGGCCAGGACGTTTATTGATTACCTGCAGGGTCCCCGGGGCGCGCATATCGTTTCTGAAAACGGCTTTATTCCCGCCGGGCAATAGGGTTTCCATAACATCAGGATTGGGTTTGGCGTGCATTTTTCGGAAACCTTCAGCCGCATGCTGCTTTATACAGCCGCAATTGTCAGCTTGGCCTGCGTGATGGCGGTATTTGCTTTTCTGGTGTATTTTGCCTGGCCGGTCTTGGCCGGGGGTGAATGGAAGGACCTGCTCAGCTTGAACTGGCGGCCTTTCCAGGGTCACTACGGGATCCTTCCCATGATCCTGGGATCAATGTATCTCACCGTACTGGCCATGCTGGTGGCATGCCCCCTGGCCGCCGGGGTCTGTCTGTTTTGCTCCGGGCTCGGGCCGGGGCCGGCGGCAGGGGCGGTCAAAGCCCTGGTGCGCTTTATGTCCGGCATCCCCACGGTTGTTTACGGGTTTGTTGCCGCCTTTACCCTGGTACCGTTTCTGCGCAGTCATTTTTCAGGCAGTACGGGCTACTGCCTGCTTGCTGCAGGCCTGATCCTGGGTTTTCTCATATTGCCCACCATCGTGCTCATCGGGTTAAGCGCCCTGGAGCGGGTGGATCAGGAACTGTCTCTGACCTGCAGCGCCCTGGGGCTGTCCAGGGTGCAATCGCTGATTCATGTGATTTTTCCGGCTGCGTGGCCCGGGCTTTTGGCTGCGGTGCTGCTTGGCTTTGCCCGGGCGGTGGGAGACACCCTGATTGCCCTGATGCTGGCCGGAAATGCGCCCCAGCTTCCCGGTTCCCTGTTTGATTCCATCCGGACCCTCACCGCCCATATTGCCCTGGTGGTGGCCACCGACAGCCAAAGCCAGGCCTACCGCTCGGTTTTTGCTGCCGGATGCCTGCTGTTTTTCATTGCAGCAGCGGTCAATATCACGGTTTTCCGGGTGCAGCAAAAATTCGGGGGGCTTTCGCGTGACGGGTAAAGACAGGCTGATTTATTTTTTAGCCTGGAGTTGTGCCCTGGTGACAACAACCGTGGTCTGCGGCCTGCTGGGCTTTATCGCCTGGCAGGGCGGGGCTGTGCTTGGCCCGGCGCTGTTTTTCGGAGATGCGCCGGCATGGCCGGCCATTTCCGGCCAGGTACCGGTGTGGGACGGAATATGGCCGGCATGCGTGGGAACGCTTGTTCTGGTTCTGCTGGCCGCATCCCTGGCCCTTCCCTTTGGCCTGGGCTGCGGACTGTATCTGGCGATTCTGGCAAAGGGCCGGAAAAAGGCGTTCTGCAGCCTTTGCATCAATCAGCTGGCCGGCACACCGTCCATTGTCATGGGCCTTTTCGGCTTTGCCATGATTCTTTTTCTGCGGCGGACCTTTGTGCCCGGGGCCAATACCTGTCTTTTGCTTGCAGGAGTTTGCCTGGCGGTTTTGATTCTGCCGTATATCGTGCGCGCCACCCAGAATGCCGTGGAAGCCATCCCTCTGACCCAGCGGCTCATCGGCCCGTCTCTGGGCCTGACCCTGTGGCAGAACATGGTTTACAGTATACTGCCCCAGGCCTCCAGGGGGATTTTGGGAGGTGTGATTCTGGCCGTGGGCCGGGCGGCCGAGGATACAGCCGTGATTCTTTTAACCGGTGTTGTGGCCAATGCCGGACTTCCCCGGGGAGTGCTGGGGCCTTTTGAGGCCCTGCCGTTTACCATTTATTATCTGGCGGCTGAATACCGGAGTCAGTCTGAACTGCAGACGGGCTTTGGCGCCTGCCTTGAGCTTTTGATCCTGACCGCTTTGCTTTTTGTGTCTGCACGATGGATTCAGCGGAAAATCGAAAATACATGGTATTAAAAACAAAAAAGCCGTTTCTGGAGACAAAGGACCTGACTGTCGGCTTTGGCGGGCAGGTGGTGCTTGACGGAGTCAGCCTGGCTGCGGATGCCGGGGGAATCGTCTGTCTGCTGGGCCGTTCAGGTTCCGGAAAAACCACGTTTCTGCGCACATTAAACCGGCTCAACGATGAAATGGGCGCTGTCACCAAAGGATCGGTGAATCTTTTTATGGACGGCAGGTGGTGTAATATCCTCGCACCCCGCACCGACCTGCTCAATCTCCGGCGCAAGGTGGGCATGGTGTTTCAAACGCCCAACCTGATGCCGGTTTCCATTGCCAAAAATATTCTTGTTCCCCTCAGGCTTACCTCCGGGCTTGGTAAAAAGCAGTGCCGTGCCCGGATGCACAAGGTGCTGGAACAAACACAGCTTTGGCAGGAGGTCAGCCACCGGCTCGATGAGCCGGCCCTTTCCCTTTCCGGCGGCCAGCAGCAGCGTCTTTGCCTGGCCCGCTGCCTGGCCCTGGAGCCGCAGATTCTGCTTTTGGATGAACCCACGGCATCTCTTGATTTCAAAGCCGGCCGGCGCATCGAGGAACTGCTGATCCACCTGGCCAAATCCTATCCCATGCTGGTGGTCTCCCACAGTCCGGCCCAGGCAGAACGTCTGGCCCAAGCCGCCTTTGTTTTTGACTCCGGCAAAGTGGTGCACAAACTGGACAAATCAAGCATTCACCGGCATCTGCTCGAAGAATGCATCACCGGCTCTGCGAAATGAGCCTGTCCGGTGAGATTGTCCTGCCCTTCGGTTTCCCGGCCTTTCTGCTTTTACAAGGTTTTCAAGTGTAATTAAAAATTTGCTGTTTCGTCATAAAGGTGAAACATGCAGGTGCGATTTTGAGAATCGAAAATATCGCGGCAGCGATAAAACACCGTAAAAACAAAAAGGAGACGGCGCTTATGCTT
>Ga0182239_1000036_pt1 | contig 51905 bp, 38 predicted proteins | sample hydfrate6_PW_210_FD_132456 | JGI IMG/M metagenome (GOLD analysis project Ga0182239, IMG submission 132456) | Subsurface microbial communities from deep shales in Texas, USA - hydraulic fracturing test 6_PW_210 | ecosystem: Environmental > Aquatic > Deep subsurface > Shale gas/oil reservoir >... | reverse complement strand
GTCCATGATCTGATGCAGGAGCTGGACCAGATTTCGGCCCCGGTATGGGGAGGCGGATTCGCTATCGTCCGTGGCTGACCCGGGATAGACGCTGATTTCTTCGCTGATTCGGTCCAGCAGGTAGGCCTTGAGTTCTTGATCTGAAGCAATAAATTTTTCAAACTTGTTTTTGTGCACCCGGTACAGGGGAGGCTGGGCAATGTAGAGATACCCTTGGTCAATGAGCTGGAAGTATTGGCGATAGAAAAAGGTCAAGAGCAGGGTGCGGATATGAGCGCCGTCCACGTCCGCGTCAGTCATGATGATGATCTTGTGGTAGCGCAGTTTCTTTAAATCCAGCTCATCATCGCCGATACCGGCGCCCATAGCCGTAATCAGATGCTGGATCTCTTTGTTTTCCAGCATCTTGTCAAAGCGGGTCTTTTCCACATTTAAAATCTTGCCCCGCAAGGGGAGGATGGCCTGGCATTTGGGGTCCCGTCCCTGTTTGGCCGAACCTCCGGCCGAGTCGCCCTCGACTATGAACAGCTCGCTCAAGAAAGGGTCCTTGGTCTGGCAGTCGGCCAGCTTGCCGGGCAAGGCTGAATCGGACAGAGCGCTCTTGCGTCGGACCAGGTCTTTGGCCTTGCGGGCTGCTTCCCTGGCCCGGGCTGCATCCACCACTTTTTCAACCATCACCTTGGCGTCCTTGGGATTTTCCTGCAGGTAGACGCCCAGGATTTCGCCGCAGATGGCGGACATATAACCGGATACCTCGCTGTTGCCCAGTTTTGTCTTGGTCTGGCCTTCAAACTGTGGGTCTGGAAGCTTGACGCTGATAACCGTGGTCAGTCCTTCCAGGATGTCCTCTCCTGAGATGCGCTGCTGGAGCTTTTTGGGCAGATCCGGCGAGTTTTGGATATAGGCGTTGATAGTCCGGGTCATGGCGGTCTTGAACCCGGAGAGGTGGCTGCCGCCTTCCTTGGTCCGGATATTGTTGGCAAAGGAAATGACGTTGTTTTTGTATCCACTGTGGTATTGCAGGGCGAATTCTATAATCACGTCATGCATTTCTCCGCGGCCAAAGACTATGTCGTGTAAGGGGTTTTCCGATTCGTTCAAATGCCGGACAAAGGATTTGATCCCTCCCTCGAACTGAAAAGCGTCTTCCTCTCCGGAGCGCTCATCATAGAGGTGGATTATCAGGCCGCTGTTCAAATAGGCCAGCTCTTCGAAGCGCTTGCTCAAGGTTTGATAGTTGAGAACCAAGTCCTCGAAAATGGATTCATCGGGCCGAAAATGGACGCTGGTTCCTGTTTTTTCCGTTGTACCCTTGTCCTGCAAAGCGCACATGGGTTGGCCCTTGGCATACTTCTGATAATATTTGTGCCCGTCCCGGCGAATAGTCACCTCCAGGGATTCAGACAGGGCATTGACCACAGAGATACCGACCCCGTGCAGACCCCCGGATACTTTGTAGCTTTGGTTATCGAATTTGCCTCCGGCATGGAGGACAGTCATGACCACTTCCACCGCCGGCCGATTCTCCTTGGGATGCATGTCTACAGGGATCCCTCGGCCGTTGTCGGTCACCGTGATGCTGTTGTCCAAATGGATGGTCACATTGATCCGGTTGCAGTATCCGGCCATAGCCTCGTCTATACTGTTGTCAACAACTTCGTACACCAGATGGTGCACCCCGTTGGTGTCTGTACTTCCGATATACATGGCCGGGCGTTTGCGCACGGCGCTTAAGCCCTCGAGAATGGTGATGCTTTCAGCGTTATAGTTGTTGGCTTGCATATTAGGTTATTCCATAGGTTCGTCTGTATAGTACGTTTCTTCGTCAAGCTGAACCGGCATGATGATGACCAGATAGTCGGGATCGTCCTCTCCGGTGATCCGGCACGGTCCGTTGGTGTTGGTGTATTCAAATTCCACGACTGGAGACTGAAAGTGGTTCAGGACATCGATGACGTTTTTGGTGGGAAAGATGATTTTGTCCAACTGGCCCTTAAATTCAATAGGTAATGATTCGGTAGCCTCTCCGGTGTCCGGTCCCTGGGAGTAGATGATCAGTTCCTGATCGTCGAAGACAAAATAGGAGCAGCGCTGGGTTTCTGTGTTGAAGATGAGTAATCGTTCCAGAGAATCCAGCAGTTCTTCCTTGTCCACCAGCATTCGGGATGTTTCCCCCTCAAAAAAAGTGAAAAAGGCATTGTAATTTGGGTATTGATCATAGTTCAGCGGCAGGCTGAAGATTTCAGTACTGTTATGATTGGTGAAAAAGAGACGTTTTTGATCCACAGTAAAAGCAATGTTTTTCTCTGTGAGCCATTTTTTAAGTTCAATCAGATAAGGTTTGGCAATGAGAACCCCTTCTTCACCCAACTGGGGATGTATTTCCGGGTGTTCCAAACTGACCATGGCGAACTGGTGGCCGTTTAAGCCGCAGACCTCAATTTTATCCGAGTCTGGCAAGGGAGTTATCTTTAAATAGTACATACTGTCTGTCTGATCGTCGGCTATACAGAATAAGATGCGGTCGATGATGCTGCGCAGCTCGGCCCCAGACCAGGTGGCGGCGTTTTCAGCCGGAAATGGAGAAAATGGCTGGAACCAGGTGGCATCAAACGTGGGTAATTTGTATTTGCGCCGTCCCTGTTCCAGGAGCAGGGTGTCCTCGTCGGTTCGAAGGGTGATCTCCCCAGGGGGAAGACGCCGAAACAAATCGTGGAAACTGCGGCCCTGAACACCGACCAGCCCTTGCTCCTGGCTTTGGACTGGATAGGAACCAAAAAATTCCAGCTTGGAGTCTGTGGACATGATATGTAAGACAGAATCTGTATTCTCCAACCAGATGGTGCGCAAAAAGGCGGCCCCGGTCTTGGCCGGGATGATGCTGGCCGCTTTCTGGACCCCTTCCAGTATGGCCTCCTTGGTTACTGTAAGATGCATGGAACAGGATCTCCTTGTCACGTGTTGGCACATTGTTTGAGCAAGGTCTCTATCTGGGATTTGACTTCCGGACGTTTCTTTTCCAGAGACTGAATTTTTTTCAAGGCATAGATGATTGAGCTGTGATTGCGGCCGCCAAACAGGGCCCCGATCCGGGTAAACGAGATTTGGTGCAGTTCGCGGCAAATATAAATGGCTATTTGCCGGGCCAGAACAACTTTCTGCTTTCGGCTGGCGGAGATCAGCAGATTCGGGGAAAGAGAAAAGTGTTTGCCGACCAGGGCAATGATTTCATTGCAGGGCAAGGGCGTATTTTGGGAAGTATCCGTTTGGGATATGCCTTTGACTATGTCCTTTGTTTTTCCGGATATACGCAGGCTGCTTTGGGCAGCAAGGCGGAACAGGGCTTGGTTTAAGGCCTGAAAATCCAGATACTGCCTGGCCAAAGTCAATTGGTCATTTTCGTGTAATTGCAGATGATAGTGATCACTTGCCTGCTGCACATACTGCACCCGCAGGTCCAAATCCGGCCTTTTCAAGTGCACAATAGTCCCCCCGGTCAAGCGAGAGCGCAGGCTTGGAAGAAGTCCTTTGTTTTCTGTAATTCCCTCCTGGGAGGTGAAGATCATGGGGGTCTCTGCTTCTTCCAGATGATCAAAGAGGCGGACGAATTCTTCCTGCTGGGAGGGAACGTATTCCAGCTGGTGCACATCATCGAGCATGAGCGCTTTGGCCCTGCGGAGTTCCCGGCGGGCCTGATACTGCTCCTGGTCAGCTAGATGGGTGATGCCAGTCAGGTCTTCGCAGGATAAGGCCAGCACAGATCCGGATGGATAATTTTCCTGCATGGCATTGGCCAAGGCGTATAGGAGATGCGATTTGCCGCAGCCCCGAGGGCCACAGATGAGCAAAGAACTGGCCGGCCATTTGGTCTGCCGGCTCAGGGCCTGGGCCGCCATAATCTGTTCCCGGTTTCTGTCGTTATAGAGGAAGCGGGCAAAGATGCGCTGTTCATCGCCCTGGAATGGAGAAAAGATCTTCTTCCGGCTAGAAGAGGAATGTCTTTGTTTCTGATAGGTAAAACCGGATATTTCGGGAAAGTTGTTCAAGATAAAGGCTTCAAAGTCCTCTTGCAGATATTGGATGAACCACTCCTGAAAATAGGTATGGGGAAAGTACACAGCCAGTGTCCCGTCAGTCTGCGGCTGAAATGCAACTGATTTCACCCACGATGGATTGGCCCTGGTCTGTGAGGGCTGAAAATGGGTTTGGATCAGGGAGCGCAGGGTATTCTGGTTCCAGTCAGCCATAAAAGCACCAGGATAAAAGAGACACAAATCCTTCATGAGTGTCCAAAGACCAGGTCCGCCAGCTGAGGAAGAACGTCTTCAGCCGGGGCATTGAAGCGGACGTCGGTGATGTCGGCATAATGGGTCGGTCCCAGATTGACTTCAATGATCTTTCCGCCGCTGAGCTTCACTTGCCTGGGAAAGACATTGGCCGGGGCGACCTCGCCGGAGGTCCCAACTACAATGAGTACATCTGCTGCTTGAATGAGCTCCATGCTCTGCTGATGCGCCATAGATGGGATGGCCTCGCCGAAAAAGACCACGTCCGGTCGGACAAGACTCCCGCATGATGGGCACCAGACCGGTATAGACCGGGAACACTCGGCCATGACTTCATGCTCAGAACATTCCCGGAAACAGCCCCGGCAGTAAAAACGCTGGAAGTTTCCATGATATTCGACGACCAGACTGGATCCGGCCCGCTGGTGCAGATTGTCGATGTTTTGGGTTATGATTCCGGTCATACGACTATTTTTTTCCAGTTCAGCCAAGGCTATGTGGGCCGGGTTGGGCTGACTGCGGCCCAAAAGATCCACAGTTGCAAGCATAAACTCCCACACTTTGCGCGGATTGTTTTCCAGGGCATGGGCAGAAGCCACCTCAAAGGGATCGAATTTGGTCCATAGACCACCTGGACTCCGAAAATCGGGTATACCGCTGGGTACGGATATTCCTGCACCGGTAAAGGCAACAACGCGACGGGCCTTGTTGATAATGGATGCAGCTTCTTGCAGCTGGTTGGGATCCAATGCACGGGCCATAAAAAACTCCTTCAAGGACAAAGGGGAATCAACCGTAACACATTTTAGAAATAGCAAAAATCGGCAAAAAATACAAGTCTCCACGATATTGAAAGAGCTTGAAATGTCGTGGAAAATGTGAAAGAATTTTTTTCTGCACGATGAAACGGCTTTTGGAGCAAAAATGATTATGGGAGGAAGAGGTTATGCAACACGTCCTGTTGGTCCTGTTAGGGATCGGGGTGGGGGTGGCGGCTTCGTTTACCGGGCTTGGAGGCGGCTTTCTCATGGTTCCGCTTTTGCTGTTCATGGGCTATTCGGCCCAGCAGGCAGTAGGGACGTCCTTTGCGGCTATCCTGATCATCTCTCTCTCCGCCCTGATAGCCCACAACAAGTTGGCCAATGTGGACTATTGGGCCGGGATCATGCTGGGACTGGGGGGAATCCTCGGGGCCCAGGTTGGGGCCCGCCTGGTTGAGCATATCTCGACCCAGGGCTTTAAAAGGATCTTTGCCTTTGTTTTGGTGGCCTTGGCCGTGTATATGTTTAAGAAATAGCAGCCGTGTAGGCCTCCTGGATACGCTGTGCCACATAGTCCAAATCTTCCTGGTCTGAAGGAATGAGATCAAAACAGTACCCGTCGTGGCCCAAGAGTCCCTCGGGCACAATATCCCCTTCTTCCTTGGGGTCGGTGATCATCTCGGCAAAGAAACAGACTGAAAGCCAGCGGGCCTCGGGATTGTCGTCAATAACATCGATCATGACCATGAGTTCCCGGCTCTGTCCCTGCCGTTTCCCGCGCAACGAATAGGTCACTCCAGGTCTGGCCTTGAATTCAAGGTCCACATCAGGGTATCCGGCCAGTTGCTGGGCCAGAAGGAGAAAGGTATCCTTCATGTCTTCATCCGGCCATTGATTCACAAATTCATTCATTTCCTGCGGATAGGTTTGGGTCATTTTTTATCTCCTTTCCTTTGCATTCGTCAGAAAATCAGCGTTGAGCAAAACTGGTTATGTCTTGGTGGTAGGTCTTGATGCCTTGGCCAACGCCCCAGGCCATGCGTTTGAGATAGGCGTAGTCCTGCAGTCTTTTGCGCTCTGTGGGATTGGTGATATATCCCAACTCGATGAGAACAGCCGGCATTTGGGCCCCCATAAGCACATAAAAGGGAGCACGGCGCACACCATGATCGTTTATTTTGTAAAACTGTTTACTGTAGTCCAGGGTGGAGTCCATGACTCGTTGGGCCAATTTTTCCGATTCCTCAATCTTGGAGTTGAGCATGAGATCGGATAAGATAAGCTGTAAATCGCTGATCTTTTTTTCTGATACTGCGTTTTCCCGGGCTGCGACCCGCACAGCCTCTTTGGAGCTGGCCAGGTTGAGGTAGTAGACTTCCAGCCCGTGTACTTTGGAACTGCGGTGGGCGTTGACGTGCAGGGAGATAAAGATGTCCGTGGTCTTGGCATTGGCCTTGGCCGTTCGTTCCTCCAGGGGGATGAACGTGTCTGTGGTCCTGGTATACAACACCCTGTATCCCTTGTTTTCCAGGATTTCTCCCAAGATTTTGGCCAGGCGGAGATTGATGTCTTTTTCCATGATCCCGGAACAGACCGCTCCAGGATCTTTTCCTCCATGTCCTGGATCGAGCATGATGGTCTGAATGTCCAGGCCGAGCTGTTCGATAAGGCTGCCGGAAACGGATTGTCCACCTTCTCTGGCTGCCTCTGCCAAGGCCTTTCGGCTTTTCTTCTCCTCCTCGGATTGTTCCGGGGCATGCACATCGACAACCACCCGGTCAGGATTTTCTAAAGTAAATATGCGGTAGGTGTCCAGGGAGTTGACATCCAGGACTACCCGGATTTGATCCGGCCGAAATTGCCCGGTTCTGACCCGGCGCAAGATGCCGTCGTTGATGTTCAGCGCTTTCTGAACCTGATCGCCGAGCCTTGAATTGTGGACATCCACAACTACTCGGTAGAACGGTTTATCAATGCTCGGGTCGGGTTTGAGGAGCATGTCCTTGTAGTTGGCCCGGGCATCAAGATCCAGGACAACCCGGGTATAGTCGTCGCTGCTCCAGTGGCGGATGGTTTGCAGGTGGGCAGGATCTGACGCCGCCGCGACATTGTCAGATCCGGAAGCCTTGGTTTTGGGGCTGCGGCAAGCAGTTGACCAGGCATCGACTTGGGATGGGAATTTGGCTTCTATCTTTTGGCGCAGGGCCTTGCTGTCCGGGATTTTATCTCCCTGGGGATAGCTTGTTTCAAGGTTTGTAAGGACCTGATACGCCTGTTTGGGCCGGTCCAAATGATCGAGCAGGGTCTGGGCTTGGAAAAGCAAGGCATCGTCGGTCCAATCGTGAGCAGGAAATTGTTGTTCAACTTGTTGGAAATATTTTACGGCCTGGGCAAAATCTTCCTGCACGTAGGAGCGTTTCCCCAGTTCTTGATACGTGCGGCCCAAGTAGTACAAGGATTTTGGGGCGTAAGCCCCCTGAGGGTCAGCTGTGTAGGCCTGCTCGAAATGTTTGGCCACCTGCATCCAATAGCTGCGGTATTTGGCCTTGTCCGGGTCTTTGCAAAGATCGTGGAATGCCCGCCAGCCAGCCTGGAATTCCTGAAGCGGGCTGGAAGCCAGGGCAGGAGGGCAAAGCAGAAGGATGGCCAGGAAGATCTGGCACAGAATGAAGAGCTTGGTAATGGACATAGGCGCGGATGTATTGTCCTCCAGGCATTGACCCAGTGTTTTAAAATTTTGTCCAGGGTAGTAAAAGACAGGGCTGGTGGCAAGGGCAGATTGGATAAAGGACCGGGATTTTGGGGAGCTGATTTTTGGCTAAAGCAAAGACCCACGTCTCTTGCCAGAGAATAAAGCGGTTGTTAGTGTAAAGCCTTCCTCTAGATTGCCCGGCGAGTCAGATTACGATGTATTCAGAAATCGGGGCCGGGCAATGACGGAAGCGTGGTATCCTCAAGTTTCATATTCGATCAAACCGGCAAAACGCTTTTTGGGCGCTTTGGCCCAAAAATAAGTCAGATTTGCCGGAGGCAAAGCTGACATCTGAAACCTGAACACAATGACTTTCTTACTGTCTTGTCATCAATCATCTGTCGCAATGCAAGAAACATCCCCACCCCCTCAAGGGAGACGAAGAAGAGAGAGCGATAGATTAAGGTTGACGTATCACTACTCCACGGTCACGCTTTTGGCCAGATTGCGGGGTTGATCGACGTCTTTGCCCAGATAAACGGCCATCTCATAGGCAAAAAGCTGGAGGGCGGGCAAGAACAGGAAACTGTTCAACGGGCCCCATACCTTGGGCACTTCCCATACAGTTTCCAGGTTGAGCCCTGAGCCTGGATGGGTCAAACCCAGAATCGGGCCGCCCCGGGCGTGAATCTCCTGGAGATTGGCCTGCAATTTGGGAAGCAGCTCATCGACCGGGGCCATGGCAAAGGTAGGAAAATCCGGATCGATAAGGGCGATGGGGCCGTGTTTCATCTCGCCGGCGGCGTAGCCCTCGGCATGAATATAGGAAATTTCTTTGAGTTTCAGGGCTCCTTCCAGGGCCAGTGGCATATACATTCCTCGTCCAAGATAGAAAAAGCTGCGGGCCCGGCTGAAATCCCGGGCCAGTCTTGCCGCTTGTTCCTGCATGCCTGGGAGAGCGGCCTGCATGATTTGGGGGAGCTCATCCAACCCGGTCACTGCATGACCGACAAAATCCGGACCCAGCAAAGACTGCTCCTGCCCCCAATACAGGGCCATGATCAGCAAGGCTACCATTTGGCTGCACATGGCCTTGGTGGAGGCCACACTGATTTCCGGGCCTGCCTGGGTATAGAGGACGGCGTCGGCTTCTCTGGCCACACTGGAGCCTAAGACATTACACAGACCCAGAACCTTGACCCCTTGCTCCGCTGCTATGCGCTGTCCAGCCAGGGTGTCGGCCGTTTCTCCGGACTGACTAATGGTTAAGACCAAGTCTTTTTCCCGCAGAATGGGACTCCGGTAGCGAAACTCAGAGGCTATGTCTATCTGGACGGGTATCCCGGCCCATTTTTCAATTAAATATTTGGTCCAAAGACCGGCATGATAGGACGTGCCGCAGGCCACAATGTGCACGACCTCGGGGATGGGCAGGTCTTTGAGTTCCTCCAGGATGATCCGGCCGTTTGCCGGGTCGATCCGTCCGGCGGTACAGTCACGGATTACCTGGGGCTGTTCCATGATTTCCTTGAGCATGAAGTGCCGGTACCCTGTTTTTTGGGCTGCCTGGACATCCCAGGAAATATGCTGTGGGGTCTTGTTTATTTCCTGCATGTTGTGGAGATCAAAAATCTGCCAGGAAGAGGGAGTAATCCGGACCAGTTCCCGGTCTTCAAGGAAAACGACTTCCCGGGTGTAGGGCAAAAAGGCGGGGATATCCGAAGCCAGAAAGTTCTCCCCGGTCCCAAGGCCCAGAATCAAAGGGCTGGAGTGGCGTGCCGCCCATACTTCATCAGGGGTATACACGTTGATGACGGCCAAGGCGTATGAACCTTCAACCAGGTCCAGGGTGGTCCGGATGGCCTGTGGAATACTGTGGCCCTGAGCGACACTGCGGCTGATAAGGTGAACCAGGACTTCAGTGTCGGTTTCAGATGCAAAGACCACACCATTTGATTGCAAATCTTCTTTTAACGAATGGTAATTTTCAATGATCCCGTTGTGGACTAAAGCCAGTTGGCTCTTGGTATCCCGATGGGGATGGGCATTGTGCTCTGTAGGCAAGCCGTGAGTGGCCCAACGGGTATGACCAAGTCCGGTAGTGGCATGGACCACGTCGCAGGACTCTATCTTGGCGGCCAATTGATCCAGTTTGCCCTGGGCCCGAATGGCGCTCAGCTGCTTATTTTGGATATAGGCCACACCTGCTGAGTCGTAGCCTCGATATTCCAGACGGCGTAGTCCGTCCATGATCACCGGGATGGCCGGTCGGTGTCCACTGTAGCCGATGATTCCACACATGGGAGATACTCCTTAAGAATTGCTGATCGCCATTTGCATTTCCATGGCTCCTTCCTGATCAATACGTTTTTTGGGGCTTTGGCCCAAAAAAATATGTCAGATTTGTCGGAGGCAAAGCTGACGCCTTAATTGAAGTCTGTCGTGTGTGCAAGCCTTATTTGATGAACGTCTTGGCTGCGAAATCCGGCCAGAGCCGGATGAGTTCGCGCAGGGCCCGGCCCCGGTGACTGCGGGCGGATTTTTCCTCCCGTTCCATCTCAGCGGCTGTCCTCCCGGAATCCAGATCCACAAACACCGGGTCGTATCCGAAACCGTGTCTTCCCCGGGGGTGCTCGGCTATCCGCCCCTCCCACGTCCCTTGTGCGGTGATGTGCTCACCACCGGGGGTACAGGCGATGAGCACGCATTTGAACCTGGCCCGCCGCTCCTCGGGGGGCACGCCGTTCAAGGCCTGGAGCAGTTTGGCGTTGTTGTCCTCATCTGTGGCGTTTTCCCCGCTGTAGCGGGCAGAGTACACCCCCGGGGCTCCGTTCAAGGCGTCCACTTCCAGTCCGGAATCGTCGGCCAGGGCGATGAGCCCGGTGTGATCACAGACGGCTTGGGCCTTGGCCAGGGCGTTGGTGTAAAAGGTCTGCCCGGGCTCCTGCAGGGGCCCGAGGTCCGGGAAATCGTTCAGTCCCAGAACATGCAAGCCGGGGTCCTTGGACTGGAGAAGATCTTTGAATTCTTTGATCTTCCCTTTGTTCGAGGTGGCCAAAACAATATGCATAGAACTGCTCCAGATGCCAACGGGTCAAGAATATTCCGGGGCCTCGGCCTCCGGCTTGGTTGTCTGCCGGTCACTACTTGGGCTGAAGCCGGCGGTCAAGGCGTCCAGGCCGTGGACGGTACGGATGTGCACGTCGCGTTGGGGAAAGGCGATTTCTATCCCGTACTCTTTGAAAATCTTGTTGATGTCGAAGCGGAGGTCCGATTCGGTCATCCACCCGTAATCAATGGATGCGTAGAAATACAGCGTAAATTCCAGGGAACTACTCCCGAAGTCTGCAAACCGGACAGAGGGGGCCGGGACTTTCAAGACATGCGGATGGGTGTCGGCGATGTACATCAAGAGACGCCGGACGAGTTCGATATCCGAACCGTAGGCTACCCCGACGATCACCTTCCGGCGCAGGGTCTTGTCTTGCCGGTGGGTCCAGTTGGTGATCTCTTCACTGATCAGCTTGGAATTGGGCAAAAGGATGGTGGCCCGGTCAAAGGTCTGGACCTCAGTGGTCCGAATGTTGATCTGTTTGACTTCCGCCCACAAGTCCCGAATCTGAACCACATCCCCGGGCTGGATGGAACGGCCGAACAGGAGAATGATCCCGCTGATGAAATTGTTGAAAATGCTTTGCAGCCCAAATCCGATACCCACACTGAGCCCGCCGGCGACAACAGTCAAGCTTGTTAAGTCAAGTCCGAGAAAGGCCAGGGCCAGGAGGATATAGATGCTCCAAACTCCATAAGTTATTAAGATATTTAGTGAGCCGACGGTCCCGCTGTCCAGGGAACTGTGCAATTCGGAAGCGCTTTTAAGCAGGGATTTGAGCACAACCAGACCGGAGCGGGCCAGATAGAAGCCGATAAGGACTATGATCAGCCGAAAGAGGTTGATGGACAAAAACCCCCAGCCCAGCTTGAGCTTGGAAAAATCTTTTACGAACTGAAAATCCCCCAGGATCATGCCCAGCCAGAGGATGATGAAGGAAAAAGAAAACAGCCAGATAACAGGCACTCCGGCTCCCTGAACCAATCCGCGGCCTAAAAAACCCAGGGTGTTTTCCGGAAACTGACCGATTTTGTTGCTTAAGAGGCTGGTGGTGCAGTTGCCTAACTGCAGGCAGATGCAAAACACGAACCACAAGGAGGTCAAAAGCAAACTCATATGCACCCATCCGGCCAGGGTGACCAGGATGAAAACAGTGAACAAAAAGATGGTAATCCGGTACAGAGCCCGTTCCAGCTTCACATTGATACGGGTTTTGTGCCGTTTAAAAAAAATAATGAAAATGGCCAGCAGGAAGATCCAGATGACGGCGGTCAATATCGTAGGGAGGATGACGTTTTGCAAGGCCAGGGAGGAGGCAAAGGGAAACCACATCAAGCGTAAGGGATTGGAATAGAATTCGGATTCGTCTTCAACCATGGAGAACCGGATCAACCACAGGAGCAGAATAAATCCCCAGCCCAGGATGATCTGAGCCAGGGTTTGGAAGATCAAGGATTGAAAGCTGCTTTGAAAGAAGGTATTGGCTATCAACAGAGCCAGGGCCAAGGATATGAACAAAGGGGCCGGGAGCATTCGCTTTATGGACAGGGCACCCTCCCGGCGTTTGACCAGGACCATAATAAGCAAAGAGAGAATAGAAAAAAGGGAAAAAAGGGTCAGGGCCTGCAATAAAAACAGGGGCCAGTTGAGGTTGCCCAAGACGAAAAGATGGGTGTAGACGGGAAGGTTCTGCTGCCACTGTGAAAATTGGTCTTTGATAGCCCCAGTGCTGAGCTTAAACAACGAAAAACTGGGCTGCAGGAAATATTCTCGCCAAGATACCTGCAGGTCTTGGGTGATCAGTTTTTCGAATTCCAGGATTTGTCGTTCCATCTCCTGGGCTGGTTCTTTGCCCTGAAGCAACGTGTTTTGCAACTTATTGATGCTGTCCAGAATCGTCCCGATTTGGGCAATTTCCGTTTTGGCCTTTTCCGGGCCAATGGCCTGAGGGGACAGTGAGAGCTGATTACGTAAGTCTTTCTGCCTGGCCTGAATACTTTGTTCCAGGGAATTGAGCTCCTCTTGGGTCTGGACCACGGGCTGCATCGTGGATTGCAGTTCTTGTCGGAGTTGGTTGACGTTTCGCTTGAGGATAACCAGCTCTTTGAAGTTCTTTTTAATGAATCCCTTTAATCTGATCAGAACATTGAGCCGGCTGGATAAGCGCTCAATATCCTGATGTAAGGTTTTCAGGACATCAGGGAGTCTGGTTTGCAATTGCTGTACGTGGTTTTTCTGTTCCCTTAAAACCTCTTGTTGGGCCTGGAGCAAAGACTCCAGGGATTGTTGCTCCTTGTCTGCCTGCTGTTCGTTTATCGACTTTTTTGGGGGCGACTGGCTGTCACCCTTGACCTCTTCACTCTGGGCCCCTAGCTGGATTGGAGTACACAGAAGGACCAGGGAAAAAAACAGAAAAAAAATGCTGATGCCGACCAAGAAGAAAGGCCTGGTCTGGAAACCTCCCCACTGGGAATATGGTGATCTCCCTTTGGCCTCCCAGGTGTGCAAACGTTTGCAACATGCACGCACTGCTCTTTCCTCCTGCATAGAATTCTTCTGATTGCTTCTTGGTAATTATCGTTTTTCTGGTATGATATCAACCTGAGGAAATGCGATCTGCTGAAAAACTTGCTGGTTGAAAGTTCCAGATTCACGGTTATATGGATGAAATCAATAAATAGCATAAAAATTGATGCTTCTGGGTTGTTCTCTGGTTATCGTGAACAAAAATAAATATCTAGTTAGGAACTTTTGCCTGTCGAGTGAAAAATCGACGAATGTGGCCTGAAACCGGCGGAAATGACAGTATGCGGCAATGAGGCGGTTAAAATGTCTGCAATGATCAAGGTGTATACGATCAGCCTGGGATGCCCCAAAAACCGGGTGGATACGGAAAACATGCTCGGACAGCTGGGTAGGGCGTATGCCCCGGCGGAAAGAGTTGATGAGGCAGATGTGGTGTTGATCAATACCTGTGCCTTTATTCAGCCGGCTGTCGAAGAATCTGTGCAAACCATTTTGGATATAGCCCATGACATCGGCGGTTTGTCTCCCCGGCCTTTCCTGGCCGTGGCAGGATGCCTTCCGGCCCGTTATGGTCAGCAGGAGCTGGCTGCGGAGTTGCCCGAAGTAGACATATGGCTGCCCATGGCGGTTCAATCAGAGTTTGCTCATTGTTTGGGAAAGTATTTTGACCTTCCTCCTTCCGCTCAATCCAGGCTGCTGACTACACCTCCTGGATTTGCATATCTCAAAATCAGTGAAGGGTGCGAACATCGGTGTGCTTTTTGCACAATACCTTCCATTCGAGGTCCTTTGTCTTCGACACCCCGGGAAAGGCTGGTGGATGAAGCAAAGCTGATGCAGTACCAAGGTGTTCGGGAATTGTGTTTGGTGGCCCAGGATCTGACCGCTTACGGGCGGGATCTGGGATACGGAAAAAAAGGCCTGTGCTCCCTTTTGGAAGCCTTGGGCGAGGATACTGACCTGGATTGGATCCGGCTCATGTACCTGTATCCAACGGGCGTCAATCGAGAACTGCTGGAGTTTATTGCCCATGCCGGGCTCCCTGTGCTGCCCTATATGGATGTTCCCTTGCAGCACGCCCATCCGGATATCCTGCGCACCATGGGCCGTCCTTTTGCCCAGGATCCCCGCAGGGTTGTGGATCGGATCTCTTCCTGTTTGCCCCAGGCTTGTGTCCGGACCAGTATCATAGTGGGCTATCCAGGAGAGACTGAGGCCCATTTCCAGGCCCTGCTTTCTTTTATTCAGGAAGCCAGGTTTTGGCATGTGGGTGTATTTTCCTTTTGTCCGGAAGAGGGCACTGCCGCCGCCAGCCTGCCGGGACAGGTGCCGAATGCGGTCAAGGAACAGCGGCGAGAGGAGCTTATGCGCATTCAGGCCGATATCAGTCAAGAGATCATGGCCCAGTGGGTGGGGGAGAACCTTAAGGTTCTGGTAGACTGTCCAGAGCCGGAGTGGCCGGGTTTGTTTCAGGGCCGGACCTGGTTTCAGGCCCCGGAGGTGGACGGCCTGACCTATGTCAGTTCCCAGGCAGCAGCACCCGGAGATATGGTTTGGGCGGAGGTGGTCGACAGCATGACCTACGACCTGTCCGCCCTTGGGTCTGACTGTGATTCGGATCAAGGATGAAAAATTATTTTTTTTTCTCTTCTTTCAGTTGCATTGCAGGCCACGATCTGGTAGAACTGGCCAAATTTTTCCGTGCTAGGGGGTATGAGTTTGATGCACACAACGCAACCAGAGTATTTAGGCAGCCAGGACATGAATTCAGAAAACAAAGAAATGTCCATGAATGACATGTCCATGGACGAGACCGATTTTGAGGCCGCGCTGGAGAATTATCTGCATTCGGACTTCGGCGAACTTGAAGATGGGAGTATCATCACTGGGACAGTGGTCAAAATCGGAGACGAGCACATCCTGGTGGATGTGAACTTTAAATCCGAAGGACAGATTTCAGCTGATGAATTCAAGGATCGGGACGGAAATATCACGGTCCAGGTCGGGGACAAGGTCGATGTATTCGTCGTCCACAAGGACGACATGGAAGGGACAATTTCCCTCTCCCATCGCCGGGCCAAACGGATGAAGGTCCTGGATGAGCTTGAGGCCTTGCAGGGACAAGAAAAGAACGTCAAGGGAACCATCATCCAAAGAATAAAGGGCGGCTATACTGTTGAGATCCAGGGTATTGAAGCCTTTTTGCCTGGTTCGCACGTTGATCTGCGTCCTGTGCCGGACATGGACGCCTTGGTCAATCAGGAGTATGAATTCCGAATTTTAAAGATCAACCGGAAGCGAAGCAATGTCATTGTTTCCCGCCGTGTGATTCTGGAAGAAGAGCGCGAACATCAGCGCGATCAGCTCTTGGAGACCTTGGAAGAAGGTCAGGTCCTGACCGGCAAGGTCAAAAACATCACAGAGTACGGGGTTTTTGTCGATCTTGGCGGACTAGACGGTCTGCTGCATATCACGGATATGTCCTGGAAGCGGATCAAGCATCCCAAGGAAATGGTTCAGATGGGCGACAGTCTGGAACTGAAGGTCCTAAACTACGACCGGGAAGGACAAAAGGTTTCTCTGGGCCTAAAGCAATTGGTGCCCAACCCTTGGGACGGCATTGCTGAAAAATATCCGCAGGAACAGCGTGTTACCGGCAAAGTGACCAATATCGTCGACTACGGGGCCTTTGTAGAACTTGAGCCAGGGGTTGAAGGCCTGGTCCATATTTCTGAGATGTCCTGGACCAGGAAGCTGCGGCATCCTTCGCAGATGGTGCATGTGGGCGATGAAGTGGAAGTGGTCATCTTGAGCGTGGACGCGGAGCGGAAACGCATTTCCCTGGGCATGAAGCAGGTTCGGCCCAATCCTTGGGATCTGGTGTATGAAAAATATCCGGAAGGAACGATTCTGGAAGCTCCGATCAAAAATATCACCGACTTCGGAATCTTTATCGGGATTGAAGACGGAATTGACGGGCTCATCCATGTCTCTGACCTATCCTGGACCAAAAAAATTCATCATCCCGGCGAAATGTACAATGTTGGGGATATGATCCAGTCCAAGGTTTTGACTGTGGATAAGGAAAATGAAAAATTCACCCTTGGGGTCAAGCAGTTGACTGAAGATCCATGGGCCCAAATCCCGCAGATGTTCCCGGAGGGAACGACTGTCAACGGAACCATAACCAATATCACTGATTTTGGTTTATTCGTGGAAGTCCAGGAGGGAATCGAAGGTCTGGTGCATCTTTCCGAACTCAGCCCCAAAAAAATCAAGACCCCGAGCGAATTGTACGAAGTGGGACAGGAAGTGACAGCCAAGGTCATTCGGGTCAGTGCGGACGAGCGGCGTTTGGGATTGTCCATCAAGGCCTATCTGGAAGAAGAAGAACGTAAGCGAGCCCAAGAGCAGCGCGGCAAAGGACTTCCTCCGACTGGGAGCAACCTGGGCGATTTGATCCGGCAAAAACTTGAAGGCGAGGAAAGTACCTCCAGCGATGAAGAGTAGGTTCAGCCAAAAGCATCCCCTGCTGTTTGGCTTAATGCTGATATGTGCGGCCGTAGTCCTGACATTCGGGGCTGCGGCCTTTTTCGTCAATCTGCGCAGCGGGGATTTGGCCTGGTTTTCGACCAGGATCGGCATTGTCCATGTCAAGGGAATGATAGAAGACTCCCGAAAGATTACCGATTGGATCCAGCACCTGGCCAAGGATGAGGCAGTGGAGGCCGTTTTGATTCGCATAAATTCTCCCGGCGGCGTCGTTGCCCCATCCCAGGAGATCTACGAGGCAGTACGGACCTTGGCCCGGGAAAAGCCGGTGGTTGCTTCTATGGGCGCTGTGGCTGCCTCCGGAGGGTATTATGTCGCCTGTGGCGCAGACCGGATCGTGGCCAATCCAGGGAGCATAACCGGCAGCATCGGGGTCAAAGCACAGCTCCTTTCGTTTGCAGGTCTCATGCAGCGTATGGGGGTAAAGGATCAAACAGTGAGCAGCGGGAAACTCAAAGATGCCGGCTCGCCGACGAAATCACTGACCCCAGCTGAAAAAGCATATTTCCAGGAATTGGTCCAGGATCTCCATGAACAGTTTGTCCAGGTTGTAGCTCAGGGCAGGGACATGGAGGTGCAAAAGGTACGCGAACTGGCTGATGGACGGGCCCTCACCGGTGCTCAAGCCTACCAAGCTGGCTTGGTTGATTCCTTGGGCAGCATGCAGGCCGCTTTGGGGCAATTGCAGGACATGGCTGGTATTGCCGGGCGGGTCCACTATGTGGAGGGACCAAAAGAGTCGACGTCCCTTCTTTCCTGGATATTGGGTTTGGCCGCGGATATGTCCCTCGTGGTTCCTGAAAGCTGGAAACGACCCATATTTTCTTATATCTATTCTTGTTCCAAATTTCCGATCATGTCCTCTTCGCGGCTCTTTTTCTGTTTGTCCGCAACTTCCAGGACCGGATCGAATCCAGACTTGAGAAACAGGGAGTGGTAGTATTCTCCATACTCTCCAGCGTCATGCATCTGAAAATTAAATGGCGAGACGATAATTTCGGTTTCTATGTGCTGTTCATTCACAAACGGGAGGATTTGTTCAGCTATATCCAGGCCCCAGGCGAAACCTTGATCATTGTAGACATTGAGGTCTTGGGTAATGCCTGGATCAGCCAGATGGCAGACCATATCAACCTCGTCGTCCTTTAAGGGATCCCGGGGCGTGTCCGAATGGACAAAGACTTCAATGACCCGGTCATCCAGGTCTGCGATTTTTTCAGCCACAACCTTCAGTTTATCAAAGCTTTCCTTCATAGACTACCCACCTTGTATTTTACTGAACGCGTTGTCGTTTTGATTGCCGAAATCTGACCACCATGCGTTGCCTAAAAAGTCAGCCAGGTTTTTGGAACGTATCTTCCAATAGATAAGTGCCTGACCCAACCGTTGTCCGAGACCAAAAACGTGGGCTGGCTGGACATGGTCCTTGGGCAACGACCCAAGACATTTGAATCTAATCCAGTTTTTTTTTTGAGGCAAGAGGTGACGGCAAGAAAGTTATCCTTGATCCATCTTTTGCTGATCGGCTATTGCCTTCATGATCTGGTCAGCAGCCTCCTGGGGATCTGCCGGAGCTTTTGTTTCGTAGAGGGCTATCTGGAGGTTCACAGCGCGCTGAATGCTGGGTTGATCGGTATTAAAATATAGACGCCATACCTCAATGGCCTGATCAAGCCGGTTCTGTCGAGCAAAGTTCACTCCCTGGTGGAGCAGAGCAAAGGGATCGTGGGGTAAATGACGCAAAATGCCGGAAAAAATCTTTTCAGCCTCTGCCAAACGACCGATCCGGGTCAAACAGAATCCAAGCTTGCGCTGGGCCTGGATATGATCGGGACTTTTTTGCAGTAAGCTCTCCAGCTTTTTCGTTGCCTGCTCATAGTCGCGAATGTCTATGAGGTGATCGATGGACCTGGACAAAGGGTCAATACCAGTTTGCAGGGCGGGTGTTGCGTCCTGCTTCATGCGTCCGGCAAAAACCTTCAATATGTCCCGTCGGGAAAAGCTGCGTTTGGAGAAGGCAAAGGGCATAAGGCTCCCTGGGATTGAAATGATGCGTGCTGCCACGACGCTCTGCCTTCGCCGGCTAAGGGTGTGGCGCAAAATGACTATACGCGACGTTTATTCTGTGACGATCCCTCAGGCCAGTTCGAGGTCTGGGGTCAATGTGTAGCGCGGAATACAATGTGGGGCAAGAGTGGGAAGTTCAGCCGGGAGGGTCCAAATCACTCGGCACTCCATCTGGAAGTGCTACATTGTGCCCTGAACATTGCCGTGATTTTGTCATGAGTCATAGCAAATATGTGCACTGCGAAACGGGGTTTTTACGTTTGATGAGACGTTATGAAAACTAATGAGACATATTGAATTTTTTTTGACAAGGAAAAAGAAAAGCTTTAAAGCGAAAGAAAAGAAATTGTGTAAATATTCACAAGCCTGGGGAGGACAATCGAGCGAAGAGGGGTGGCTATGCAAAAATACTCATGAGCGCAAGGAAGGGTGGAAGAAGGTATATCGGCCATTGTTCGGCTGAGCTGGGTTACCTGATCGACAGAAAGAGGCCGGCTGAGTGTACAGCCTGGCTGGAGGCGGTCAGGAAAAATGAATGACCTGCACAGTAAATGAAAATGCATGATCTGAAGGAGAAGATGCATGAAAACGTTTCTGGCCAAAAGGAAAACCCTTCTCAAGGGATTGGGTTGGGCCTTGCTTATTGCCTTGGCTGTGGTGGTCAGTGTAAGCACCATCCATGCCTCTTCCGGCATTGAGCCTATGGGCATGAGCCCGTTGATGTTTTTTATCGGCATGCTGTTCATCTGTATAGCAATTGGTATGTTTGCCGTGTTGGCCGGTGTTGGCGGTGGGGTTATCTTTACTCCGTTGTTCATGGGGTTCACCCCTATTGATTCCTATATCGTGCGCTCCACGGGCTTGTTTGTGGCTATGGCCGGAGCCCTGGTTGCGGCCAGGCCTTTTCTCCGCCGGGGCATTGCCAACATTCGGCTGTTGTTTACAGGAGCGGTCCCCTATACCGTGTTTGCGGTAATCGGAGCCCTTCTGGCCGGGTATATCCAGGCCCATACGGGCAAGGGCGGGGAAGCCTTCATTAATGGAGCTCTTGGGCTCATCGTCATCGGCATCGGCATGCTGTTTATCTTTTTCGGCGGGAAGTCGGAATATCCAGAAGTCACCCACATGGACAAGTTTTCAGCCAAACTCGGTTTGGCTATGCCCTATTATGAGGCCTCGCTGGGCAAGGTAGTGGACTACAAGTTGACCAGGGTGGCCTTGGGAATGGTCCTGTTCTGCGGAGTCGGACTCATTTCCGGACTTTTCGGTCTGGGCGCGGGTTGGGCCATGGTTCCGGTGTTCAATCTGGTCATGATGGCCCCCTTGAAAGTGGCCGCAACCTGCAGCAAGGTCATGATCTCCCTGGGCGATACGGCCGCTGTATGGCCCTATATCGTGGGCGGAGGCATGTTTCCCTTGTTTGCCGTTCCCAGCATGATCGGCCTTATTGTGGGCACCCTGATCGGGGCCAGGATCATGCTCAAGGTCAAGGCGGGATTTATTCGCTACCTGATCATTGCGGTCATGCTGTTTTCCGGAATCAGGTTGGTACAAAAGGCAATCGGGATGCTTTAGGAGGACGTCATGACAGAAGAAAGACAAATACCAAAACCATTGCTGTCAGGCATTATCTACGGTGAGATCGCCTATTGGATCGCATTGATCGGCATGGGCGTGTCCATTATCGGCATAATTCTCTATCTTATCGGCATGAACCAGTTTTTCGATCCCCAGGTTGTCCTTGACGGCCTGTTTGCAGGCAAGGATACAACGGTTATCTGGCAAGAAGCCGCCAACTCGAAGGTTCTGCACGGACATTGGTATCTGGAAATTCTGGCCAAGAGCGATGCCATTGCCATGCTGGGCATCAGCATCTGTTGTTTTGCCGGCGTGCTTGGAGCTTGGGGTTCGGTTGTGGGCATGATCATAAGCAAAGAAAAACCTTACATCTTTTTGGTTTTTGCCCTGATCATCGCCGTCATTTTGGCTATGTCCGCCGGTGGGCTGATTTCCGTGCATTAAAAGATAACTGCCCAGTCCGCACATGCGGACTGGGCAGCCAGGTGATGTCATGACTCCAAACGCTGAAAAGGCTCGACTCTTTGTGCATGGCCTCGCCGAACACCCCATTCCATTTTACCGCCTCCTGAACAGAATACCTGCCAGTGTAGCCCTGCTGGACAAATCCAGGCACATCGTTTTTATCAACCGCTCTCTTGAGGTCCTTACTGGATTCACCAATCTGGAGGCCAGAGGGATACCTTGTCGACATATCATGCGCAGCAATATGTGCGGGGTGAAGTGTCCGTTGTCTGCCATGAGTGTGGATACTGAGCCGGTATGTCAAGAAGGGGACATCATCGACCGCAATCGGGAGCGGATTCCGGTCCGGGTCAACTTTGCGCCGGTAGCGGATGTCCAGGGTGAGTTGGCCGGCTGGTTAGAGTCATTTGAGGATTTACGACCCAGCCGGGCCCAGGATACCTTGCGCAGCGAGGCCTACAGCTTTGGGGCATTGATCGGCCGTAGTCCGCAAATGGAACAGATCTTTCAGATGGTCCCAGGTATTGCCCAGACTGACTCTTCGGTGCTGATTACCGGGGAAACCGGGACTGGCAAGGATATCCTGGCCGAGATGATCCATGAGCATTCGGCCAGGAATAAAGGGAGCTTCATCAAGGTCAACTGTGGGGCTTTACCTGAAGCCCTCTTGGAGTCTGAACTGTTTGGACATCAAAAGGGAGCATTTACCGGGGCAACAGAGAATAAGCCGGGCAGGTTTCGATTGGCCCATAATGGCACCCTCTTTTTGACCGAAATCGGAGACTTGCCCTTGTCCTTGCAGGTCAAGCTCCTTTCCTTTCTCGATGACCATACCATTTATCCCTTGGGCAGTACCAAAGGGATTTTTGTGGACGTACGCATTGTTGCCGCTACACACCGGGATTTGCAGTCTATGGTCTCCCAGGGTAAGTTCCGGCAGGACTTGTTGTACCGGCTCAACGTTGTTCGTCTGCAGCTTCCACCTTTGCGGGACAGGGAAGGGGATGTACAGCTCCTCATCGATCACTTTCTGACCTTTTTTACCGATAAATTTCAAAAAAAAATCAAGGGATTCAGTCAGGAAAGTAGAAATTGTTTGCTGAGTTATTCATTCCCGGGCAATGTGCGTGAGGTGCGGAATGTTGTCGAATTCGCGGTCAATATATGTACAGGAAGGCTGATCGAACTGGGCCACCTTCCATCATACATGTTCGAGCAGAATGATGAGCAAGACGGAGATCGTCCCGTGGTTTCGGCTCAGGAAAAAGGGGAGACGATCCGGAAGTCTCAGCCGGCTGCCCAATCCTGGCCGGAAATGGAACAGCAAATGATTCTGGATGCCTTGTATAAGGCCAAGGGGCGCAAAAGCTTGGCCGCGGAATTTCTCGGATGGGGTCGAAGTACGCTCTGGCGCAAAATGAAACGTTATGGCATAGACAGCTGAAGCAGAATGATATGATATGAAACACATGAAACAGGTTCTTTCGTGCAAGCCTTTGACCTATGGCGGTTTGGTTCCTCCAATACACTGTGTATGCTGAATATTTGTATGGCAGCAAAAAATGGCAAAGATTTTGATACCAATGTCAGGTGAATGCATTGCTCCCAGGTTTGATCTGTGTACCGAGGCATGGATAGGAAAAGTGAGCGATCAGGGCAGGATCGAGCAGGAGAGGATCTTGGTCCTGGCGCACCCTTCGGCTGAAGATATGTGTCAACTCATTCTGAGTGAAGATGTGGATACAGTTATATGTAACGGGATAGAGGGTCAGTATTTCGATTATCTGCAATGGAAAAAGGTGCAGGTCGTTGATTCTGTGATCGCCCCGGTTGATCAGGCCTTAGAAGCTTTTGCCCGGGGCCGGCTTCAAAACGGCTCTATTCTCCTTGGCCGGTGACAGCTATTGGGATGTATGTGGATTGAAAGGTTCAAAAAGAGATGCAGCCCAAAATGAGAATTTTTTACATTGCTCAGCGATTGTTCACACTCCCCGATCAGGTGAGCGAGGACAGATATGTCAAGCTTCGCCGGAACATGGCTGTGCTCATGTTTCTCGTGACCCTGATTCCTCTCACCATTATGCTCTTTATCAATTATCATCAGTATCAAAGCGCCATTCGCAACGAAACTATTAACCAACTCAGGGTATTGGAAAATAAGACCAAGCATTCATTCGAGCTTTTTCTGCAGGAACGGCTCAGCGCGGTCAAGTACATCGCCAATGCCTACAGCGTAGACCAGCTCAGTCAGGAAGATGAGCTGAAAAATATCTTTTATACCATTCAGCAGAATTTCAGCGGGTTTGTGGACCTGGGAGTAATCAATCCCGAGGGGGTGCAGGTCAAATACGTCGGGCCGTATGACCTGGAGGGCAAGGACTACACCGGCATGCCCTCGTACCAGGAAGTGCACATCAAGGGCTCCTATATCAGCGATGTCTTTCTGGGGTATCGCAAGTTTCCGCACCTGGTCGTAGCAGTCGAGCGCAAGGATCCAAGCGGCCAAAATTGGGTTGTTCGGGCTTCTATCGATATCGGTACCTTCAACGATATCATCGCTTCCATGAGTCTGGAGGCGGACAGCGACGCTTTTTTGCTCAATCGAGAAGGCATCATTCAAACCCCATCCAAGTTCTATGGGGGGGTCCTGGATAAGTGCCCCATTGATCTTCCCCCCAAGACCTTTCAGCCTGCGGTCATTGAAATGACAGATCCACAAGGACGGGAAATATTTCTATCCTACGTCTACTTTTCCAAGCAGGAATTCGTTCTGTTCCTGGTCAAGGAGTGCAGCCTCCTTTTACGTTCCTGGTATGCACTCAAGGGGCAGATGCTGGTTGTATTCGGTTTAAGTGTCATCCTGATTGCCTTTATCATATTCCGGTTGACCGGGGTCCTGGTTCGACGGATCAAGCATGCGGACGAACGGAGAGAGCTCGCTTTTCGAGAACTGGAACACAGTCAGAAATTGTCTTCCATTGGTCAAATGGCGGCTGGGGTGGCCCATGAGATCAACAATCCTTTGGCCATTATCAATGAGAAGGCCGGGTTGATGCAGGATGTTCTGGAGAGGACAGATGACTTCAAGCACAAAGAGAAGTTCTTGGGCTTGGTTGCCTCCATTATCAGATCTGTGGAACGAGCCAGAGGCATTACCTACCGTTTATTGGGATTTGCCCGACGGCTGGAAACCAACTACGAAGTCTTGGATGTGAACGAAATCCTGCACGAAGTCCTGGGATTTCTGGAAAAGGAAGCTGAAGACCGGAATGTAGACATAGAATTGGATTTGGCCCAAAATCTGCCCAAAGTGCATTCGGATCAAGGTCAGTTGGAACAGGTCTTCTTGAACTTGATCAGCAATGCCCTGTCTGCAGTTCAGGATGGGGAAGGGCGAATTCATATTCGCAGTTGGGAGATCAATGAAAATACTCTCGGGGTTTCTGTTGACGACAACGGCTGTGGAATGACAAATGAAACATTACGACACATATTTGAACCATTTTTTACCACCAAAAAAGGGTACGGGACCGGATTAGGGCTTTCCATCACCTATGGGATTATCAAAAAACTCGGTGGGGATATCAAGGTAGCCAGCAAAGAAGGTGTCGGGTCCACATTTACAATTTATCTGCCGGTAAAAACCGGGAGTGCTGAGGGGACTGTATGACCACCATGAAAGTATTGTTGATTGACGATGAACAGGAGTTCACCGGGGCCTTGGCTGAACGGCTGGAACTACGGGATTATACGGTGCAGACAGTGGATAACGGTGAGGATGGACTGTCGGCTGTAGAAAATAATCCGCCCCATATAGTGGTTTTGGATCTCAAGATGCCTGGACTGAGCGGAATTGAAGTTCTCAAGCGCATTAAGTCCCGGCACCCGGATTTGCCGGTGCTTTTGCTCACTGGGTACGGATCTACAGAAGACGGGATCAAGGGCATGCAGCACGGAGCCTTTGATTACATGATGAAGCCGCTGAACATCGATGAACTTATAGCCAAACTTCAAGAAGCGGCAGGAAAGTAAAAATGACAGCCAACACAGACAATAGGCATCCAGATCCTCATGTGGTGTTTTTGGGCCGGGTGGTAGCCAGTTATTCTCACGAAATCAGGAATATTTTGGCCATTATCAATGAATCTACTGGATTGATGCACGATTTATTGAATCTCAAAAAAGAGGAGCTGTCCGGGCATGCCCAGCGATTTACCAAGACCCTGGAAGATATCGGACAACAAATCCAGCGGGGGCAGGATTTGAGCACATTTCTTAATACCTTGGCCCATGCCCCGGACAAGGAAGTGGGTGGTGTGGATATTGTTCACACAATGCAGACAGTGTTTGCCTTAAGCAATCGTTTGCTGAAAAATAAGAAAATGGGGTTGTGCTTGGAGGGAAAAGACATCAAGCTGCAAGTGACCACCCGGCCCGTGGAGTGCATGCATTGCTTTTTTTGCGCTTTGGAGTGGGCTATGACCCACAGTCAGGCCGATGATGAGATTGTATTCCAACCACTGGACTCAGAGCAGGAGGTACATATAAATGTTTCCGGCTGGAGCTTAGATCCAAGCACAGATGCAAATGGCCTGATGACCCGTCTGCAGGATTTGGTTGCTGCTTTGCAAGGGACATGTGCCCTGCAGGATAAGAAATTAGTGATCACCCTGCCTAAGCAGATCGAATCCTAAGTTCAGAATCCAGCTTTACCTTGGTAAAGCTGGATTCTGAACACCTCAAATCTCCAAGCCTTTGACCTCCTCCAACTCAGCCTGCATCCTTTCCCAGTACTGCCGAGCAGTATGCTCGTTGTCCATGATCATATCCAGCTGCCGGGTATGAATGATCACATGGCCCAGAATTTTGAGCCGTTGAAGCAAGAAACTCTGCTCATAATTATCCATTCTGGCCACAAGGCTGTCTTCACGCAGAAGCACTTGGAAACCGTATATTTCCAAAAGACGACCGACGAATTCGGTTCTCTTTACTCTCCGGAAATAGTCTGCCGCTCCTCCTTTGAACTGAAATCGGATGTAGTTTTCCCTGATCCTCTGCCCCACCAATGCTTCCACTGAAGAAAAATGGAAGCCGAAACGAGAAAACAAATTGCAGAACTCTTTGGAGATCATAAAGTAGTTCTTGACTTTGAAGTTGGAGGCTGCTGCCTCGGTCAACTCAGGATTGATTGTGGCTTGGTACAAAACCGAGGCAAAGCCTTTTCGGTCCAGTCCCGGCGGGCCTTGCCATGGAATAGCTGTGATGCCCCTCCACAGGGCGAGCATAGGCACGGACTGAATGTGATTGAGGTGTACGTAACGACCTTCGACCTCCTCTCGAAATCCATCCTCAAGATTTAAAATCCACCACTGCATGGGAACTGTGGTTTTCAGTTGTTTGCCTGCCCGGGGGGAAAACTGATGGCGGACACCGAATTCAAACATTTCCTGGACTGATTTTTCATGGGCGAATCGGGTGATGTCGTGCAGAGTTCGGCAGTTTATGGCTTGAAAATCCGTGCTTTCCGGATCAACCAGATACAAGGGCAAGATATGTTCTGTCACCCGCTGCAGCAAAGCATAGACCGGATGGCCCTGCATTGGGTGGGCATTTGGTGCATGCTGCTCAAGCAGTTCGTCAACTTGACCCTCGAAAACCTGCTGAGCATCAGCAACCAAGGTAACAATCTGCCCGTTCATCAGTTGCTCGGTAGCTCCTTTGAGTCCGACGATGGCTGGAACTCCGAATTCCCTGGCGATGTTGGCTAAATGTCCGGCCACACTGCCGTGTTCAGTGATTATGCCTGCAGCTCGGGCCAGAAGCGGGGCCCATTTGGGCAAGCCTTTGGAGGAAACGATGATGGCCTGGTCTGGAAAAAGGACGAGATCCGCATCGTTTTCTACATGGAAGACTTTTCCGCTGCCAATCCCGGGACTGCCGGTAAGTCCTCCCTGAAGCAGTGGAGGTACCTTGGTTTGGATTTGCTTTTGAGGGCCATGACCCGAGGACAGTGGCCTGGTCTGAAGGAAGACCAGACGGTCGTCTGGAGTAATCACCCATTCAATATCCTGGGCGGCAGCAAAATGGGTCTCGATCTTTACGCCTGCTTCGGCAAGCCTGCGGATTTGGTTTAAGTTCAGGCACGGCCGTTCCTGGAAGTCGTGCTGGACAGGAGTGCTGATTACCCCAGCTGTTTGGCTGGGTACGAACTGCTCTGTCTTGTGAGCTATGTGCTGGGTATGAAGCTTTCGTGTGTTCCGGTCCAGCACAAAGGTGTCAGCCGGCTGACTGCCGTCAACTACTCCCTTGGGCAGGCCAAAGACAGCGGTTATGATAATCGAATCGTCCTGGCTTTTGGTTGGATTGCAGGTATACATGACCCCGCTGACTGATGCGGGAATCATCTCCAGACATCCAACGGCCATATGTACGCTGTCGTCCCTGATTCCCCGGTGATACCTGTAAGTCATGGCCTGTAAAGTGTATTTGCTGGACAGCACATCTTTATACGCCTGGGGGAGTTCTTCACGGTCCACATTGAGCACAGAGCGGTATTGGCCGGCAAAGGAGGAATGGGCTGTGTCTTCACCCAGGGCGCTGCTGCGAACTGAGATTCGAATATCGTCTTGCCACCCAAAATGATGTGTAAATTCTTCTCGAATTGCCTGGAGCAGCTGGGGAGGGAGCTCGGCGTGTTGAATAAGGTTTTGAATTTGGGAGCTCAATTCCAGCCATGTGGTATGCTCTGAGTGTTGCTTATCTTCCAGGTCCCCTTGAGCTTGGCCGCTTAAGTCATATGCAGCTGACTGAATTCTGGAGTTTATCTCATCCTGCAGGTCGTTTTGTTCAAAAAATTGTGCATACCCGGCAGTGGTGACCACAAATCCTTTGGGGATGTCCAGGGCCAAAGCAGACTTAAGTTCCCCTAAGTTGGCCATCTTTGGTCCCACCAGGTCACAATGTTTCTTTTGAACCTGATGCAAAGCCATGGTCAGCTCATTGCTCTCAGGGAGCTTTCTGCTTTCCAGGCTGTCTTTTATTTGCTGTTCAATACGATCGAATGCAGTGCTCAAGTCGTGATAGGTGTTTGGGGCCAGTCGATCCAGAGAGCGGATAATCCGGTAGATTGCCGTGAGCAGGGCTATGCATCTGGAACGGATGAAGACCATGCCAAAAGGTCGGTTTTCATGCAGAACCCGCTCCAATTCATGCATGATATCCAGGGCCCGAATATTTGCAGCCAGGAGAAAGCGGAATTCAGCATACCGGTTTTGGAAGAGTCGTATCAGTTCGGTCTCGTCCCCAGTCTTCGGTTCCTGCCGTGAAAAGAAAAGTCTCTGTTTGAAGGCAGCTATGGCTTTGTTCAGCAATGTTGTGGTCATATTGCACAGGTTCAAAGTTCCAGGTTCACGGTCACAATGTATTATCAATAAGATCGGGGCGAACTCTTGTCTGCTCAAGACCTATTATTAAATCATACTATGAAACTGCAAGAAATAAAAGCCAGATGATGCCATTGCTGTTGTTTTTTGGCCGAGAACAAAAAGACCGCGGCAGCAAAGGTAACTATCCAGACCCTGCCACCGCGGTCATATTATTGCATGATCCTGGTCAATGTTATTTAACGCGTTCTTACACTTCCTTTTTGGCTCCTGAGCTCATTCGTAACCCCAGACCTTCAAATAAAAAGAAGATGGAGAAACCCCACCAGAGGGTATACAGGACGTAGAAGACGAGAGAGAAAGTAAGAATACCGGCCTTGTCCGTAGCGCTTTGGCTGGATATGCCGTAAAAATTATAACCAACCTCTACCCCGCGTTTGTTCGCCCTGCCCACAAATTTGGCGGCCTTAAAGTCGCCGGCCTTGGTCAGACTCTTTTCCAGGGCATTGAAAATATGCCACCAGACATACGTCACTTTTCTCCCCTCAAGGCCATATACGTTCATCAGTTGTTGTTCCTGGTTTTTGAACATGGCCTGAGCATCAAGAATGCCTGCTTCCAGGATGTGACCCAGTTGGCCTTGAACAGTGATTTTGGTATCCACAGTTTGAACTGAAACTCCTGTCCTCTGCAGCAGTTCACTCCCCTTCTCGACCACAGCATCATTTGAGAGATTAATTGTCAGGTTGATGCTGTGATCCATAAACTTTTTGTTTTCTTCTAAGAGTGTTGGGAAATAATTCGTGGAGCCCTTGGCTATGGAATTAAAAAGATTATCCGATGCCTTGAAAGCGTTAATCTTTTCTCCAGGAACCCGACCTTGAAAAGTGTTGGAGAACATGAAAATAAGAATGCCGGCGTAAATAATGGTCATGAGCACACCCCAGGTCATGTGCTTCTTGTCATGAACGATCATATGTCATACCTCCATTCAGGTTGACGTTTTTTTGCATTTCGATGTCTTATAATTTTTTAACTTTGACTTGACCCCGAAGGGCAGGAATATTGCCCAAAAATTTGGCAAACACCCAGATACCGAAAAATCCGATAATGACGAAAAAAACCAGATTACCGACAGTGGTCAGAGAAGAGGTCAAACCATGGGATATGGAGATGACCCCCATCTCATTGAGGTTATTGGGTAGAGCAAAAAGCCGGTTGATAAAACCGGCCAGGATGGCGGTTGCGTAAAAGCCCCGGATATAGATGCCCTTGACCACCTTGGTGGTCAGAGCGCCGACCTGGATGCCGAACAAGGAGCCAATGAGCATGCCCATGGCCAGGGTGTAGAAGATAAAGCCGTAAATTGCGTACTGGGAGATGGAGGCGAATCCCGCAGTGAAGATGATTTGCAGGATGTCTGTGCCCACAGTAGTAAAGGAAGAGACGCCCAGGACATAAACAAATATGGGAAAGGTGGCGAAACCTCCGCCCACGCCCATAATGGCGGCCAAAAAGCCCACTGCTCCTCCGCAGATGGCCACAAAAACGGCCGGAATCTTTTTTCCGCCAGGAACCAGGTCCTCGTCAAAGGTGATCATTGGGGGGATGTGCGTGGATTGCAGTTTGTTGGCCAGGGCAGTTGAGCCAGTGCTGGAAGGCTTGGATTTTCCGCCATGGACGGGTGTACTTTCGGCATTTTCCGCCTTGCGCAGCTTGAGAAAATCCAGTAAAGCATAGCTCCCCAAAAAGCCCAGAAGAACCACATAGACAATGCTGATAAACAGATCGCTCATCACTGGATTGATTTCATAAATGAACCTGTTCAGTATCCCGCCGCCAAAAACTCCGACAAAGGAGCCAACTAAGAAAGCCAGGGCCAGTTTGACCGACACATTACCCAGCTTCTTGTGCACCGTAGTGCCCATAATAGCCTTGGCAAAGATGTGAAAGAGGTCTGTGCCAACAGCTAAAATACCTTTGACCCCAGCGCTCATGAGGGCCGGGGTGATGATGAAGCCGCCGCCTGCCCCAATGCATCCGGTAATTAATCCGGCTAACAGCCCTATAAGGATGGAGGCGGAAAATATAAAAGGGGTGTAATAAGCCGGGGCATAGGCCTTATGTCCACCAACTATTTCTGGTAAAGGACCGATGTCTGCGGCCAAAGAGACAGAGACCAACAAGGCGGGGATAAGGAGAAGACAGAGGATGCAGAGGCGTTTACGGCTGTGGAGTATGGTCATAGACGTTTCATAGTCCCATCTGGCCTGATGTTCTGCGGCTGCGTACATACCGTGATAGATTTTTCGTGCCCAAGACATATGGACCTCCGTTTGGGGGTTGATGTTTAGCTCCAATGAAAAAAATCCTATCAGAGGAAAAAATTATCGAGCATTTACAGGCTGGGCTGGTCTTATTCTTTTTGTGCCATTGGAGCACCTCCTTTCAGAGATTTGTGTTTTGCGGCGTCTTCTATCTTGTGCACCAGTTCGTCCAGGACCACAGGCTTCATCACGTAATCAAAGGCCCCGGCCTGCAATCCTTCCTTGGCCACTTCAATCTTGGCGTGTCCAGTGAGCAGGATGACTTCAGTGGCTGGATTGTTTGCCTTGATGCGGCGCAGGGTTTCCATGCCGCCTATCCCCGGCATGCGCAGGTCCAGGACTACAACATCCCTGGGTTCTACAGCCAGGATGCGTAGGGCCTTCTCTCCGCGATCGACTCCGGAAACCTCAATGGCCCGATGTCGCAAGCGCTTGAGTAAGACCTGCAGAAACTCCGGTTCGTCGTCCACAATCAGAACAGAATAGCTCATGAGCGACTCCTGGGATGGGAGGAGGGGTTAAATTTTTGTTCCCTGAGTTGGCTTATGTTGTTGAGTAATTGCTTGATACATAGCAATGCATATGCCAGGGAGAATGAAAAGGATTTGCAATATAACACGCTTGAAATACGACAAATTTTACAGATAAGACAGTGTCTGCCGATAGAAAATAGCTTCCTCCTGTCTGTTTTTTTTACATTCTGTAAAAAGAGCAGAAGAAATCTCTGGAAAGAACCCTGGGTACGAAAAAAAAGAGAATCGGGATACAGGGAGAGGTGTGCAGAATCAAAACGTCTCTTTGATGTCATGCTTGTGATCAGTTGCATCTTATGATGAGGTTGGATGTCACCCTTGATTATCTGCAGATGATGAAGTGGAGGCCCGTTTCTTTTCCACAGCCTGACTGATTTCGGCCAGGAGCTCCTCAAAGGCGCAGGGCTTGGTCAGGTAAGCAAAGGCCCCTTGGGCCAGGCCTTGTTCAGCAGCCTTGGCCGAACCGTGCCCGCTCAAGATGATAACCGGCAGGGAAGGGGCCAAGGATCGCATGACTTTTAAGACTTCCAGCCCATCCATATCCCCGAGTTTGAGATCCAGAACAGCCACATCATACATATTCCAGCGCAGGGCTTGGATCGCTTCATGTCCACTGTAGGCATGGGATGTCTGTATGCCGCGTCTGGATAGACGCTTGCTCAAGACCCGGACGTATTCCTGTTCATCATCGATGAGCAGCAACTGGATCTCTGCATGCGTATTGGTCATGTATTCTTCTCCTGCCGGCATTCGGCCGCCGAAACGGGCAATTCGACAATGAAGGTGGTTCCGGCCCCAACCTCGCTTTGTACCGAAATATGGCCGTCCATTTTTTCTATAATGCCATAACAGATGGACAATCCCAGACCAGTCCCCTTGCCCACTGCTTTGGTGGTGTAAAACGGCTCAAAGATCCTTTCCAAATCGTGTTTGGGAATACCCGGTCCGGTGTCTTGCACCTGAACCACAACAAAATCCCCTCGCCTAAAGGCCTGGATGGTCAGTTGACCGCCCTGCATATCCTCCATCGCATCCAAGGCATTGTTGACCAGATTTAAGAATACTTGCTGCATCTCGGTAGGTGAGGCCTGTAAGTGGGGAAGATCTGGCTGAATTTCAGTCTGGACCTGTACAGCAGCCAATTTAGCCCTCTGTTCGGAAACCCCCACGATTTCTTCAATAAGTTCGGGAATATTTAACTCCTGGATGTGGGCATCTGTTTTGCGGGCAAAGCTGAGCAGCTTATGGGTTATGTCTTTGCTCCGCTTGCCCTGGATAGCAATTTGCTGCAGGGCCCTTCTGATTTCCTGCTCATTATCCGCATTGGACAGGTGTTCCTCTTCCAGCAAGTCTTCCACCCACCCGGCCTCTTCGATCATGATAGCCACAGGGTTGTTGATTTCGTGGGCAATGCCCGCAGCCAGTTCTCCTACTGCGGCCATTTTGCCCGCTTGAACCACCTGCAGGTTCATGATCTCTTTTTCCTGGGTAATGGTTTGAATTCGGGCGATCATACGGGAGGAAAGGATGTATCCTACAGAGGTAATACCCACAATGCCCAGAAGAACAATGCCTGCAACCAACATGAATGCTTTGTACAAATCAGCTAAGATTTCGCCTTGTTGTTGTTGATAAACAAAAAACCATTGCCCGTTTTTCAGAGGCGCGATTGCCACCATACACTCGCCATGGGAACCGATTTGGGCCGGGGTGACAAAGGCATTTGATTTCATATTATGAGCCAAACGCAGATACGTCTCTCCCTGCGGCTTGAGGTCCGCAGGAGCCTGGGTTTGCAGTTCCCCTTTGGTATTGATGATAAAGGCAAAGCCGGTCTGTCCGATACGGATATTCTGTACCCGGTTGGTGAATGCACCAAAGTCTATAGTCGAACGTAAAATCCACTCCTTGCCCTCCTGGATCCGGCGGACGGTGACGATAAAATGGGGAAATCCGCGCTTGCCCAGAAAAACATCGGAAATCGTGGACTCGTTCTTCTTGGCCTGCTGAAACCATGTGGCCTGCCTATAGTCCGTTCCTTCCAGTTCATAGGGACCGGCGTAGGCCACCTGACGTCCGGTTGCAGCAACCAGGCCGATATCAACGAAAAGGTTTCCGTAAACCCGTTGTAAGTTCTTTAGTTCCTGCTGCAAGCGAGTACTGTCCTGTAAATCATTCAAACGGCTTTTAGTAGACAATGCTTGAATGTCAGCCAGCCGCTCCTGAAGGAAGCTATCGATATTTTGGGTATGCTTTTGGACCAAGGCAGCTAAGTGGTCCTGGACCTTGGCTGTATACGAAGTGTAAAATTGATACAGGATGACGGCGCTGACCAGAATGAGGGGAATGCAGGAGGGCACAAGTATGCTGGCCAGGATCTTGCGCCGGATGGATTGGTAGACGTGATTCTGTTTCTGACCTCCTTTGATCTCAGGTGAAGGCCTTGTACGCTGCATATTCATTGATTCGCCTTTAATTTATTCGTCTTTTTTTGATGAATGAGTACGGTTTCTTCACATGGCAAGTTTTGCAATCGCTGCTCCAGTTCCTGCACTGTGCAGACCATAAAGGCCTTGTATCCGTCGCGTAGAAGTTTCCGGTACAGGAATTGGCGGACACGCGGATTGCCGTCTGTGACGAAGAGGCAAACAGGGTGCAGCATATGGCCACTTCTTTATATTACGTTGCATATTTGTGTTGCCAAAGCGAATTATGCCGGTGCATGGTCAGAGATATGGGAGATAGACTTGAAATGGCTACAGTTCATACACATTGGCTGACGACTTTTGTCGGATGTGTGTATCGGTATTGCAGGCTTGGGTCATTACAGAATGGTCCTTGCTTGTCACGTCACACGATGCTCTGTCGTGAAGTGAAATCATCAAGAGTCGATTGTGGCCTTTTCTCCGACTAGATCGACATGTTGGAGGTCAATACTCAAAATGAAGTCTGTGCTTCCCCGGTCACGCTTGATGTCAAAACCGAGTTTTTTGCCCAAGGCCAGCATTTGGGTATTTCCGGACATGACACACCCCCAGACCTTCTGCAATCCGCGTTCCTGGGCAATGATCAGGCAGTTCTTGAGCAGAGCCGCTCCAATGCCCTGTCCTTGCCAAGAGTCGCTGACCAGTACCGCAAACTCTCCGCTGTTTGTATGGTGCTCCTTGATCACCCTGGCCGCACCGAGCATTTCTTCCCCTCCCTCCGACTCATGCAGTGCAACCAAGGCGATTTCCCGGTCATAGTCGACCTGGGTAAAACGGACGAGCATGTCTTTGGGCAGATGTTTCATGGAATGGAAAAAGCGAAAATACACTGTTTGGGGTGAGAGGGTCTTGAAAAAATCTGTCAACAGGGGGGCATCTTCGGGCTTGATGGGGCGAATAAATATGTCCAAGCCGTTTTTGCTCGTGGCGTAACTTTCGTATTGATTGGGATAGGCGCTGATGACCAGATGGAACGGAGTGGGCGCTTCCGGCTCAGGATTGAGAACCACCCTGGCGTCCAAGGTCACGATCTCCTGGCCTATGCAAATGAGGGGATTGATATCCAATTCCTCTATGTATGCAAAGTCGGAAGCCAGATGGGCTAAGCGGATTAAAGCCTCTTCCATGGCCAGGAGATTTGCGGCCGGGATGCTTCGATATCCACGCAGCAGGCGATATACCTTTGTCTGCTTCATCATCCTTTTGGCCAACAGACGATTCAATGGAGGCAGACCTATAGATCTATCCTGGTATACTTCGGTGAAGATTCCACCCATACCAAAGATGATAATAGGGCCGAAATCCCGGTCTTTTCTAACCCCCAAAATGATTTCATACTCAGGCTTGGGAAGCATCCTCTGCACAGTAACCCCTTCAATGCAGGCTCTGGGATTGTAATGTGCAGCACTGGCCAGGATATCCTTGTATCCTTCCACAACTTCGGTGTCGTTGCGCAGGTTCAGGAGGACGCATTTGGCTTCGCTTTTGTGCAGGATGTCTTTGGATTGGATCTTGAGGACCACAGGATAGCCAATTTCGCGGGACAGATGCACGGCCTCGGTTGGGGTTTGGGCCAAACGGGTGGTATTAACAGGGAGTCCGTACGCCGCCAGCAGCCGCTTGGCGTCTAGCTCGGTCAAATAGGGAATGCGGCTTTCGCATCCGCTGCGGATGATTTCTTCAGCCCGTTCTCGGTCTACATCAAGCTTGCGGGGAAGTTTGGGGGGAACTTCTTGGATAGCTTCCAGATTTTGCGCGTAGCGATAGAGATCCATAAAGGCTCGAACTGCCCGCTCTGCTGTATCAAAAGTAGGAATGTTGGCATCGTGAAAGACGGTTCTGGCCTGTACACTCTCATCACCGCCGATCCAGGCCGTGAAGACAGGAAAATTGGTCCCGGCAAAGACATCGACCAGCTCTTCAGCCACATGCAGAGGCTTGGATATGGCTTGGGGGACATGAATACAAAGCAGGCCTTGAACTTCTTCCGCCTGAAGAAGAACTTCAGCTGACCTGCGATAACGTTCGGAGGATGCATCGCCCAGAATATCCACCGGATTACACCGGCTCCAATGGTCCGGTAGAAATTCATTGAGTTTTTCAATGGTCTCCGGGTACAGCTGCGCAGGTTCCAGTCCATAATCGGCCAAGGCATCCATGGCGATGACACCCAAGCCTCCGGCATTGGTCATAATGGCTAGCTTAGGACTGGGAGGCCTGGGCTGTTTGGCCAAGATCTCTGCACAGTCAAAGAGCTCTTCAAAGGTCTTGACCCGGACAATGCCAACTCGCTCAAAGGCTGCGTCATATATAGCGTCCACTCCGGTCATGGCTCCGGTGTGGGATCTGGCCGCCCTGGCTCCTACCTCGCTGCGCCCTGACTTGAGAACGATGATCGGTTTTATCCGGGCCACGGAGCGGGCTGCACTCATGAATTTGCGAAAGTTGCTCAGGCTCTCTACATACATGACAATACTGGACACATCGGATCGGGAGCCCAGAAAATCGATCATATCTCCAATGTCCACGTCCAGCATTGACCCCAAACTGACGATATAACTGAATCCAATATTTTTGCGCCTGGCCATATCCACAATGGTCGTACATATGGCCCCGCTTTGGGAGATAAGGGCCAGTTTGCCGGAGAGGGGAATCTGATTAGAAACGGTTGCGTTGAGCTGAGCCTTGGTGCTGACGATCCCCACGCAGTTCGGGCCGATGATGCGCACCCCGCAATAGGCGGCTGTGCATCTGATCTTGCTTTCGATCTCCAGGCCCTTGTTCCCCAATTCTTTTCCTCCGGAAGATAGGATAACAGCCCCGGCACAGCCAATGGCTGCACATTGTTCCACTGCTTTCGGTACTTGAGCGATGGGAATGGTGATTACCGCCAGATCAATATTTTTTCCAATATCCTGTACTGAAGGGACAGACTGCAGTCCCAAAACAGTTTTCCGCCGAGGATTGACTGGATAAATCGTACCGGGAAAACCTGTATTTTGAAGGTGTTGGAGAACAGTACGTCCTACGCTTCCGTCTCGTTCCGTTGCCCCGATCACAGCCACGGAATTGGGGGCGAAAACCCGATCCAGGTTATATATAGACATAGCACGCTCCCTTCAGATTAGCCCGGACAAATCTGAAATATTCAGGGCCAAGGCGCGCAAAAAATACCGGAATATTCATGAATAGATCTAAACAGCCTTCTTTGCTGCCATGCTTTGGCCACGAGTTAGCCACCTTCGTGATTTTTATGGTCCAGTGTCCAGCTCAGCCAAGAGCCTGTGGATATATCTCCGGCTCATACCCCTGTCATCCGGGTGCGGTCATAGTCCCCGTTGCGGACACTGAGAAGGGAAACAGGGCAATGGCGAAACACTTTTTCTGCCGTAGTCCCAAAGAATACACTGGCCAGATTCCCACGGCCTTTGGGCCCCATAGTGAGTAAGTCCACATGCTCTTCCTTCACGACCCAGATGATTTGTTCAAAAGGAACTCCTACCTTAATCAAAACTTTGGCATCAGTTGGATCCCATTTCACCTCTTGAAGTAAAGAGGCCAATTTTTCTTGTCTTTCTTGAGTTGCGCGCTGAATATAGTCTTTTGTTATATTGTGATGTTCTCATTGAGTTGTTCAGCATAGCGAAAAGCATCCACATCTCGCTGATTGATGATATTGATCAGGTTCAGATTGTATGTTTTGCATCATCAAATCCTCCTGTGAAAAACAGCTTGAACACCGTATTCTCTTTCATAAAGCAAGGTTTGTACCAAAGCCATCATAGGGCTCGGAGATAAAAACAGCATACGTATCGGCTGGATTATCTTTTTGGCTAACGTCGTAATATCCCGCGAGATGCATGATATAATTTGCTCCGCCACTGTTGTTATTATCTTTTATGACCTGTAGGGTGATTTGCATCCAGGTTCTTCAGCTCTCCATCAGGGATCATTTGCCCAGTCTGCATAAGATTGCGGTGCAACTCATAGCAGTTGTATAAATCGTGTCTGATGTGTCCGGTTGATGCATTGTGTAAATATTTCCACAAATATTCTTTATACAGAGGATGAGCGCATTTTTCGATAATCAATTTGGCCCGTTGCTGAGGGCCAAGACCGCGCAGATCAGCCAGACCCTGCTCAGTGACGACGATCTGGACCGAATGTTCGTTATTATCCACATGGGGAGTCATGGGCACCACTGCTGAAATTTTGCCCCCTTTGGTGATGCTTGGGGTCATAAAGATGGAGAGATAGGCATTGCGGGTGAATTCTCCGCTGCCTCCGATGCCGTTGACCACCCGCATGCCGAAGATATGTGAGGAGTTGACGTTTCCGTAGATGTCGAATTCCAGGGCCGTGTTCAGGGCTATGACTCCCAGTCTGCGGATAATCCCGGGATTGTTGGATATTTCCTGGGGGCGGAGCACGATGCGCGGAGCAAAAAAATCGAAATTACCGATAAGTTCTCGAAGCTTGTCCGGTGTGATGGTCAAGGAGCAGGCTGAGACTCCCCGGATTTTTCCCTGGAGCATAAGGTCAATCATGGCATTCTGGCAGACCTCGGAATACATATAAAAGGGAGGAATATCCTCAGCATCACCCAGGGCGGCCATGACCCCGTTGGCCACGTTGCCCACTCCGGCTTGCAAGGGAAGGAAGTCCGGAGGGATGCGCCCGACCTGTATTTCATCCAATAAGAAATCGACCACATGGGATGCGATCTGCTCACTGACTGCATCCACCGGCGGAAATGCTTCTACAGAATCCGGCTCGTCATTTTCCACGATGCCTATCACTTTCTTGGGGTCCACCACTGCATAGGGAACTCCGATTCTGCTCAACGGCTCGTATATTTGGATGGGATAACGGTGCGGAGGCAGGGGGATGATGGTGATATCCGCCAGCTCCCGCAGGCGCTGGGAATGGTTGCGGTTGATCTCGATGATAACCTTGTCTGCATATTTGAGGTAGGAGGGGGATGCACCAATGGAAGTGGTCAGATACACCCGTCCATCCGCAGTGATCTCTGTAGCCTCCACAACTGCATAGTCCAGGTTTCCGAAGAACCCGTAGGCCACAGTTTGGGGCACATGGGAGAGGTGCTGGTCCACATACTCCACCTGCTGGGAATTGATCTGATCCCGCAAGGCCGGACCGGATTGGTAGGGAGCCCGCCAGGAGACGGCACCGGCCCGAGCCAGTTCATCATCGATCAGTCGTCCACTGGAAGAACCGGTGAGGACGCGAACCTGGAACTTATTGCCTTTGGAATGTTCTCTTCGGGCCTTGTCAGCCAAAGCCCGGGGCACGGCCTTGGCTCCTCCGGCCGGGGAAAAGCCGCTGAAAGAAACCATGTTCCCATGTTCAATACATGCCACCGCCTCCTCGGCAGTGATGACTGGAAATGATGTGGAATGGGGCATACCAACGATCTCCTCCATACGATTTGTATGAAAAATTGTTAATGGTTATCAGGAGCTGATTGGGAATTCCTTTTTTATTTGTTTCCAATCGCTATCGGTGCCCGCTTGTATGCTTCGTTAGCGCAAGCGTGCCTGCGCTTTGGCAGGCATGTGGGTTATTTATGATCGCTTGTACTAGGGCAGGGATTGCCAATACTGTTTTTGCACCTTAATCACCTTCTGAAGGTTGCCGATTTTATCCACGGGGATCTGGCTGATTCTGGCCAGCAGCTCTGTTGAGGGATGTTCCAGGCCGGCCAGGACCCGCATGCATTTCAGACCGCAGTGTCTGATCCCGTCCAGACTATACCCCCCTTCCATAACAAAGGCGATCTTGCCGCTACACACCTTGTCGGCCAGCTTCAATAACAAGTAGGTCATCAGGGCATAGCCTTCAGATGAGACCCTCATGCCGGCCAAAGGATCGTGCAGGTACAGATCGAAGCCCATGGGCACTATGATCAGCTCGGGCTGAAAGGCCTCGGACAAGGGCCTGACCAGATAATGCAAAATCCGGGCATATTCCAGATCCTTTTGCCCTGCAGACAAGGGGATGTTCACATTGAACCCCAAACCGTTATCCTGACCCACTTCCCCCAGGTTTCCTGTTCCGGGATAAGCCGGATATTGGTGCAGGGAGACATAGAGCACCCGGTCATCCTGATAAAAGGCCTTCTGGATCCCGTTGCCGTGATGGGCATCCACGTCTATGATCATGATTCTGGAAAGTCCGCGGACATCAAGGGCATACAAGGCACCCAAGGCGCAGTTGTTCAAAAGACAAAACCCCATGGCTTTGTCTCTTTCGGCATGATGTCCTGGTGGGCGGACAAAAGCGAACCCCCTAGATTTTTTTTCTGCAAGGATGGCGTCCAGCAGGCTGAACACACCACCCACGGCCAGTCTGGCTGTCTGATAGGATGAGGGGGTGGTTTGGGTATCCAGGTCAAATGCAAACAGCCTTTTGTCCTGGCTTTGTCTGAGCCTGTCCAGGTATTCCCGGCTGTGCATCCCGGCCAGCTCATCCTCGCTGGCCAGTCTGGGGCTGACCCACCTTACATCTGCTTGCTGTAAAGCATCATCGGCCAACAAATCAAAGACCGCCTTGATCCTCCCGGGGTTTTCCAGGTGGAAAATGCCTTGCAGGTGCTCTTCATATCTGTGATCACAGAGCACCAAGGTCTGCCCTGGTATATCCGCTCTTTGTTCTGTCTCGATCAGGCCGGCCTCTGAGGCTGTATACAGGAGTTCCCTGGCCACTTGGCTTTTGCCCGCCTTTTTGGCCAGGATGCCTATGGCTTGCTGGACCAGGTCCTGAGGGTCTTCCAGGGTCATGATCCTGGCCAAGAAGATCTGGATATTCTTTTGCTCAACCCTATCCAGCTCTTTTTTTCCAGCCAAGGCCTTGGCCTGTTTTTCTATAACCCGCCTTACGGCCTTGACCAGAGAGGGCTGTGGATCTTTCAGACCCAGAAAGATGCTCAGTATGCTAAGCAGCAAAGGCCCTCTTGGGGATTTTAAGATATAGGCTGCCGGGGGCCTGTATTCAAATCCCAATCTCTTGTAAAAGCCCCGGGCCTCAAGCTCTGAATCCAGGATGATCTCCCTGCCGGGCAGTACCTTGGATTGCCATAAGACCCAGACCCCGGCCACCAGAAGTGATCCGGCCCCTTTGACCCTGGGGAAGGTGCTGCCGAAGTCCTTTTCTTTCTTTCCTCCTATAGTAGCAATATATTCTATTTCCAGTCCAGTATACAAAACTCCGGTCTTATAGGTCAAAAAACACAGACCGACTATTCTCCCGGCCACCACGCAAGACAGCAGTCTGTCCCAAGCCCCTTCCAACAAACAGTTGAGCACAAAGCGGGGGTGAAAGAAATCCAGGTTCAGATCAGCCACCTGCTTTAGGGCCTCGAATGAATAGGGAAAATACATCAGGCTGGCAGGGGTATCTACATTGACGGCCCCATTATAGATAAGACAGGGATTGTCTTGGGGAAACAGGCTGCAGACCTGTTGGCCCAGGCGCATCTGTTGCAAAAATTTACCCAGCCCGTACGAGCCTGACTGGTCATGAAAATGGTATGCCTCCCGGGTCTGGTTCAGCCTGTTCAGGGCATAATCCAACTCATACCTGACCAGGAAGTCCAGACCGGCATTATGGACCTGGTAGGCTGCTCCCAGATAATCCTGTTGCATGTCCGAACTTGACATAGTCTCTTTGTGGGCCAATTCCCCGAACTTGAGCAAGAGCCTCTGTTCTAACGGCACGATGCCTTCGTTGAAATAGCTTATTTTTTTGACTTTGACCTTTTCCTGATCAAACCAGAAATAGGGATCACCCTCCTGGTCCTGATCTCCTGATGCCTGTATCCGGCCTACTCCGAGGAGTTCATCCAGTGCAAACCCTATCTCCGGATCCCTTTTGGATATGGCCTGTATAGCCTTTCTGATATCCTCTAGCTTGATCATTGGAGCATTGTGGCCTTATTATTCTGGACTCGACCCATTGAAGAATCCGGCCGGAAATTCAAGCACAAAGGTCAAGCTCTGCCCGGAGTCTGCCTGCAGGCTGATATTTCCCTTCAGCTTTTTGACCTGATCTACGCAAATGGCCACCCACATCCCCGGACCCTCAAGCTGGGTGGACTGCAAAGGATCGGAAATCCTGTCCAGGACCTGGGCATCCAATTGTTCCGGAGCATAGCTCAATCTGAGCATTACCCCGGTCCCGGACCGTTCAGTTATCAGCTCTATCCTGCCCTTCTTTGGGGAGATGTCCTCAAGGACAGCCAGGAGCAGATTTTGCAGCACCTGACGCATCCTGGGCAGATTGGTCCTTAGAGGAGGCAGTTCGGGAGCAAAGCGGCAATCCGGCTCTATGCCTTTGAGCCTGAATTCGTTATGTAAGAACTCTAGCAGATCCGAAAGGAGATCATTGAGTTGCACCTCCTGGATCAACCAGCTGGTCCCCGGGGGCCTGACAAAGCTCAAAAACTTGTCCAGACTGTTAAAGCTCCTTCTGACTTGCGTCTTCAACTCCTTGAGCTTGGACTCCACTTGAGCCGGGTTGTCTGTATGCAACAGTTCCATACACAAGCTCAGTCCAGTATCCAGGTTGGCCAAAACATCTTTTTGTTCACGAAAATAGGGAAATGAGATTTGCAAGGAAGAGGCCATTCTGCTCATGTTCAAGAGTTGCTGATCCAACAGCTTGATATTCTTTCTTTTGATCTCCAGACGATAGACCAAATAATCCGTGGTCAACAGCACAGCCACCAGGATCAGGACGGTACCCAAGGCAAAACCGCTCAGGCCGATCAGCTTTGCCTTTTTCAGCTCTAAAAAGACTTGGTCTTTTTGCATCTGGACAACGCAAATCCAGGGCAAACTATCCAGCCAGGTCATGGCATAGCATTTGCCGTTGTGTTCCTGTAATTTAACCCCTTCAAATCTGGAAAGACCTTCCAGTCCGATTTTTTGGGGCAGCTTGTCCGGCTTGTCAAAAATGCCCTGATATACCCCCCGGGTGTCTGCCAAGTATACAAAGGACTTCTGGCTACCTTGCATCTCTGATAGCACGGCAGATAGATCACGGATATTCACATTGCCTCGAAGCACCCAGGTCTTGTCTTGTTCTGGTATGGCCACGGCCAGGACAAGGTGCGGTTTTTCCCTTTTGCCCAAAGAGACATCACTGATGCACTGCCCATTATTCAGGGCCTGCTGATACCACTTGGCATTCGCATAGCTATGGCCTTGTAATTGGAAGGGGCCTGCATAAGAGGTCTGTATGCCCTCAGGACTGACAAGCCCTAAATCTACAAACGAGCCTGCCTTGGAACCGGATTGCAGGCCATCCAATGCCTTGTGTATTGCCTCGGTCCGTTCCAGTTCCTTAACCCCCAGGATCTTTCCCAGGGTCTTGAGCTCATCCATGCGGGCCTGCAAAAGCTGATCAATCATCTGACTGTGTTTTCTCGCCTGCAGACTCAAATATTGTCTGCTTTTGGCCTGCAGACCGGTTGTGGCATAATAATAAACCCCGCCCCCAATGCAAAAAAAGGGGATAAAGGCCGAGGCCAGAAGTATCAAAACCAACCTGTTCCACAGCGTTCTGAAATAAGGATAGTCCTTGGCCTGAAATGGCGAGGAGATCCTGGTGTTCTGCTTTGTCTTCATGGGATTGGCGACTTCTCCTGTGCTTTGGACAAAGATATCATAATATGCCGTTGATATCTTCTAAAAACAACTAAATAGGGGAATGACTTCTACAGTTATTTTCTTGTAGATCCGGGCCAGGTCAAAAAGAAGTCTTCCAGTAAAGAGGCATAGGCCAGAAGATCCTTCAAGCGGATAATGCCCAACAGCTTGCCCTGTTCAACAACAGGGAGGGAGTTGACCTTGTTTTGGATCATGAGATCCACACCTTCCTTTATATCCATGTCAGGATGTAAACACAGGATGTCCTCTGTTCTGAGCAGGTCTGAAACTTGAGCATCCGGGACCAGTTCAGGCCTTTTGCGCAAGTCGTTCCAGGTCAATCCCTGATCTGAAGTCCGCTTCCTTGCTTCCTGCAGTATATCTTCCCTGGTTATTATACCTTCCAGATTGCCATGGCTGTCGTAGACATGCAAAATAGGTTTATATTCTTTGCCCTTATTGAAAACTTCAAAGGCCTTTTGGATCGATGCCTGTTTATCCAGAGGCACAAACCCGGTTTTAGAGATCTCCCTGATCTTCCTTCTGGGCCAGAGCAAGGGCTTGCGTCTGATGCTTTCCACTTCACAGGCCTGCCTTATCTTGGCTGTCAGGTCTTCGATCTCACAGGGCTTTACCAGGTAATCAAAGGCCCCTTGTCTAATGGCCTCTATCCCTGATTCCGATGTGGCATAGCCGGTAAGCATGATAACTTCCAGGTCCGGATCTATCCGCTTGATCTGTTCCAAGACACTCACTCCGTCCATACCGGGCATCTTCATATCCAGAACCACCACATCTATATCCCGGCCTTGCTCGTCCACTTTTTTCAAGGCCTCCAGCCCCTCAAAGGCAGGAACGACCTCAAAACCCCTGTTACTTAATAACTTGGACGTATTGCGAACAAAGCGCTGGTCATCATCAACCAGCAGCACCTTGGGCTTTTTTCTCACTTTTTTGCCCCCTATACTGCTTTTGATTTCTTCAAGGGCCAAGCCGGCAATAGGGCCCTTTTTACACGTGACTGCAAAAAGTCACATTCCATTCATTTGCGATAAAAATAGAAGTTATAAGTCTTTGTTATTAGTTATTACTGACATCTGGCTTCTGATCTCTCACCTCTGGCGAATGCAACAGCATTTTTTGCACTCGCATCTTTTGAGAGCTGGTTCAAAATAGACCTGATTATAGCCCGAAATTTATAAAAATGCATAGGACATGCCAATTACGTGGTCCTGATCTGAAAATTTTGAATTCAACCTGATTTGAGCGAGTTGAGTACATAAAAAGACCTCGTAAGTTATCACTTATATCAGTGTGAAATAGTCGAAGAGGGGTGGATCTGTATTGGCACGGTATGTGCTAACATACTTTGGCATATAAGAATCGCAGAAGGAGGTAAAAGATGGAAGAGCTGATTCAAGGTCTGGTCTGTGACTTGTCCACGCTGGTATTGTTGCTGATTATTGCGGTCTGTATCCTTATGCTCTCCAAAGGTGCAGACTGGGCCATTGACGGGGTGGTGCATCTGGCCAGGAGGACCGGACTGCCCAGGATAGTCATCGGAGCCACCATCATCTCCCTGGGTACGACCTTACCCGAGGCCTTTGTCTCCGTCACAGCCGCCTGGACCGGCAATGCCGGACTGGCCCTGGGCAACGGGGTGGGCTCCATTATTGCTGATACAGGACTTGTTTTGGGCCTGACCTGTGTACTGGTCCGGGTCCCGGTCAACCGTTTCATATTGGACCGGACCGGCTGGGTCCAGGTCGGGGCGGCCACATTGCTGGTCTTAGTCGCCATTGGGGCTCAAGTGATCATGCCGGAGCCCAGGATAACCAGACTGGTGGGGTTCGTATTCCTGCTGCTCTTGGCCGCCTATATGTATGCCACCTATCGCTGGGCAAGGCTGGGAGGGAGTATGGCCCAGGGTGGCGAGGCCCTGGATGAATCCGAGCTGATGACCATAGGCAAGTGCCTGCTCATGATAGTTGCGGGCCTGTTTCTGGTCATCTTGGGGGCCAGGGTTCTGGTGCCCAGTGCAGCTGAGATAGCCATCAGACTGGGAGTCCCTCAGGACGTCATCGCCGCAACCATGGTGGCCCTGGGCACTTCCCTGCCGGAGCTGATGACGGCCATCTCTTCGGTCAAAAAGGGGCATCCGGAAATCATGGTCGGCAATGTGGTCGGAGCAGACGTACTTAACTGCCTGTTTGTGGTCGGGGCCGCGGCAGCGGCCAAGCCACTGCCCATACCTATGAATTTCTTTACCTTTCACTTCCCGGCCATGCTCCTGATCCTGTATTCCTTCAGGGTGTTCATAGCCATGAGCAAGAGGGAAAAGGGCTATTTCCAAAGGTGGCAGGGAGCATGGCTTCTGGGGATTTATATAATTTATATAGTCCTGCAATACTGCCTGAATGTCAATCTGCCTGGCACTGCCTGACCGGCAAGACCAGGCAATACAAGGAGGTCAAAAATATTAAAGGAGGTAAGTTGTCATGCATCGAAAAGGTCTGTTAAAGGGATTGTTCCAGGTTAAATCTAATCAAAGGGAGGTATGCTAATGACAGATCAAGAAAAAAAACATCGGACTGGATTCGAGATATCCAGGGAGTTCGAGGCCGAGAGAAAGACCATAGGCGAGCGCATGAAGATCGACAAGAGTGAGATCAAGGCCATTGTTTACAGTCTTATACCCATGCTGGCAGTATTTTTTATCGGCTGCTGGCTGGCCGGCAATCCTTTTGCGGATACGGTCCGGGTGGCTGATTCGCCCTACAATCAGGCACACGGTCTGGTGGGCACCAATCAGTGGCACATAATCCCCTTTGTGGTCTTGGTGGGATTGTTCTTCGAGTTCATGGACGCTTCGGCTGGTATGGGGTTTGGGACCGCACTTTCTCCCCTGCTTATGGTCGCCGGATTTACACCTATACAGGTGGTGCCCCCGATCATGATAGAGCAGGCCACCTGTGGTCTCATCGGGACCTTTTTGCACAAGGAGTTCAAGAATGTGGAGTGGCGCTTAAATCCAATGTCTGAAACGATAAAGCTCTGGCTGCTTATCGCGGGACTCGGCTGTGCCGCTGTACTCATCTCTATAACCGCAATTTATTCCATCTTTGCTGTGCACAAGGTCTGGATCAAGCTCTATGTCCTGCTCCTGCTATTGGCTATGGGCGTGATCGCCATTTGGCAAGGGATGAGCAGGAAAGAGAGGCGATACAGGCCCAGATTGATGACCCTGTTTGGTTTCCTGGCCGGATTCAACAAGGGAATAGGAGGTGGTGGCTACGGCCCGGTGGTCACTGTGGGCGGAGTCCTGTCCGGAGTCCCTGTCAAGTCCCAGTTGGCGGTTACGGCTATTTCCGAAGGCACGGTCAGTACCTTTGCGGTCATTGTCTGGTTTGCCAATTTGGGGGGAGGCAAGCAACTGGACTTTATACTTTTGCCTTCCATGATGATCGCAGCCATCGGTTCCGGCATCCTGGCCCCCTTTGCGGTCCCCTTGACTTCTTCGGCCTGCAAAAGGATCTCGGCTGTCCGCCGGTACCTGGCTGGAGTGGCATCGCCCATGATGTCCACCGGATTGCTTCTGCTCCAGTATTCGGGCAAAACGTGATTGAGCTGGTCAATGGTTTCCGGGTACAGCTGTGCAGGCTGCAGTCCGTAATCGGCTAAGGCGTCCATGGCGATCACTCCCAGGCCTCCGGCATTGGTTACAATCGCCATTTGGGGGCTGAGAGGTCTGGGTTGTTTGGCCAGAAGCTCAGCACAGTCGAAAAGCTCCTCAAAGGTCTTAACCCGGACAATACCCACCCGCTCAAACGCCGCGTCATACACTGCATCCACTCCGGCCATGGACCCGGTATGGGACTTGGCCGCCCTTGCTCCTGCTTCACTGCGCCCGGCTTTTAACACGACAATGGGCTTGACTCTGGCTACCGAGCGGGCCGCACTCATGAATTTTCGGAAGTTACTCAGACTCTCCACGTACATGACAATGCTGTTTACATCGGCGCATGACCCCAAAAAGTCGATCATGTCTCCAAAATCTACATCCAGCATGGAACCCAGGCTGGCCATATAGCTGAACCCAATATTTTTACCCCGGGCCATATCCACAATCGTTGTACATACGGCCCCGCTTTGGGATACAAAGGCCAACTTGCCGTCCAAGGGCGCTTGGCTGGAAAAGGTGGCATTTAGGTGTGCCTTGGTGCTGACAATGCCCAGGCAGTTGGGGCCGATAATGCGCACTCCACAGTTGGCTGCGGCACATCTGATCCTGCTTTCGATTTCCAGTCCTTGAGGCCCGCTTTCTTTGCCCCCGGACGACAGAATGACCGCCCCGGCACAGCCCATGGTTGCGCATTGTTCTATAGCTTCCGGCACCTGGACGATGGGGATTGTTATCACCGCCAGGTCCACAGGGGCACCTATATCCAGAATTGACGGTACTGAAGGTAAGTCAAGGACGGTTTGCCGCCGCGGATTGACCGGATGGATCGTTCCGCAAAATCCAGATTGTTGAAGATTTTGGAGCACAATCCGGCCCACACTTCCTTCACGCTCAGTGGCCCCGATCACAGCCACCGACTTGGGATCAAAAACCCGGTCCAAATTGTAAATGGACATATTTCACTCAATTTAAGGTGCAGTTTTTCATGCAGCTATTTTGTCTCAAAAAAACATGCTTGGGTTACTTTATTTTTGGGTCATCATGCTGCGGTCATAGGCTCCATCTTCGCGCACACTGAGCAGGGAAACCGGGCAATGCCGAAACATTTTTTCAGCAGTAGTTCCGAACAAAATGCCAGCCAGATTACCTCGGCCTTTTGGGCCCATGACCATCAAGTCCGCATTGTTTTCCCGCACGGCCTTGATGAGCTGTTCAAAAGGAACCCCGACCTTAATCACAAAAATTACCTTTTGGGAATCCATTTCTGTCTGATTGAGTAAAGAATAAAAGTTTGTGTTCCGTTCCTTACGTTGTTTTTCAATAAAGCTCTTTACGTTGAGCTGTTCATAGCTCATATGTTCTACAAACCTGACCGCATCCACATCGCGCTGATTGATGACATTGATCATGTACAAGTTGGCGGAAAACGCATTACAGACATCAGCAGCCTGACGTAAAACCGGTAAAGAATACTCGGAGAAATCGATAGCAGCTACGACATTTTGAATTGAGTTCATTTCGGGACCTCCTGGGATAGAGTTGAGAAGACAAAGATTTTTTTTTAATTTAGAAACAATCTTCCTCAGCAAAATACCTTTCTTGGACCGGGATTCCTCCGTTTTGCAAACGTGTATAGTCCATTTTCAGGCGGGCATTGGCTACATGTCTGTCTACATGCAAATCATTTGGGTTTTTTGTTAGGTAACTTAGAGAATAAACTTTGGACACAATATATTTATCATTGTCTAAATAAAAGAAAAAATCACCTATGAAAAGATATCCATCAATTATATCCTTTTTGTCTTCACATTGCTCTTCCTGCCGCAAAATTTTTTCAGTCCGCAGATGGACATCCAAAGAAATTTTTTCTCCTTTTTGGGACAAAGAAATAAAATCTTCCAGTCTATTCAGCCCATTCTTTCGAGTGACTGTATGTCCCATATATCATCTCCTCTTCGCTTAAGATATTGTATTAGAAACATTGTTCTCTGTACTGTTGAGAGTTGAAAAGTTGTTTTGTGAGAGCTGACTTTCTAGATAAATTTGCATTATTGGATCACCACATAGATTTTCTACTCGGCGCACAAAGCGGTATATCTCATGAATATCATTCAGGTTGGTTTCCATAGCTGCTTCTGTTTCAGAAACATTCTGTTGGAGGGAGTCGTATGAATCTTCTATTTCATCAAGAATGAACTGTATGCTTAAGTGAATAAAGTCATGGATTCGTTCCACATGTTCGTTGAGCTCTTTTGGGCTCAGCAATTGATCGATTAAGTTTTGTTCAAGGCGGTACATGAAATCTTTCAGTTCCTGCTCTTGGTATCCTTGGGCAAAGCAATAGGGAGATATCACTTGTATAGCTTCAGAGAGTATGCACCTGTCCCTTGTTCGAATCGAAAAGCTGAGCATCTGAAACATAAAATGGGTAAGCCAGTGTAATGCTGAGCGACCGGCAAATTTAAGGTTTGGAAATTTATGGGCGTCAGTATCTTGTAATATGCTTTCCAGGACGTCATATACAACCTTACCTCGACACCATTGTAGTGCTCTGTGGATTATGATGCTTGGCCTCTGTGGTGCGCGCTCTTTTAACATACTATCATTGCGAAATATCCAGTTGCTGGGATGGGCCTTTTTGTTTTCCACTATGAAGAGTAGGCGGCGAAGGATATGATATCTCGGAGTAGGTCTCCAGCCCAGCTTCTGATAGGTTGTGTCAGCCTTAATGTTAAGCTGTTTGTCGATGTACTTGGCCATCCATGGCCTTTCAAAGGGCTCTTTGTTCACCATCCAAAACAGGGCATTCTGCACATGTAGGCCGAAACAGGCCAAAGGTTTGGGGATGTGGAATGATTTATGTTCCTGGCTAAAATAGTATCTGGTCGCTGCTTGATACAATTCTTTATGGGATGTGGATCCATTGGGACTCAGGTTGTATACCCCGAACGAGGGGAGCTTTTCCTTGGCGGACATGATTTTGCACAAGGCATTGATGACGTCTTGTATATGAATATAGGGAATGGCGAACTTTCCTTGGCCTCCGAGAGCCCTGGACAGTGGTGACCGGGATAACCAGGCCTCTAAAAGGGAATAGAGAGGAGGGAACTCGCACCAATCGCTGTATACCGCGGCTAAACGGACAATCGAAGCCTGCATATCCCCTTGGAGCTTTTTGATGATTGCTTCTGCTCGTCTCTTGCTCCGGGCGTAAGGAAAATCGGCTGAAACAGGGGTGGATTCGTCAACCACCTGCCCTGCAGGGGTGAACTCACAGGCTGCAAGTGAGCTGGAAAATATAAAGTGTTGGGCCCGCACCTTATGGGCCAGGTCAATGATGTAGTATGTGCCCGTAACATTAGTTGCTTCATAGGCTGGATCGTCCTTTTGACTGAAGTCGTAGTAGCCGGCCAGGTGCAGGACGGCATCGATGTCAGCCTGAAAATCAATGAGCTGTTTGACCCTGTGCAATTCCATCTTGTCGGTAATGTCCGCCTGTATCCAATGGATATTGGGAGAAGCATGGACGCCGGCTTCTTTTTGTGAGCGTCTGGCCAGACAATAGAGCTGGAAGCGGTCAGCCAAAGCCAAGACCAAATGCCGGCCTATAAAACCTGAAGCCCCTGTTATGACTAATGAACTCTGGGAATTGGACATGATTCTCCACCGCTTTTTCCGGCCTCAGTTTTCTGGACTGAAAAGTGGGTAATTGTCAGGAGTTGTAAGGTGGAATATCTGGCAACATCTGTCCTGTCTGCATCAGATAGCGGTGCAGCTCGAAGCATCTGAACAAATCATGTCTGATGTGGCCGGTTGATGCGTTTTGTAAATATTTCCACAGATACTCTTTGTAGAAAGGATGAGCGCATTTTCCGATAATCAATTCTGCCCTTTGCTGAGGTCCAAGACCGCGCAGGTCGGCCAGTCCCTGCTCAGTGACCACTATCTGAACCGAGTGTTCGTTGTTATCCACGTGGGGCGTCATGGGCACTACTGCCGAGATCTTGCCCCCTTTGGCGATGCTTGGGGTCATAAATATGGACAGATAAGCATTGCGGGTGAATTCTCCGCTGCCCCCGATACCGTTGACCACCCGCATGCCGAAGATATGCGAGGAGTTAACGTTTCCATATATGTCGAATTCCAGGGCCGTGTTCAGAGCAATGACTCCCAGTCTGCGGATTATGCCGGGATTGTTGGATATTTCCTGGGGGCGGAGAACAATGCGCGGGGCGAAGAAATCAAAATTATCAATCAGTTCTCGAAGCTTGTCCGGGGTGATGGTCAAGGCGCAGGCTGAGACTCCTCGGATTTTACCCTGGGGCATGAGATCGATCATAGAATTCTGGCAGACCTCTGAATACATATAAAAGGGAGGAATATCTTCAGCATCACCCAGGGCGGCCATGACCCCATTGGCCACGTTGCCCACTCCGGCCTGCAAAGGAAGGAAGTCCGGAGGTATGCGTCCGGCCTTTATTTCATCCAATAAAAAGTCGACCACATGGGATGCGATCTGCTCACTGACTGCATCCACCGCAGGAAACGCTTCTACAGAATCCGGCTCGTCATTTTCCACGATGCCTATCACTTTCTTGGGGTCCACCACTGCATAGGGAACCCCGATTCTGCTCAACGGCTCATATATTTGGATGGGATAACGGTGTGGAGGCAGGGGAATGATGGTGATATCTGCCAGTTCCCGTAACCGCTGGGAATGGTTGCGGTTGATCTCGATGATAACTTTGTCTGCATATTTGAGGTAAGTGGGGGATGCGCCAATTGAAG
>Ga0182239_1000034_pt1 | contig 55321 bp, 47 predicted proteins | sample hydfrate6_PW_210_FD_132456 | JGI IMG/M metagenome (GOLD analysis project Ga0182239, IMG submission 132456) | Subsurface microbial communities from deep shales in Texas, USA - hydraulic fracturing test 6_PW_210 | ecosystem: Environmental > Aquatic > Deep subsurface > Shale gas/oil reservoir >... | reverse complement strand
GCTGTGGAAAGGCCGGTGAACCCACCGCCGACTATGGCCACATCCACATCCAGGTCCCGGCGCAGGGGTTCGCCCGGCGCGTAGACCCTGGTGGTCATCCAATAGCTTTTTTCCTCAAAAGCTTTCATAAGCCTCCCCCCCCCCTTTTGCCGCGATGCGCGGACTGTCATTTCACTGCATGATTATCTTCCGGATCTGCGGGCAAACTGCTTATTATGGCATCCCGGACGCTGCCCACTGTGTCCCAGACCTCCTGCCGGTCAAATCCGTCAGGATCTATCATCCATTGCAGGGCCAGCCCTTCTATGACCGCCACTGTCATCATGGCCAGCGGGCTGCTTTGGTCCCCTGCTCCGGCCTGTACAAACATGTCGCGTATATTTCCCCGGTAGGCGTCCAGCAGCCGGCGCAGGGGCGCATTTACCCCCTGGCGCTCGAAGCCCATCTGCACTAGGTTATAAAAGACCCTATTCAGACGCCTGTCAAAGACAAAGGCCTCCACCAGGTAGTGGAGCATTTTTTCCAGCCTGCTGCCGGTGCCTTGTTTTCCGGACTCTAAAAATTTTTGAAATTTTTCCTGGTAAAGGGCGGTGAGGGCCTCCACCAGGGCGTTTACGATGTCGTCCTTTTTTTCAAAATAATAGTGGATGACCCCGTGGGGCATCCCCGCCCTGGCGGCAATGCGCTTTATGGTTATGTTTTCGTGCCCGTTTTCCGCCAGGCAGTCAAACAGTGCCCAGGCGATCTGCTCCCGCTTCCGGGGGGCTTGGGATTTTCTGGCCATGATTTCCTTTGCTGATTCCATAATTTTAGTTTGGTTGACCAACCTAAAAATAATTAAACAATTCTTTAAGGTCAAGTTTTTTTGCCCAATACTGATGGCTTCCCCTTTACTCACTTAGCAGGCAAGAAAAGGGGGCTGAAAAACATTTTCGATCCATCCCTTCGATCCAATTCATAGAAATACTCAATTCAAAATCGCCTCTTCATCAAAACTATCAATTTTACATATAAAATCAGTCAAGTTAAGTTCCTCGTGTTTTCCGGCATGAAAACCCTACGGCCGACATGTTCAAATGCGGAATAAAAAGCAAACTTATTAAAGCGGGGCTTGATGGCGGCGTCAGTTTCAGATCCTGTCATCTGAATGTGGGGGAAACCGCATAACTATCAAATTTTAACTGGATTAACAGAAGACTTATAAGAGAGGTTTTATGGAACAAATGTCATCAATGGAAAGGGTGCTGGCCACGATCCAGGGAAAAGAAACAGATAGAGTGCCTGTATGCACTATTCCTGTAGGCGTAACCCGGAGTGTTGGCAGGTGCAGTTTTCCCAGGTTTTCAATGGACAGCGAGGTCGCCGCAGAATCCATGATTATGGCCAACCGGCTCATCGGGGATGATATCATTCTTTGTTTTACGGATCTTTCGGTGGAAGCTGCGGATTTCGGACAGGAAATCATTTATCCGGAAAACACCACGGCCCATCCGGATTATTCGAATATGAAAATCAAAACATCTGAGGATTACGAACACCTGGAGTTGTTTCGTGCAGATCAGGGGACACGGATGTCTACCTATCTTGATTTGTGCGGAAAACTTGTATCCAGGGTGGGGATGGAAGTGCCGGTGCTGGGGTTTGTCTACGGCCCTTTGGGGGTACTCGGGATGCTGCGCGGCATGGAGAATCTTTACCTTGATATTCTGGAACACCCTGAAAAAGTCAAGGCCGGCCTTGAAACGGTTACCGATGTTTTGGTTGATTTCGTCCGCATGCAGTTCGACAGGGGGGTGGCAGGCGTGTGTATTGATACCCTTCCCGCCTCTCGTTCCGGTGTCTCTCCAACAATATGGGAAGCGTTTGAAGGAATTTATGCCAAAAGAATCAAGGATGAAATTACAGCCAATGGTGTGCTCAATGCCCATCACGGATGCGGATTTTCTCCCTATTTTAAAGAGGTTAAAAAGTGGCTTGATCCTTCTGTTTTCAGCTTTGCAGAGATTCCGGAAGACTGTGCCGACATGGGTGCGGTTAAAGAAAAATACGGAAGGGACGCCATACTCATGGGCTATATTCCCACAGGTCTGTTGTTTACCGGCTCCCCCGAGGAAGTTATCCGGGAATCTCTTGTCCAGATCGACACCCTTGGCAGGGAAGGCAACTTCATACTGGCACCGGCCTGTGAGTTTCCGCCTAACGGCGATCTCTTGAATGCACGGGCAATGGTCACGGCGGCCCAGTTTTATCCGGTCTGGAAGAAACATCACCAGGCAATGGTAAGAATCTAAATTCAACTTAACATTAACCCTTGGTGGTTAAAGGAGTTTATAATGGAGCAGATGTTAAACCAGCTCAAAGAAGCGATTATTTCGGCAGACAGCAATCAAGTGGATATCCTGATGGAAGCCATGGACGGCCAGGTGGACGGCAGCATCCTGTACGAGAAATGTATCCAGACCGCTTTGGATACCCTTTGCGCCAATATCCGCTTAAGAAAAGGGGCCGTGCCGGAGCTGCTGATGGGGTTAAAGCAGGTGGATCGCATTGCAGAAAAGATTCAGGTGGGCAAGGTACGGTCCACAGGCGAAAGACTCATTATCGGCGTGGTTGAAGGCGATATCCATGACATGGGAAAAAATGTGATCCGTGACGTGTGCAGAGGTTATGGTCATGAGGTCCTTGATTTGGGGAAAAATGTGCCTTCGGGCGATTTTGCATCAGCAGCCCGGGATAATAATGCCGATGTTGCCTGTCTGTCTACCATGATGAGCACCACGGTCCCGGCCATGAAGGAAACGGTTGAACGGCTGAAATCCGCAAAACCCGATATCCGTATTCTCATCGGCGGCGCCTTTATGAACAGTGAGTTTGCAGAGCAATTCGGGGCCAGCGGTTATGCGGAAGATGCATCAATGATCATCTCGGAGATAAAACGGGTTATGCAATGAAAGAACAAGAGATCATTATTGAAGATATTGACCGTAAAAGGATTCTTTCGGGACTGGGATACGACAGGGCAAATCCCCCTTCAAAAAGATTTGAACGAAAGCTTGACCAGCTCATTGATGCGGCACCCAGGACTGTTTATACAGGCCATGTGGAAACAAAAATCATTGACCGACAAATAGAATCTGTCATCACCAGGGCCGGCACCATTAAAAGCATTAATTTCGCAGCACTCGCCATTCCGGCCGAGAAGGTGATTTTCGGACTGGCCACGGCCGGCACTCAGATGGATGATTTTCTATACGACTGTAAAGACATGGTTGATTCCATTATCGCCGATGCCATCGGTTCGGTGGTGGTTGAACAGGGAGTGGACATGTTCTGCCGAATGATGAGGGAAGAATATGGGCAGTATGTTTCCCTTCCGTTCAGCCCCGGGTATTGCGATTATCCCCTGACAGAGCAGGAAACCGTCTTAAAGCCTCTGGGCAAGACCCCCCTGGGCGTCTCCTGGCACCCGGTTTCTTTTGTGATGACCCCGGCAAAAACGATCAGCTTTGTTTTGGCAGCAGGCGACCACCCGCTCCAGACAAATCCCTGTATTTTGTGCCAGCTAAAAAATTGCCGGATGAAACGGTCAGCATAATCATCCGGCTGTTTTTTCAGGGCTCTTCCAAATGGGCGTAAAGATAGATCCCGGTTTCAATGGTAATGAAAACCCGGGCTGTCCCCATCTATCCCGCCGGCAAGTGCTGTACACCGGCCGGAAACTAAGCAGGGCCAGAGGGACAGCAGATTGTTATGGTCCCCAAGGAGCGCCGCAAGGTTCATATATGTGTGGACACGGCCTGCCCTGATACATTTTTTTGTTGACAAAAATTTTGACACGGCTAAATTTAGGATAAAAAAGATCTTGTTAATCTTAAATTTTACTGGAGGCGATCCAATGCGCCTGACAAAAGCCGGGGAATATGCCGTGCGATGTGCCTTGTATCTCGCCGGCAGAGAAAAAGAGGAGGTCGTGAATCGCAAACAGATCGCAGAGGAAATGGAGATACCGGATCCATTCCTGGCCAAAATCGCCCAGCAGCTTGCTCATGCCGGTATTATTGAAATCGTGCAGGGGCGCAGGGGCGGTTTGCGCTTAATCGTTCCGCCATCCGATCTGACCCTGCTCGATGTGGTGGAGGCGGCTATTGGCGAAATTTTCCTGAACGACTGCGTAATGCGGCCCAGTTCCTGCCATCGCAGCCCGTCATGTACAGTCCACCAAGTATGGGAAAAAGCCCGGAACCAACTACGAAATACCCTGAAGGAAGTCACTTTTGCGGATTTGCTGAACAAAGGCAGCTGCATCAATCCCCTTCCGTCAGATCCGGAATCTGAAGGAGATTAGAAATATATATCCAACCCGGATTATCATGAATCCATTTTGTTTCAATTTCAAAAAGGAGGGCATTTATGGATGCTGTTCTCTTGTCACGGCTGCAGTTTGCGGCTGCGACCATGTTTCACTTTCTCTTTGTGCCGCTGACGCTTGGGCTCAGCGTTATGGTTGCCATCATGGAAACCCGCTACGCGAGATCCGGAAAACCGGAAGACCTGGAAATGACCCGCTTCTGGGGCAAACTTTTTCTGATCAATTTTGCCTTGGGCGTGGTCACGGGCATCACCCTGGAATTTCAGTTCGGCACCAACTGGTCTCGCTACTCCGCCTATGTGGGCGATATTTTCGGGTCTTTGCTCGCAATTGAGGCCACAGCCGCCTTTTTCCTGGAATCCACGCTTATCGGGGTCTGGATATTCGGCTGGAAACGAATTTCCGCCAAGGCCCATGCAGCAGTCATGTGGCTGGTGGCCGGGGCCGGCAATCTTTCTGCCATATGGATCCTTACCGCAAACGGCTGGATGCAGAATCCGACCGGCTATGTTATTCGGAACGGAAGAGCGGAGCTGGCGGATTTCGGTGCCGTAGTGTTTAACAAGTTTGCCATTCTTGAGATCCTGCACACCGTGCCTGCGGCGTTTCTTTTAAGCGGCTTTTTCGTAATGGGCATCAGCGCCTATCACCTCTTGAAAAAACAACACATTGAATTTGCCCGGAAATCATTTTCCCTCGGATTGGCATTCGGCCTGCTGGCCTCGGTTTTCTTGTTAATTCAGGGAGACATCCATGCCAAGCATGTAACCGAAGTCCAGCCGGCCAAACTGGCGGCCATGGAATCCCATTGGGAGACCACGGACAAGGCACCCATCTATCTGTTTGCCCTTCCGGATCCGGGAAATGAACGAAATGCAATCGAATTCGGTGCGATTCCGGGCATGCTGAGCTACCTGGGACACGGAGATTTCGGCGCCGCTGTCACGGGCCTCAAAGACATCCCAAAAAACGAGCGCCCGCCCGTACTGCTCACCTTCCTTGCCTTCCGGGTTATGGTCGCCCTCGGCCTATATTTCATCCTGGCAACAATCCTTGGTGTCTTTTTCAGAAAACGGCTCCTGGACAGGCCGTGGTACCTCAAGATGATGCTCTATTCCATCCCGCTGCCTTATATCGCCATCCAGGCCGGCTGGATCGTGGCAGAAGTCGGACGTCAGCCCTGGATCGTGTACGGCCTGATGAAAACTTCGGATGCGGCCTCCCCCATTGCCGCCTCCCAGGTGGGCACTTCGCTTCTGGCCTTTATCCTGGTCTACGGCCTGCTGGGGGCTCTCGGGTTTTACCTGATTGTCAGGCATGCGCGCAGAGGACCGGTACCCGAAACGACATGATAATGCCGCCGCATCCGGCGGATAAAATCAACAGAATCTGTAACAGGAGGACAAAATAATGATACTCGAAGCCACTTGGTTTTTCCTGTGGGGTCTGCTGTGGGCCATATATTTCATGACAGACGGGTTCGACCTGGGCGTGGGCACCCTTCTGCCTTTTCTGGGCAGGACCGAAGGGGACAAAAACACAATGCTTGCTTCCATAGGCCCCCTGTGGGACGGCAATGAGGTCTGGCTGATTACTGCCGGCGGGGTGACATTCGCCGCTTTTCCCATGGTATACGCGGTCATGTTTTCCTCGCTGTATACCCCTTTGATGCTGATCCTTTTTGCCCTGATCTTCCGGGGCGTTTCCTTCGAATTCCGGAGCCATATCGCTTCTCCTGCCTGGCGGAAATTCTGGAACGGATGCATCTTTATCGGAAGTGTCCTGCCTGCCGTGCTGTTCGGCGTGGCCTTTGCCAACATTTTCCAGGGCATCCCCATCAGCCGGGAGGGCATCTTTCAGGGAAACCTGTTCACGTTGCTCAATCCATATGGCCTTCTGGGCGGGGTGCTTTTCCTTCTTTTCTTCCTGGTCCACGGCGCGCTGTGGCTGTCGGTCAAAACCGAGGGCGATCTCCGGGAACGGGCCGCAAAAACGGCAAAAACGCTGTGGATCCCGCTTGCAGCAGCGGCTGTGGTCTTTCTGATATCCAGCCGCTTTGCCACCCCGCTTTATGAAAACTACCTTGCCCATCCGGTCCTTCTTGTCTTCATACTGGCCACGGTGGCCGCCTTGTTTGCCATCCGGCTGTTTCTTGCCCAAAACGCATTCGGCAAGGCGTGGCTGGCCTCTGCCGCCACTATCGCAGGCGCGACCTTTTACGGCATCATCGGTTTATATCCCGACATGTTCCCATCGAGTATCAACGCCGCATACAGCCTGACCGCCCACAACAGCGCCTCCAGTCCATTGACGCTTAAAATCATGCTCCTTGTGACACTGATTTTCATCCCGATCGTGGTGGCCTACCAGGGGTGGACCTATCACCTGTTTAAGGGAAAAGTCACGGATACAGAAGCAGGATATTAACTGCCAACCAATAAAAAAATAACTTACTGATTTTACTTAACACTTAACACTTAAAACTTCCTGTAAAAAAGATTTCAAAGAAAGTCCAAGGGCGGGGTCGGTTTTTAAAGCGGCATTGAACGAAAAAACTGACCCCGGCCGCAGGGCTTTCTTCCTGCAAAAACGCCGGGCGGCATAAAAAGCTTCATTCTAGAAAAACCAGCTTGTCCAAACGTAAAAACGATCTGCCGGGGCTTCTTCCATCGGCAGATCCGGCAGATCGAAACCCCCGAATTCAGTGTCTGTCCCGCCCCAATAGAGATTGAGCCCCGCGGTGATCTGCAGATTCTGCCCAACTTCCCACACCAGGCGGGGCTGGACCACCCCTGAGGGGTCTTGGGCATTGATGATCAGGGTTGTATACCAGTTCACCAAGGGATGGAGTTCAACCTGGAGATGGGCATCAAAATAGGACCGGCCCAGGGTGGAGCGCTCGCCTCGACGGATGCGTGCAATCAGATCTGCCTCTTGCCATATTTCTTCATAATCCTGCGTGCCCAGTCCGGTATAGTAATACTCGATCCATCCGTACATGTTTTTGCCCCACCAGACCCACGAATAGTCCAGGTTGGCACAAATGCTGGCATATCCGTTTCGTTGATGGCTGTCATCGAGCCACGTATAGGTGGCGTCCAGCCGCCAGGCCGCGCTGCCCGCATACCCGAGCAGCCCGAACCCGGCCACCGGATCGTTGTAATGCACACCGGCCATCAGATCCATTTCCAGGTCGCCCACGTAGCGGTGGAGTTTTACCGCGGCAGAGGACTGGTCCCACTCCACGTCTCCGCTTGCCGGATCCCTTCCGGGCACGTAGAGCATCTGGATTTCCCCGGCGGTCCCGGACCAGGTCTGAAACGTAACCATGTCATCTCCGGTCTTGTAGTCGCGTTCCACGTCCGTGGGGGAAAACGGGTTAAACAGGTCCATGGGCTGAAACAGAAAGCCGTTGCCCCAGGTCAGGGCCTGGCGGCCGATCCGGAGTGTGCCCCAGTCCTGCCGTGCGGAGATCACCAGGCGGTCGAGCCGGTGATAGACACGCTCATCGTCATCCTCGGTAATCACGCGGGAAAGATCCATCAGACGCCGGTCATCGGATGTGCCGTCCGGTACAACCAACTGCCGTGCCGCCGGATACCGGGCCAGAAAGAGGGAATTCGCCTCGCGGGTGTCGCCGGCCGTGCCGATCATTTCATAATGCAGGTCCAGCTCCCAGGTATCGGACGGCAGGAATTGGTGTTTGGATCGGAACTCAAAAGCAGTGTCATAAAGCCGGTCCTTGTCCTGGATATCGAGCCGGGAACCGGCCTCGGGATCCGTTGCTGCGACACGCAACCGCAGATGACCGCCCCGGTCAAAAGCATTCCGCCAGCCTGCCCTCGCTATTGGGCAAAAAAGCACAACAACCGCCAGGCAGACGGCAAGCCCCGCAGCCATAAGCCGTAGTATTCTTCCCGGGCGATTATTCCCAGGGTTCACCATTTGCGATTTCCCCGTCCCGGATGTGGATGAGGCGATGGGCATATGACATCACCATGCGGTCATGCGTGGAGAAAATAAAGGTGACCGCCTTTTCTTGGTTCATCTTTTCCATAATCTGCAAAAGTCCTTCGCCGGTTTTGGAATCGAGATTGGCCGTGGGTTCGTCCGCGAGCACAATGGCCGGATCCGATACAATGGCCCGGGCCACGGCAACCCTCTGCTGCTGGCCGCCGGAGAGCTCGGCGGGCCGGTTGTGGTATCTGCCCGCAAGTCCCACTTCATCAAGAATTGTCAAGGCCCGGTCCCGGCGCTCTTTTTTGGCCACTCCCTGGAGCTGCATGACATACTCCACGTTTTCCACGGCGGAAAGTACCGGCAGCAAATTATAGGCCTGAAAGACAAACCCGATGCGGCGAAGCCGCAGTTCGGCCATCTGTGACCGGGTCATGTCGGCGTAAGCGTTTCCGTCCACCCGGATACGGCCGTGGTCCGGCATATCCAGGCCGCCGATGATATTTAAAAGCGTGGTTTTGCCCGAGCCGGACGGCCCGGCAATCGCGGCAAAATCGCCCTTTTCAACGGTCAGGTCAATTTTTTTAAGTGCCTGAACAAACACTTTGCCTTGTTGGTATGTTTTGTCCGCACCCTTTATTTCCACGATGGACATTGAACGCCTCCGATTTTTTTCAGTTCCGGGCCATTGCTGTGACCGGCGTGATAAGCGCTGCGCGGGCCGCCGGATAAGCACTGACGATAAGACCCAGGGAGATGACCACGGCATTGGCCATCAAAACGTCTCCGGCAAAAATTTCCGGCCGGATGACAGCTGACATGCCGGCATACTCGAATCCCGCAGCAAACTTTGACATGTCTATACCGCGCTCTCCGATGGCATAGACCATGGAAAAGGCCAGAGCGTTTCCCATGGCCGCACCCATGACCAGGATGAACAAAGATTCGATGAGCACCAAGCGAAGAATACGCCAGGGCCGCATTCCCAGCGCTTTTAGCAGCCCGAACTCGCGCATGCGTTCAAGTACCGCCATGAGCGTTGTGTTGATGATACCAAACGCCATGGCCACAAAGACCACCAGGTACCAAAGAAGGATATAGCCGTCAAAAAGGTTAATGTAGGCCTTGAGCATTGGCTTGAGCTCTTTCCAGGTGCTCACTTCATAAGCTTCTGCGTCCACCTTTGCAGCGATTTTTTCCGCAACCGCATCTGCCCGGTCGTGATTGTCCAGTTTGACTGAGATTTCCGAGGCGTCCCCGCCTATTTTCAGCATCCCGCGGGCAGCGGATTTGCTGACAAACACAAAGCGCTTTTCCGTGGCTTCAAGTTCGGCCTCATAGATCCCCCTGATCCGGAAGGCCCGGGAAGACATATCGTGGGAGGCATCCTCGGATATCAGAATCAGCTTGTTGCCGATCCGTGTTTCAAACTTGTCGAGCAGGGCCTGTCCGACGACAATGTCTACCGGGTTTCCGGGCCGGATCATTTCCCCGGCCGACACTCCCTGGCCGATAAACGAAACCCCTGTTTCTTCTGCCGGATCGATTCCCACAAGCGTCACACCGGCTGAATGCCTGGCATTTTGGGCAATCGCAGTGACCCGGATCCGCGTGGCCATGCGGGCGTCTGCCGGCAGGCTTTCGCGCACCTTTTTTTCCAAAGGCATGGCGTCCCGGATACGGTTTTCGAGTGCGGGATCGCTGCGGAAGCCGCGGGCGTAAATCTTTATATCCCCGGTTAACGTGGAGATTCCGTTTTCGATCAAGTCCACCAGCATCCCGCGCATAAGGGAGGTCAGAAAGATCATGCTCCAGATCCCGATAATCACCGCGATCAGGATGATGATCGTGCGCCTTGGATTGCGCCAGATATTTCGCCAGGCAATGGTGATGTCCATCAGTGCGATCCGTTTATGCGGTTACATTACATTCCCCGATCCGGGTCGGTATCGGGTTTGGGTTCGGGTTCACAATCAAGTCCCGGTGGCGATTGGGTTTGAATCCTATACATGACTCATGGCTTCAACCGGCTTGAGCCCCTTGATTTTCAGAGCCGGGTAAAGCGAGACGGCAAAGGTGACGATCAGCACAAGCATTGGCCCGGCCAGTGCTGTAATGATCGAGAGCTGCGGATATATTCGGCCGGAAATTCCGTATTGCTGCAAAACATCCGAAGCTTCGGAAAAGTCGATGCCGATATGCTGAAAAATCCAGGTCACCATACAGCCCAGGACAATACCCAGGCCGATTCCCACCAGAGTCATTGCCGAGGACTCATAGAGCATCATCTGAACCAGTCGACCGGGACGGGTGCCAATGGCCATCATTACCCCGAATTCCCGGGTGCGCTCAAACACGGCCATCAAAAAGGTGTTTAATATGGAAAAGGCCACCACTAGCACCAGCAGGCCCCAGAAGACAATCCCGATGGTCAGGTCCAGCTTGATGGCCTGGGTCAGGCCGGGCATGAGCGCCTCCCAGTCGAGCACAGTCAGGTTTTTGCCGCCGGGCATCTGATGCAATCGGCTCGACAAGACCCGTTTGACCGGGCCCACCCGGTCGAGTCCGCTTACCTGAACCACGATTTCGTGAACCGCCCCACGCATGGAATAGACCTCCTGGAAGGTATCAAGGGGCATGTGCAGGGTGCTGCGGTCAAATTCATCCTGGCCTGAAGAATAGATGCCGCAGACCGTAAGCGCGGTGGCTGCAACTGACCCGTCTCTTCCCTGGCCGAGCACCACCAGTTCATCGCCAATGTCCAACTGCAGGTTTTGCGCCATCAGACGCCCGATAATCGCGGGATTGGTGTCCGGCTTGGCACGGGTGAGAAACTTGCCTTTGCGGACAAGGGTTTCCAGAGTGGAGACCCGGGCCTCGGATTCCGGGTCCACGCCGATGATCATTGCCCCTGCGGTCCGTTTGTCCGAGGATACCAGAGAAAACGCATTGGCCCGGGGCGTGACAGCCTGCACGGACTCGATTTGAGAAACCGCCTGGAGAACCGGTCCGGGTATGGGCACCACCTGGCGCATGGATTTTTTCTCGAAATAGTTATCCGCCTGGATCTGCAGATGGCCTGTGTTGATCTGAATGGCGGAATTGATCATGGTCTCGTAGGCGCCGAACTGAAAGGAGAGCATGAATATCAGGATGATACAGGCAAACGCGATGGCGCTGATGGTCAGCCAGGTCCGCCGCGGGTTGCGCCACACGTTTCGCCAGGCCATTTTTATGTCCATGTGCATCAGCAATCGTCCGGACTAAAGTCTGGAGTTTTTGAGACTTGCGATGGTAAACATCCGATTTGATATGTTCACCCCGAACTCAAGGGTTTGGTAATAGAGTACGGTATATTCTTCCTTCTGACCCGCTTTTTGCATCTTCCATTTCACCGGATAAAGCCGGCCACCGAGCATTTCAATCCTCTTCATGCTCAGGGCCTTGACCAGCTTCCTGTCCTCGTCGAAAAAGGCCTGACGAAGCAGGATATGGTCTTGGCGGATTTTGAGCTTTTGCATGCCCCAGACCACAGGTGCGCCCGGTTTGGGAAGCGAGCGGATGATATAGACGGTTTTCCCCTCGTGGGTTTCCGTGCCGATGATCTCATGGGTGTACTGGTCCACGATGTTGTCCGACTTTGCCAGGTCATTGTTGGAAAAGTCCGACCCCTGCCAGGACTGGGACATCATGGATGGCGGCAGTTTGATCACCCGGTTGACTTTGGGGTTGTATATCCACATTTCATCGCCCCGCTTCAGGGTACCGTTTCCCCGGTCCTTGGGAGGGGAGACGATCCAGAAAATGCTGTTCTCCCTTGCCTGAGTCCAGGCCTTGATCGTCATGGTCCGTTGCCAGTCCGGCCGATGGATTGTCATTTCCACCACCGCCCGTGAGGTTTCCCCCCGCAGGTAGTTGACTGCATCCTCTACCAGGACCTGGGCCTTTTCTGCGTGAGCACCGGGCAGACTACTCACGCAAAATAAAAGTGACATTGCGGCAAACAGAAAAAAGCGTTTCATTTTTCAAGCCCCTTGATGATCAACTCCAAAAGGAGTGTCCGATGTTTGTCAGCCGCCGCCAACCTCAGGCCCAGCCCCTGATTTTGGCGGCGGCATACGGCGAAAGCGCAACGACAAGCAAAACGATTGGCCAAATGTTGCCCTCTCTGAACATGTAGGCTTCAAGAAGCTGCGGCCAGGATTTGCCCTGGATGATTCGCCCGAATGTAAATTCAAATACCAGGGTAAGGCACAGCCAGCCAATGCCGATTAGAGCGTAACTTTCAACTGGAATCCGTCCAAACCAAGGCAAGGCAATGTATGCCATTCCAAAAATGAGTCCTGACAGAAGAACGCCGCTAAGGATCAGTGCCGAGGGCTTTCCTAAAACCGAAATAAGCACAGCTTCCCGGAGCGCGCCATTTGCGATGGCCAGCGTTAAGATGATCAACCACACCGCAAATGCCTTTAAAATAATGTTGAGAGTCAAAAATCCCTCCTGTATCAAACGAAAATCATTATGAACCCTATGGCATTTGTCAATTAAAAGTCAATGTTATAGGGTATTTTGAAGCCTAAAGCAATATACAAAAGAGATTTTCTCCCGATTTGGAAAGCTGGTAACGACTCTGGCAGAAAACAACTGACATGGAGGCAATCAGGGAAAAAATAAACGAGCTTCTGGCCAGGTACACGGTTTACTACACTGTGGAAAAAAAGGAATAGACAGGCAATAGTTTTTCTGATTTCCGGCCTTTACAAAATATTTCTAAATAATATTTTGAAATTGACGATATGAATAAAAAAATATTGAAAATAGGATTCAGGCAGGGCAAAAGGCCCAATGAGACCATAATGTTACAAACCTTTATCTATAGAAAAGCGGGGCAAGAAAAAGGCAACACCCTGATCTTGTGAACCCTGCCGAAAAAAACAAACACAAGGAGGGGGAAAATGGGATTCCGCAGAAACCGCACACCAAGATTGCGCCGGTTTTGGAAAACCGAGCGGAGAAACACCAGCCGTGCCGATAAATGGCCGGCTTGGAAAAAAGACGTCCAGGTGGCACGCTACGTCAGCCTGCTGAAGTAACGGCTACCCCGTAAGGATTTGCTTTCCCTGAATGCATCGGATGCGGCCCGGGGCCAATACCAAGCACCGGGCCGCATCCGATCCCGGATTGTTTTATGCCTGATTTACAGTCAGTCACAGCTCTATTTGGCAAACAACCCCTCCGTTTCAGCAAACTGGAAACTGCTACGCCTGTTGAAAAATGATTGAATATCGTATCAGCAGATGATAAATGCGGCTCTCAGAGCATTTTTCCGGCATAGAATTGATGAGCCTGTAAAAAGTCTTTTTTACAGGCAGTGTTAAGTTTTAAGTGATTAAGTGTTAAATAAAATCAATAATTTATTTGTTTATTGGTTGGCGGTTATCTCCGATTTGAGACTTTTTACGGTGCCATCAGAATTGATAAAGGCAGCAAAAAGCCCTTGCCGTCTTTTGATTCTTTTTAACAGAAAATTTATCTGCATCAGGATCCTCCGGCCATGAGCAGTTCATGCTAATCAAAAGCCTTTTCCCGCAAACCGGCCTGATGGCTTCAAAAAAGCCCGGGCTTTGGCAGCTATCTGTAATGTCAAAGCTATTGTTGATTTTGCCGCTGCTCGCCTTGCTGCTTATCCTGCCCGAAATTTCCGCAGGCGCCGATGATACAGACGAAACCACGTACTATTACAAGCGCACAAAACGGGTGGTCTCCATGGTCAACAACGCGGCCAGGGTCCTTGAAGAAAAGGGGGATAAGGCCTTTGACGCGTTTGCACAAAAGGATTCCCGGTGGTTTCAGGGAGAGATCTACCTGTTTATCTATACCATGGAAGGCGTCAATATTTTTCATCCCGTGCAGGAACAACTGGTGGGCCAGGATCTTTATGACATGAAAGATGTCAACGGCCGCCCGTTGATCCGGCTTCTCATTGAAAAGGCGGAAGGTGGCGGCGGCTGGGTGCATTATATGTGGACCCGGCCCGGGGAATTTATTCCCACCTGGAAAAGCGGATATGCCCAAAAAGCGGTCATGCCCGACGGGCGGGAGGTTTTTGTCGGCTCCGGTGTTTACAATATCCGCACGGAAAAAGAGTTTATCATCGAGATGGTCGATGATGCGGTTGAACTGATCCGGGAGAAAAAAGAAGCGGCCTTTGATGCTTTCCGAAGCGATGCCGGCCCGTTTTCCTTTCGGGATTCCTACATCCTTGTGTTTAAAGATGACGGCACGGCGGTGGTCGATCCCGCGTTTCCCTATCTCGAAGGCCGGAACCTGCTCAAATACGACATTATCAAAAAAATGATCAGCCGCATCAAGGGGGAAAAAAGCGCCTGGGTCTCCTACCGGCGGCCCAGGCCGGGTGATGTCAACCCTTCAAAAAAACTGGCCTATCTGCGGGCTGTAACCATAAACGGCGAGCACTATATTGTGGCTGCAGACTTTTTCCCGCCAAAGCCCATCTGGATGAGGTAATCCATGGCCAAACCGAGCTATCTGATATACGGGCGGGATGACAGCCCGTCTTTTTTGATTTGCCTGCTTTCCGGAATCCAGCATACCTTTGTCATGTCCAGCACCCTGATCCTGCCGGTTGTGGTGATCGGTGAAATCGGAGGCTCCCAGCTGGAAATCCAGCGGGTGGTGAGCATGACCATGATCGCCATCGGGATAACCACCATGCTCCAAAGCCTCCGGGGACGGATCGGCATGGGCCATCTCTGCCCCTACCTGGCCGGGGTACCCTATTTTGCCGCTTCCATGCAGGCGGCCTGGGCCGGGGGGGTGGCCATGATGGCGGGCATGTTTGTCATTTCCGGTATGTTTGAATCGTTATTTTCGCGCCTGGTAAAGCGGCTGCGGTTTCTTTTCCCCGCAGAGGTGACCGGGGTTGTGGTCATGATGGTGGGCATTGCACTCATCCCCCTTGGCGTGGCCAACTTCATGGGGATCAAAACCGCCGAGGCCCTTTACGAGATTCCGGATATCATGGTCGGGGCCACCACCCTGGCGGTCATGATCGGCCTCAGTGTCTGGGGTACCGGCAGGGTTCGTGTCTATTGCGTATTTATCGGGCTGGTCATGGGTTATCTGGTGGCCTATACAGCGGACGTAATGACAATCTATGAGATCAACAAGGTGACTGCCGCCAGGAGTTTCAAGCTGCCGGGCCTGCCGGAATACGGCTGGCAGTTTGATCCAAACCTGATTTTCCCCTTTATCATCGCTGCGTTGTGCACGAGCCTGAAAGCCATCGGTGATATGATCACCTGCCAGAAAATCAGCGATGATCAATGGAAACAGCCGGATATGACCGGCATCAGCAACGGCCTTCTGGCCGGCGGTATCGGCACCACGCTTGCGGGTATACTGGGCGGCGTGGGCATCAGCACCAGTTCGAGCAATATCGGGGTTTCTGCGGCTACGGGCACCACCAGCCGGAAAATCGGGCTTTTTGCCGGCGGCCTGTTTGTGGCCTTTGCCTGCCTGCCCAAAATCACCGCGGTTTTCTCGGTGATGCCAAAACCGGTGATGGGCGCGGTTTTGATTTTTGTGACCTGCTATATGATCACCGCAGGCATCCAGATATTGATGACCGTGGAAATGGATACCCAAAAAATATTTGTCATCGGAGCCGCCATTATATTCGGCTTAAGCGCCGATATCCTGCCGGACCTTTACAACTATATCCCGGCCTGGCTCAAACCGATGTTCAGCTCCTCGCTGACCCTGTCAACTGTTATTGCCATCAGCCTCACACAGATCTTCCGGGTCGGCGATTATTTAAAGAGCAAGCTTTGAAGGCTTCGTAAAAAGTCTGATTTCAGATGGTGCCGTAAAAAGTTCAAGATCAAGGCTTGCGCAATTTCGAAGAATGCAGCGTACTTCGCCGTACGTGAAATTCTGAGAAATTGCGCGTAACGCAGATATTGGACTTTTTACGGTGCCATCAAGCTTTCGGCCAAACATTAATCTTCTGCGGCAAAAAGGCATATGCGTATGATTGATCTGATCACCACCCTTCTCCCGAACGTCTGTGTCATTATGGTCTTTGCCTACATTCTGACCCGGACCCGGTTTTTCAATGAAATTTTAGAACAGCGTTTTACCCGGCAGAACCGGCTTATCCTGATCCTGGTATGCGGGCTGTTTTCCATCTACGGGACCATCGGCGGCATGGAGATTCTAGGCGGCATCGCCAATATTCGCGATCTTGGCCCGGCCATTGCCGGTCTTCTGGCCGGGCCGGTGGTGGGTGTTGCAGCCGGGCTTATCGGCGGGTTTCACCGGTTTTTCATGGGAGGCTTCACGGCGGTTCCCTGTACTGCGGCAACCATTATCGCGGGTTTTCTGGGCGGAGTCGTGTTTCTGCTGAGCAAAAAAAAGATCCCTTCTGTTTATACCGCGGCGGGCTTTGCCGCGGGTATGGAAATTTTGCACATGGCGATGGTGCTTTTGCTGAGCCGCCCCTATGATGAGGCCGTTGCCATTGTCCGGGCGATCACCATCCCCATGATCGCGGCCAACGCCCTGGGGCTGGGTATTTTTTTCTTTATTGTCACCAATCTCATTTCTGAGATCAAAACCCGGTCTGAAAAAAACATGATCGAAGGGGAACTGCGCGGAGCCCGGGAAATCCAGATGAGCATCGTGCCCCGGATTTACCCGGCTTTTCCGGATCTGGACAAGATCGATTTGTGCACAAAACTGCTGCCGGCCAAGGAAGTGGGCGGAGACCTCTATGATTATTACCTGCTGGATGAAAACAAAAATGAGCTGTTTTTCATGGTGGGCGATGTCTCGGACAAGGGCGTGCCGGCATCGCTTTTTATGATCATCACCATGACCCTGTTTAAAGCCAATGCTAGTGCCGGCGCTGATCTGACAAAGATCGTTGAGCGGGTCAACAGCCAGTTGGCCGAGGACAACACCTCCAACATGTTTGTGACCCTGTTTTGCGGGGTAATGAACATTGCCAGCGGCGAAATTCGTTATGTCAACGCCGGCCACAACCCGCCGCTGATCATTCGCCGGAATCAGCAGCCGGAGTTTGTCGCCTCTACAGGGGACCTGGTCATGGGGGCAATGCCCGGAATTGATTACCATTCAAAGACCATGACCCTGCATCCCGGCGATACCCTTTTGATTTACACCGACGGGATCACCGAGGCCTTTAACCCGGCACAGGAACTGTTTTCAGAACAACGGTTAACAGAGGCCGCCCGGGGTATCAATGCGCTGTCTGCAAGCCAGGGCGTGGATTCCATCCATGATGCCGTAACCCGGTTTGCCGCAGGTGCCACCCAGTCCGACGATCTAACGCTGCTTTTGCTGCGATACAAGCCGGAGCAGGACCAGGGATGAAAAATTTTACTAAATATTTTGTTCATCCGGCCGATACCACTTTATACACCCGTTTTTGCGGATGTATAACAAATTTGTTCTTTACAAACAAAAGGTACTATGGAATTTTTGCGAAGCTGTTTCCGGCTGCCGGATAAAATATCCGGTGCTTGCTGCAGGATGTGAGCCCAGCGGCAGCAAAATGATACCAAGGCTTTGTTATAATGCATGTGCGGACACTGAAATAACCTGAAATTCAGGTTACACAATCGTACGAAATGGGCTTTGATGGACAGTTATTGTTTTCATAAGTATTTACCCCCCGGTTTCCGGCGCTGCTGCCTTGTTCTGGCGGGCCTGCTGATGCTTTGTGTTGCATGCGGGGCCAAAAAGACCGACCCGCCGGCCCCGGAGGTCAACTGGGATTTCAAAGCCGGCGCGGTTCAAATCGCTTACCAAGCCTCCCCGGACCTCAACGAATACAACAATTCCCCCCACACCATGATCCTGATGGTCTACCAGCTAAGCGAAGCTTCTGATTTCAAAAATTACATTCAAAGCCCCGACGGCATCAAACGCCTGTTAAACCTCTATGACCCGGACGAGCGAAAAACCGTTTCATTGAAAAACATAGAAGAGTTCCAGCGGTTTGTGGTTTCCCCGGGCACAAAGAAGACCCTGACCCTTGACCGGGTCAAAGACGCCCGCTGGATCGGGCTGGTGGCCGGTTATTTCAACAGCCGGCCGGAATTTTGCAGTGCGGTTCTGCGCATCCCGGTCAAACGAACCAAAGAAGGGCTGATCAGAAAAAAGATCAATGTTGAACCCGCAGATCTGCATATCAACATTGAACTTGACGCCAACCAGATGCATACAAGCAGGGACGCTTCATGAAGTCAAAAAGTCCGTTATACTGGCATCAGGGCCTGTTTTTACAGCCCCATCATTTTCAGCAGTTCGATCAATACCAGCAGTCTTTGCTGCTTCCCCTGAAAGAACAACTCACCCCGCATTTCTGGGGCGTTATCGAAAACCGGATCAACAAGGATGCACTCAAAAACCAGACCATCGAAATCAACCGGGCGGATCTGATTTTTCCGGACGGTACCTGGGCGGAATTTCCCGGCAACAGCCTGCTTCAGTCCAGGTCCTTTGACCATGCCTGGGTTGAGGCGGACAAGCCGTTTACGGTGTATCTGGGCCTGCGAAAACTCGACCCCAATACAGCCAACGCCGCGGTTTTGAACAACACCGATGAGGTCGGCAGTGCTGCGGCCCGGCTGGTGACTTTCAGGGAGGCCGGGGAGGTTGGCGACCTCTACACGGCCGGACCCCGGGCAAGCGTTCCAACGCTTCAGTTTCTGCTGCGGATTTTCTGGGAAAATGAAATCGCGGACTTAAACGATTACATGCTCATTCCCATTGCCCAGCTCTGGCGGGAAGGCGAAGACATTCTGGTGTCCGGACAGTTTGTGCCGCCGTGTCTTTCAGTGACCGGATCAGACAGCCTTTTTAAAATGATCAAATCGGTCCGGGATCAGATCGCCTCCCGCTGCCGCCAGCTCCAGGAATACAAAAGCCCCAAGGAGATTCAGACCTCAAGCTTTGACACCGAATACATGGTCTATCTGCTGGCCCTGCGGTCTTTGAACCGGTATGCACCTTCCCTGTTTCACCTGCTTGAGGCACCAAATGTACATCCCTGGCAGGTATACGCCCTTTTCCGGCAGATCGTCGGAGAGCTAAGCTCCTTTTCAGACCGGATCAATGCCCTGGGTGAAACCGCCAATGACGTCAAGTTGATGCCCGCATACGACCACAGCGATTTAACCCGCTGTTTTTCCGACGCCACCACCCTGATCACTGAACTGTTAAACGACATCATCATCGGTCCGGAACACATTGTCCGGCTGGAAAGAGACGATATCGGCTTCAGAGGTGAAATTCCGCCCGAAGCCCTTGACCGGAGAAACGAATTTTACCTGGTGATCCGCAGCAAAACACAGGAATCGGCCCTGAAAAAAGCACTTACCAATATTGTCAAGATCTGCTCCGTGGATCATATGCCGACACTGATTTCAAGGGCACTGCCGGGTATTGCCCTGGAACAGACCAAAATTCCGCCGCCGGGCCTGCCCAGGCGGCCGGATTCCCAATATTTCCGGATTGATCGCTCAGATGCGCTCTGGCGTTACATTGAACGCAGCCAAAACATTCAGATTTACTGGGAAAATCCTCCGGATGATTTGTACGCGGAAATCGTTGTCCTGCAAAAGCAGTCCTGACCTGACCGGCAGCGTTTGTCCGATTCCCCAATCAATAAAAATTTACGGGATGACAGCCCATGAATGAATCCGTCCATTGCCCGGTACCGCCTGAAAATCCGCATCCGTCGCGGGTACGGCTGATTGACTGCTTTATGGAAATCATTGCCTATACCCTGTACCGGGTGGACTGCGGCAGCGGGGCCCATCCGGATTTCGAGACCGTGCAGGCCGACTATGACGCGCTTTTGAAGCGCTCGGGCCGTTATGCCCAGCAGGCGAAAATCTCCAGCTCTGACTGGAAAAAGGCTTGTTTTCCGGTCTGCGGCTGGGTGGATGAACAGATCATGTGCTCGGACTGGCCGGAAAAGGGGCGATGGCAGCAAAACCAGCTGCAGCTCAAGTTTTTCCAGACCACCATGGCCGGCCGGGAATTTTTCAACCGGCTTGAAAAACTCAAGGAAAACGAACGGGAAGTCCGTGAGGTGTTCACCTACTGCCTGGCGCTGGGCTACAAGGGCCGGTATTACACAGATGATGATCAGATGCAGCTCTCTGAAATCAAGGTGGAGAATCTGCTCAAATATTTTTCCGAAGACCAGGAATTAAACCTGCCTGAAGATCTGTTTCCTGAGGCCTACCAGGACAGGGCGGCAGCCGGCAAAGCTTTTTTTTACAGGTCCGGCTTCTGGCCGGCGGTGTTGTTTTTCGCACTGCCGCCGGTTGCCGTGGCCGGTGCCTATATTTTTTATTATGAAAGCCTCGGCCGCCTTGTGGAAAACCTGTTTTAACTGCAAATATCGGATCCGGGATCATGATTCGCAAAATTTTGAAATTCTTTTTATACGCCTTTCTGCTGCTTGCCCTGGCTGCAGGCATTGCATTTCTGGTTATTGCCAAACAATGGCCCTGGTGGGTGGGCGCAGCCATGGCAGCAGGCGTTCTGGGTCTTGTGCTGGGATTTTTGTTTCTCAAACGATACCTTTTGCAGCGCAGGGAACGCAAGTTCGTCAAGCAAATCATTGCCCAGGACGACCAGGCCATCGGCCAGGCGCCCAAACATGATCGCCGCCAGCTCCAGGAACTGCAGGAAAAGTGGAAAAAATCCCTGGATCTGCTGCGCCAGTCCAACCTGAAAAAAGCCGGCAACCCGCTTTATGTGCTGCCCTGGTACATGGTGATCGGCGAGTCGGGCACCGGCAAGACAACAGCCATCAAAAACGCCAAGGCCAATTCCCCGGTGGCTGAAGTTAACACGGGAATCGGGGGCACTCGCAATTTTGACTGGTGGTTTTTTGATGAAGCCATTGTCCTGGACACGGCCGGGCGCTACGCCATTCCCATCGACCAGGATCCGGACCGGGAAGAATGGGAACGTTTTCTGGGCCTGCTTGCCAAGTACCGGAAAAAAGAGCCGTTAAACGGGCTGATTCTCACTGTGGGAGCAGATCAGCTTTTGACCCAGGATTCAGACACCCTGCGGGAAAACGGCCTGAACCTGCGCAAACGAATTGATCAGCTCATGCGCGTCTGCGGGGCCAAATTCCCGGTTTATCTCATGGTCACCAAAACCGACCGGGTCCACGGCTTCAACCCTTTCAGCCGGCTTCTGCCTGAAGACCGCCTTAACCAGGCCATGGGCTATAGCAGCCCGGAGTCCGGCCGGTACTGGGAGGACTTTCTGGACTCGGCCCACCGCCGTGTATGCAACCGCTTAAAAGACCTCCGCCTGCTGATCATACAGCACAACAGCCGGCCTGATCCCGGCGTGCTCATGTTCCCGGATGAATTTGAAAAGCTCCACGCCGGCTTAAAAAGCTTTGCAGAAGGCACATTTCAGGAAAATCCCTACCAGGAAACCCCCATGCTCATGGGGGTTTACTATTCAAGCGGCACACAGACGGGCGCGCCCTGCTCGGAATTTGTCCAGCAATTCAGCATTACCTGCCCGGAACCGGTCCAGGGCCGCAACGGCATCTTTCTCAGGGATTTTTTCAAGCGCATTTTGCCCGCGGATCGCCACCTTTTCCGGCCGATACTGGAGTATCTCAAGTGGCGGCGGCTCACCAGGCGGTTTGGCCTGACAGCCTGGGCTCTTTTGTGTTTGTGTCTTCTGGGCATGATCAGCCTGTCTTACATCCAGAATACCCAAGCCGTAAAAGAAATCGCCCGGCATGCCCAGGCGCCTCCGGATTTTACCGGTGAAGCGGCAACCGACGTGCTGATGTTAGACGCCTACGGCCGGCAGCTCGGCGAGATTCGCGAGTTTAACCGCGACTGGCGCATTCCCCGTTTTGGCCTCACTCAGAGCCTGGAAGTGGAAAATCGATTCGTGGACCGCTATGTCCAAAGTTTCCGGGATTATTTCCTGAAACCCATGGACGATCAGCTTGAAAAAAACATCAATCAATTTGACACCAGCACCCGGGATTCGGTTGTGGCCGACTATGCCGCCCACATGGTGGGCCGCATACGGGTGCTTCAGGATTACCTGAAAGGCCGCAGACCCGACTCCGAATCCGCGCTCACGGCCGTATCCTCGGAGATCTGGCTGGTCATGGATGAAACCGTCCTAAACGACATCGCCCTGGAGTTCGGGCGAAATTATTACAAATATCTGGAGCTTGCAGATAACCGGCAGGCCATGGCCCGGAAGGTCAAAACATTGCAGGGGCTTCTTTCAGATTTGCTCAAAACAAGGGCCACTGGACAAAGCGGCGGAGAAGGGGATCTGAACTGGCTCACCGCAAAAAAGATGCCGCATGTGGCCTCTGTTTCCCTGGAGCATTACTGGGGAGAACTGACAGGTTCGCCGGAAAATCACAGCCGTGACGCCATACCCGCTTTTGTGCCCGGGGCCTACACCCGGGAGGGCAAAGAGCGGATTCATGAATTCATCGGCCAGATCAAACAGGTGCTGGAGCCGGACGACCGATTTAAAACAGCCGAAAAAGTCTTTTGGCGGCGTTATGAAAACGACTATTTGCAGGCATGGGCCAATTTTGCGCTTAGCTTTTCAGGGGGCCCGGACTTTCCCGTATCCGGGGTGCAGCGCCGGAAACTGGCCCGATCCATGAGCACTCCGGACAATGCCTATTTTCAGCTCTTATCGGAAATGGCCCGACAGCTCCGGGTCATAGATGATCCGCCGGCCTGGGCAGCCGCTGTTTTGGAAATCGAAAAAGTGCGAAATACCCGCATCGAATCCCGTCAGGAGAAGGCCTCACTGGTGGACCGGATACGGGACAAGGGGTCAGCGGCCGCAGGCAAAACCCTTTCAGTGACATCCCCGGAGGCGGCCCGCAAAAGGGAAAAACAACTGGCTGCCGCCGAGCAGTGGCACAACTACCTCCAAGCCCTGGAAAAGCTGCAGCCGGCCGCAAACCGGAGACAAACCGCTTTTGAGATGGCCGGTGATTTCTTCTCCCCCGGAAGCGGGGCCCCGGGACAGAAATCCGAATTTCACGCCGCCCAGGATGAATTCTCCGCCCTGCTCTCACGACTGGAGGAAGGCAAGGATCCGTCGGTTGCCGGGGTACTGCTTGAAGGACCCCTGGAATACATGGCCGATTTCGCCATCCGGCAGGCCCAGGGCGTGGTGCAGAAAAAATGGGAATCCATGGTCTTGTCCAATACCCGGGGCATGGATCCGGGCCGGGTTCCCTACACCATTTTCAAGCGGCCGGACGGCGCGGTCTGGAAATTTCTCGACGGGCCGGCCAAACCCTTTGTGGGGCGGGGAAAGGACGGATTTTACGCCGCCAGTGCCCTGAACCGGTCCATGGCTTTTAAAAACGATTTTTTCCTGTTTTTGGACCAGGGAGCCGATGGAACGGTGGAAGTCGAACCTGAATACAATGTAGAGATCAGCACCCTGCCGGTCCGGGTCAATGAAGGCGCGGAGAAAAGCCCGTATGCGGTTTTGCTCAACCTGTCCTGCGCAGACGGCCAGACGCAGCTGAAAAATTTTAATTTTCGTGAAACCCGGCCGTTTAAATGGCAGATGAACCAGTGCGGCGATGTGGAACTGACCATTTTGATGCCGGATACAAAGCTGAAATACCGTTACCCGGGCGAAATGGGCTTTGCCCGGTTTCTGCGGGATTTCCGGGACGGGGTAAAAAATTTCTCCCCGGAAGATTTCCCCGAACAATCCCGATTGCTGAAGAACTGGGGCATTTCAAGTATCCGGGTGGCTTACGAAATCCAGGATGCCGGGCCGGTGATTCGGCTGCTGACAGACGTGCCCCGGAATGTGCCTGAAACCATTATTGCGGGAAGATAGCGCCGCCAATGCAATGGACACGTTCATTCTGGGGCAAGCATCCGTCATTTAAGGATTATATCCGGATCAATGCGGATGAACCCATGGTTTACGCGTTTGTTCAATGGCTGGACAAATGGTGGCAAAGTGCCGGGGGGTCCGGATTTCAAAAAAATTCAGGGACAAGCGCCTGGTTTTGGGTCATGCCCTCAAATGCCGCGCACCTGGCCTGCGGGATTATTGCCCCCGGCGCCGATGCAGAAGGCCGGCCGGCTCCGGTTTTGTGCGCAATGAAAGGCGTGCTGCCCAAAAGGTCCCGGAAGGCCTGGCAGATGCTGCCCGTTTCCTGCATGGCCCCGTGGCAGGCCATGGCGGATTTTCTGGAACAGGGTTTTGATGCTTTTGGTGATTTTCAAAACGCATTGGGCGCGATCCCGCAGCCGGACTTTGACATACGGCCCGTGTTTGCGGAACCGGCAGGCATGACGGCCATCCGAAAAGCCGTCCGGCAGAGCCTGGCGGCCGGGAAAAACCGGTTTATCCGGGAGAAAATGCTTTGCTTTTCTCCGGATGAAGCCGGCAGCCTGCCGGGCTGCGGTGAAAAAGACGTCCTTTTTTCCTGGATGACCGCAATCCGGGAAGCCGTGGACCTGGGCCCGGGCAGTGCGTTTATTCGAAACACGGGCGGGCGAACGGCCCTGTATCTGTATTACCGCCCCCTGGGGGCGGCGGATTTTTTAAAGGCTTCTATGGGCAAAACGCATCACTAAACTTTCAGGCAAAACATCCGATAACATAAAAAGTTGTTTTTTTTGACAAACCAGTCGCAGAGAGCAGACATGGACATCGTATCCCTGGGAAAAACCCCGATCCGTCAAGACGCCCCGACAGGCGAGGACACCACCTATCTGCCGGAGTTTGAAGAACTTCAGAATGAAATCGACAAACTCTCTGTTGTCTCATCCCAGGCCGGACAGGTGGACTGGGACCGGGTGCTTGAGCTGGGCTCCGTGCTTCTGGCTGAAAAATCCAAGAACCTTCTTGTGGCCGCTTACATGGCCGAGGCCCTGATCAAAACCCGGCAGTTCGAAGGGTTGCAGCAGGGCACTCAGGTGCTAAAAGACCTGGTGGAAAATTACTGGGATACCCTGTTTCCGCCCAAAAAGCGCAAAAAAGGCCGCATCAACGCCCTGAAATGGTGGTATGACCGGGCGGAAAAATTTATCAAAAATTATGCGTCCCCGGCCCAGCCCGCCCAGGCTGTTGAGGATATCAAACAGACCCTGTCGGATCTCGACGGCCTGCTTGCTGAAAAATCAGACGACGCCCCGATGCTGCGCCCGTTGATTCAGCATGTGGATAAAATTCCGGTGGAGGCCCGGCAGCCCGAGCCCGAACCGCAACCCGAACCCGAAATCGAAGCTGAAGCTGAGCCCGAAGCCGAAGCCCAACCCCAAACCGCCGGGGCCGCAGCCGAAGCCAATGGGGGCGACACCGATCAGGAAGCGGCAAAAGAAAAAGCCCGGGATGCCGGGGGGGTGCCTGAGGAAAAACAAGCCCAGCAAAAGGCTTCGAAGCCCGCAGAACCAGCACCCGCACCGCCGGCTCCCCCGGCAATGAATCAGGCCCCGGAATCTGACAGGGACTCAAAAAAGGCCCTGAACGCATCCCTGGACACGCTGGGCAGGCTGGCCCGGTATTATCTCAAAATCAATGACGCCAACCCCATGGCTTACCGGTTAAACCGGATTTATGCCTGGCTGACCGTTGACGCATTGCCCATTGTCCAGGAGGACAACAAAACCCCCCTGCCGCCGCCGGACCCGGCGGTCAAAAGCGCACTGGAAGATCAGCTTGCGGCCGGGGACTGTCAAAACGCTGTGGCCGCCGCCGAAGCCGGGCTCCGGGAGCGTCTGTTCTGGCTGGATTTAAACCGTTTGGCCGCCCGGGCCCTGGAAGCCCTTGGCGAAAAATATGAACCGGCCCGGGACATGATCTGCCGGGAGACGGCCATGTTTGTCAAACGGCTGCCCGGCCTGGAAAACCTGGCATTTTCAGACGGCACCCCGTTTTGCGACAGCCAGACCCGGCAATGGCTCAATTCGATTACCGGCGCGGATGCCGCCCAACAGACGGTGTTTGCCGGCTCCACAGGACAGTCCGGGCCGGAAACCGGCAGCCGGCACGCGGAAATAGAGGACGAAGCCGGGCAACTGGTGAAAAACAAAAAAGTGGTTGCGGCCGTGGAGCTGCTCCAGGAGAACCTGGCATCCTGCAGTTCCGGCCGGGATGCCCTGTTGTTTCGCATCAGCCTGTGCCGGGTGCTGATCAATGCCGGCAGGGCGGAACTGGCACTTCCCCAGCTCGAAGCCCTGGAGGCAGAAATTGACGCCCACGGTATAGCGTCCTGGGAACCCGGACTTGCCCTGCAGGGGCTTGAGCTGGTTTATGCCGGGTTCAGGGACTGCGCCAGAGAGCCGCTCCGGGATCGGGCCGGGGCGGTGTTTGACCGGATCGCGCGGATCAATCCGGCAGCGGCATTCAAGATTTCCGGCATTTGACCGCACTTGTCAACACAGGAAACAAAGCATGACAAAAGCTTGATGGCACTATAAGAAGTCTGATTTCAGATGGTGCCGTAAAAAGTTCAAGATCAAGGCTTGCGCAATTTCGAAGAATGCAGCGTAGTTATCCGTACGTGAAATTCTGAGAAATTGCGCGTAACGCAGATATTGGACTTTTTACAGCACCATCAAGCTTATCCAACATAACATAAGGGAGGGAGTATTATGGCAAAAGAAGGATCCGTGGCCCCCAAGGAACGTGTCAACATCACCTACAAGTCGGCAACCGGGGATGCAAAGGAAGAAGTGGAACTGCCGCTGAAGGTCATGGTGATGGGCGATTTCACCTCAAAGGAAGACGACCGGATGCTCGAGGACCGCGAACCCATCAATGTGGACAAAAACAATTTCAACGACGTGTTAAAGGCCCAGAATCTGGAGCTGACCTTTGGCGTGCCCAACAAACTGGCCAAAGAAGGCGGCGATGCCGAAGAAGGCGGGGAAATGGCCGTGAACATGAAATTTGAAAGCATCAAGGACTTTGACCCGGATCAAATCGTTGAAAAGGTCCCGGAACTGGCCCAGCTCAAGCAGCTGCGCGAAGCCCTGACCGCGTTGAAGGGCCCGCTGGGCAACACACCGGCGTTCCGCAAGAAACTCCAGGAAATCGTTGCAGACGATGGCACCCGGCAGCGCCTGCTCAAAGAACTCGGATTAGAAGAATAAGGAGCACATCATGGCTGAAGAAAAAAAGGAACAACAGCAAGACCAGGAGGCGTCGGGCCAGGAGGCCTCACTGCTCGATGAAATCCTCGGGGCAACCAAGATTTCGCCTTCCGACGAGTCCTACTCCATTACCCGGACCGGGGTTCAGGCCTTTATTGACGAGATGCTCAAGCCTGAGCGCGAGGGTGAGAAGATCAGCAAGGCCATCGTGGATGAAATGATCGCGGACCTGGATCAGAAAATCTCCGCCCAGGTCAACGAGATCCTGCATCACGAGGAATTCCAGAAGCTGGAATCGGCCTGGCGCTCGCTCAAATACCTGGTGGACAACACGGATTTTCGGGAAAACATCAAAGTCTCGATTTTAAACGCCAGCAAGCAGGACCTGCTCGACGACTTTGAAGACGCCCCGGAAATCCCCCAGTCCGGCCTCTACCAAACCGTTTATACCAAGGAATACGGCCAGTTCGGCGGCGAGCCCTATGGCGCCATCATCGGCAATTACGATTTCTGGCCCGGGCCCCAGGACATGAAGCTGCTGCAGAATATCGCCAGTGTCTCGGCCATGTCGCATGCCCCCTTTATTTCCGCGGCCGGCCCTTCGTTTTTCGGCATAGAAGCCTTTGAGGAACTGCCCAACCTCAAGGATGTCTCCTCGCTTTTTGAAGGACCCCAGTACGCCAAGTGGAGAGCTTTCAGGGAATCCGAGGATGCCCGCTACGTGGGACTCACCCTGCCCAAGTTTCTGCTCCGCCTGCCCTACGGCGAAGACACGGTGCCGGCCAAATCCTTTAACTTCAAGGAAGACGTCTCCGGCGGGAGTTCCAGTTTTCTCTGGGGCAACACGGCCTTTGCCTTTGCCTCCCGGCTGACTGACAGCTTTGCCAAGTACCGCTGGTGCGCCAACATCATCGGCCCCCAGGGCGGCGGGTCCGTGGATGATCTGCCGGTATACAACTATGAGTCCATGGGCGCGATTCAAAGCAAGATCCCCACCCAGGTGCTGTTGTCCGAGCGGCGGGAATACGAACTGGCAGAAGAGGGCTTTATCGGGCTGACCATGCGCAAGGGCAGCAACAATGCTTCTTTTTTCTCGGCCAATTCCTGCCAGAAGGCCAAGTCCTTCGGCAACAGCCCCGAGGGAAAGGAAGCCGAGACCAACTACAAGCTGGGCATGCAGCTTCCCTATATGTTTGTCATCAACCGGCTGTCGCATTACATCAAGGTCATCCAGCGCGAAAATATCGGCACCTGGAAACAGCGCGGGGACCTGGAAGACGAGCTCAACAAGTGGATCCGTCAGTACGTGGCCGACCAGGAAAGCCCCGCGGCCGGCGTGCGTTCCCGCCGTCCCCTGCGCCGGGCCCAGATCAGCGTCGAAGACGTGGCCGGCGACCCGGGCTGGTATACTGTTTCGATGAAGGTGATGCCCCATTTCAAGTACATGGGCGCCAGCTTTACGCTTTCGCTGGTGGGCAAGCTCGACAAGGAATAAGGCCTGCCCGTAAACCAATAACCGTTTTACCAGAACCAAGGAGAAAGCATTATGGCAATGACAAGTTACATGACCCTGGAGGGCAACAATCAGGGCAAAATCGACGGTGACTGCAGCCAGGGCGGGCGGGAAGACATGATTCTGCTCTATGCCATTGATCACGAGATCGAAATTCCCAAGGATACACATACCGGCATGCCCACGGGCCAGCGGATCCACCATCCCCTGAAGGTGACCAAGCATTTTGACAAGGCCACTCCGAAGCTCTACCAGGCCTGCTGCAGCGGCGAGCAGTTCAAGACCGTGGAGATCCAGTATTTCCGGATCAACGACAAAGGTCAGGAAGAACACTATTTCACCACCAAGCTTGAAGGCGCCATCCTGGTATCCACACGAGCCTATAAGCCCATGACATTTCTGGCGGAAAACAAGCCCTACCAGGACATGGAAGTTTTGCAGTTCACTTACGGCAAGATCATATGGACCTATGAGCCCGACGGCATCGAGTCAGAAGACGACTGGAAAGCGCCCAAGGCTTAAAGGGAAGACGGAAGACAGAGGACTGAGGGCAGAGGACAGAGGACAGAGGACAGAAGGCAGAAGACAGAAGGCAGAAGGCAGAGGACGGACAATATGTCCGGGTTTACCATTGACCATTGTCAATTGACAGTGGTCAATGGTGAATTCTCAATAAACGCCTGTATAAGGAGCGGCGGGTAAAATGGAAGGTCTCAGGCTGCTTGAGCGGCTGCGCGCATATGAACAGGACCCGGATCGCAGGGGGGTATGGAATGCGGAACTGATTCTGGCATCCGTTCTCGGGCATTTAAAGGCCCTGCTCAATACCCGCCAGGGAAGCGCCATGATTGCAGACGACCTGGGCCTGCCGGATTTCACCAACATGATCCGCTCCTTTGACGACATGACCTATGAGCAGCTCGCCGGCCACATCGAGACCGTCCTGGAAAAATACGAGCCCCGGCTGACCCGGACCCGAATCCAAGTGCTGCCCAGGGATGACAAGGTATTGAAACTCAAGTTCAAGATCGAGGGCAAACTCCGGCTGCCCGGTTCGGACATGGACATCTCCTTTGAAACCGTGGTGGATCCGGAAGGAAAAATCGATCTGATCTGACTTGCCGGGCTCTGAAAAGCGTTTATACCAACAGGCTGAAAGGTTTTATGACCCAGAAATACTACCAGGAGGAACTGCAGCATCTGCGGGAGCTGGCGGTTGAATTTGCCCGGGCCCATCCCGCCCTTGCGCCGATGCTCACCGGCACGTCCCAGGACCCGGATGTGGAGCGGCTGCTTGAGGCCACAGCCTTTATGACCGGCATGCTCAGGGAAAAGCTCGACGACGATTTCCCGGAAATCATCCAGGGTCTGATGCAGCTGGTGTTTCCCCATTACCTCCAGCCGATTCCCGCAGCGGTCATGATGGCCTTTGAACCCAAGGTCGGCCTGATGCAAAGCTTTACCATCCCCGCGCAAACCGAAATAGACTCTGTGCCGGTAAAAGATCAGCCCTGCACGTTCCGGACCTGCGGGGACATAGAGGTCCACCCTCTGCGGATCACTGCCGTGGACCAGGAGGAAAAAATCGGGCAGAATCCGGTACTGCGGATCCACTTTCGGCTCTCGGGACTGACCCTTGACCAGTGGCGCCCGGAAAAGCTCCGGCTGCACCTGCCGGGGGCCATCGGGGAAGCTGCGGACCTTTATGCCCTGCTGGATCGGCACACGGTCAATATCCGCTTTGTGCCTGAAAGAGACGGCCGGCCGGTCACGGTTTCGGGCCGGGATCATCTGAAAAACGCCATAACAGAGGATCAAACCGCGCTGGTGCCGTATCCGGGCCAGTCCCTGTCGGTTTTCCGCCTGCTGCAGGAATACTTTATCCTCCCGGAGCAGTTTCTGTTTTTCGATTTGTACGGCTGGGAGAACTGGCAGGAACGGGGCTCGGGGGACCGGTTTGCAGTGGAATTCGAACTGGAGCGCCACACCGAAATCCCCAGGGATCTGAAGGCTGAGCGGTTTGCCCTGTTTGTCGTGCCCGCGGTCAATCTGTTTGCCCATGACGCCGTGCCCATCTCCCTGGATCACCGCAACAGCGAATACCGGATCATCCCAGCAGGCAAGGACCGGCATCACTACAGCGTATTTTCCGTGGAAAAAGTCACCGGAATTGTCCAGGGAACCGTGCAAAAACGCGAATACGCGCCGTTTGAACATTTCCGGGAAGCCGACGGAGACCGGGGGAGTTATTTTATCCGCAGGCGCATTTCCATCCACGCCAGGGCACCGGAAATGTTTATCGGTGTGGGTTATCCGGAAGAAAACCGGGTCCGGCCGGAGACGCTGTCCATTGACCTGCTTTGCACCAACGGCGACCGGCCGGCCGCGCTCCAGGCCGGAGATATCTGCAGGGCCACCAGTACTTCTCCGGAGCTGTGCACGTTTAAAAACATCGGTTACCCGACCAAAATGGCCCACCCGCCCCTGGACCGCAACCTGCTGTGGAATCTGCTGTCGCATCTGTCCGTGAACCTGCTTTCCATCATGGAAGCCGACAGCCTGCAGACACTGCTTCGCTTATACGTGTTTGCCGCCATGCAGGACCAAAACGTGGTGCAGGCCAATCTCAAGCGCATTCAGGCCATCAGTGAGGTTTCCTGCAGGCCGGGCAACCGGGTGATCCGGGGGGGCGTGATCCGGGGCTTTGAGATTGAAATCAAAATGAATGCGGCAAACTTTGCCTCCAGGGGAGATTTTGTCTTGTTTTCCGCGGTTCTGGACCGGTTTTTCGCTGAATACGCAGCCATCAACAGCTACACCCGCCTGAGTGTGACCGACAGCTTAAGCGGCGAGAGGACCCAATGGCCCATACGCATCGGAAAGACCCGGATACATTGAAAAACCGCCTTTTGGCCAGCCCGAAGCAGTTCGGCTATTTTCAGGTCATTCGCCTGCTGCGGCGTGCCGGTGAAAACGGGGGGGATTTTTCCGGATTTCTGCGCAATTGCGTCAGGATTCGCCCGCCCGTGTCTCTGGGTTTTTCTGACGTGGATGTGGCCGGTATACGCGATATTTCCACAAAGGACCAGGAGCGTTTTGAAATCACGGCCAATTTCCTGGGGTTCTACGGACCGGGCTCGCCGCTGCCCACCTATTACACCGAGGAAATCATTGATGAGGCCTTTGAAGAAGAAAGCGTCAAACGAGATTTTTTAGACATCTTCAATGACCGGATTTTCAAACTCTTTTATGAATCCTGGAGCAAGTACCGCCTTCCGGTCAAAATCGTGGACGAAAAAGACCCGGTCAGCCTTGAGCGTCTCTATAGCCTCATCGGGCGGACCGAGCCCGAAATCCGGAGCCGCCTGCCGGAAAGCGATGCCCTGCTGTGCTATGCCGGACTGTTTATGGGCGGGACTCGCTCCGCGCTCGGACTCAAAACCCTGATCGCCGACTTTTTCCGGCTTCCCGGGGTTGAAATCGATCAATGCGTGGCCCATTGGGTGGCCATTGACCCGGACCAGCGGTGTCTGCTGGGCCGCCAGGGCTGTGAACTGGGCTGCGACAGCCACATTGGTATCCGGATTCTTGACTACAGCAGCAAAATCCGCATTCGTTGCGGTCCCCTGGATTCGGCACGGTTTCACGACATGTCGCCGGGCACCGAAGCGTTTGACCGCATAACCCGGGTTGTCAACGCATACCTGGATCACCCGTTGAGCGTGGACATCCGGTTGATTGTCCACAATGATCAGATTCATACCACAACCCTTGGCGGGCCGCAGTGGTGCCAACTGGGCTACCATACCTGGCTGATCAGCCCGGACTGCGACCCGTGGGAGCCGGCGCCCAATGCCGCATACGGGCTGCAAACGGCCCTTGGCTGAAAAAATTGACAAACCACGGAGACTGAAATGGACCATGACATCAAATCCCTGTTTTCAAAACTAAACGACCAGAGCACCAATGTCTTGCACAATGCCGTGGGCCTGTGCGTATCCCGGACCAATTACGAGATCACCGTGGAGCAGTTTCTGCTCAAGAGCCTGGAAGACACCTCGGGTGATATCCAGGTGATTCTGCGATATTTTGAAATCGACCCGGCCCGGGTCAGCTCGGCCTTAACCGACGCACTGGAGGACCAGAAGGCCGGCAACCCGGGAAAACCCACATTTTCACCCCTGCTGGTGGAGCTGTTTGAAAAGGCCTGGATGATCACCTCCATTGACCTGGGCGCCAGGCGCGTGCGCACCGGCGCGATTCTCACGGCTTTTTTGACCCGGCCCACATACTTTGGCAGCGGCCCGTTTGTTGATCTGCTCAAAAAAATCAACCGCGAGACCCTGCAGACCCATTTCTGGAAAATCACCGAGGGTTCCTCGGAGCAGCAGCAGGCGCCGCAGGAAGGCGGGGAAGCCGGGGACGCATCCGGGGCTCCGGGTACAGACGGGTATCTGGCCAAATATTGCCAGGATTTTACCGCCAAGGCCGCGGCCGGGGATATTGACCCGGTATTCGGCCGCGAAGAAGAGATTCACCAGATCATTGACGTGCTGGCCCGCCGCCGGAAAAACAACCCCATCCTGGTGGGCGAGCCGGGGGTGGGCAAAACCGCGGTGATCGAAGGACTGGCCCTCCGCATCACAGAAGACGACGTGCCGGAAATGCTGCAAAATGTAACCCTGCTGGGCCTGGACATGGGGGCGCTGGAGGCGGGCGCCGGCATGAAAGGCGAGTTTGAAAACCGGCTCAAGGGGGTTTTAAGCGAGATCAAGGCCTCGGAAAAGCCCATTATTCTGTTTATCGACGAAGCCCATACCCTGATCGGCGCCGGCGGTTCGGCCGGCAGTTCGGATGCCGCCAACCTTCTCAAACCCGCCCTGGCCCGCGGTGAGATCAAAACCTGTGCAGCCACCACCTGGAGCGAGTACAAGAAATACTTTGAAAAAGACCCGGCCCTGGCCCGGCGCTTTCAGCTCATTAAGCTGGCGGAGCCGGATGTATCCGTAGCAACCCTGATTCTGCGCGGCCTTAAGGACAATTACGAGGCCTCCCACAAGGTCATTGTCAGAGACGATGCCATTGTTGCGGCCGCCGAGTATGCGGACCGCTATATCAGCGGCCGGTTTCTGCCGGACAAGGCCATTGATCTTCTGGATACCAGCTGTGCGCGCATTAAAATCAACCTCTCGGCCAAGCCGCCGGTCTTAACCGACGCCGAACGCGCCCGTCAGGCGCTGGATCGGGAAAAGCGGGCTCTGGACCGGGACCGGGACAACGGCATTGAAGTCGAGGCGGAGCGATACGAGCAGCTGCTTGCGGCCATGGAAGACCGGGACCGGCAGATTGAAACCATCACGGCGCGCTGGCAGCAGGAAAAAGCCCAGGCTGCTGCCGTCATCGATATCCGTGATCAGATCCAGGCCCTGGAAGGAGGGGGCAACGGCGAAAAGGAAGCGCTCAACGTCCAGCTGGCCGAAGCCGCAAAAGCGCTTGCCGGAATCCAGAAAGACGATCCCATGGTGCGCATCGAGGTTTGCCCGGACGTGGTGGGAAAGGTGGTTTCGGACTGGACAGGCATCCCCCTGGGCAAGATTCAGCGCGATCAGGTAAAGACCATCTTAAACATTGAAGAGCGTCTCGGCGAGCGCATCAAGGGCCAGGATCACGCCATTGCCGCCATGGGAGAAGTGATCAAGGCCGCCAAGTCCGGTATTAAAAACCCGGACCAGCCCCTGGGCGTGTTTCTTCTGGTGGGCCCCAGCGGAGTGGGCAAGACCGAAACCGGCCTGGGTGTGGCCGATCTTTTGTTCGGCGGGGAGCACAATATTGTGACCATCAACATGAGCGAATTCCAGGAACGGCACTCCACCAGCCGCCTGATCGGCTCGCCTCCGGGCTATGTGGGTTACGGCGAAGGCGGGATGCTGTCTGAGGCCGTTCGCCAGAACCCCTATTCCGTGGTCTTGCTCGACGAGGTGGAAAAGGCCCACCCGGACGTGATGAACCTTTTTTACCAGGTCTTTGACAAAGGCACCCTGTCTGACGGCGAGGGCAAGGACATCAATTTCAAAAACACCGTGATCATTCTCACCAGCAACCTGGCCACGGATGTGATCCAGGAAATGACCCATGGCGAAGAAGATATTCCGCCCATGGACGCGGTGATGGGCGCGGTTCGCCCCTTGCTGTCCAAGCACTTCAAGCCCGCGCTTCTGGCCCGGATGACCGTGGTGCCTTACTACAGCCTCAACCCCGGGGCCATGGCCCGGGTGGTGGGGCTGAAACTGGCCAGACTGCAAAAGACCATGCAGCAGAACAACAAGATCAAACTCACCTACGGCGATGACGTGGTCGAACAGATCACCGCCCGGTGCGCCGAGGTGGAAACCGGTGCCCGAAACATCGACTACATCCTGCAGGGCAAGATCATGCCGCAGATTTCCCAGACGCTTTTGCAGGGCATGGGCGAAGACGGCGAACTGCCCGGCACCATCTCGCTGACAACCGGCGAAGAAGGAGAGTTTCAGATTGCATTTGGATAAGCAAAACCGCATCCGGATTTTGTCCGGAGACCGGGATGCGCTCCACCCGGTGACAAGCGACCCCGCCCGGGCCGGGCGGGGACAAGGAGAAATACCCAATGGCGGTCAATGAAAAACGGTTTTCTTTTGTTTCACTTGGCATTCCCGGAGACATTTTCGGAGTGGTGCGCTTTAGCGGCACCGAGGGACTGTCGAGGATCTACGAATTTGACATTCAGCTCGTGTCCGCGGATATGGAGCTGGATTTAAACGAAATCATACAAAACCCGGCCCGGCTCACGTTTTTGCGCGAGGAAGGCAATATTTGCTTCAACGGGATTGTCTCGGAGTTTGAACAGCTCCACCAGGTCGGGGACATGTGCTTTTACAGCGCACGCCTGGTGCCCAGAATCTGGTGGCTGACCCAGACGCCTTTTAACCAGGTTTTTCTCGACAAAAGCGTGCCGGAAATCATCGAGCAGGTCCTTCGTTCCGGGGGCCTGATGAATGATGATTTTGATATCCGCCTGGAAGGCACCTATCCGAAATGGGAATATGTGTGCCAGTACCGCGAAACCCATATGCATTTTGTCCGGCGATTAATGGAGCGCGAGGGCATTTATTATTACTTTGAGCAGACCGGGTCCGGGGAAAAACTCATTATCACCGATACCCGCATGGCCCACACATACATGGCAGAAGGCCGGACCATTTACTATTCCCCGCCAAGCGGCCTGGATACCTTGTACCGGGAGGAGGTCATCAAGAATTTTTTCTGCCGCCAGAAAATGGTGCCCAAATCCGTCCATCTCAGGGATCATAACTTCGGCCGCCCGGAGCTTCCGCTGGAAGGGTCCGCGGATGTGTTTGAAGAAGGCCACGGCCAGGTCTATTTCTACGGGGATCACTTCACAAGCCCGGAGCAGGCCGGCCGGCTGACCCATATCCGGGCCGAGTCCTACCAGTGCTGGATGCAGACCTTTTTCGGAGACACCACCATCCCGTTTCTCCGTCCCGGCTACACCTTTCACCTGGACAATCATTTCCGTCCGGCATTCAACCAGGACTATCTGACCGTTGAAATCTCCCACCAGGGAAACCAGGCATCATTTATGCTTGCCGGCCTGCCCGGGCAGGTCCCGGAGCAGGAAACCGGCCCCGCATACGTCAACCGGGTCACGGCCCTGCCGGCCTCGGTCCAGTTCCGCCCGGAGCGCAAAACCGAAAAACCCCGTTTTTACGGCACGCTAAACGCCCGAATTGATGCGGCCGGCGACGGCACCTATGCGGAGCTCGACGCCGAGGGCCGCTACAAGGTGATTCTGCCCTTTGACCGAAGCGGCCGAAGCGGCGGCAAGGCCTCGGCCTGGATCCGAATGATGCAGCCCTATGCCGGCTCCAACCAGGGGATGCACTTTCCCCTGCACAAGGGCACCGAGGTGCTTTTGACCTTTATCGAAGGGGATCCGGACCGGCCGGTTATTGCCGGGGCCGTGCCCACCCCCCAGGCGATCAGCCCGGTAAACGAGCGCAACCAGACCAAGTCGATGATTCAGACCGGGCGCGGCAACCTGCTGGGGGGCAACAATTACATCGAGTTCGAGGACAAAAACCGGCATGAAGCCATCCGGATCCATTCTCCGGGGGACTTGTGGCGCGAGGCCCAGAACCGTTACGGGGAGTATCATGCCTATGACCCGCAGGATTCGCTTTCAGACGGGCGGGAGCCCAAGATCGAAGATTTGAAATCCAACTTCGGCCCGGGCAGCGGCTGCAACCCCACCGGCATGATCGATATCCACAACAGCCATCAACCCCAGACGGACTTTTTCAGCGATGTGTTCCGAAAGGCGCATGTACACCTGTCCTCCCTTGATACGGTCAACCTTCAGGAAGGCAATATTTATGACTTTGGCGGCTACTGGAATTACAACCTGGGCAACTGCTACGTGGAAGAACACCTGGACCAGAGCCCGGAGTTAAACAAAGAACACCACTACGACCTGCTGGATGCGGGCGGGCCGAACTGGAACGGCTGGCGCACGGTCAAGTCAGAAGAGCACGGCGGATCCACAAACCAATTGATCGATCTCGCCCATGAGGCCTCGGACGGCTGGAACAACATCTGGGTGGAAAAACATTTCGGCGACGCCTACGAATACACCGAGGGCAGCACGATTTCCGTGACAAAGGGCTCATCTCAGGAAATCCAGGTAGGCGGCCGCCACGTGGAGGAAAAATACAACGGCAAGGGCAAAAAAACCCTTTACAGCGTTTCTGAAAAGGGAAAGACCGAGGAGACAAAATGGTGCCCCCATACGGGCAACATGCTGTCTTACAGCATCAGCCAGAAACAGCCCAATGCCGTGCACAGTTTTGATTTCAAGTGGGCCAACACCATGTCAATGGACATGAAGTTTGCCGCCAGCACCTCTCTTGACTTTACCATGGCCGCCAGCACAGCTTTTCATTTTACAATGGCATCGAGTCTGGCCTTTGACTTCAAACGGGCGGCCACCCTGGATCTGACCGTTGCCAAGGGGCTGCAGACAGAAATCGGCTCCTACACCGGGGGAAAAATCGGCCTGTCCTCCTTTAAGGGACTGTCGCTAAACGCCGCCATGCACCAGGCCGCGGCCATAGACCTTTCAAGCTATCAGGGACTCAAACTGGGGCTGGAATCGTTTAAGGGCCTGTCTCTTTCAGTGGAGACCGGTCTGGCCATTGCCATCAAATGCGATCTGCGGACAACCGCAAAAATTGACATTGATAACAATGACGGCAAATTGTCTGTCAAGGCCGGCGGACTGCTCGAATTTGCCAAGGAGACAAGCTTAAAGGCCGCAGTTGACACCCTTCGCGTCAGGATGTAGAGGAAAAAATCAGAAAACATGCATGTTATCCAACCATACCGCCCACTGCAGGCGGGACTCAACCATCGGGTGATGGAACAAAACCGGCGCTTTTTCTTTGTGGTTTCGGCCACGCTGGGCATTGACCTGTGCTCCGGCAAGGCCCGCCTGGATGTTGATTTTTTAAAGGACGCATTTGAAGCCATGGCCGACAATCCCACCCCGGAGATGGGCATGCCCAAGCCCCGGGGCGAGTTTCTTGTCACAGGCGCGTTTTTCGCACCCGGCGGCCGGGCGGTCACCGGCGGCGAGGTCCGGGTGCGCCTGGGGCAGAGTGAAAAATCCCTTTATGTATTCGGTCCCCGCAGGTGGAAAACCGGCGGTCTGCCCTCTTCTCCGGAGCCGATCACAACCCTGCCGGTGGATTACGCCCATGCATTCGGCGGTTTGGATTATCCCAAAAACCCGGACGGCATGGGGTATAAGGACGGGCGGCTGCCCTGCATTGAAAATCCGGACCGCCTGATCACCTCCGCCGGTGATGCGCCCGAGCCTGCCGGCATTGCACCCCTGGTTCTGGACTGCCCGCAGCGCATGCGTTTTCGTGGAACCTACGAAGATGACTACAAGCTCAAATATTACCCCGGATACCCGGAAGACATGGATTGGCGTTTTTTTCTCAACAGCCCGGAGGATCAGTGGATCCAGGGTTATTTTCAGGGCAGCGAATCCTTTGAAATCCAAAACATGCACCCGGAAATGCCGGTTATCAGCGGGGCCCTGCCGGATCTTTACGCCCGGGCCTTTATCCGCCATACCATCGGCACGGAAACACCGGATTTCGGCGAGCTACCCCTGAACCTGGACACGGTCTGGTTTTTCCCGGGAAAACAGCTGGGCCTGCTTGTTTTCCGGGGTGTCACCGAGGTGGCCGATGACGAGGCCACCCAGATCAGTGACGTGCTTCTGGCATATGAAAGCCGCCGGGATGAAAAACGCAGCCTTGCCCATTACCACCAGGCCCTGGAAAGGCGGATGACCGGGGAAAATCCGTTTCTCAACTATTTTCAGACCCGGGACCTGATCCCCCCCGGCGATCCCACCGCCCTGGCCATTTTTCAGGAAAAAGGCGAGGTGGAACTCGATGACAACAGCGCCCTGTCCCAAAACATCGCCGCCCGGGAAGATGCCTGCAGCAAAACCGTGGCGGACAAGGTCGACGAAGCCGCCAGGCAGGCGGAGCAATCCATGGCGGAAACCCGTATGCCGGACACGGCTGCGACCGCCATGCCCGAAGACGACGCTTTTGATGTTCAAAAGATGATCAGCGAACCGGCCGATCCGGGGTCTGCGCAGGTCACTGATCCGGATCTGGACGAATTTACCCGCAAGCTCGAAGAGATTATGCCCGGGATCACCTCCGGGCAGGGCGGCAAAGTGGACCTGGAGGATTTCCCTTTTGACCGCATCGGTGAAATCGCCGATGCCGCAGAGGTCATGGGCCAAAAAAAGGATGAGCAGGCCCGGGAAAAACTTCGGGAACAGATCACCAATGTCCGCGACACCCTGAAAAGCCAAATGGCCGAAACCCGGGAAAGCGGCCTGGAAATGCCCGATGATGCCGGCCATGAACTCCGGGAACTCGACGATCAGATAAATGCACTGGAGGCGGAACAAGACCCAACCCCGCCCCCGCAGCCCCTGCCCCGGGTCAATGCTGAAGCGCTCATGGAAAAACTCCCCCTTCGCCTGCCCGATGAAGCCATGGCCGCCATGACCCATTTGCAGGGCTTGAAATCCATTGGCGTGGACACCGAACAAACCCGGGACCTGGAGGCGCAGATCACAGCCGATATGGAAGAGGCCGCAAATGAGATCCGCGAATCGCTCTACGAGCTGGAACAGCAGTTCAGGGCCGGCTATATCATGGGCGCCCATTTCATGGAGGCGGGACTGCCGCCGCACACCAAGCCCGTCAAAGAGGTCCGGGCGGAATTTCTGGATGCTGTGGCCGCCGGCAAGCCCGTTGCCGGAGGGGACTGGGCCTGTATTGATCTTTCCGGCGCACGGCTGGATCAAATGGATTTGTCTGAAGCGTTTTTTGAACAGGTCAATTTTTCCGGCGCCAGCCTGAAAGGCGCAAACCTGAGCGGGGCCTTTCTTGTCCGGGCCGATCTTACCGGGGCTGATCTCACCGGAGCCAATTTGCAGGGCGCCAATATGGGTGCGGCAACCGCTGCCGGGTGCATTTTTGTGCGGGCCGACTGCCGCAGGGCCGTCTTGTCCAAGGGGGATTTTACAGGAGCGGATTTTACCGCTGCCAGCCTGAAGGAAGCCGAGACGTTGTATGTGCGCATGGATCAGGCGCGTTTTTCCGGGGCCGATGTCTCCGGGATTCAGTTTCTTGAGCCTGATATCCGCGGTGCGGATTTCACTGATGCGGACCTTTCCGGGTCATTTTTCCTAAACGGGCGGCTCAGCGATGTCACCTTTGCCGGTGCGGCCATGACCCGGTGTTTGTTTGCCAACATGATCCTCAAAAACGTCTGCTTTGACCGGGCTGTATTTAACCAGAGCTGTTTTGCCGGAACCGATGCCGAAGCAGTCTGTCTTGAGGGCTTGAGTTTCCGGGAGGCCAACCTGCAGCAATCCAATTTCCAGCGTATGACCCTTCAAAATGCCGACTTTTCCGGGGCTGATCTCGAAAACAGCTATTTTGAGAGCGCGGATCTTTCGGGTGCGGATTTCTCCGGGGCCAGTGCCAGAAACGCCCAGTTCCGGAGCGCAAACCTCACAGGCGCGAACCTGGAGGGGATCAATCTCATGGGCGGCTCCCTTGCCAAGGCCCGGCTGGTGCGGGCCAGCCTTGCCCGGGCCAATCTTTTCCAGGTGGATTTTCTGCGGGCCACGATCACGGATACAGACTTTGACGGCAGCAATCTTGACAGCACTTTGATTGCCCACTGGAGGCCGGAATAATGACAGGGGAGGAGCTGGCCGCACAGGTCAAAAACGGAGAGGTATTTTACCAGGAGGATTTCTCGAACACGGACTGCCGGGGTTTGGATCTTTCCGGCGGGATTTTCAGCGAGGTGTGCTTTGACAACTGTGATTTCTCGCAAGCCGGGCTCAAAGAAGCCACCTTTGCCAACTGCTCCATGCAAAACGCGGTGTTTTCCAGGGCCGACATCCGGCAGATCAACTTTGCCCAATGCGGGATGGATCAAGCCCGGTTTTGTGAAATCACAGCCGATTCGGCCAAGTTCGTTGAATCGTCCATGAAAGGGGCGGATTTTTCCGGCGCCAGGCTCGAAACCTGCTTTTTTACCCATACCGATCTTGAAGCCGCGGTTTTATCCGGACTGGAACTGACCACAACGGCTTTTTCCGGATGCCGGCTGGTCGGGGCGGATTTTTCCGGGGCCCGGGTGGAAAGAAGTTTTTTCCACGACTGTGGTTTTAAGGACAACAACCTTTCCGGCATTACCATTCATTTGTCTTTGTTCCACGGAGCTGATTTTGACGGAACCGATTTTTCCGGGCTGGATCTGACCCAGGTCCAGTTTCATGAATCAAGCCTGAACAATTGCAATTTTGCCCGGACCCGGCTGGACAAAAGCGGGTTTATGCGGGGGGCGCTCACGGGATCGCTTTTTGACGGTGCCAGCCTGGAATACGCCAATTTTTACGAAGCCTCCCTGTCCGGAGCCAGTTTCCGGGAGGCGAACCTGACCCGGGCCGGGCTGCAATACACCATGATATCCGGCTCGGATTTTTCAAACGCCAAAATGATCCAGGCGCAGCTCGAAGGCGCCTGTGCGGAGCAGTCCTCGTTTGCGGGCGCGGACCTGACCTATGCGGATTTTTCCCATGCAAAGCTCAGGGCCTCGGATTTTTCCCGTGCGGCTTTGTATTTAACCAATTTTCACGCCGCAGATGATGAAAAGACCAAATGGTCCGGCTCCACGCGCGCCCTGTCCTGGGGAACCAATCAAAGTCGTTTAAAAGCTGAACAATGGGAGAAAAAATGAACCGCCAAACATCCAACGTCATTCCGATGGCCGATCACGCCCCGCCAGCTGTCCGGCAGGGCGTGGTCACCGCTGTTGGAGAAAACGGGCTTAGCATTGCCGTTTCCGGAAAAACCGTCCGGGCCCGCAAGGCCTTTTCCTGCATCATTGAACCCGAGGTGCAGGACACGGTTTTGTGCTGCCGGGATGACACCGGCACCTTTTTTGTCCTGGCCATCATGGACCGGCCCCGGAATCAGGCCATGAAGCTGGTTTTTCCTTCGGATGCCACCCTGGAATCCGCCTCCGGGAGTGTAAACGTGTTTTCCAAAAAAGCCATCAACATGGCTGCAAAAGACATCAGCGCGTTTTCCAAAAATGCCGTGCACAAAAGCGATCAGGGCTATATCGCTTTTGACCGGATCACGGCCAGCGGCACCGAGGTCCATGCCAGCTACAAAACCGTCCGGCTCATCAGCGGGCTGATCAACACCATGGCCCGGCAGGTGATTGACAAGTTTAAAGGATATATCCGGCATACCGAGGACAACGACCAGGTCCAGGCCGGCCAGCTGACCCGGCGCACCAGCGGGCTTTATTCCATGGATTCGAGAAATACGGTGATGATCAGCAAAAAGGAAACCAAAATCGACGGCGAAAAAATTTACATGGCCTAAAGGAGGCGTTTATGTTTGCAAACTGCTCAATGCCGGGAATGGACTTTGCCATGCCCGATCCCTGCAAAACACCAACCGGGCCGGTGCCCACGCCGATTCCGTATCCGAACATGACCATGAAAATCATGGGGCTGCTGCCGACGACCAACATGCGCAACCTGCTGACCTTTCTGCCGGCCCACAACATCATGACCACGATGCCCACCAGCATGGGCGATACCACAGGGGTCCTGATGGGCCTGGTGTCCCAGACCATCATGGGCCCGGGGCGCAATGTCCGCTGCAGCGTCAAGACCATTACCCAGGCCATGCCGGTAACCCGCATGCTTGACAACTCCCTGCAGAACCAGGTCAATGCCCCCGGCGGCATGACCCTGGTGCCCGGGCATGCCACCATTGCCAACCGCATCGTCATGACCGTGGGCAATGCCTATGGGTTGATCCAGACTATGCAGAAAACACTGGAGGAAGCTCAGATCAAGCTCCATGAGCAAATCCAGGCCCAGAAGAAATCCGGCCGGTAACGGCCCCAAACAATCATCAATCAGGAGTTTTTTCAATGGAGTGTGAAAGCTTTAAACAAGACGATGCCGTCGTGGTCAAGCCCTCGGGCCGCATGGATGCCGGCACCGCGTCGGTGTTTGAAAAAGAATGCGACAAATGGATCGAAAAAGGCGAAACCAATCTGATCGGCGACTTTGAAAACCTGGAATATATCAGCAGCGCGGGCCTGCGAAGCGTTCTGGTGGTGGGCAAAAAGCTCAAACCCGCCGGCGGCGAGCTGGCCTTGTGCAATATGAACGGAATGGTGGAGGAAGTGTTTAGCATGTCGGGATTTAAAAGTATTTTCAATATCTTTGACACACTTGAGGCTGCACTTGAAAGATGATGGCACCCATTTTTCCCATAAGCTGAAACTGCCGGCACACATGGATTCCCTCCATGAATTTATCCAGTTCATGGAGCAAAGCGCCAGGCAACTGGGCATCGAAGAGGCCCTGATCCAAAAACTCACCCTGGTGGCAGAAGAACTTCTGGTCAACGTGGTTCACTACGCCTACGTGGATACCGGCGAGGACGGCGGCATAGAGCTGCAATGCGGCATGGCCGATCGGCAAACCTTCTGCATGCGCATTTCTGACAAGGGAAAACCCTTTGATCCCCTTTCGGCCGCGGAACCGGATCTGACCCGGGACATTGAGGACCGGCCCGTGGGCGGCCTCGGCGTCTATCTGGTACGGGAACTGGCTGATCATCTGGATTATCAGCGAAAAGACGGCGCCAATGTGGTGCTGTTCTGCAAAAAAGTTTGGTGATACCCCGTTTGCTTGCGGCTGCCTGTAACGGGGCACCATCGGCCCGGTCAAAACCGCTCCGGACATTTATGAAAAGCAAGGAGAAATCATGAGCAAATCGGTCTGGATCAGCATGATCAAAAAAGATGAAGCCGCCGCACAGGCGGTCTACAAGATGATATCCGGATACGGGCTGGGGGTATCGGGTCATTTCTGGAAACATGATCCGGAAAACATGCAATGGGCCGGAGCTGTTTCTGAAATTGCGGCAAAAACAAACGGCCTTTGGCTGATTGTGGGCGATACCGGCGATTTCACGCCTTCCGTGCTCCGGGACCTGTCATTGCTGGCCCTGTCCGTGCAGGCGCAGAAAGCCGCTCAGGTCCCGGTCATGATACTTACGGACAAGCCCGAAAGCCTCAAAGAAAAACTGCCCACACCTCTTTCCGACGCCATGGTATTTTCCCCGGACAACCCGGCCCTGGGCGCCAAAATCACCGCCAAAGCCAACCTTCCCCTTAAGCCCGTTTCAAGGCCGTACCGGTTAAACATCCATGCCATGCCCAAAATCGGCCTTTGGATCGAGGCCGGACCGCCTACGGGCACATGGGAGGGCATCATTGTCGGTGCCGGCGGCAACGGAGCCGCCATAGACGCCATGGGTATCGGGCCGGCCGGTCAAATCCCGGAAAAATCCGTCCTGGAATACCCGATGCGCAACATGACCCTTGCCCTGGCAGACCTGGAGTTTAACGCCTGGGCGGCGCAAAACCATGTGTCAGAAACCGAATCGGTCTACGTCCGGATAAAGGGACAGCCCGGTGCTCTGCTGTTTGGCCCGTTTGCCCCTGATGCAGACGAGCTGGATGTCTATACCCTGACACTGGAATAAACAAGCTGCTTGTCACCTAAATGGCACTGCAAAAGCACACCCTCTAAACATGATGGTTTGTTTGACACGGGGTGCAAGTGCGCCTATATCCTAGAAAGAACAGGTTAGATGCCAATAAAGCCGATAGGAGGAAATGATGAATCACATGCAGTACGAGCAGATCCTGAAAGATGCAATCCAGGGAGAAATCGATTCCCGGAAGTTTTATCAGGACGCTGCCGGCCGGATGCAGGACAGGTTTTTAAAGGAACTGTTTACCCGGTTTACCCATGAGGAAAAAAAACATGAAGAAATTTTAAGAGGCTTTATGGAGGCCATTCCCGAAACCCTGCCCTTTGACGAAAACCGGAACTACAAAGTTTCTGAAACTGTTGACCGCCCCGAGGTCTCTGACAGGATGAAACCTGCAGACGCCTTTGCCCTGGCCATGAAAAAGGAGCAGGAGGCCATGGACAAGTACAACACCCTGGCAGACGGGTGCATAGACCCGGAGCAGGCGCAGATGTTTCGCAGCCTTGCGGCCATGGAAAGAGAGCATAAACTCAAAATGGAACAGGCGTTTGTGGATATCGGGTACCCGGAGGTATGGTAGTTATCAGGGGCGGCGGGGCTGCATCCACATCTTTTTCATGTAACACGCAAAAGAAAACCTGCAGGTAAAAAGGGTGCTTCCCCGTCCCGGAAAGCACCCTTTTTATTGAATTAAGGCTTTTACTGCACTGTTACATTCGTTGCAGCCGGACCCTTTTGACCCTGCTCGACCTCAAAGCTCACCTTGTCCCCTTCGTTCAATGTTTTAAAACCATCTGCATTGATAGCGGAAAAATGAACGAAAACATCGGGGCCGTCTTCTCTTTCGATAAAACCAAAACCTTTTTGCTCATTAAACCATTTTACTGTTCCTTGTTCCATGTTGCTGTCTCCTCCTTTGATCACGTACAATATTTTCGGCCCTTTGTTAAGGGCCACATTTTTGACGGTAACAAGACAAAAAATGAAAAACAACCTTTTTTTCTTTTGGCACGAGACAAAAAAAGGCAAATAACCCCGATATTCAATCCAATGACAGAATTTTCGGCAATGGTGCGGAGTTTTGGACAACCACCGGGGCTGCCTTGCGGGATCAAAGGCTTTTGCGTACGGATTTCTGTATAAAATAACGAGTTGACACAATAAAGGCATGGGTTATATGATGTTATTTCAAGTCTTTCGCTCACATTCAAAAAAAAGAGGTGATCATGTCCAAAAGTCTTGCGGTTGTTTGTGATTCAACGGCTGATTTCCCGCCCGGCATGGCAGAACAGCTGGGCCTGCACATTCTGCCTGTTCACATTGTCGTGGATAAAAAGGACCACCTGCACGGGCAAACCATTACCAACAAAGAAGTGATGAAAAATCTAAAGAAAAAAAAACAGGTATACACCACCCCGTTTTACCCTTATGAATGCACCAAACTTTTTGACTCACTGCTCCAGCGCCATGACGAAGTCGTCTCCCTGCACCTGTCCAAAGAAATCTCGGGAAATTATAAAAGTGCCTGCGCGGCACGCAAATTCATGGGGCAAAAGGATGCACAGCGGGTTCACATCCTGGATCTCGGCAGTGTCAGCATCAGTCTGAGCCTTTTGGTCAAAAAAGCCGTTGAACTCCTTAACAAGGGGGTGCCTGCGGAAAATCTGCAAAAGCATCTCGCCCCTTATCAAAAAAATATATTCATGGCGTTTACGGTTGAAAACCTGGTCTGGCTGAAAAGGGGCGGTCGGGTCAACGCGTTTGAGGCCTTTGTGGGAAACATGCTGAATATCAAGCCGATCATCCAGCTCAAAGAAGCCCGCCTGGAACCCGTCGAGCGGCACCGCGGCAAAAAAACCGCTGTGTCGCATCTGGTGTCATTGGCGCAGCAAAACCATGAAAAATTTAAAAACTGCGAAATCTGGATGGCGTATGCAGACAACCTCGAGGAAATCATGATCGCAAGGGAAGAGCTTGCCGCGGCCATTGGGAAACCTGCAGAAAGTATTCTGCTGGCCGAGGTTGGCGCGACAATTTCTGTGCATACCGGACCCGGCAGCCTGGCGATGGCCATGCTGCCGCAGAAAACCGCCCAAAAAGCCGCCTGAGAAATCAAGGGCAAAAGGGGGAAAATCCAAATCCCCCGATGCTCCGGCAGACATTGATTTGCGGTTGCTGCGGCCCTTACATGTACATTTTTTTCATGTAAAAAGCAAAGCCCTCGGCATGTTCCCGGTCGACGGGAAAGGCCAGCTTGCCGGCAATGGTATCATTGAGGTCTTCGATGGTGGTGATGGCAATACCGTTGAATTCCGTCATGGCACCGGCATGGACATCCGGCACCACAAGTATGGGAACAGGCATTATTTCAAGGCCTTTAAAGCCCTTTCGGATGATGATATTGATCAGATGACAAAGCCGCCATGTCCTGTCTGTGAGGGCCTCCAGGCTATTGTCCCCGGCAAAAAGCGCATTGCTGACAACCCGTAGCTTTTCTGTGTAATGAACCCTGCCCAAAACGAAAATCCCGTTTTTTGAGACAATCAGGTGATCCACGTTAAATAGCTCAAAAGAAAAATTGGAAAAAATAAAATAAGAATCATCGAGTTGGGAAAGTTTGCGGGTAACCGCTTTTTCAAAGGATTTGATGGTATTGAACTCGTTTTTGTTCAATATTTCTTTCCAGCCCAGGGGATGGGTCTTTTTGGACACGAAAACAATCAGCACGGCAATCACAAGGGCGATAAACAGGATCGTGGGAAGCTCGCCTTTCCAGTCTTGTGCAAAAAAAAGCATGCTCCCGGCCAGCACCGCTGCCGACAAAATGATAAAAAAAACATGCTTTGAAACGGGATTGCCCGTTTGTTTCTCTGCTTTGTCCTCGATATAGGCCATCTGATATCCAGTGCAATTCAAATCTTTTACCGGCTGCCCGGTCCGGCGGATCTGCCGCCCCTGCAAGGGTGCAGATCCGCCGGAGGCAACTTTTATAAAAACGGATCAGGTGTTTTTGGTATTGTTTTGGGAGCGCTCGGCAATGGCACCGAGATTTTCCTCGACCTCCTTTTTGATTTCTTCGGGAGAATCAATGGGAAAGACGGGATCTTCCGGTTTATAAGCCTTTTTCCAGGCGCCTCCCGCATACTGAAGTGCAACCAGAAGCAAAGCCGCCCCAAGCCCCCAGGCCGCGCCCCGGGTGGCCAGAATGGCCCCGGCCACCCCGGCGATGCCCAGGTCATTGAAGCCTTTGGATTTCAAAACGCCCACGCGCACGCTCACATATCCCTGAACCATCATTGTGGAGGCCAGCCCGATGCCCAGAATGGGCTTGACTGTTGCCACAATGGGAGCGATGAAATAGCTTGTCCAGGTACCCCACCGAAATGAGGCCGCACCCGAGTTGATTGACTCCATGGCCTCAGGGCCGTTTTTGTAGCGCGTGCAGACAACGACCTGCATGGCCGCCCACAGGGGGCCGCACATGGATATATCCGGGCCGAAGACGCTCATAAACACGTTTCTTCCGCCAAATATGATGTGCGACCGGTTGGGGTTGTAGTCAATCTTCTCATCGGGCCGGTACCGCTGGGCATCTTCGAGAAGCGCCTGGCTTTGGAGCACATCTCCGAATACAACAATATAGGCGCTTAAGACAAGGGGAATCGAGCTGACAAACATGGCCGCGCTGGGTATGGGTATGGCGCCGAGCATGGTAAACTCGCTAAACAGCCCTGCAAAGTCCGGCCTGGAAAAAAATCCGATCCCGGAATAATCCGGCCACGGAATTTCACCGGCCAGCGGGCCCACAAAAATGGCCAGTGCAAGGGCGGGCATCATGCCGAGATTGCCCAGATAATAGGCCCACTTGTGCTTTCTTTTAACGGCCTTGAAACTTTCCGAGAAAAGCAGATAAAAGGCAAGCCCCACGCATATGGTGATTGTCACCGGGAGGGAATCAAATGATTTGCTTCCCTCCCCGGGTTTGAAAATCAGCATTACCGCCGCAAATCCCGCACCCACCAGAACCGCGGATTGTACGGCATTGGGAATCAAGGCGATAAATCTCTTGGCAAGCCCGCTGACCCCCAGTCCCACGCAGAAAACCCCGAAAAGCAGCTGAAAAGCAATCAGCGCCTGCATTCTTTCCGGCCCCGGGTCAAAGGTCGTTACATGGGCAATGATCAGTGGAATGGCCGGGGTGATCCAGCCCGGCACCACCGGGTCGCCGAAGGTCACGTGGGCAAGATAAAGTGTACCGTTAAGGATGACAATGGCAAGGGCCACTTGAAAAGACATGCCCAGGGTTTCTGTTAACACGGGAATAATGGCCAGACATACCGCGGCCATCAAAAGTCCCTGGGCGAAATCGGCCCATTCCAGCCTGTAGTGAACAAACGGCAGCCGCAAGGTCAGCGGCCCCAGCGGAATCCCGGGTTGTATTGCCCCGTATTCTCGTTTTTTTCGGATACCCATACTCTTCTCCTTTTTGCTGGTTTGGTATGACAAAAAAACCGGACGCCGGTTTAACGCACCGCCCTGTTGTAGATGGCATGATACTGCCTGGCCAGATCCTCCCTGAAATCGGGATGGGCGATATCGATAAGCGCCCGCGCCCGCTGGGAGACGCTTTTGCCTTTCAGGTCGGCCACACCGTATTCCGTTACAATGCAGTGCGTATCCGCCCGCGGCGTGGCAACAGATGCGCCCTCATCTATGTGTGGGACAATTTTTGATATTTTTCCGTTTGAAGTGGTGGAATGAAAAGCAAGGACGGACCGGCCGTTTTCAGACCAGGCGGCACCGCGGACGAAATCGAGCTGCCCGCCTGTGCCGCTGTACTGCTTGTAGCCGATGGTATCGGAGACCACCTGGCCCGCGAAATCCACCTGCAGTGCGGAATTGACCGAAAGCATGTTGTCGTTTCTGGCAATCACTGCCGGATTATTCGTATAATCAACTGAATACATCTCCACAAACGGGTTGTTGTCCACAAAATCGTAAAGCTTCCGACTGCCCATGAGAAAGCAGACAATGATCCGGCCGGGATGGAAATTTTTCCGGGAACAGTCGATAACCCCGGCCTCAACCAGATCCACCACCCCGTCTGAGATCATTTCGCTGTGAATCCCCAGATGCTTTTTATCTTTTAAAAACCGCAAAATGGCATCCGGAACCGCGCCGATACCCAACTGCAGGCAATCGCCGTCATTGATCAGCCCCGCGATATGCCGCCCGATTTGCTCGTCCTTTTCAGTGAGTTCCGGCGGGGTGAGCACAGCCGGGGCGGTATCGGTTTCAACAATGCAGTCGATCTCAGAGACATGAAGCAGGGAATCGCCGTAGGTCCGGGGCATATTCGGCGAAACTTCGGCGATAACCAGGTTTGCGCTTCGGGCGGCGGGCTTGGTGTAATCCACGGATACCCCGCAGGAGCAGTAACCGTGCTTATCCGGCGGTGAAACCAGGATAAGGGCGACATCCACGGGCAAAGTCCCTTCGGTGAACAGGGCCGGGGTTTTGCTGAAATGACAGGGCGTAAAGTCCGCCCTTCCCTCATTGATGGCCTTTCTGGTGGATGCGCCGGCAAAAATGGCATTGTGAAAGAAAATCCCCTCATATTCCGGGTTGCAGTATTTTCCTTTTCCCATGGCCACCATGTGGACGATTTCCACATTTTCGTAAGCGGCGCTGTTTTCCACCATGGCCTCGACCAGGGCCACGGGCTCTCCGGCGGCATGGCCCAGCACCACCCGGCTGTTTGACGGTATTTTGGACACCGCCTCGCCGGGGCTCATCTTTCTGCTGTCATAGCGTTTTTGCCAATACATAAACACTCCTGATTGGGTTGGCGGCAATCTACTGCTCGATTCCGCAGAGTTTTTTGGCCACGTTTTTCTTGGCCTCCATGTTGACAAGCCTGGAAATCATAATCCGCTGGGCCTGGGGAGATCCGGCCCCATGCATGGATTCTGTGAGATAGCCCACTGCGGCGGTTCCCAGTGTCAAATTTTCGATAAGCCGCAGAATCCGGAGGCGATTTTCAGTGGGAACATCTGTTTTTGTCTTGTAGTATTTCTCAATCCATTTGCCGGTTTCCGGGTTCCGCAGGTCCTGCTCCGAGGGGCAGGTCACCATTAGCCCGCCGGCGATATCCTGGGCCAGGCGGGCGATTTCATAGGGAAAGCGTGTGACGTTCTGCTTGCTGACATTGGCCAGAAGCGCATTGACGCAATAGGTTCCCGACGGCTTTGCCCCGCCCTCACCGGCGCACGCCAGAGACCCGCAAAAAAGGGTTTCATTGAGATGGTTCATCTCGATGATCTTGTCTTTGACATGGGAGGCTTTTTCCGCGCCGTTGTAATCCGCGGCCAGCTGGGTTGCGCCGATCAGCACGTCTCCCACGCCGGCTTTGCAGGCATAGCTTTGCCTGTGATAGGAGGCGAAATGCTCCACGAGTTCACCGGCAAACTCATGTTCCCGGCACATGAACACCCGATCCCAGGGAACAAAAACATCATCAAAGACCACAAGGGCCTCATGGCCCCCATAATGCTGGTTTCCCCGGTCGATCATCCCGTCTTCGAGCTTTCGCATGTCACAGGACTGGCGGCCGTAGATGTAGGAAATGCCCTCGGCATCCGCAGGCAATGCAAAGGATACTGCGTAATCCTTGTCTTGTTCCCGCATGGCAATGGTGGGCATCACGATGATTTCATGGGAATTGACCGCACCTGTCTGATGGGCCTTTGCGCCCCGGACCACAATGCCGTCGTCATTTTCGGCGATCACGTGAAGAAAAGCGTCAGGATCGGGCTGGCGGCTCGGGGGCAGGCTCCGGTCACCCTTGGGATCGGTCATTGCCCCGTCGCAAACCAGATCCTGCTCCTGGACATATTCCAGGTATTGCAAAAACCGCTTGTAATAGCTGGTCTGATATTTTTCATCGATGTTGTAGGTGGTGATGGAAAGGGCGTTGATGGCATCCATGCCCACGCACCGCTGGAAACAGCAGCCCGTGAGCGAGCCCAGCAGCCGCCCCATCTTGGTCTTTTTCACAAGATCGGTGGTGCTCTGGTGAATATGGGTAAACCGGTTGATTTTCTTCCCGGTGATATGGGACGTGGCGGTCATCAGATCCTCATATTCCGGCTGATGGGCCAGGTCATAGGTGAGCTTGACAGCATTCATTGACGGCCGGATCACAGGATCATCAACGATGTTTTCCACCCTTTGACCAAAGAGAAAAACCTTAAGATTTAGCTTTCGCAAACTGTCTTCATATTCTTTTCCTGTTTTCATCTACCCAAACCTCCATTGCGAAAATTGTTGTTATCGCGATCTGAACAAGCGTTTTTTGGAAATAACGGCATTCAGCAGGAAGCGTGCCACAAGCATGGCCCGCCGGCGGCAGGCCGCTGTCGGGAAAGGCGGCAACCCCTGCGGGCAGCGGGAAAAGCATTTTTTTGGGAGGGATTTAAAAAACAGGATTGCGCCTGGACGGGGTTTGGGTTTGTTTCATTTTCAAAACAAACCCGGGGAAATCACACGCATGATAGAGCCGTGAAGTGCGGAAACAAGAGATAAAAAAGGCTTTGTTTCATTTTTGAAACAAAAAGCAGAAATGAAACAAAGCCTTTTTGACAGCAAACCGGCTGTTATTGCAAAACCAAAAATCAGGTTCTTTTGATCCCGTACTTTGCAGCCTTGCGAACCACTGAAGGCGCGCTGATGCCAAGCACCCGGGCGATCTCGCGAGTGGTGCCCAGGGTCTCATATGCCTGCCGGAGAAGCTGCTTTTCCACACCCTGGGTGGCCTGTTTCAAAGGCATCAGTTCGCTCAGAGAACCGGGCCACTGGCTGCCGCCATCCAAGGGCCCTGTCCCGTAGACAGATGCCGGAAGGTCTTTTCTGGAGATCACGTCATCCGGAGACATCACCATCACCCTTTCCACCAGATTTCTCAGTTCCCGGATGTTGCCCGGCCATCTGTAACGCTCAAAAACATCAACAACATCCGGAGAAAACCGCTTTTCCATACCATAGCTGCTGTTAAACTGCTTTAAAAAACTGGCCGCCAGAAATTTGATCTCCCCTGCCCGCTGCCGCAGGGGCGGGATATTCAGCGGAACCACGCTCAGCCGGTAATACAGATCCTCCCGGAAGTTGCCGGAGTGCATCATCTCCAACAAATCCTTGTTGGTGGCCGCAATGATCCGGACATCAAATTTTCTGAATTCCGCCCCGCCCACACGGTTAAATTCGCATTCCTGCAGGACCCGCAAAAATTTTGCCTGGAAATCATAGGGCAAGTCCCCGATTTCATCGAGAAACAGGGTGCCGCCGTCTGCCATTTCAAAATACCCGGGCTTGCCGCCCTTTTTCGCCCCTGTAAAGGCACCCTCCTCGTATCCGAAAAGCTCTGACTCCAGCAGATTCGGCGGAATGGCACTGCAGTTGACCCGGATAAAGGGCTGATTCTTCCGCAGGCTGTGAGTGTGGATGATTCCCGCTACAAGATCTTTGCCGGTACCCGACTCTCCGGTGATCAGCACGGTCGAGTCCACGCCGGCCAGACGGATGGCGGTATCCACCAGCTCATGCATCTTTTCCGAGCCCACAACAAGGCCGTCAACATTTTTGACATCCCGGAGTTTATAGGAATCGAGCTCCCTTCGGTACTGTTCGGTCATTTTCTGGGTTTCGGCAAGCTGGTTCTGCAGTTCATAAAGCTCTGTAATGTCCCGGACGCTGGTGACCACCCGGACGATCCGGCCTTTTTCGTCAAAAACCGGCCTTCCGGTGGCCAGCAGGGATTTGCCTGTGCTGGTTTTCTGGATGATGCTCCGGGCCTGTTTTTTTTCCAGCACAAGAAGGGTCACGGATTGGGAAAAAAATCCGTCTTTGACCAGCTTTTTCATGTTTTTTCCGTAAAAGCCGGAAGTATCAAGCCCGGTGATTTCGTCATAGGCCCTGTTGATGCGAAGAACATTGGCATCGCCGTCACAGACAAAAATACCGTCAGAAGAAGATTCAATAATGGCATCCAGATCCTTGTTAAGCTCCTTTACCGCCCCGAGTTCGTCCACTATGCTTTCCAGATCCGCTGTGTCCTGAAATATGGCCACGGCCCCGATGATCTTGTCATGGATCCACATGGGATAACTGCGGATAAAGTAGGGATGTTTGTTGATCGACACCTTGCAAAGCGGGGGCACCTTTCCTGTCTCAATGATCTCGGGCAGATTGATTTCAGGAATGAGCCTGTGGATACTGCTGCCGTAAAGCATCTCACCGTTTGCCTCCAGCACATCTTTTGCCGACCGGTTCATGAAATTGATCCGCCCGTCCGGGCCGGCAGCGATAATCAGGTTTCTGGACGACTGGATAATGGCGTCAATGATATTGCGGGTCATCTTGTAGTGATCATGATAGGTCTTTGCCACATCCTGCACACCGATGATGCCCACAGCCCTGCCGCTTTCCACAACCGGAAAACAGGAACAGCGCATCCCGATGGGATCGGCAATATCCTCATCAGGGTGAAAGGTTTTGACATTGCGTGACATATGCCCGCCCAACGGGCCATCGAGGTCCGCGCCGGTGCTTATTGCCGCACATAAGTGGTCCCTGGTAAAAACCCCGAGAAATTGCCCGGATTGGTCCACAACACAGCCGGCGTCTGTTTTTTGCTCAGCAAAAACAGCGGCTGCCGCCCGAATGGTATCTTCATAGGAAAACAGGCATTTGTTGCTGTTTTCAAGAAATTTTCTGATTTTCATACGCCCTCTTCAATCTTGTTCAATGCCGCCCGGATCTTTCGAAATCAGGTTTCTCGCAGGCCTGCAAAGTCAGTTGACAATAGTTCACGCAAATTTCATTCTCAAGGAAATTTTGATGGCGTCGTAAAAAGTCCAATATCTGCGTTACGCGCAATTTCTCAGAATTTCACGTACGGATAAGTACGCTGCATTCTTCGAAATTGCGCAAGCCTTGATCTTGAACTTTT
>Ga0182239_1000033_pt1 | contig 55418 bp, 48 predicted proteins | sample hydfrate6_PW_210_FD_132456 | JGI IMG/M metagenome (GOLD analysis project Ga0182239, IMG submission 132456) | Subsurface microbial communities from deep shales in Texas, USA - hydraulic fracturing test 6_PW_210 | ecosystem: Environmental > Aquatic > Deep subsurface > Shale gas/oil reservoir >... | reverse complement strand
TTCAATGTTCAAGGTTCAAGGTTCAATGTTCAAGGTTCAATGTTCAAGGTTCAATGTTCAAGGTTCAATGTTCAAGGTTCAATGTTCAAGGTTCAATGTTCAAGGTTCAATGTTCAAGGTTCAATGTTCAAGGTTCAATGTTCAATGTTCAAGGTTCAAGGTTCAAGGTTCAATGTTCAAGGTTCAAGGTTCAAGGTTCAAGGTTCAAATAAAAAGAAAAAATGTTTCAGTGGTTATCCAACCCTGAACCCTGAACTTCCAACCTTGATGGAATCGTAAAAAGTCCTTAAACGGATATAACCGCCAACCAATAAAAAAATAACTTCTTGATTTTACTTAACACTTAATCACTTAAAACTTAACACTGCCTGTAAAAAAAGACTTTTTACAGGCTCATCAACCTTGAACCTTGAACCTTGAACATTGAACAAAAAAATAACATTGGATGAATACGGATATTCTTGTAAGATAGCATGGTTTTTCAAATCATCCATATAAAAAGCACAAACGCGTTTTTGCAAGGAGGACAGCAATGTCAAACAAGAAGTCTGTTGACATCCGTCAGGCCGAGGACCTGCTGGCACCCGCGGAACGGGGCGTGATTCTGCTGCCGGTATCGGCCATCCGGGAATCGGATCACGCCTTTTTCTGGGCGGCGTTTTTTCTGGCCATTTCCGCCTGTCTGCTGGGGTCTGCCGCCGCCCTGATGGCAACGGCCTATGAACATCAGCCTTTTATCATCATGATCGAGGCGTTCGGGGCCATGTTTCTGATATTTTTCGCGGCGTTTTTGTTCCGCGGCATGCAGATCCGCAGAAAGTCCAGGGCGCGGGAACAGCGCAGGCTGGCCAGGCAGATCGTATACCCATATGCTGAAAATGGCGGTTATAAGCAGGACGTTGAGGCCGGCCGGCTTCAGGATACCATCCGCAAGGAGTTTGGCGACGGCAAGGCCCGCAGCCGCCAGGAGGTAATCGGCATTCTTTCCGGCATGTCCACCGAAGACGTGGATGTGGGCACTTTAAACGAGGTGGTCGACACCCTGGTCAAGGCCGGCTTGTTTACGGAGACCGAAAGCAGCGGCAAAACCCTTCTGGCCTACAACAAACCGGCCGAAGCCTGATCGGCTTTCCGGGCGTTGCAAAATCTGTCAGCCGGATGCATTTTTACAGTTATGTACATTGCAAAGAAAAGGACCCGAAGCGGCACCCGTTATTTCCTGCGCCAGAGCGTTGGGCGCCGGGGCGCGCTCAAAAGCCGGCATCTTTTTGACCTGGGCGGCAATCCGGCAGACTACCTGGTCTACCCGGATGACGGGTGCGCTTTTTACGTGCACGAGGATTTGTGCGACCGGCTTCTTGAACTGGGTGTGGATCCGGACAACAACGAGCTGGAGCGGGTGTTTTTCCCGTTTCTGGACCCGGAAACCCAGCGGGTCATCCAGGCCTTCTCCCATGATCACCTGACAGCCGGGGCCAGGCAGGAGGTGCGCCGAAGCGTGAATCAGGCGGAAAAAGGAGATTTTCACATATTTGACCGCCGCCGGATGCATTATCTGCGGTTTGCCGCAATGGATCAGACCCATATCCGGGCCGCGCCAGCCAAGATCTACCGCGATCTGCTGGACAAGTCCAGAGATGAGATCGAGCAGTATTTCATGGAAAAAGAAAACATCCTCACCGCCCGGGAAAAGAAAATCTATCCTTACGTGATTTTCAATGTGGCAGACGCCTTTCCCGGGCGGCTGCCGCACAGGTATCCCGAAACCCTTCCCCGGGAGCAGGTGGATGCATGCTTTATCGAAGCGGTCTGCCGGTTGAACGCGGATGCGGCCTTCTGGGCGGATCTGGCCTGCAGCGACGGATTAAACGAGTATCTGATCCGGTACGTGTGCTGGTTTTTTGACAACGAGTTTTCCCAGGGCGCTTACCTGGAAGAATGGATCCGGGAGTGGATGGACCGGCGCCGGACATTTCAGCCCCCGCCGGCCAAAAACCGCATGGAAAAAGATGAAGCGGTTGCGGTGATGGGCATTTCAGCGCATGATTTTTCCGGTTATACAATCAAAACCCTCACCCGCCAGTACAGGCGCATGGCCCGCCGCCATCATCCGGACCACGGCGGGGACCATGAAGGCTTTATCCGGCTAAACCGCGCCTTTGAAACCCTGCTGGCCCGGCTGCGCTCCGGCGTCAGATAATCTCAATGGATTCAGCCTCCATGAGCGCCGTTGCATGATCTGTTGAAACGGCATAGGAAATATCGCTTTTAATAGGGGTCTCAGCGTTTTTGAGGTGATCGGGCATCAGTTCCTGGGGTGAGAAACGCCCGCCGATGACCCCGATGATCCGGCCGTCAGACAGGTTGATCAGGGGTCCGCCCCGGTGGCCGTCATGGACCAGGGAGTCAAACAAAAAAAGCCGGGTTTCATTGCCTGACAGGATTTTGGCCGAGATGACCGCCTGCTTGATCACCTGGTTGTAGATGCCGTAAAAGCCAAATGGAAAACCCATGCTGGCCACCATGTTGCCCACGGGCACTTCCTCGGGGGTGCCCATGATGTGATCGGGCATGGCAATGTCGATTTCCTGGGAAAATTTGAGCAGGGCCAGATCCCTTTTCCGGTCGATTTGCCGGATTTCCACGCCCATGGGCACCACGGTCTCAATATGGGCCTGAGAAAAGCCCGTGGCTTCCTGCATGGGTACCACCATGAGCTCAAATCTGCCGGTTATCAAATGGGCTGCAGTCAGCAGGTAGCCGTCCGGGTGCACCAGAAAGGCCGATCCCCGGAACACCACCTGCTCGCCTTCCCTGCGAAACAGCATCATGCAGGCGTTTTTGTACTGAAAATATATATCCTGAAGCATTTCCGGTCTACCTCCTGTGGGGCTTTCTTTCCTGTTTGATCCAGTCAGCGACTTCTTCGGGATGGGTGCGCATCCAGCGCATGGCCTTTTCAAAGGGAAACAGGCCGTTGTCTTCCCGGATCCAGAGCATGAGCTGACCCTCCTGTTCAGGGGTCCAGAAGAACCGGTCCAGCACCTGGTACACTTTGGGCATGTCTTTTTTCAGGTCTTTTCGCACCATGGTGTGGATGGATCCGGCACCGCCGAAAACGTTTTCCGGGTCATCGAGAAACTTCAGGTTCCACCGCGCAAAGCTCCAGTGGGGCAGCCAGCCCGTAAATACAATCCATTTCTGGTGCTGAACCGCATGGGACAGTTCAGCCATCATGGCTACCTCGCTGCCTTCCTGGAGGCGGAATTCTTTGAGTCCGTAAACCTCCATGGCTTCACGGGCTTTGTGCGTGATCCCGGCCTCTGGCTCGATTCCGATGATGCGGCGGTTGAACTTATCTGCATGCTGCTTTAGTTCGGTGATGGAATCAATTGGGATGTAGGGCTTGTTGCGGATCCCGGTGCCGGCGGTGAGCCGGCCCAGGGTGATGTTTGGGATCACCAGGCCGATTTTGGTGCCTTTCAGGTTTGGTCCCAGATCCTTTACCTGGTCCTTGTACTGGCTGTAATACATGGAATGGGTGTCGGGCAGCCAGGCCGAAGCCATGGCATCGGCGCGGCCTTCTGCCACGGACTGCCACATTTTTTCTGCATCCATGGGCATGAGTTTGCAGGAAATGCCCAGTTTTTCCTCGAGCACGGCTTTGATCAGGTTGGCTGAAGCAACCGATGATGACCAGTCCGTATGGGCCAGTCGGAGGGTTTTGTTTTGGGTTTGCGCCTGTGCGCCGGAAACGACAGCCAGGCATATGGCCACCGCGGCCAGGCACAGGATTAACCGGACGGCGCTCGGAATTTGTTTCATGATGGTTTCCCCCCTTTTTCAGCCGGTATTTACCACAGCCGCCGCCTGCCAAAGGTTTTGTCCAGCGGCGGTCGGGTTTTGATTTTAAATTCCTTTCCGGCTTCCTGCTTGCCCAGGACAAATTCCTGTGGCGCGGTATAATCGGAAAGCCCCTTGTACAGGGCAACGCACATTCCCAGGAGCACTACGGCAAAGGGCAGGCCCGTGGTAATGGTGGCCGTCTGCAGGGCCACCAGGCCGCCGCCCAGGAGCAGGGCTGACGCCACCACACCTTCCATAATGGCCCAGAACAGCCTGGAGAGCACCGGCGGGTTGGGATTGCCCCCGGAAGTGATAATGTCGATGACCATGGATCCAGAGTCCGAAGAGGTGACAAAAAAAGTGATGATCACGACAATGGACAGGGCCGATGTGACGATGCTCAGGGGAAAATTTTCCAGCATCACAAACATGGAGACCGGAATGTTGTCCTGAACAACTTTGGAAATGCCGCCGGCGCCAAACATTTCAATAAACAGGGCCGTATTGCCGAAAATGGTGATCCATAAAAACGTGATGAAAGTGGGCACCAGCAAAACACCCAGGATGAACTGCCGGATGGTGCGGCCGTGGGAAACCCGGGCGATAAACATGCCCACAAAGGGTGACCAGGCGATCCACCAGGACCAGTAAAAGATGGTCCAGCCCTGCTGCCACTCGGTCTGCTCATAGGTTTCGTTCCAGGTGCTGAGCTGAGGCAGGTGCTGGATGTAATAACCGATGTTTTCCAGCAGGGCATCCATGATAAACAGGGTGGGGCCCACAAGGAGCACAAACAGGGCCAGCAGGCCTGCAAAGGCAATGTTGATCTCGCTTAACCGGCGGATTCCCTTGTCCAGCCCCTTGACCACCGACCATGTGGCCACGCCGGTGATGCCGGCAATCAGCATAACCTGGATGTTGGCCGACTGGCCGATGCCCAGCAGGTAGTCCAGGCCGGCGTTGACCTGCTGCACGCCAAGGCCCAGGGATGTGGCCACGCCAAACAGGGTGGCAACAGTGGCCAGAATGTCGATGATATTGCCCGGCCAGCCGTATATGCGTTCTCCCAGAAGCGGATAGAATGCCGTGCGGATCGACAGGGGCAGCCCTTTGTTAAAGGAGAAAAAGGCCAGCGACAGGCCCACCAGGGAGTAGATGGCCCAGGGATGCAGGCCCCAGTGCAGAAACGTGATATCCATGGCCTTTCGCACGGATTCGGTGGTGCCCGGTTCGGTCAGGGGGTTGGCTGCGTAGTGGAACATGGGCTCGGCCACTCCGTAAAACAGCAGGCCGATGCCCATTCCCGCGGAAAACAGCATGGCAAACCACCCCATGGTGGAAAATTCCGGCCTGGCGTCCGGACCGCCCAGCCGGATATCGCCGAAACGCCCGGCCAGCAGCACAAGGATGAAAATCAGCACGATGTTCACCGTCCAGATGAAAAACCAGCCGGCATACTTGGATATGCTTGTCTGCATTTGTGCAAAGACGCTTTCCAGGGACTGCTGGAAAACGATGGTGGCCACCACGAAAAAGATAACCAGGCCCGCTGAGATTAAAAAAACCTGGGGATGGATATCCAGATGAAACCAGCCTTCTTCGGTCTCAGTGTCGGTCTGGGTTTCCTTTTGTTCTGGTTTGTCTGTCATACCCCGTCCTCTGTTTGTTTGAGGTGAAAAGGAATATGGGCAAAGAAAATCATGGGCAATATTATAACCGGGATTTGTAAGTATGGCAAATGCGCGCGAGGTGAAACTTCGGTCCTTGAGTTTTCACCACGTTCGAATTTGCCTGGTTTTACCTTTGTGGTTTCGTAAAAAGCTTTTTACCGCGTCCGCTGTTTTTACAGGAAGGAAGCCCTGCGGCCGGGGTTTTAGTTTTTTCGCTCCTGACCGTTTACGGATTCATCAAATGCCTTCGCTTAAAATTTCAAAAACTCGGCCTGTCGGCCTCAGACAGTTTGAAATTTTTTAGCTCCGGCATTGGCTGAATTTTTCCGTAAACGCTCAATGTCGCTTCAAAAACTGAAACCCCGCTCTTGGACTTCCTTGGAAGTGTTTCCCCAGGGCCGCAGCCCAGGACCGAACACTGCAAATAACTTTTTGCCCCATGCTTAAAACCTTTGGTTTTATCTTTTTGAACCTTGAACCTTGAACGAAGTTATTTAGAAGTGTTTCACCCGGGCTGCCGCCCGAACACTGCAAATAACTTTTTACCGCATGCTTAAAATCTTTGATTTTATTTTTTTGAGCCTTGAACCTTGAACCTTGAACCTTGAACGAAGTTATTTAGAAGTTTTTAGATGGCACCGTAAAAAGTCCAAGATCAAGGCTTGCGCGATTTCGAAGAATGCAGCGTACTTATCCGTACGTGAAATTCTGAGGAATCGCGCATAACGCAGATATTGGACTTTTTACGGCGCCATCACCTTTGGAAATTGGAAAATAAGACCGCATATCCGCTGTCAAACTCATACAGGCTTTTTTCAGAGCGGCGGTAGCCGGCGATTTTTTTCGGCAGTTTGCCCTCGCCGGGATCCCGGTCGGATATGGCTTCGGTAAACACCAGGGTAAATCGGCCGGGTTTGAAAACCGCCATGATCTGCTCGATTTTTTCCCTGTAACCGGCCTCTGCCACGTTGGTTTCAAAGCTGGCATAAGAGCCGGATTCTTCGGGCGTGACATGGATGGTGGCATAGTGCTGGCCGGAAATGCGGTTCATGGAATAGCCGTAGGGCTCAAATACGAAGTGGTCGTTTTCCATGTCCGGATAGAGCCGGTCAATGCCGGTGCGCGACTCGATGTCTGCGGCGGTTTCCCCGGGCTTCGGTATAAAGGCTTTTAGCACGTCCGGGTCCAGGTCGTGCATGAGCAGCTCCAGGGTTTCGTCCTCGTCGTCTTCTGCCACGGCAGCCGGGTCCGGGGCGGAGGCGTAAAAAATGTGCACGTGATCGTGGTTGGCCGGGCCCAGCCTGTAGCTCTTGCCTTTGAAAAAATCGGTGAGCACGGCCACGTCTGATTCAAAGTCCGCGGGCTGGTACTGGGGGTACATCAGGTTTTTGCGCTCATAGAAGAAAAATGCGATGCGGTCTTTGTCAATTGCCCGTACCAGTTCCGGAACCGCCTTTACCAGGGTGGTTTTGCCGCAGGTAATCATCAGCACCCGGTCGGCCCAGACAAACAGGCTGGATTCGGAAAGCAGATAGGCGTCCATGTCCGGCCCGGAAATCACGCTGACGATTTCCGCATCGCAGGCGGCCACCACCTTGTTCCACCGGCCGTCTGCGTTGTTTCGCAGTTCCGGGTCCGGGGTCTTTAAAATGATTTCCAGTTTTTTCTCAGGTCCTTCAAATTCCATGCTCATATGCGTCACCTGTCGGGTTTGTCAATTTTTTGAAACCAGAATAACTCCTCTAAACTATATTAAATATCATTTTTGCCCGGCCGGGTAAACCCCAATCCGGAACGGTTTTCGCATGTGTCGGGGCGGGTGTGGTTTGTTTGTCTGCGGCGTGCTTTCGGCGATCGGACCGGGGCATTGGCTGGAATTTTAAAAACTCGGGCTTCCTTCCTGTATGTTGAATTTGTGCGGTGTTCCTGGTAGGAATCAAAAGTGACCTTTACCCAATGAAAGGAGATTTCATGCAGATTCGATTTTATGGTGCGGCGCGCGAGGTGACCGGTTCCATGCACATGCTGGAAACCGAAAAGGACCGGATTCTGCTCGACTGCGGCATGTTTCAGGGCAGGCGGGCTGAAGCCGATGAGAAAAACCGGGTGATGCCCTTTGATCCGGCCATCATTGCAAACGTGGTGCTGTCCCACGCCCATATTGATCATTCGGGCCGGATTCCCCTGCTGGTGAAAAAGGGGTTTTCCGGAAACGTGCTGACCACCCGCGCCACGGCGGACGCCTGCCACTACCTGCTGCCCGACAGTGCCCATATACAGGAATCCGATGCCGCCTATCTCAACTACAAGCGGGTGCGCGGGGCGCTGACGGATCTCACGGACCGGGATCAGAATGAAATCAAGAAAATGCTCAAGAAAAACGGCCGCACAGATGATGACGCCGTCTCCCGTTATATGGACCGCTACGGGCTGGCCCGGGTGGAACCCCTTTATACCTCGGCTGACGCCGAACAGGCCCTGACCCATTTTGCCGGCCAGCCTTACAACCACCGCGTGACCGCGGCCAGGGACATGGAATGCGTGTTCTACGAGGCCGGTCATATCCTGGGCTCTGCCGTGACCATTATCCGGGCAAAGGAGCGGGGCCGTTATTACAATATCTGCTATACCGGCGATATCGGGCGGTTTGACAAGCCGATCATCCGTGATCCCCAGCTGCAGTTTGATGAACAGGACCGCGATATTGACCTGATGCTCATGGAAAGCACCTACGGCGACCGGAGCCATGAGCCGGTGGCGGACATGACCCCGCATTTAAAGCAGATCATCACCGAAACCGTGGAGCGCGGGGGAACGCTGCTGATTCCGGCTTTTGCCTTCGGCCGGACCCAGGAACTGCTCTATGCCATCCATGAGCTTTATGACAACAACGAGGTGCCAAAGGTGCCCATTTACGTGGACTCTCCCCTTGCCACACGCATCACCCGCGTCTACGGGGAGCACCCCGAGGTCTATGACAGGCAGACCCATTCGGATTTTTTAACCGAAGGGAAAAACCCTTTCCTGTTCGATCACCTGCATTTTACCGAATCCGTGGAGGAATCCATGGCCCTGATGCGCGAAGACAGGCCCCATATTGTCCTGTCAGCCTCGGGCATGTGTGAAGGCGGCCGGATTCTGCATCATCTGCGCTACAAGATTCACAGCGAAAAAAACACCATTCTGATCGTGGGCTATATGGCCGCCCACACCCTGGGCCGAAGGCTGAAGGAAAAGGGGCTGGAATACGAGCAAAGCGGCCGCAGGGGCGAGGCGCCCGTGATGCGCTTTATGAACAAGGAGTACCCGCTCAGGGCGCGGGTGGTGAGCCTGGACGGGTTTTCCGCCCATGGGGATAAAAATGAAATGCTGCGGTTTTTAAAAGAATCCAACCTTCGGGTCCGGCGCATCGCCCTGGTTCACGGCGAGCCGGAACAGATGGACGGATTTGCCCAAACCCTGAAGAAAGAGGGCTACAAGGTGTTTTTGCCCCGGGCCGGCGAAGGCCTGCGCATAAGGCGGTAATCTTTTACGGTGCCTTCTGAAAACTGACTTCCAACTTCAAAAAAGTTGCTGTTCGTGCTTGCTTCTATAATTTTCGCATGATGCCGGCCCGGTGGCGGTTTGCTCCCTGCTGACCGCTTGCGCGCTCAATGCGACTCGCAAACCACCCCCGGACCGGCATCATGGCCGACTGTGTGCAAAGTTTCACACCAAGGGATCCGGAGCAACACATTTATGTCTTAAAAAGCGTTGTTTTCATGCCCGTTCCCGGTCTGCCGCCGGACGATCTCTTTGGCCGGGATCAGGCCGGTGGCGGCCGCAGATACGATATTGCCGGCCACACCCGGGCCGTCTCCGGCCACAAACAGTCCCTCAATGGCGGTTTCCAGCACATTGCTGGTGGCCACCTGGGTGGCAAAGAACTTGATTTCCGGGGCGTAGAGCAGGGTTTCATCATTTGCCACACCGGGCACCACGCTATTGAGCTTTTCAAGCCCTTCCATGATATTGGCCAGTATCCGCTCGGGAAGCGCCATGGCAATGTCGCCGCAGACCACGGTTTTCAGGGTGGGCCTGATCCCGCTTTTTTCAATGCGCGCCCAGGTGCTGCGCCGGCCCCGCTTTAAATCGCCCATCCGCTGCAGCAGCGGGCGCCCCCCGCCGATCAGGGTGGCCAGCCGGCCGATGGATTCGCCGTAGGCCTGGTTGTCTGTGACCGGATCGGTCAGCACCACCTTGGAGAGAAACGCGAAATTGGTGTTTTCGGATTTGCGGTCCATGAAGGCATGGCCGTTGACGCACACAAAATCCCTGTAAGTTTCCTGGGTGACAAAGCCGCCGCTGTTGGTGCAAAAGGTCCGGGTTTCATCATCGTATTTGGCGGTCTGGATAAAAAAAGTGGGATCATAGATCACATCGCACAAATCCGCCATGATCTCCCTGTGCACTTCCACGCGCACGCCCACCTCAATGCCCCGCTGATGCATGTGCAGGCCGAACTTGCCGGCCAGCCCGGCCATCCAGTCCGCCCCGGCCCTTCCCGGGGCCAGTATCACAAACCGGGCCGTGTAGCTGCCTTTCTCCGTGACCACACGGGTTCGCCCCGGGGTTTCGGGGATTACGTCAATGACGGGCTCCCGGGTGCGGATGCGGATTTTTTTTTCCAGGTCCGCCTGGATCTGCCCGATATACCCGGGCAGCCGGTCGCTTCCCAAATGCTTTTGCCGGATGAGCAAAAGGTCAATACCCTGTTTTAATGCCTGTTTGCGGATGTCTTTGGCCTGAGCGGCATTGGTGGGAAACACCGGCCCGGTCATTGCGTAGGCGTTGAAGATGGCTTCGGTTTCATCGATTAACGCCTGGGCCTGGTCCGGGGGCAGGAAAGTGGTCAGGTCGGTTTTGCCGAGTTTTGGAATAAAGTTGAGTTTGCCGTCTGAAAACAGGCCGGCCCCGCCGATGCCGCACAATACATCACACGGCTGGCATTGGGCGCACACCCGGGTTTCGGTTAAAGGGCATTTCCGGCTTTGCGGGGGCTTTCCCTTTTCTATGAGCAGCACGTTGAGATCGGTGTGGGCGGCCAGGTAATGGGCGGCAAACAGGCCCGCAGGCCCCCCGCCCACGATGACCACATCATACATGTTGGTATCCGTTGGCATTCCGATCTGTTATTTCTGCACCGGGGTGATCTGTCCTTCGGCTTTTTCTGCGATAAGGTCCACGGCCTGGTCGGCTGTGTAATTCTCCATGTCGATGATCATATTATAAAGGGAAGGATCATGCCAGTCTGCCTGGAAGTATTTTTTGATATAGGCCTTTTTTTCTTCCTCATCGTTTGAAATAAGCCGCTCTGCGTCCTTTCGGCTGCATTTGCGCTTTTCCATTACATCCTCGATTTTTTTCTCAGGATTTTTTTTGAGCAGCACGTGAAAGGTTTCCGGCTTTTTCTGGAGGATGCACTGGGCGCCCCAGCCCAGAATCACGGCGTTTTCATTTTTGTAGATGTTTTCCACCAGTTCCCGGGTCTTGTTATAATAGGTGGCATCGTCCAAGCAGCCGTGCTCCCTGTCGACCACCTTCTGGACAATGGAGCAGGTGTAGCGGTCCAGGTAGCGCAGAATCGAGGAGCCGCCGGCTTTGAGAAAGGTTTCAGCCTCGTGTTTGGACATGTTGAGTTCTTTGGCCACATCGGCCACCAGTTGATCGCCCACGAACTGGAAATCGAGTTTCTTTGCAAGGTCTGTGGCCACACGCTGCCCGCCGGCATTGTATTCGCTGGTGATGGTGATCACTGCCATTTTTGTCTCCTTGGGTTTTGGGTAAAGCTGTCAACAATAATAACTTTATATTAGGTGCCCTTGTTGGATTCGTCAAGTGTCAGGGTCCACCCATGGAATTTTTTGCATTTTTTCCTCCGGATGTCCACGATAAACCGGGCAGGGAACTAAAACCCACTTTTCACCACCAGAACTTTATTTGTGTTACCACTTGAAATTACAAATAAAATTTCCAAACTATTTTTCTTTTTTCCTTGACAAAGGCACAGTTTCATGTAGATTTTGGTTAAAAGTGGTGCAAAGTGGATTAAAGGGGGTTTATGTTCCGGGGAAGCTCATATCACACCATTGATGCCAAGGGCCGGGTCAATATTCCGGCGCGTTTCCGGGAGCTGGTCCGGAACAATGGCGGCAATGGGTTGGTTTTATCCGGCCCCGGTCTCGACGAAAAGGGCCTGGTGGCCTACCCCTATCAGAGCTGGGAAACGGTTGAGGAAAAAATTCTGCAGATGGCCGAAAAGAGCCCGGCCATGCGGCGTTTCAGGCGGATTTTCATCGGCGAATCGGCCGAATGTCCCATGGACCGGCAGGGCCGGATTCTGATTCCCCAGTCATTGCGTGATTATGCCAGTCTTGAAAAAGATATCGTGCTGGTCGGCGTTCTCGATCATTTTGAAATCTGGTCACTTGAAAACTGGAACGATGAGAAACGCAAACTTCACGAAGAGGATATGAAAGATGAGGAGGTCTCAAACGAAATTGCCAGACTAGGGCTTTAAACCATGGCCACTCGACATGTCTCTGTTATGCGCGATCAGGCGCTCGGGTATCTCAATTGTGAACCGGGCAAATGCGTTGTCGACTGCACGCTGGGCGGTGCCGGGCATGCCATGGCCATTGTGGAAAGAATCCTTCCGGATGGTCTGCTCATCGGCATCGATCAGGATGCCGGTGCGGTTGACCGTGCAGAACAGATGCTGGCTCCCTGGGCGGCAAATGTTCATCTGATTCATGACAATTTTGTCAACCTGCCTCATATCCTCTTTGATCTCGAAATCGAAGCAGTGGATGCGATTCTCGTGGACCTGGGCCTGTCTTTTGATCAGATCGAGGCTCCGGGCAGGGGTTTTTCCTTTCGCAGGGACGAGGCCCTGGATATGCGGATGAATCCACAGACCGGGCAAAGCGCGGCCGACATGGTCAATACCCTGGATTCCGGGGAGCTGGCCCGGATTTTCAAGGATCTGGGAGAAGAGAAATGGGCGGGTCGCATTGCGCGCAGAGTCGTTGAAAACCGCAGAAGCAGGGCAATTGAAACCACCGGGCAGCTTGCCGATATCGTGCGCGGGGCGATTCCGCAAAAAGATGCCGCCCGCAGAAAAATTGATCCGGCCACCAAGGTGTTTATGGCCCTTCGCATCGCCGTTAACCGGGAGCTTGAAGTCCTTGATACCTTTCTTGACCGTGCTGTGGAGTGCTTAAAACCCGGGGGGCGCATATGCGTGATCGCCTTTCATTCCCTGGAGGACCGGATGGTCAAGCAGCGGTTTGCCAAATACAGCCGGGGATGCACATGTCCCCGGGATTTTCCGGTTTGTGTATGCGAAGAAAAACCGGTTTTGCGGGTTTTGACAAGGAAAGTGGGGAAACCCGGAGAAAGCGAAATCAAAGAAAACCCAATGGCGCGTTCCGCCCGGCTGCGGGCGGCGGAAAAGCTGCCATAACCCTGGGGAAAATCTTTTAGGCACGGGGCAGGCGATGTCCGGAAACCGAAAAGTCAAATCACCGCTGCTCACCGGCCGCACGCTTCTTGCCGGCATTTTGCTGATGCTGGTGCTGTTGGCTGAAGTTTTTTTTGATACCTGGTGCGCGGTGCAGTGCCGGCGAACCGGTTATGAAATCGTGGAAGCCGGCCGGCAGCAGGAAGAATTAATGGAAACCCGCAGGAAACTGCAAATCGAGCTGGTTCACTTGAAGTCCCCCCAGGTCCTTGGGGCCAGGGCAAGGACAGAGTTGGGAATGATCACCCCCAAACCGGAACAGATTGTCAGGGTGCCATGAAAAAAAGCCGCCAAAAAGAAAAAAAATCAAACCAGCCACCCGGCAGAAACCGCCGCATCATGATGGCGGGCCTGGTGCTTGCGGCCTGTTACCTGACCATTGCCGGCAAGGCGGTTTATCTGCAGGTAATTGAAGACAGCCGGTTAAAAAGCCGGGCTTCCGGGGAGTATAGCAGTTCCGCCGAATTTCGGGAAAAGCGGGGCACCATTTATGACGTCAACATGCGGGAACTGGCGGCCAGTACCCGCGTGGTATCCATCGGCGCACATCCGGCCAGGATCGGAAACCCGAAAAAAGCCGCCTCTGAAATCGCCCGGCACCTGGGTATGGATGCCGCGAAAGTGGCCGGCCGGCTAAACACGGACCGGCCCTTTGTATGGATCCGGCGGGATGCGGCACCCGAGCGGGCACGAGATCTCAAAAATCAGTTCAGCAACAGCCTGGCCTTGTTTGACAATTATTCCCGTGTTTATCCCAACAAGACCCTTGGGGCGCAAATCCTCGGGTTTGTCGGTGTGGACGGCAACGGGCTCGAAGGCCTGGAATACTACTATGACCGGCAGCTAAGCGGTGCTGTGCGGGAGTCGACTTTTATCCGGGATGCACTGGGACGGATTTTCCAGCAATCCGAGGCAAAATCCGGGCAGGGGCCCGGCAATAACCTTGTGCTCACCATTGACCGCAATATCCAGTACATCACAGAAGAGGCCCTGAAAAAAACCGTTCTCAAGTTCAACGGCGATTCCGGCATGGCCATGGTTATGGATCCCCGGACAGGAGCGGTGCGTGCCATGGCCCATTACCCGGTTTTTAACCCCAATGCCTTTACCCGGTTCCCCAGACAAACCTGGCGCAACCGCGCCATAACCGATGCATTCGAGCCCGGCTCCACCCTGAAGGTATTTCTGGCCGCAGCCGCCCTTGAATCCGGCCGGTGCTCCCCCGGGACCCGGGTGGACTGCGAGGACGGCAGTTATGCCGTAGGGGGGCATACCTTTCACGATCTCCATCCCAGCGGGGACCTGACCCTGGCGGAGGTGATCAAATATTCCAGCAATATCGGGGCCGTGAAAATCGCCGAGCGCATCGGGGCGGAAAACCTTTATAACACGCTTTCTGATTTTGGGTTTGGTGAAAAAACCGGCATTGACTGCCCCGGGGAGACAGAAGGCCGGCTCCGGCATTACCGGAACTGGCGTCCCGTGGATCATGCCACCATCGCATTTGGCCAGGGCCTTTCCGTGTCTGCTGTTCAGCTGCTTTCAGCCGTATCAGCCATTGCCAACCAAGGGGTGTTGATGAAACCGCGCATGGTCAAGGCCATCACTGATGCCAACGGCCGGGTTGTGAAAAGTTTCGAGCCCGAGGTCAGACGCAGGGTGGTCACGGAAACCACGGCCCGTGAGGTGAAAGACATGATGCAATCGGTTACTGAAACCGACGGCACCGGATCTCAGGCTTCTCCCCGGGGGTTTCGGGTATGCGGCAAGACCGGAACCGCCCAGATTTTAAATTCAGACGGCACGTATGAAGACTGCGATTACAACGCCATTTTTGTGGGTTTCGCCCCGGCCGGGTCTCCGGAGCTGGCTGTGCTGGTGATGGTCAAAGGCCCCAAGGTGAGTCATTACGGCGGTGTGGTGGCGGCCCCGGCCTTTGCCGAGATTGTGCGGGAATCGTTTAATTACATGAACATTGCCCCGGCCCGGGAATTATTGGATGATACCAGGGCGGAAAAGGAGGGGGCATGAAGCTTTCAACGCTCATGGCGGCCATCAATGCCGGGCAGGGTGCCAATAACCGGCGGCAAAAGATTCAGGAAGTTGAAATAACAGGCATTCAGTATCGTTCCGACCGGGTAAGTCCGGGTGATCTCTTTGTTGCCTTGCCCGGCCAAAGCCGTGACGGGCATGATTTTGCCGCGGATGCGGCAGCCAGGGGGGCCGCCGCCGTGATGGCCCGAAAATCCATGAATTTGGATATTCCCGTGATTGTGGTCAAGGATGCCCGCAATGCCCTGGCAAAGGCTGCGGCCCGGTTTTACGACCATCCGTCTGAAAAGCTTACCCTTATCGGCATAACGGGAACCAACGGGAAGACCACCACTGCGATGATCCTGGAGCACATGCTCAGGCGAAGCGGCCTGCCCACCGGTATGATCGGGACGATCAACTATCATTACGAAGGAAAGAGCTTTAAAAGCAGCCTGACCACGCCGGAGGCATCGGATCTGCAGCATATTCTGGCAAACATGGCCGCTGCCGGGGTTTCCCACGTGGTCATGGAAGTCTCCTCTCACGGGGTGGCTCTTCAGCGGGTTGCCGGTTGCCGGTTTTCCCTGGGCATTTTCACCAACCTGTCCCAGGATCACCTGGATTTTCATGGAAGCATGGAAGCGTACTGGGAAGCCAAGAAGGCGTTTTTTACCCATTATCTCCTGGAGCCGGGATCCGTGGCAGTGATTAATACGGATGACAAAAAGGGCCGGGAACTGGCCGATATCCTGGGCCAGAAGCGGTGCATCCGGACCGGGCTGGGAAACGGCAGCCGGGTTTATCCGTCCGGGTTGAGTTTCGATCAGCACGGCATCTACGGCCGCCTGCATCTGCAAAGCGCCTCGTTTCCCTTTCACTCACCCCTGGCCGGTCAGTTCAACCTGGAAAACATTCTTTGTGCGGCTGCAGCCGCAGAAGTCATGGGGATCGCTCCACGGGCGATCTGCGAGGCAATTGAGACATCCACCATGGTGCCCGGCCGACTTGAACGGATACCCAATACCCTGGACCGGTATGTGTTCGTGGATTTCTCCCACACCCCGGCGGCGCTGAAAAATGTTCTGCTGACCTTAAGGGAAATCATTCCGGGCCGGATCATCTGCGTTTTTGGATGCGGCGGAGACCGGGACCGGGGCAAGCGCCCCCAAATGGGTGAAATCGCCGCCAGATACGCCGACCTGGCGGTGGTGACATCCGACAATCCGCGCACAGAAGAGCCCGGTGACATTATTGCCGATATTGTAAAGGGCATTCATGACGCCAGGCAGTTGTCGCCCCTGCAGGTGGGACCGGAGTTTGAGCCGGGCAGTTTTACAGTCGAGCCGGACCGGAAAAAAGCCATCCGGATGGGGATTCGGGCCTCGCATCCCGGAGATGCGGTGCTGATCGCCGGCAAGGGACATGAAACCTATCAAATCATCGGGCACCAGACCGTGGCTTTTGATGACCGGCTGGAAGCCCAACAGGTGCTGGCATGGGAAATGGATGATGTCGCTGATACCCTGGACCATTGAGGACATAACGGCCGCCACTGCCGGAGACGCTGTAAGTGCGGGCAATCGGACTGATTTTTCCGGCGTGAGCATTGATTCGCGCGATATTGCCGGCAATGACATCTTTGCAGCCATTGTGGGGCCGCGCCATGACGGCCATGATTTTCTCCAACAGGTTTTGGATGCGGGGGTGTCCTGCATAATTTGCTGTCGGGACCGGCTGGAAAGCCTGCCTGTGGTGGACTGGCAGAGGCAGGGGGTGGCCTGTATTGCCGTGGACGATACCATCCGGGCACTTGGTGACATGGCCGCATACCAGCGACAAAGGGCTCAGATATCCGTGGTTGCGGTTACCGGCTCCAACGGAAAGACCTCCACAAAGGAACTGATCGCTGCGGTGCTGGCAAGGAAATACAAAGTGCTTTCCACGGCCGGCAATCTCAACAATGAAATCGGCATGCCCCTGACCCTGCTCAGGCTCGAAAGAGAGCACCAGGCGGCAGTGCTGGAGCTGGGCATGAATCATCCCGGAGAAATCGACCGTCTGGCTGCGATTTGCCGTCCGGACGTGGGGGTGATCACCAATATTGCACCGGCTCACCTGGAAGGGCTGGGAAGCGTGGAAGGGGTGGCCGCCGCCAAGGCGGAATTGCTCGTCCATATCCGATCCGGGGGCACTGCCGTGCTAAACAGCGACGATGCCTATGGCGCATGGCTGGCCTCCCGGGCACAGAGCCGGGTGGTTTTTTTCGGCTGCACCGACTTTGCCGGGGTCAGGGCCCGACAGGTGGCGGTCTCCGATGATGCCGTGACTTTTGAGCTCATATTTCCGGAGCAACGGGCTTGGGTCAAGCTGCCGGCTCCCTGGCGGTTTATGGTAAAAAATGCCCTGGCCGCTGCTGTCGCGGGCTGGATACTGGGCATTGACGCCGAACAGATTGCAGCGGGCCTGGCCGAATTCAGGCCGGTTGCCGGAAGAATGGTCGTGCATCGCACCCCGGCCGGAGCCAATATTATTGACGATACCTATAACGCCAATCCGGGTTCCATGGAAAACGCCATCCGGTCGCTTGCAGCGCTTGGCAGCGGCAAGCAGGCAATCCTGGTGGCCGGGGACATGCTGGAACTGGGTGATGACGCAGCCCGGCACCATGAAGAGATTGGCCGCATGGCTGCTGATGCCGGGATCAGCCGGCTTTATCTTTCTGGTGATTTTGCCGCCCGGGTGGCACACGGCGCCCGGCAGGGAGGAATGAAAGGCGGGGACATTTTCGTGGGCACCAAGCACGACATTGTCCGGGATCTGGCCCGGGATCTCAATGAAGGCGACTGGGTGCTGGTAAAGGGCTCCCGGAGCACCGGCATGGATGAAATCGTCTGTGACCTTACACGGCAGCCGGTGCCCGGACCGGATACAGGGGAGTAAACGCAATGCTTTATCATTTCTTTTATGCGCTTCAGACCGAGGTTTCGGCGTTTAACGTGTTTCGTTACATCACGTTCCGAACCATTTACGCCGGTTTGACAGCGTTTTTAATCTGCTTTGTGTTCGGTCCCTGGATGATCCGGTTGCTGCAGGAAAAACAGATCGGCCAGTACATCCGCCGGCTCGGCCCGGCCTCTCACCAGGACAAGGCCGGCACCCCCACCATGGGCGGGGTGCTGGTGCTGCCGGCGGCCCTGCTTTCCACCCTTCTGTGGGTGGACTGGCGAAATGATTATATATGGGTGGTGCTCATGGTCACCACAGCCTATTTTCTGATCGGTTTTACGGATGACTATCTCAAGCAGATCCAGAAAAGAAACCGCGGACTTCGGGCATGGCAGAAATTTTCATTCCAGATCGCCGTGGCTGCGGCCGCCGGCTGGCTGCTTTACAGTCACCCGGGGTTTTCAAGCCAGATCACGATTCCGTTTTTCAAGGGCGTTTCCCCGGATCTGGGGCTGTTTTATGTTTTGTTTGCTGTGCTTGTCATCGTCGGCACCTCCAATGCGGTCAACCTCACAGACGGCCTCGACGGCCTGGCCATCGGGCCGGTGATTATTGCAGCGGGCACTTACATGCTCTTTGCCTATGTTGCCGGCCACATCCGCATCGCCGAATACCTGCAGATCAATTATGTGGCCGGGTGCGGGGAAATTACGATTTTTTGCGGGGCCCTGGCCGGGGCCGGCCTCGGCTTTTTGTGGTTTAACGCCTATCCGGCCCAGATCTTTATGGGCGATGTGGGCTCTCTGCCTTTGGGCGCGGCCCTGGGGACCGTGGCCATTATTACCAAGCAGGAGATTTTGATGATCATTGTGGGCGGGGTGTTTGTCATCGAGGCTGTGTCGGTGATCCTGCAGGTGGGGTTTTTCAAGCTCACCAACGGAAAACGCATTTTTCGCATGGCGCCCCTGCACCATCATTTCGAGCTCAAGGGGTGGGCCGAGTCCAAGGTGATTGTGCGCTTCTGGATTCTGGCCATCATGCTGGCCCTGGTGGCCATTTCAACATTGAAACTGCGGTAACGCACGGGTGGAAATCAGGCAGTGAAACCGATCAAGGACAAACATATCACGGTGGTGGGTCTGGGAAAAACCGGCCAGGCCCTGGCCGGGTTTTTAAACGCCCGGGGGGCAAAGGTGACAGCCGTGGACCGCTCGCCGGAATCGGCCCTGGGCGATATACCGGCCCGACTGCGCAGGGCGGGGATGGATGTGATCCTTGGTGAGCATGATGCGGCCGCCTTTGAGAACTCGGATCTGATCGCGCTCAGCCCGGGTGTGCCCCATACCCTGGAATCCGTGGTGCGTGCGGAAAATGCCGGAGTGCCGGTTACCGGTGAAATCGAGCTGGCCTCCTGGTTTATCCACACGCCCATTGTGGCCGTGACCGGGACCAACGGCAAAACCACGGTGACGCGCCTGATCGGGGAAATGCTCAAGGCCTCGGGTTTGAATGCCTTTGTGGGCGGCAATCTGGGCACGCCGCTGATTTCTTATGCCCACGGGCCCATGGATGCGGATGTGGTGGTGGCGGAAATCAGCTCATTTCAGCTCGATACCGCGGATACGTTCCATCCCCGGGTGGGCGTTTTGTTAAACATTACCGCTGATCACCTGGACCGGTATCCGAACCTGCGGGCCTACGGCCGATCCAAGACAAGGCTGTTTGACCGGCAGACCCAGGCCGACATTGCCGTGTTAAACCGTGCCGATGATTTGATCATGGAACTGACCCGGGACATCAGCGCCGGAAAATGCCTGTTTAATCAGGAGGAAGATGCGGACTGCGGAGCCTGGATCGAAAATGCGCAAATGCGGGTCAAGACCCCGGAACACGGGGAGATGACCATATCGGCAACCGATGTGCCCCTTCCGGGCCGCCACAACATGGAAAACGCGGCTGCCGCGGCCCTGGCCGCTCTGGCTGCGGGCGCAAGCCGTGAAGGGGTCTTGCGCGGTCTGCGCGAATTTGTCCCGGATCCCCATAGACTTCAGTATGTGGGGCGGTTCCATGGGGTGGATTATTACGATGATTCCAAGGCCACCAACGTTGACGCCGTGGTCCGCGCCGTGGCTGCGGTGTCCTTTCCGGTGGTTCTTATTCTTGGCGGACGGGACAAGGGCGGGGGATACGAAGGTCTGGTCCCTGTTGTAAAAGACCGGGTCAGGGCTCTTGTGCTGCTGGGCGAAGCATCTGCGGCCATAGAGCGGGAACTGGGCGGGATTGTGCAATCGGTCCGCACGGATTCCATGGACGCGGCCGTGGCCGCTGCCGCGGATCTGGCAGAGGCCGGGGATACGGTCCTGCTTTCGCCTGCATGTGCCAGTTTTGACTTGTATGACAATTATGCCCAAAGGGGAGAAGATTTCCAGCGGGCCGTGAAACAGACAGGAAAAAGGGCAGATGGCAGCAAGGCCGACAACACATAAATCCGGAAACAGCGCAACCCCGGATCTGATGCTGATCTTTCCGGTCATCATGCTGGTGGGCATCGGCATTGCCATGGTCTACAGCGCCAGCAGTGAAATTGCCCTGCGCTATTACGCGCAAGAGTACTATTTTTTCACCCGGCAGCTGATCAACGCAATGCTTGGCCTTTCCGCCATGCTGGTCTGCATGGTGCTGCCGTATCGTGTTTTTAAACCCTTGAGCTATGTGCTGCTGCTTGGGGCCACGATTCTGCTGGCAATTGTGCTGGTCACCGGCGCGGGGCATTCCGCGGGCGGGGCCACCAGATGGCTGCGGGTGATGGGGGTGTCGTTTCAGCCCTCGGAGCTGGCGAGGCTGGCATTGATCGTGTTTATGGCCTATTCCCTGACCAAAAAACAGGTAAAGGTGGCGGATCCGACTATCGGGTTTTTGCCGCATCTGCTGGTGCTGGGGGTTTTTTCGGTGCTGATTCTAATGCAGCCGGATTTCGGGACCATTGCCATCTTCTGGGTGCTGGCCTGGATGATCATGTTTGCCGGCCGGGTTCCGCTCCGGCACCTGGCATCGGCCATGCTCCTGGTGATGCCTGCGGCTGTCTGGCTGCTGATTTCCTCGGAGTACCGGCTCAAGCGGTACATGACGTTTCTGGATCCGTGGAAATATCCCCTGGACGAGGGCTACCAGATCATTCATTCCCTGATGGCCTTCGGCTCCGGCGGTATTTTCGGAAAAGGATTCGGGGAGGGCTATCAGAAGCTGTTTTACCTGCCTGCGCCGCACACGGATTTCATTTTTTCGGTGATCGGCGAGGAAGGCGGATTGGTATGGGTTTTGTTCGTGGTGGCATTGTACATGCTGATTCTCTGGAGGGGGTTGAGAATTGCCGCCCATGCGCGGGATTGTTTCGGGTCTCTGCTGGCCTTCGGCATTACCGCCTCGCTTAGCCTGCAGGCCATCGTAAACATGGGCGTTAACCTGAGCCTGCTGCCGACCAAAGGGCTGAGCCTGCCCCTGATGAGCTATGGCGGCTCGTCCATGGTGTTTCAGCTGGCTTGCGTGGGCATTTTGTTAAACATCGGAATGTCGGAAAAAGTATGAATCAGGAAGCAAATAACCAATCCGGACTTTCCGGGGAGCAACCCCTCCCGGCCAGGCCCCGGCCCCTGCGGCTGATGATTGCCGGTGCGGGAACAGGCGGACATTTGTTTCCGGCCATTGCCGTGGCCGAAGAGATCATGCGCATGTTTCCGGGCTCGCGGGTGATGTTTGTGACAACCGGAAGGCCCATTGAACAGACCGTGCTGGCCGGCCGCTCTTTTGAGATCGCGCAGATTTCCGCAGGCGGGCTTAAGGGCATGGGCCTGCTGCAAAAAGGCCGGTCCCTGATGCTGCTGCCCCGGGGCTTCTGGAAATCTCTGGGCCTGATCCGCGGCTTTGCCCCGGACGCGGTGCTGGGAATGGGCGGGTATTCGGCCGCCCCCGTAATCCTGGCGGCATTCTTGCGGCGGGTTCCCAGGCTGATCCATGAGCAGAACCGCATTGCCGGCATGACCAATCAATGGCTGAGCCGGCTGGCCCGCCGCGTGCTGGTCTCATTTGAAGATACCCGGATTTCATGCCGGCCCGGTAAAATTCGTTTCACGGGCCACCCCGTGCGGCGGCAGATCCGGGAGGTTTCTGAAAATCGCGGCATGCGCATCCACGAAGGCGGGCAAAAGCCTTTTACCGTGGCCGTGCTCGGCGGCAGTCAGGGCGCCCGGCGCATGAATACGGCCGTGGTTGAAGCGTTTTCACAGATAAAGGAACCCGGGCGATTTTTTGTGATTCACCAGACCGGGCCCCATGACGAAGAGTCCGTGCGCCGGGCCTATGTGCGCATGGGCGTGGATTCGGCGGTTTCCGCCTTTTTCAGGGATATGGCCTCAGTCTATGAGCAGACCGATCTTGCGGTGTGCCGGGCAGGGGCGGCCACTCTGGCGGAAATCGCCGCCGTGGGTCTGCCGGCCCTGCTGGTTCCCTATCCGTATGCAGCCGACAATCACCAGGTGCATAACGCGGAAGTACTGGTCAAGGCCGGGGCTGCGGAAATGATTGCTGAAAAAGATTTAACCCCGTCCTGGCTGGCCGAATATCTCCAGGCCTGCGCGGATAATGCCGGCGGCCGGTTTGAAAAGGCCTGCCTTGCCGCCCGAAACCTGGGCCGGCCCCGGGCGGCTGCGGCCGTGATCAATGAGATTCTGGAAGCCGCGGGACGAAAACGGTTTTTGGATTCATCCAACTCACAGGAATACTGATGTATCGGAAAAAATACCATATTCATTTTGTGGGCATCGGCGGCATCGGCATGAGCGGGATCGCCGAACTGCTGCTGAACCTGGGCTACCGCGTATCCGGATCAGATATTGCCGAATCCGATACCACCCGCCGCCTCCAGCGTCTGGGGGGGAATGTGCAGGTGGGGCATGGCCCTGAAAATATTGCAAAAGCCGACGTGGTGGTGACTTCTTCTGCCATCCGGACGGACAATCCCGAAGTGCAGGCGGCCATGGCCGCATCCGTGCCCGTGATTCCGCGGGCAGAGATGCTTGCCGAGCTCATGCGCCTGAAATACAGCGTGGCGGTTGCAGGGGCCCACGGCAAGACCTCAACCACCTCCATGCTGGCCGCAGTTCTCGACGCCGGCGGTCTGGATCCCACGGTGGTCATCGGCGGCAAGCTCAAAAGCATCGGCAGCAATGCCGTGCTGGGAGCGGGGGATTTTATCGTGGCCGAGGCGGATGAAAGCGACGGATCGTTTCTCAAGTTTTCCCCGGCCATTTCGGTTGTAACCAATATTGATTTAGAACATCTTGATTTTTATAAAGATCTGGATCAAATTAAGCAGGTCTTTCTCCAGTTCATTGACCGGATTCCGTTCTACGGGGTGGCCGTGCTTTGTCTGGACAATGAGCATGTTCAGGACCTGATGCCGCAGATCAAGAAGCGCTGTATCACCTACGGGCTTTCGGCCCAGGCGGATTTCCAGGCGGCAAACATCGTTTTTGACGGGGCCAAAACCCGCTTTTCAGTATTTCACGAAAGCCGCCACCTGGGCGATATGGCCCTGAACCTGCCCGGCCGGCACAATATTGCCAACGCCCTGGCCGCGATTGCCGTTGGCCGGGAACTTGAAATACCATTTGAGACCATCCGCTCGGCCCTGGAAAAGCTGGAAGGGGTGCAGCGGCGCATGGAGATCAAGGCCGACGTCGGCGGCATCAAGATTATCGACGATTACGGCCACCATCCCACGGAAATTAAAACCACCCTGGATGCGGTGCGCACCAGCTGGCCTGAGCGCCGCCTGGTGGTGGTGTTCCAGCCCCATCGATACACCCGGACCCGGGCATTGTTTGACGACTTTGCCAGGGCGTTTTACCAGTCAGACGTGCTGCTGGTCATGCCCGTATATGCCGCCGGAGAGACGCCCATCGAGGGGGTGGATCACAATTTGCTCTGCGAGGCCATCAGCGCGCACGGACATAAACGGGCCAGGGCGGCGACGGGCCTGGAAGAAGCCGTGGAAATGCTGGAAAAAATGCTTGAACCCGGCGATATCGTTTTGACCCTGGGCGCCGGAAATGTCTGGCAGGCGGGCGAAGCCCTGGCTGCACGGCTTCAGGCCGGCAAAGAGAAAACCTAGGAAGATTTTATGAACCTTATGACCCCGGATCTGAAAAAAAAGCTCACCGACAGGTTCGGATCAAGGGTGCAATTTGACGCACCCATGGACCGGCATACCTCGTTTCGTGTGGGAGGACCGGCCGATGCCCTGGTGACCCCGAAGGATCGGGCGGAGCTTATGGATCTGCTGGCCGTTGTCCGGGCGGCCGGGATCCCGTGGATGGTTCTGGGCGGCGGCACCAACCTGCTGGTCACAGACCGCGGAATCCGGGGGGTGGTGATTTGTCCGGGCAGGGGTTTTGATCAAATTCAAATTCTGCACAAAGGCCCGGAAAAGACGGTGGTGGAAGCCGGTGCCGCAGTCCGTTTAAGTGCTCTTTGCCGGTATGCAATTGATAACAATTATACGGGACTGCATTTTGCCGCCGGCATTCCGGGCAGCGTGGGCGGCGCCATTTTAATGAATGCCGGGACCCGTCAGGGGGCTGTGGAGTCTGTGTTGGAGGGCATTGAGGTCCTTGAACCGCCCGACCGCGTGCGCACCCTGGACAGGGATCGGTTGATTTTCAAATACCGGCGCCTGTCATGGCAGCCGGCCGGGGACGGCGGTGAGCAGATATTTATCGTGCTTTCCGGCCGTTTTGCACTGGCCCCGGCAGATGAAACCGATCCGGCGGCTGAATTTGAAACCATGCTCAACCGCCGCTGGGAAACCCAGCCAAAAGGGTTTTCGGCCGGATGCGTGTTTAAAAATCCGTCCGCGGACATGGCCGCCGGCCGGCTCATTGACCAGACCGGGCTCAAGGGAGTGGCCGTTGGCGGCGCCCGGATATCGACGGTGCACGCCAATTTCATCATAAATGAAAACAATGCCTCTGCGGCAGATATTCTGGAGCTCATCCGGCTGGTTCAAAAAGGTGTTGCGGATCGGTTCCGGGTTTGCCTGGAGCCGGAAATTCGGATTGTGGGGGAATAAAAGATCGTGGCCGGTAAAAAGACCGTTCAGCCCAACATCCGGGAAAACCGATACAAAAAAGTCCGGGCGCGTTCAGCACCCAGGGGCAGCAACTGGCTTTGGACCCTGTTTCGGGTTTTGGCCGGGGCGGTTGCCATTATTGCCATGAGCCTGGTTTTTGTCTTTGGTTATGACTGGGCCACCCAGAGCGATTATTTTCGTGCTGAAACCGTCGAGGTGCACGGCATCCGGCGTCTTTCTGAGCAACTTGTAAAGGAGGCCGCCGGAATTGAAAACGGGGTTAATATTTTTTCCGTGAACCTGAGCACCGCGCGCCGCAGGCTCATGGCCCTGGACTGGGTTTCCGGGGCCGAGGTCAGAAGGCAGATTCCGGAATCCATCATCATCCGGATTCGGGAGCACGAGCCGGTGGCGCGCATTGACCTGGGCAGGATATTTATGATCAACCCAAAAGGCGAAATTTTCAGGGAGGCCGCCAAAGGGGCATTTTCGGATCTCCCGATAATTAAGGGTCTTAATTACGCGGATTGGCAGAGCCTTGAGGTTGGCCGGGCGCCGGTTGTGTCCTCGGTAATGGCCGTATTGGGGCTGGACAGGAAAGGCCACAGCGTTTTTAACACCCGAAGCATAGAGCAAATCCAGGTGGACCGGGATCTGGGCCTGGTCCTGCAGATCCGGGATCTGCCAATAAAGCAGGTCCGGCTGGGTTACGGCAATTACGGACACAAGCTCAGACGGCTGGGAAAGGTGCTTGTTTACCTGGAAAACAAGGAGCCGTCTGTTGAATTTGAAAAAATGGACCTGCGCAACCCGGACCGGATTGTGGCCAGGCCCGCTGCGGACAAACAAAGCCAAACCATAGGCCAGAAGGAGGAGGCATAAATTGAAGGAACAAGAAGAGCTCGTCGTGGGGCTGGACATCGGCACGACCAAGATTTGTGCGGTGGTGGCCGAGGTTTCCGGCGGCAAGGTCAACATTATCGGTATCGGCACCCATCCGTCCATCGGCCTGCGCAAAGGCGTGGTTGTCAATATCGATTCCACGGTGGACTCGATTAAAAAGGCGGTCCAGGATGCCGAACTTATGGCGGGCTGCGAGATTTCATCGGTTTATGCCGGCATTGCCGGCGGTCATATCACGGGCTTTAACAGCCACGGGGTCATTGCCATCAAGGGCAACGAGATCACCCAGGCCGATGTCAACCGGGTGATCGAGGCGGCCCGTGCCGTGGCCATTCCCATGGACCGGGAGGTCATTCACGTGCTTCCCCAGGAGTTTATCATCGACGGCGAAGCCGGAATCCAGAACCCTGTCGGCATGGCCGGTGTGCGCCTGGAGGCCCGGATCCACATTGTCACCGGCGCCGTGACTTCGGCCCAGAACATTGTCAAATGCGCCAATCAGGCGGGTCTCGACGTCTGTGACATCATTCTCGAACCCATTGCCTCCTGCGAGTCCGTGCTCACTCCGGAAGAAAGGGAGGTGGGCACCGGGCTGATCGATCTGGGCGGGGGCACAACCGATCTGGCGGTTTTTTCCGGAAATACCATCCGGCATACTTTTGTCCTGTCCCTTGGCGGAAACAACATGACCAATGATATTTCCGTGGGACTTCGGGTACCCATGGCCGAAGCCGAGCGCGTCAAAAAGGAGCATGGCACCTGTGTGGCCGACAAGATTAAAAGCGACGAAACCATTGATCTGCCCAATGTCGGCGGCCGGCAGGGACGGAAACTGCCCAGGCAGATCCTGGCCGAGATTCTGGAGCCCCGGGTGGAGGAAATTTTTGCCCTGATCCGAAGGGAAATCCACCGGGCAAACATGAAGGAGGAAATCGCCTCGGGCATCGTGCTTACCGGAGGTGCATCGCTTCTCGACGGCATTGGTGAAATTGCCGAGTCGGTTTTTGAAGTCCCGGTGCGCCTGGGTGCCCCGCATGGCATCAGCGGGCTTGTGGATGTGGTCAACAATCCCATGTATGCCACTGGTGTGGGGCTGGTGCTTTACGGGGCCAAGGACGAGGAACGAAAAAAATTCCGCATCCGGGATACCAATATTTTCCACCGGATCATGAACCGGATGAAGCGGTGGTTCAAAGAGGTGTTGTAAAAAATCCGGAATTGCCGGGATTTGAAATCAATAAATAAACAACAGACGATCAACAGACGACGAATACAGGAGGTCGACAATGGATTTTACCTATCTCGACAATGAAAATTCCGCAAAAATCAAGGTCATCGGCGTCGGCGGCGGCGGGGGCAACGCTGTCAACAACATGATCGACTCCCAGCTAAACGGGGTCAAATTCATCGTGGCCAACACAGATGCCCAGGCACTGGCCCATGCCAAGGCCAACACCAAGATTCAGCTCGGCGAGGCGCTCACCGAGGGACTCGGCGCCGGGGCCGATCCGTCGGTGGGCCGCAATGCGGCACTGGAGTCTGCAGATCTGCTGCGTGAGGCCTTAAGCGACAGCCACATGGTTTTTATTGCCGCCGGTCTTGGCGGGGGAACCGGAACGGGAGCGGCCCCTGTGATCGCAGAGATCTGCAAGGAACTCGGGGCTCTGACCGTGGCGGTGGTCACCAAGCCGTTTAAGTTCGAGGCCAGAAAGCGCAGCAAGCAGGCAGAGGAAGGAATTGCACAGCTCAAGGAAGTGGCCGACACTGTCATCACCATTCCCAATGACCGGCTGCGGGGCCTGGCAAAGAAAAACGCCACACTCATTGACATGTTCCGGATGGCCGACGAAATTCTTCATCATTCGGTTAAGGGCATCACGGATCTGATCATGCATCCCGGCCTGATCAACCTCGATTTTGCCGATGTCAAGACCATCATGTCCAAGTCCGGCATGGCCATCATGGGCATCGGGATTTCCACAGGCGATAACCGGGCCATTGAAGCCGCGGAAAAGGCCATTTCCCATCCGCTTCTGGAGGACAACTCCATTTCCGGGGCCAAGGGTGTGCTCATGAACATCACCTGCAACTCCGAGCTGACCATGGAAGAGGCCATCGAGGCCTCGGAGCGGATTTACAATGAAATCGGCGATGATGACGTGGAAATCATCTGGGGTACGGCCATGGACGACAGTCTGGAAGATGAGATGCGCATTACCGTTATTGCCACAGGAATCGGAAGCATGGATGAAACGGAGATGCATCTGCCCAAAAAGTCCGTGCGCCAGCTAAAAGATGTCAAACGGGGAGTGGTCCGGGATTATACCTCCGAAGACCGGGAATACGAAAAAAATCTCAACCAGCCCACCTTCTGGCGGGTCAAGCAGCAGAAGGCCGAAGAAAAGCAGGCCGGCCGGGACAACCAGAAAAAAAAGGCGGTCAACAGCATGGATGACTATTTTGACATGGACATGCTTGACGTACCCACGTTTCTGAGGCGAAAGGCCGATTAACCACAACAGCCTGTGCACTGCGTTTTCCGGATGTCCAAGATTTAAAATTCTTGACAAATGGATCGTCACGTAATAGAGGCAGTAACTTGAAACTTGGAATTTATTCGGCGATCCATAAGGCAAGGCCGAACCTTTTGCATCAGGTGACTGGATGTGCCGGGTTTGACTTGCAAAGCGTGCCCCGTGAAAGGAAACAGCAGGTTATGTTTGAGAATAATGAACGCAAAATTGCCTATGTCATTGCGCTGGTCTGCCTTGTTGCCGGCATTGTCGTTTATGCCGCACTGCCGTCGAAATCCTTGGAACAACCGGTGCGCGTGATGTATGAAAGTACCGGTGACAATGTATTGTTTTCGCATTTGGAGCACACCGAGGATTACGGGCAGGATTGTTTTGCCTGCCATCACGAGATTGCCTACGATGAAAGCAAAGGGCATGCTTCCTGCGGATCCTGCCATGATGCCGAAAGCACCCGGGTTCCGGCGTTCGGGCAAGAGGGCCTGTTTGACCATGAGACCCACAGCCAGTACTATGGCCTGTCGTGCACGGATTGTCATCACATGTATGATCCCGACAGCGGATCTCAGCCTCAGAACTGCAATGCCTGCCACATGGAAACCGGTGATGAGTATATGCCGAGCCTCAGCGATTCCTACCACCAGCAGTGCATTGGATGCCATCAGGATTTCGGCGTGGGACCCACCACGGAAAACTGCAATGACTGTCACGGACCCCGCAAGCGCGCGGATGCTTTTCACGATCAGTGCACCGGCTGCCACGAGCAGGCGGGTCAGGGGCCCCTCAGAGACGACTGCACGGGCTGTCATGCCTACTAGGACAAAGCGGGCACGGCAAAAATGATAGGCTCATTACAATAAGTCCAAGCAAGCAAAGGTAGATCCATGATCAAGCGCTCATTTATCGGAATTACAGCACCCCGGCTGACCTACGAGGTTATCGAAGAGGCGCCTGCCGAGCCCATGACTGTCAGGCCCGCAAAGCGGATCACCCTTTTGATGGATGCGCCCATGGAAAAAACCGGCGGCGTTTTGCTCAAATCCGGTGATGCCGTACAGCAGGGCCAGCGGCTGCAATTGTTTGAAAACAATCCCGTACCCTGCGCCATTAGCCCCGTGGCCGGCAAAATCGAATCCGTGGAGCCGTTTTTGGGGATTATGGAAAGACAGATGACCGCAGTGGTCATTGCTCTGGAGGGTTCGGGGGATCAGAGCCGGGATACCGGGTTCAAAAATGTTTTCAAATCCGCAGGCCTTTCCGAGGCAGACCGGTTTCTCAGGGATTTGCCCGGCCGTCCGGATTTCTCTGTTTTCAACCGGCCTGACAGACCGGTTAAAACCATTGCGGTTATGGGTACAGAGCAGGACCTGACGGCAGTTACCCAGCAATATGTGATCGGAACCAACATTGCCGGGGTTAAAAGCGGAATCGATGCATTGAGAAAGATTGCCGGCATCCAGAATATCCAGCTTGTGGTCTACCCGCACATGGTGCAGGTGGCAGGTTCCTCCGGCGCCGGAATCAAAACCGTGGATTTGCAGTATCCGGCCGGCAGCACGGACATGATCCGCATGGCCCTGGAAGCAAAGCAGGAGAGGAATACCGAGGTGGCCTTTTTTACGGCAGAGGCTGCGGTTGCGGTTGGTGCGGCCCTTCAGACCGGGGAGCTGCCGGTGGACAAACTGCTCACCGTTGTAAGAAAGGACGGTACACGCCAGTTGATCAAGGCCCCGGTCGGGACCCATGTTTCCGACATTCTTGAGGCCGTCCGCCAGAGCGTGGAGGCCGGGGACCGGGTGATTCTCGGCGGTCCCATGACCGGGCATGCGGTTTTTTCCCTGGAGCAGCCCATTACGCCGGACACTGACATCCTCATGATTCAGGATCATTCTGAGCTTCCGGAATTTTCCGATATTCCCTGCACCAACTGCGGCAGCTGTGTCAGGGTATGTCCGGTCAGCATTCCGGTCAACGAACTGGTCCGGTATCTGGATGCCGGTGAATATGAGCAGGCCGCGGAAAACGCAAGCCTGTTTGCCTGTATAGAATGCGGTTTATGCGCTTATGTGTGCGAATCCCGGATACCTATACTACAGTTTATCGCACTGGCCAAGCATGCGGTGCAACGCCTGAAAGCAGCGGAGGAAGAGAATGCCTGATCGAAAGAAGCTGACTGTTTCCTATGCCCCGTTCTGGCATGACGGCAGCAGAATAAGCACCAAGCACTATCATATCATGGCCGCCACCCTGCTGGCCGTGATCGCCGGTTTGCTTCGTTACGGGATGCCTGCCCTTGGGGTTCTGGCCCTGTCGGTGGGATCGGCAATGGCCTGGGAATACCTCATGAACCGGGTCACCCGCAGGCCTGTTTCCATCGGGGACGGAAACGCAGCCCTGATCGGCCTGCTTTTCGGGATGCTGCTTCCGGCCGTGATTCCATGGTGGGTTGTGATTACCGGTACCTTTGTGGGCGTGGTCATCGGCAAACAGATTTATGGCGGCATCGGCGGCAATCCCTTTAATCCCGTGGCCGTGGCTTATGCCATCCTGATGATTTCCTGGCCCATTTATTTTGATTTCAATGCCGCCCTGGTGGATTATCCGTTTGAATTTACCGCCGCCTATCCGCTTGTGCTCATGAAAGCCTACGGTTCTGCCGGGATTGAGTCATTTTCCCTGGTCGACCTGCTTCTTGGCCGGCAAACAGGAGGAATTGGTGCCACTTTCGGCCTCGGTCTGCTCATCGGGGGCGTCTACCTGATGATCCGGGGCTTTATCCGCTGGGAAATAGCTGTTTCTTTCCTTGCGGGTGTTTTGGTTTCCGCTCTATGCTTTAATCTTTACAACCCTGAGGTTTATGCCGGACCCGGGGTTCACCTGCTCACCGGGTTTACCCTGATGGGCGCCTTTTTTCTGGCCACAGAGGATTCCTCCTCACCGGTTCATTTTATTCCCATGCTCATTTACGGGGCCCTTGGCGGGGTGCTCACCGTGCTGATCCGAAACCAGGGTGCCCATGTTGACGGGGTGATATACGCCATCCTGATCATCAATCTGGTTCATCCGCTTATTGATAAAATCAGACCCAAAGCCACGGGAAGGGTTATGCATCATGCGTGAAATGATTAAAATGGTCGTTGTCCTGGTTGTGCTAAGCAGCCTTTCAGGAGGAGTGCTCGGGGCTTTGAAAAATGCGACCGAGGAGCGCATCGACAATCAGGTGTTGAAATTCGTCAAAGGCCCGGCCATTGAAAACATCTTCAAGGAAGCGGATAATGATCCGGTGGCCGACCGGTTCTCGCTCACTGTGGGAGAAGAAGAGAAAAATTTCTTTGTGGCCGTCTACGATGGCAATCCCAAAGCCGTTGCCTTTGAGACTTTTGCCAGCGGGTTTGGCGGGGATATGGGGGTGATGATTGCCGTTGACGTGGAAACCGATGAGATTATTGGTATCAGCGTCACAACTCACAATGAAACCCCCGGCATCGGGGCGACCATCGAGACAAACGAGGATTTCAAAAAACAGTTTAACGGCAAACCCGTAACAGGCGGCCACAATGTTAAAGACGACGGTGGCGATATTACGGCCATGTCCGGTGCAACGGTTACCTCTCGGGCGGCCTGCAAGGCGGTGACCAGGGCCGGTGACATATACGAGCAGGTCAAATCCCAAATCAGAGACCAGGTGAAAAACTTTACCGGCTAGGAGCGAATAGATCATGGCGAAAACCATCGGGCAGGAATTTGTAAAGGGCTTGTGGGAGGAAATCCCGCCGTTTCGACTGGTGCTCGGTCTGTGTCCCACACTGGCGGTGACCAAATCGGTTGAAAACGGAATCGGGATGGGAGTGGCAACCACGTTCGTGCTGGTATGTGCCAACATGCTGGTCTCCATCTTAAGCGGCGTGATTCCCTCAAAGATTCGGATTGCCTGTTTTATCATTATCATTGCCACGTTTGTGACCGTGGTGGAATTGATGATGCAGGCCTATGCGTATCAGCTGTTTTTAAACCTCGGGATTTTTATCCCCCTCATTGTGGTCAATTGTATCGTTCTCGGGCGGTCTGAGGCCTTTGCCTCCAAAAACAAGCTGGTGCCATCTCTTGCCGATGGCCTGGGCATCGGACTCGGATATACCCTTTCGCTGACCGTGATCAGTGCAGTCCGCGAAAGTCTGGGTACCGGCCAGCTGATGGGCGCTCAGGTGTTTCCGTCGTCCTTTGAACCCTTTGCCTTTATGGTGGAGGCGCCGGGCGCATTTATCTGCCTGGGCTTGTTGTTGTGTATTATGAATATCATAGGCAAGAAATAGCGGCCGCCCGGGTTTATCCGGATGCGGGTCATGCTGAAGATCGATTGAACATAGTTTTGCCGGCCGGGGTTCAAAAAGCCGGGCGGCAGCCGGGCACGGGAGAAGCATTATGGGCGATTATACAGTCCTGATTATCAGCAGTATTCTTATCAACAACATCGTTTTGGCGCAATATCTGGGCATCTGCCCTTTTATCGGCACTTCCAAGAAAATGGAAACCGCCACGGGCATGGCCGGCGCAGTGGTTTTTGTCATGACCCTGGCCGCCATTATTACCTGGACCATTGACACGTACTTTCTCAAAACCCTGGGAATTGAATTTCTGCGCACCATTGCCTTTATCCTGGTGATCGCGTCCCTGGTCCAGTTTGTTGAGATGTTTCTCAAAAAAAGCATTCCCGCCCTTTATGCCGGCCTGGGGATCTTTCTGCCATTAATCACCACCAACTGCGCGGTAATGGGTGTGTGTCTGATCAATATCAAGGAAGAATACAATTTTCTTCAGGCGCTGACCTCGTCGATCGCCTATGCCATTGGTTTCGGCCTTGCACTTGTCCTGTTTGCCGGTGTGCGTGAGCGGGTGATTCTCGGCCGGGTTCCCCGGCCCCTGCAGGACACGTCCATCGGGCTTGTGACCGCGGGTATGCTGGCGCTTGCTTTTATCGGTTTCCGGGGCCTGGTATAGGCGGGAGACGTTTGTTTCCGGCATTGATAAATCTTTATTCCTGAAGTCAATCAAAGGGGATCGCAGTGATAGAAGCAATACTTTTTACATTGGGCCTTGGCGGCGTTTGCGGGGTGGCCCTGAGTGTGGCCTCCAAGGTGTTTTATGTGTATGAGGATCCGCGGATCGCCAAAGTGGAGGGTCTTCTTGCCGGCGCCAACTGTGGTGGATGCGGATATGCTGGCTGTTCGTCTGCAGCCGTGGCCGTTGTCAACGGAGATGCCCCGCCAAACGTCTGTATCCTGGTCGGGCCGGAAAATGTTTCCGCCATTGCCGCCATCATGGGATCAGAAGCGGGCACGGCCGAACCCTTGAAATCCTATAACAACTGTCAGGGGGGACACCGGGCAACGGACCGTTTCGTTTACCAGGGGCTGAACCAATGCAGTGCCGTGAGCGCCCTTTACGGCGGCAAGAGAGACTGCCAGATCGGTTGCCTGGGTTTTGGTGATTGCGTCAATGCCTGCAAATTTGACGCGCTCTGCATCGGTCCCAACGGTTATCCCATCGTGGATAAGGACAAGTGCGTGGGATGCGGGGCATGCGAGCGGGTCTGCCCCAAGTCCATTATTGAAGTGCGGACCATGTCCCAGCGGCTGCTTCATCTCAACACCGAGGATGATGCGCTGGCCCCCTGCCAGCAGACCTGCCCGGCAGAAATTGACATTCCCAGATATGTCACGCATATCCGGGAAGGTGAATATGACTCTGCAGTGGATACCATCCGTGAGCGCAATCCTTTGCTGCTTGCCTGCGGCCGGGTTTGCCCGCATCCCTGTGAGGAATACTGCAGACGTTCCATCGAAGACGAAGAAGCCGTGTCCATCAACCAGCTCAAGCGCTTTGCCGCGGACATGGAAATGAATTCCGGCAAACGTCTTCCAATATCCAAGGCCCCGGATACCGGTAAGCGGGTGGCTGTTGTGGGCGGCGGGCCTGCGGGCTTGAGCTGTGCCTATTTTCTCCGCCGGGTGGGGCACAGTGTGACCGTATTTGAAGCCATGCCCAAACTCGGCGGTATGCTTCGCTATGGCATCCCGGAATACCGCCTCCCCAAGGCGGTCCTGGACTGGGAGATCGAGGGGATTTTAAATCTTGGCATTGATCATCATACAAATGTGAAAATGGGCCTGGATTTTGACCTGGGTTCCCTTGTTGGCGGCGGTTTTGACGCCATTTTCATGGGTGTGGGCGCATGGAAGGACTACAAGCTCAAAATACCCGGTGAAAATCTAACCGGTTGTTTTACGGGCATTAATTTTTTGTCTGCCATCGGCAACCAGGAAAAAGTGGATATCGGAAAACGCGCCGCAGTCATCGGCGGCGGCAATACGGCCATTGACTGTGTGCGGACCCTGATCCGTATGGGTGTTGAAAAGGTCTATCTGGTCTACCGCCGGACCCGGAAGGAAATGCCGGCCAATGACGTTGAAATCGTGGCCGCGGAACACGAGGGAGTGGAATTTGTTTTCCTGGCTGCGCCCAATAAGGTGATCGAGGATGAAAACGGCAGTGTTGCAGGCCTGGAATACCTTCAGATGGAACTTGGCGAACCGGATGCAAGCGGCCGCAGGCGCCCGGTGCCGGTTGAAGGCTCTGAGACCGTGCTTGATGTGGATACCATTATCACCGCCATCGGCCAGTCCCCGGATACGGCATTCCGCACGCCCGGCACGCGCATGGAGGAGCTCAACCTCACACGGTGGGATACCATAGATGTCAATCCCTATACCTGCCAGTCCAATGTGCCCTATATTTTTGCCGCAGGCGACGGGGCCACGGGCCCGGCGCTCGTGGTGGACGCCATTGGCGGCGGCCGAAGGGCGGCCAGAGGCATAGATCTGTTTTTAAAGGGAAAGCCGGTAACCGCCCAGAATCGTGCTCTTCTGTCCCAGCGGCACATTCCGGAATCAATCTTTACATCCGTGCCGGGGGTGGGCAAAACCAAGAGAAAACCCATGCCGGAGCTGCCGGTCCAGGAACGCATTCACAGCTTTATTGAGGCAGATCTTGTCCTGGCTGAACCGGATGCCCTGGAAGAAGCCGGCCGGTGTTTAAACTGCTGCCGTTTGTGTTATAATCCCGACAACCCAAGAAATGCAGCCTGATCTGACTGTTATTCAAATCTTGCATTAAACAAAAGCCGTTGGCTGGATGATTGTTTCCGCAGCGGCTTTTTTGCGTTCTCCGGGCGCTGTCTGAACCGGTATACAAAACACTGAAACCTTGTTAATGAAATAATACAGCCTTATCCGATGAGGGGGCTGAATAGCTACGCATACTTTGTTACCGGCCTTGAGAAAAGGAGGAGATATGGCAGTCGATGTTGCCCAGCAAAGAAGGGACATGGAAGCCCGCCTGCGTGCCCTTGTCCGCGAAGCCGAGGAAATGGATGCCAAAATTCGGGCCTATCTTGCTGACAGGGACAACAAGCCGCATCCCCGCCATCATGAATTTATTGAAAGAATACAAAATATGCGCCTTGATCCGGAAATTTCCAATCGATATCTGGAAATCCTTTTGGATAATCTGCAATGGAAGGTGTACCATTTAAGCCGTGCCTGGGGGCAGTTATGGGACAATGCCGAGGCCGCGCGCAAACGCCGGTCCGGACATTTTCGGACCGCAGAAGGGAAAGGGTCTGAAAACAATCGTCCCGACCGGACCGCTAATGACAAAAGACGTGTCTATTCTTTGGACCGGCTCTGGGCGGTTCAGCAGGAAAAGCTTGAGAGTTTGGGAGAAAATCCGGAGTCGGAGGATCGTGATGCCTTTGTGCAGCGCATCAAGCAGCGCTATGGGCAACTGGCTTCGGAGAAGAAACCTGATGAAGAGATCGTGATGACTTTTGACAGGCAAAGCCGGCGCTGTACCCTGGCTGTTAAAAAGCATTCAAAGGGTTCCAATGGATGATGCATTTGCCCTTTTCAGCCACTGAGGTCTTTTTCCATGGCTTTCTGCAGTCGGAGCATGTCATCGGGGCGGGGGGCGGTCATTCGCAAAATCCGGCCGCTTTGAGGGTGGCTTAAAACAATGTGTCTGGCATGAAGCATCTGGCGAAAGCTTTGATGATAGATTCTTTTCAGGTCCGGAAAACTCCGGCAGGCCTTTCCGGCGCGCCGGCAGCCGTATACGGCATCGCCAATCACCGGATGGCCGATGGCTGCAAGGTGCACCCGGATCTGGTGGGTGCGGCCGGTGCGGATTTGGCATTCAAGTCTGGCCGCCCGGGCAAACCGCTGAACAACCCGCCAGGTTGTTTCAGCGTGTCTTGAGGGCAAATCCGGATCTTCGGCAGCAGCCATTTTTTTCCGGTCTACGGGATGCCGGAAAATCGGAAGGGTGATCCGTCCCCAGTCCCCTTCAGGGTTTCCGAGCACAAACGCATCATAGGTTTTCTCTACTGTCCGATGTTGAAACTGGCGGGTCAATGACGTCCACGCCCCCTGGGTGCGGGCAGCAATCAAGACACCCGATGTGTCTTTGTCCAGCCTGTGGACAATGCCGGGCCGGGAAGGTTCAGAGCCGATGTTTTGAATTTCCGGGAAATGAAATGCCAGCCCCTGGGCAATGGTGCCGGTGAGGTTGCCGGCGGCCGGGTGCACGACCATTCCGGGCGGTTTATTGATCACAATGATATGCGCATCAATATAGAGCAGATCCAGGTCAAGGGGTTCGGCGATGAGGGGGCGGCAGGCAATGGCGGAAATCGGCTCCGGTACCCGGGGCGGCACGGAAACAATGTCCCCGGCATTCACCCGGTACCCGGGCTTTTTGAAACCGCTCCCGACAAGGACCTGTTGCTTTTTGATCCAGTTTGCAGCAGTGTTTCTGGAGCATTCGGGAACCAGTGATGCCACGAATTGATCCAGGCGCAATCCGGCCTGATCAGCGTCAACAACAAGGGTGATGTGCCCATCAGAACGGGTCATTCAGCCTGTTTGCTGCCGTTACCGTTGTTGTCAAAAAGCGATTCGATCTCAGTCCAGACCTGGCTTTCCTCCTGGTTTTTGGCTGTGCAGATTTCCCGCATCAAAAGGGTTCTGGCCGTATCCAGCAGTTTGCGCTCCCCGAATGATAAATCCTTGGAAAGCTTGAGCATGTAAAGGTCCCGGAACACGGCGGCCACATCAAAAGGCGATCCGGTTTTCAGCTTATCCATGTATTCCTTGTACCGGCGGTTCCATGTCTGGTTGTCCTGCAAATCGTCTTTTTTCTCAGTAAGTACGGCGTAAATATCAGGAATCTGCGTTTTGTCCACAACCGTACGCAGGCCCACCGAATCCACGTTGCTGGTGGGAATCATGATGACCATTCCGTTGTCAATGATTTTCATGATGTAGAAATCGTGCGTGTCACCGTTAATCACCCGGCTTTCAATGGATTCGATGCGGCCGACGCCGTGGGCCGGATAGACGGCCAGGTCACCGACTTCAAAATGCTTGCTCAGGTCTTTTTGGGGTTGTGCTTTTTCAGCCATAGTTTTCACCAAAGGTTATGCAAAGTTTATTCCTAAAAAATGATATATATCATTTTTTGGAAGGTGAATCAACAAAAAAAGGGCCGGTGAATTTCACCGGCCCTTTTTGGCTTGGTTATGTAACTGATGCGTTGCTTACAGCAGGAACGGCACCATGAGCAGGGCAACCACGTTGAGAATCTTGATCATCGGGTTGACCGCAGGGCCGGCCGTATCCTTGTACGGGTCGCCGACGGTGTCGCCGGTGACCGCGGCTTTGTGGGCATCGCTGCCCTTGCCGCCGAAATAACCGTCTTCAATGTATTTTTTGGCATTGTCCCAGGCCGCGCCACCGGTGGTCATGGAGATGGCCACAAACAGACCGGTCACGATACTGCCGATCAGCAGTCCGCCAAGGGCGATTTTGCCGAGAAACAGGCCGACCAGCAAGGGAGCCACCACAGGCAGCAGGGCCGGAATCAGCATTTCCTTGAGCGCGAACTTGGTGACGATATCCACGCATGCACCATAGTCGGGTTTGGCGGTTCCTTCCATGATGCCCGGGATTTCACGGAACTGCCGGCGAACTTCATCCACAACCGCACTGCCTGCCCGACCCACTGCGTTCATGGCAATGGAGGCAAACAGGAAGGGCAGCAGACCGCCGATAAACAGACCGATGATCACGTTAACGTCGCTGAGGCCGAAGTTCAGGGCTGCAGCGGCTTCCTCGGTTCCGGCCTGGAGAACGAATTCCTGGGTGTAGCAGGAAAACAGCACCAGTGCGGCCAGACCGGCAGAACCAATGGCATAGCCTTTGGTCACGGCTTTTGTTGTGTTGCCAACCGCATCCAGGGGATCGGTGACAGCACGGACACTTTCATCGAGGTCCGCCATTTCGGCGATGCCGCCGGCATTGTCAGTGATGGGGCCGTAAGCGTCAATGGCAATGACCATACCGGTCATCGACAGCATGGCAACTGCGGCAATGGCAATGCCATAAAGATCAGCAAAGCCGTAAGCTACGCCGATGCCCACACAGATGGCAAGCACGGGAGCTGCAGTGGCCTGCATGCTGATGGCCAGGCCGGCGATGATGTTGGTGGCATGGCCGGTGGTGGAGGCTTCGGCAATGGCTTTGACCGGGCCGTAAATGCCGGTATAATACTCAGTGATAATGACGATGACCACTGTGAGCACAAGACCCACCAGGGATGCGTAAAACAGGTTGATCCCCGGAATGCCGCCGATTGTGTCCACCATGTTGACGGTGAAAACGTAAAAGGCCAGAGCGGCCAGGATGGCTGCGCCAAACATTCCTTTGTACAGGGCGCCCATGATGTATTCATTTTTGCCCAGACGCACAAAAAGAGTGGCAATAATGGAGGCGATAATGGAAATCGCGCCAAGAACCATGGGATAATGAACAGCCATGGGCTCTTCGGGGAAAAACAGGTGGCCCAGCAGCATGGCTGCCACAACGGTCACCGCATAGGTTTCAAAAAGGTCTGCGGCCATACCGGCGCAGTCGCCGACGTTGTCTCCGACATTATCGGCAATGGTGGCCGGGTTTCTCGGGTCGTCTTCGGGAATGCCGGCTTCGACCTTGCCCACCAGGTCCGCACCCACGTCAGCACCCTTGGTAAAGATGCCGCCGCCGAGACGGGCAAAGATGGAAATCAGGCTGCCGCCAAAACCCAGTGCCACCAGGGGCACCACGTCTTCGACAACTGTGTAAAAACCGGCAATGGCGGTCAGGGCTAGACCGGCAACCAGCATACCTGTCACGGAACCGCCGCGGAAGGCCATTTTCAGACCTGCGGACAGACCGCCCTTGGCGGCTTCTGCCGTTCGGATGTTGGCCAGAACCGATACCCGCATGCCGATGTAGCCGGCCAGGTAAGAGGCCACTGCGCCCACGGCAAAACCCACTGCAGTGGTGGTGCCGAGGCTGAAAAAGATAATGATAAAAATCGCCACGCCAACGATCACAATGGTCTTGAGCTGGCGGTTCAGGTAGGCGATTGCGCCTTCCTGAATGGCATTTGCGATTTCCACCATTTTTTCCGTGCCGGTGGGGGCGGTTTTGATCATGCCGGCCACAATCAGGGAATAAATAATCCCGAGTGCACCGATTAAGGTACAAGTTAGCGGAATGTTTTCCATAATAACTTCCATGCCTACCTCCCTAAAAGTTTAGGTTAAAAAAATCAGACACCTAGAGAACCTGCTTTTGATTGAAACGATTCATTGCAACCGGCAATCCCTCATCGATCATTGTTAGCACGGAAAGACCTGCGCTTTCAATCACAGGACCGAAAAAGCGCTGCTCTTCGGCAGTGAATTTGCCCAGCACCCAGCCCGTGACATCCATCGGCGCAGCAGGTCGTCCGATGCCGATTCGAAGCCTTGGAAAACCTCCTGACGAAAAGGCTTCCATGATCGATTTAATGCCGTTGTGCCCTCCGTGACCTCCTTTCTCTTTGAATTTTATTTGTCCTTTTTCTATATCCAGATCATCATGTATGACCAGTATCTGCGAAATTTCAATGTTGTAGTAATCCGCCAGCTGCCGAAGAGGCGGTCCGCTCCGGTTCATGTAGTCCATTGGCTGCGCGATGATGATCCGCCGCCCGCCGCGCCGGCCGGTCCCGAAGCGTGCTTTGAATTTGTTTTGATCCAGGGTCACGCCGCAGCGTGCGGCCGCATCCTCAGCAACCCGGAATCCCACATTGTGGCGGGTAAGGGCATAGCCGCGGCCCGGGTTGCCCAATCCGGCAATCAGCCATGCTCCGGTCTGCACAGTTATTCTTCGGCCTCTTCTCCGGAACCGGCTTCTTCGGCTTCACCCTCGGCAGCCTCTTCGCCTTCCTCAGCACCTTCTTCTTCCAGAGCCTCTTCCTCGGGTTCCTCCATCTTCGGGCTGACCACGGTCAGGATCGTGAAATCGACTTCATAGGGAATTTCCACGTTTTCCGGAAGCGGTACCTCGCTGACATGAACCGAGTCTCCCATTTCAAGCGGGGTAATATCAATTTCAATCTGTTCCGGAATATTGGCCGGCAGACAGTAGACTTCCAGTTCTCTGCGGATGATCTGCAGAATGCCGCCTTCCTCCACACCGTTGGATGTGCCCGTGGTGGTCACAGGTACCATCACGGAAATTTTCTGGTCCATCTTGATTTCATAAAAATCAATGTGAAGGTAATGATCCTTGACAGGATCGCGCTGGAATTCCTTGATCATGACAGTCTGACGACGGTTTCCGCCGTTTTCAACAGCCAGATTGATCAGACCCCGGGTAAACTGGGGGTTGTTAAACATCCGTTCAAGTTCACGGATGCTCACCGACAGGGGCTGGCTTTCAATGTTGGCCCCGTAGAGCACCGCCGGAATACGGCCTGCGCGCCGCAGGGTGCGGGCTGCGCCTTTGCCGGTTTCCTGGCGGGGTTGCGCGTTTAGCTTGATGATATCCAAAATGTATCCTCCAAATAAATGTCTTATGCAGCATATTTGATCAAACGAACAAAGATGTCACGGAATCGCCGGTGTGGCTTCGGTAAATGGCCTCGCCAAACAATTCGGCAATGCTGAGCACGGTGATCTTGTCGCATGTTTTGGGTTTTCCCGACAACGGGATTGTGTCTGTGACCACCATGGATTTTAAACTTGAGGCGTTGATCCGGTCGATCGCCGGCCCGGAGAGAACCGCATGCGTACAGCAGGCATGAACTTCTTTGGCACCGTTGGCCGAAATTGCATTGGCCGCCTCGGTCAGGGTGCCGGCAGTATCGGCCATGTCGTCGAGAATAAGGGCCTTTTTGCCTTCCACGTTTCCGATGACCGCCATGGCCTTGGCCTGGTTGGGGGCGGAACGTCGCTTGTCAATGATGGCCAGGCCCGCATTTAATCGTTTGGCAAATGCCCTTGCCCTTTCCACGCCGCCGGCATCCGGTGAGACGATCACCAGGTCTTCGGAAAATTGCCTGCGCATATGGTTGATCAGCACAGGGGCGGCAAACAAATTGTCCACGGGAATGTCAAAAAAACCCTGGATCTGGCCGGCATGGAGATCCATGGTGATCACCCGGTTGGCGCCGGCCCGGGTCAGCAGGTCGGCCACCAGTTTGGCGCTGATGGGCACCCTGGGGGCCACTTTTTTGTCCTGGCGGGCATAGCCGAAATAGGGGATCACCGCAGTGATTCGCCTGGCTGATGAGCGCTTGAACGCGTCGATCATCAGCAAAAGTTCCACCAGATGATCATTGACCGGATAACAGGTGGACTGCATTACAAACACGTCCTTTGCCCGGACATTGTCATCGATTTCGATCTGTACTTCACCGTCGCTGAAGCGCTTTACTTTGGCATTGCCCAGGGGCTGGTTCAAATAGCTGCAGACAGACTCTGCCAATTGCGGATTGGATAGGCCGGAAAAAATGATATATCCGTTGTTTTCCACTTTCCCTTCCCCTTTCCCGGGGTTGAACTTTACTGGTGAAACCGATTGTGAAATGGCTGGGGCGGGAGGATTCGAACCTCCGAATGCAGGAACCAAAATCCTGTGTCTTACCGCTTGACTACGCCCCAGCAACCGGTGGTTTGTTTTTTTCGCCCCGCAGAATCAGTGTCAGCAAATCAGGCTGGTTTCAAACACCTGCCATGTGCCCCGCAGGGCAGATAACCGATCAAAAGCCTGCCGGGCCTGCCGGTCATCTGAAAAAAGGCCGAAAACCGAAGATCCGCTGCCGCTCATCAACGCCTTTACCGCCCCGCAATCCATAAGCGCCAGTTTGGCCTTACTGATTTCCGGACACAGTTTCATGGCCGGCGGTTCAAGCGCATTGTAAAGCTGCCTTGCGAAATCGGCTTTCCAGCCTGATTCGAAAGTAAATTTTGTATGTATTTTTTTGTTTTTTGTCAATGCCAAATTCAATTTTTTATAGACTTCGGCAGTGGATACGGGGCATCCGGGATAGATCAGCACCAGGTTGAATCGGGGCAGGCCGGAAAAGGGGGAAAGCTTTTCGCCAATACCGACGGCAATGGCCGGCCGGCCGTATATGAAAAACGGTACATCCGCTCCGAGTCTAAGCCCAAGCTTCATGAGCCTGTCGGCGGGGAGGGGATTTTCAAACAAGCGGTTGAGCCCGGTGAGAACGGCTGCCGCATCGCTGCTGCCACCGCCCAGGCCGGCACCCACGGGGATGTGTTTGTCAATGGAAATCATTGTTTCGGCAGAAAAGCCGGTTTCTGCAAAAAAGGCTGCTGCCGCGGCCCATGCCAGGTTGGCCCGGCCCGAAGGCACAAGCCGATGGGGGCATGTAACCGTAATGTCGCCGGAAGTGGCTGCAAGATCACATGACAAACGGACGGTATCATGAATCCCGATGGGGCACATCAGGGATCGGAGTTCATGATAGCCGTCCGTTCGTTTGCCAAGGACATCCAGGAACAAATTGATTTTTGCCGGAGCCTGGATTTCCACGGGACAAAATTATTTGGTCAGCTTGATAATGGTAATGCCCTGTCTGGGCCGCAGCACGTAAAATGACAGGGTTTGCCCGGATTCCGCATCCTGAATTATTTTTCTAAAATCCGTGACTGAACCGATTTTTTCATGATTGATTTCACGGATGATATCGCCTTTTTGAAATCCGGCTTCGGCCGCCTTGCTGTCCCGGGCCACCTGGGTAACGATAACACCCCGGACTTCTTCAAGGTTTAATTGCCTGGCCATTTCCCGGCTCAAATCCGTGACATCAAGGCCCAGTTCCGCTTCCTGATTGCTTCCGGGCGTCTGGCCCCGGCTGCGGTCAGCGAGTTTTTCTTCTTCCCGCTTGGCCACTTCAACATTAAATGTCCGGGTTTTGCCTTCACGGATTAATTTGATTTCTGCCTTTTGCCCGGGTTTGATCGCGGCAATGCGCCGGGAGAGTTCCCTGGGCGAGTCAACGTCCTTGCCGTTGACTTCAGTGATGATATCATTTGGTCTGATACCGGCTTTGTCCGCGGGATCGCCTTTGAAAACCTGGGTGATCATAACGCCCTGGTCGACATCATAATATTGCTTTAACTCGTCATTGAGTTCCTGGATGGCCACGCCAAGCCATCCCCGGGTCACTTCACCGCTTTCTTTGAGCTCGGTGATGATATTTTTGGCAAGGTCCGAGGGAATGGCAAATCCGATTCCCTTGCCCCCGGCAACAATGGCGGTGTTAATGCCGATGACCTCACCGTTCATGTTCAGCAGCGGCCCGCCGCTGTTTCCCGGGTTAATGGAGGCGTCTGTCTGAATGAAATCGTCATATGGGCCGGCTCCGATGACCCTTCCCTTGGCGCTGACAATACCGGCTGTTACCGTGTGCTCCAGGCCGAAAGGATTGCCGATGGCCACCACCCACTGGCCGATTTTCATGTCGCTGGAATCGCCCAGCTCCAGGGAGGGCAGTTTTTCATCCGCCTCGATTTTGATCAGGGCCAGATCCGTATTGGGGTCAGTGCCGATGATTTCAGCGTCATACTCATTTCCGTTTTTAAGCTTTACCTGGATCTGATCGGCATTTTCGATCACATGGTTGTTGGTGACAATATGGCCCTGCCGGTCCAGGATAAAGCCGGAGCCCAGGCTTCTTTGCTTGAATTCGCGAGGATACTGCTGGTCAAAGAAACGATCGAAAAATTCATCAAACGGACCGCCCTGCGGGGGCCCCTGGGGCCCGAAGAAATGCTTGAACACCTGGCCGCCGTTATCAACGGTTTTCACGGTACGAATGTTGACCACCGACGGGCCCGCCTCTTCTGCCAGCTGGGTAAAATTGGCAGGAACCTTGGTTTGCTGCTCAGGCTGGTTGCCGGCAGCAGATGTGGCGTAAGGCAGGGGCGTCAGAAAAAATCCGGCAGCCGTCAAAGCGGTCACGGTTATGATTACAGTGACCCATCCGGTCGGTTTTACTTGCAGTCCCATACTCGCTTTGCCTCCTTGTCAAAGTGCTTGCGGGTTGTCGGGATTTCCGGAAACCCGCTATTCACCCCCGGTTTCTTTTACATACAACAAACGTAATTCATACAAGACGTTTGTCAATAACCGCTTTTCCTCGTCTGTGAGGTTGCCCCGGGTTTTTTCCTCCAGCATGGCAATCACGTCAATGGTCTGCTTGGCCACGGGCAGGTTTTTGGCCGTGGCCAAGCTGGTGGGATCCGCGTGCTGACCCAGATGAACCAGGGCCGAGGAATTTAACGACAAAAGAAAGGTAATGAAGTTGATCTCCGGCATGACAGATCCGGAATGCAAATTGGGATCGTTTCCTTTGTCTTGTTGTACCATCTCCGGTTTTCTCCCTTTTGAAGTTATAGTTCCATTGTTCTGACCGATATGACCTTGGGCAGGGCCATGAGCGCGTCAACCACGTTTTGCGAAATGGGCGTGTCGGTTCGCAGCAGAATAATATTGTGCTCGCCGCCTTCTTCCAGCCCCACCTGCATCCTGGAGATATTGATGCCGTGATCACCCAGGGTGGTTCCGATACTGCCGATGGCCCCGGGTTCGTCCAGATTGTGGATCAGGGCGAGGTGGCCTTTGGGGATGATTTCAATGCGGAAATCATCAATGCGGACAATACGGGGATCGCTTTTGCCGAAAACCGTTCCCGCCACAGTCAGGGTTTTTTCCGGCCCCGTGATTTTGGTGGTGATCATGTGCAGAAAATCGGTGGTTTCCGGGGAACTGGATTCGGTGATTTTAATGCCGTGCTCCTTGGCAATGTAGTGGGCATTGACGGCATTGACCTCGGCACCCAGCCGGTAGCTCAGCAGCCCCTGGATAAAGGCGGAGGTCACCGGCATCAGGTCATATCCGAAAAAATCGCCGTTGTAGAGAATGTTGATTTCCTTTAACTGTTCGGTCATGAACTGGGCATGGAGCATGCCCATTTTTTCTGCCAGGCGGATAAACGGTCCGAGCTGCTCCAGGGCCTGGCCGGAAATGGAGGGCACATTGACAGCATTGACCACGTTGTTGTGCTTTAAATATTCCACGATCTGGTTGGCCACGGCCACGGCCACATTGGTCTGGGCCTCAAATGTGGATGCGCCCAGGTGCGGCGTCAGGATCACTTTTTCGGACTGCAGCAGCCGAAGGTCTGCCGGCGGGGGTTCCTGGGCAAAAACGTCCAGGGCCGCGCCGGCCACCTTGCCGGATTCAAGCGCGTCATACAGGGCTTCTTCATCCACAATTCCGCCGCGGGCGCAGTTAATAAGCATGACCCCGTCCTTCATTTTTGCCAGGGCCTCTGCATTGATCATATTGGCCGTGCCCTTGTTTTTGGGCACATGAATGGTGATGTAATCGGCCCGGGCGTAAAGCTCATCAATGCGGACGGATTCGAATCCCTGTTTTTCTATTGTCTCGTCCTGGACCACCGGATCATAGACCAAAACTTTCATTTTCAGGCCCCGGGCCCGGTCTGCGACCACGGAACCGATCTTGCCAAAACCGATCACACCCAGTGTCTTGTTGTAGATTTCCCGGCCCATGAGTTTTTTCTTGTCCCACCGGCCCGTTTTTAGCGAGGCGGTTCCCTGGGCGATATTGCGGCTCAAAGAAAGCATCATGGAAATGGCGTGCTCGGCTGTTGTCACCACGTTGCCGCCCGGGGTGTTCATGACCACCACGCCCCTGCGGGTGGCCGCCGGGATGTCCACGTTATCCAGGCCGATACCGGCCCGGCCAACCACTTTCAGGTTTTCCGCAGCTTCCAGCAGTTCATCGGTCACCCGGGTGGCGCTGCGGATGACCAGGGCATGATAAGGCCCGATCTCTGCCTTGAGTTCTTCGGGCGAAAGCCCGGTTTTCACATCCACATCCAGCCCGGCTGCCTTAAATATTTCAATTCCGGCTTCACCCAGATTGTCGCTGACAAGTACCTTCATTCACAAACCTCCACAGTCTCCTGTTATGTTTTGATTCTGTTGCCGATCGAATGCGGTTTTTTTCTCTGGTTATCTGAAAATGCAGCGGAAATCCAGCGCATTTCCGGATATCCAAAGAACTTTTGACCGAAACCGGGTTAAGCCTTACCATGCCGGGCCACAGCTGCGGTTATGCCCGGATTTCATTCTGTACCCGGGAAATGGTGTTTTCCACGGTGTTTCGGATTGCATCCAGGCGGTTTTGCGAAAGGGCCTCAAAGCGCATGACCAGGGCCGGCTGGGTGTTGGATGCGCGCACAAGCCCCCATCCGTCGTCAAATACAATTCTTACTCCGTCAATGTCAATGACCTGATACTGATCCGCCAGAAGCTGCCGGGCCCGCTCCACCACGTCAAATTTTACCTCATCGTCGCAGTCCACCCGGATTTCCGGGGTGCTCACGGTTTCCGGGACATCTTTTAACAGATCGTCAATGGTGCCGCCGGTTTCTGAAAGAATTTCAATTAACCGGCACGAGGCATAAATCGCGTCGTCAAAGCCGAAATACCGGTCGGCAAAAAACATATGACCGCTCATTTCCCCGGCCAGCTCAGCTTTTTCCGTCTTCATCTTTTCCTTGATCAGGGAATGGCCGGTTTTCCACATCACGGCCCGGCCCCCGTGGCGTTCAATATCGTCATACATGGTCTTGGAGCACTTGACCTCGGATATGAACGCAGCCCCTGGCTTTCGGGACAAAATCTCCCTTGCAAAAATGATCATGAGCTGATCTCCGTAAATCACCCGGCCGTTTTGGTCCACCACGCCGATGCGGTCGCCGTCTCCGTCATAGCCGATGCCCAGATCCAGGCTTTTGGCCCGCACCAGGGCGATGAGATCGGCCTGGTTTTCCATTACAGTGGGATCGGCCTCGTGATTGGGAAACCGGCCATCCATGTCGCAATAAAGATCATAAACCTTGCACCCCAGGGACTTGAGCAGGGGCACGGCAACAACGCCGGCAGTGCCGTTGCCGGCGTCAATGCCCACCTGCAGCTGTCGCCTGATGCTGACATTGTCCCGGATGTAGTCCTGGTAAGGAGTGATGGCATCGGCTTTGCTCACCCGTCCCTGTCCGGTTTGGAAATGGCCTTTTTCCGCGATTTGCGCAATTTCGGCAATCTGTTCACCGTGGACTGAGTCCGTGCCCTTGCAGATCTTAAATCCGTTGTATTCCGGCGGGTTGTGACTGGCTGTCACCATGATGCCGCCGTGGGTCTGCAGGTGCCAGATGGAAAAATAAAGCACCGGCGTGGGGCAGACCCCGATGTCGATGACATCGCAGCCCGATTCGGTCAAACCCTGGGTCAGGTTGCCGGCCCAGCGCTCAGAGGTCAGCCGGCAGTCCCGGCCCACGCTCAATGTGGTGCATCCGTATCCGGCCATGTAAGTGCCCATGGCCCGGCCCAGCAGGTAAACCTCATGGTCGGTTATATCCTTGTCCGCGATCGCCCGGATGTCGTATTCCCTGAAAATAGCCGGATTCACAGCCGTTTTTCCTCCTTGATTTTACTTAATATTTAATTGCTTAACACTGCCTGTAAAAAAGACTTCTCAATAACTTCGTTCAAGGTTCAAAGTTCAAGGTTCAAAGTTCAAGGTTCAAAGTTCAAGGTTCAAAGTTCAAGGTTCAAAGTTCAAGGTTCAAAGTTCAAAAAAATAAAATCAAAGCTTTTTACAGGCTCATCACCCCTTGACAACGGCAATGGGCCGGAGCCGGGCCACTTTTTTGGATATGCCGGAGCCGTGCACCACGTTGACCACCTCGGTGACGTCCTTGTAGGCTTCGGGCATTTCCTCTGCCATGGTGCCCCGGCCCGCGGCCCGGACATAAATGCCCCTTTTTTCCATTTCCTGTTGCAAAAACCGGCCCTTTGCGGCTTTTTTGGCTGCCTTTCGGCTCATGACCCGGCCTGCGCCGTGGCAGGTGGAGCCAAATGTTTCTTCCATTGCCTTTTGCGTGCCGGCCAGCACATAAGAAGCCGTGCCCATGTCCCCGGGGATCAAAATGGGCTGGCCCGTATCCCGGAAAGCCGGGTCCAGGCCCGCATGGCCCGGCCCAAAGGCCCGGGTGGCGCCTTTGCGGTGAACACAGACCTTCCGTTTTTCCCCTTCGATAACATGGGTTTCGGTTTTGGCGATATTGTGGCACACGTCATAAATCATCCGCATTCCCAGATCCCGGGGGCTTATGCCCAGGGTGTGCATCAACACCGTTTCTGCCATGTGCAGCAGGACCTGGCGGTTGGCCCAGGCAAAGTTGGCCGCGCACGCCATTGCCCGGTAATAAGCCTGTCCTTCCGCAGATCGCACCGGCATACAGGCCAGCTGCCGGTCGGGCAGGGAGATGCCGGATTTGTGCACTTTTTTGGTCATCAGCGCAAGAAAGTCATCGCAGATCTGATGACCCAGGCCCCGGGAGCCCGTGTGGATCAGCAGGGTCACCTGATTTTCGGCCAGGCCGAACACCCGGGCGGCTGTTGGATCATAAATGGTGTCCACCACCCCGATTTCCATGAAGTGGTTGCCCGAACCCAGGGTGCCAAGCTGGTTTTTGCCCCGGTCCATGGCCCGGTCGCTGACATCTGCGGGATCGGCGTTTTCCATGCACCCGCCTTCCTCGGTGCGCCCGGTGTCCGTATCACGGCCGTAGCCGTGGGAAACGGCCCACGGACTGCCTTTTTTCATGACCTTTTTGAGATCCGCCAAAGACAGCTTGACCATGCCTGTGGAACCCACCCCGGAGGGGATGTGTTTTTGCAGGGCAGCAACAAGGTCTTCCAGATGCGGCCGGATTTCCTTTTCCTCAAGGCCCAGGGCGGCAAGCCGCACCCCGCAGTTGATGTCATAGCCCACCCCGCCCGGGGAAATCACCCCGGAGTCCAAGTCAAAGGCCGCCACTCCGCCGATGGGAAACCCGTATCCCCAGTGGATGTCGGGCATGGCCATGGCCCGGCCCACAATGCCCGGAAGACTGGCCACGTTGACAAGCTGCCGGAAGGTTTCGTCCTTTTTGATCGCCTCCATGATCGCGTCACTGGCATAGATCCGGGCGGGTACGTTCATGTCCCCGGTCCTGGGAATCTCCCATGTGTAGGCGTCTGTTTGTATCAGCTCCATTGCCCTGTTTTCCTATACATCGAAAATTATTTGAACCTGCCAGCCGTCAGATGTTGGTGACAGGTTTGCGCTGTGATAGGTCACTGCTTTGATGTCTGCAAACACCGGATGCTTTTGCGGATCAAAGGCCCGGACGAAAACCCGGGCCTCCAGCCATGTGTCCCGGATTTCGACAATCTTTGCGGACCGGATCAGGCGCTGGTTTGCGGCCCACTCCAGCAGGCAGGCCCGAAGCCAGTTGATGAGCAGATCGGTTTGGTCAATGCCCTCAACGCAAATGGTTTGCGCATGCGTATCGGTTATCTGCCTTAAGTCCGTGATCTGTTCAAACAAAGCCCGGCAGGCCTCGGCAAACAGATCCGCCAGGGTGGGAGCCCACACCCGGATGCCGGTATCGGCTGTATGATCGATGACTTCGTAGGGCATAAGCGGCCTGCAATTGCTATTGGTGACTTTTCCACACCACCCGGCCGGTGTTTTGCGTGTGATAGCCGCCCATGTCATGGAGCCGTTCAATAAACTGTGCCGAGCCGATCATTTCCGTAAGCAGCCGGATTCTTCCGGATTCGGCAAAGGTTTCCGGGATTACCAGTTCATAGGATTCCGTGGCAACCGGGATAAAATCCAGGTCCAGGGCCCTGGCTGCGGCGCGAATACCCAGGCCCGCGTCCGCGGCCTGGCCGAGCACGGCCACGGCCACGGCCATATGTGTGAATTCCTCGTTTTCATATCCGGTGATCACGGCCGGATCAACGCCTGCGCCCCTGAGATGAAAATCGAGCAGCACCCGGGTCCCGGAGCCGGACTGGCGGTTGATAAACACCACGTCATCTCTTGCCAGATCGGTGATTGCCGACAGTTTTTTGGGATTGCCGGGCGCCACGATCAGACCCTGTTCCCGCTCTGCCAGGCGCACCAGGCGCACGGGCACATCCGGCAGAAACTTCTGTATATAGGAAATATTGTAGGAGCCGTCATGGGTATCGAGCAGGTGGGTGCCGGCAAAATGGCACAAGCCCTTTTTCACCGCCATGAGCCCGCCCATGGAGCCCACATGGCTCGATGACAGGCTGTAGCGGCTGGTTTCGGCCCGGAGCAGATCGGCCAGCACGTCTATGGCATTGTCATGGCTGCCCACGGCCACGATGGTGTCCTCAATGGATCTGCGGTCCTTTAAAAGCCTGGCCGAAACGGTATCATCCTCCCGGATGCCCTCCTTGTCCGCGTCAATGCGGATGATGCCGTGGGCTTCGGTAATGCTGGTGATGGTGCCGGCGCCCCGGGGCAGGGGAGTGGCCACGATGCTGGCGCCCACTTTTCCGAGCTTGACCCGAACAAATTGTTCCATGCCGAGCCTGCCGGCAATTTTTCGGGTGGGCCGTACATGAATGGTTTCAGGCTCGGGTTCGGCCCGGCCCAGCATGGCGCAGATCAGGGGGGTAACAAATTGTTCAAAGGCCATGATGGCAGACACCGGGTATCCGGGAATGCCAAAGGCGGGCTTGTTGTTGATTTCACCGATCACAACGGGTTTTCCGGGCATCATGGCCACGCCGTGGACATAGACTTCTCCCAGCGATTCAATCACCTGTCTGGCAAAATCCTCGCTGCCCGAAGAAGACCCCCCCATAATCAGGATCATGTCCATATCCGGGTCCTGGGCCGCCTCAGAAACCGTTTTGGAGATCAGTTCGAAATCGTCGGTCACAATGTCGTGACGGATGTATTGCGCCCCCAGCTCCTTTGCCATTTGCCCCAGTACATGGGAGTTGGATTCGATTACCCGGCCCGGGGCAAGCGTTTCCGGCATCTGCCGGTGATTCACCAGTTCCGGGCCGGTGGGCAGCAAAAACAGGCACGGTTTGGCCAGAACCGAAACCTCCGTGATGCCGCCGGCCAGCAGGGCGCCGATGCAATAGGAGGTGATGCGGTGGTGGCGGGCAAACAAAAGCTCTGTGGCCACGATGTCTTCTCCCATGCGGCGCACGTGCTGCCAGGGAAAGGCCGGGGCCTCGATTTGGATGTGGTGTTCGTCAATGATCTGGATGTCTTCGATTATGATCACCGCGTTTGTGTCTGCGGGCATGATGTGGCCGGTGTTGACAAATACGGCCCGGGTGCCGGTTTCAAGAATTTTGGGATTGGCCTCTGTTGCACCGAAGGTGGCCTCCGCGTTTACGGCCGCGCCGTCCATGGCCGCTGCATGAAAACCCGGAGACGAAAGCCGGGCATAGACCGGTTGGGCCAGGATGCGCCCTGCGGCCTTGGTGACGGCAACGGTCTGGCCACGGTCGGCCGGCCGGAGATCAAACCGGTCAGACAGCAGATCCCGTGCTTCCCGGAGGGTTTTCATTTTAAGGTAGATATTGCGGCTGCTGCTCATTTTTTTCCTTTTGGATGCCGGCTCAAAAAACGGCGGATTTACCGGAGAAGTGTCACAAAAACGGTTTCGCCTTTTTCCAGCCCCTCGGTGTTCATATCAATTTCAATGAGCCCGTCTGCCTCCACCAGGGTGCGGATCAGGCCTGAAGGTCCAAGAATGGGTTCGGCGTAAAACCGGCCCTGGTCTTCCTCGATCCGGACTCTTATGTAATCGGTGCGGCCCTGAACGGATGCCAGGTTGCGCGTGAGTTCGGCCGTGATCCGGTCGTACTGGCGATAAGATAATGCATTGCCGCTGATGTGTCCAACAAACCGGGCCACGATTCGGTCAAAGACCACCATGGCCGAAGCAATCTGTCCGGGCAGTCCCCAAAGGGCCTTTTGACCGGTTTTTGCCAGGATTGTGGGTTTTCCCGGACGGATGGGAATGCCATGGAACAGGATTTGGGAATCAGGTAGCGATTCAATCACTTCCAGAGTCAGGTCCCGGGTTCCCACGGAACTGCCGCCGGATATCAAAACCATGTCGGTTTCCGCAAGGGCCCGGGTGCAGGTGTTGTGCAGTGCCTCAAACCGGTCTGCAACAATGCCGTATGTCCGGGCAATGCCGCCGGCCTGGGCCACGCATCCGGCAAGGCAGTAAGTGTTGACATCCCGGATTTGACCGGGTCCCGGGGTTTGGCCGATTTCCACGAGCTCGTCGCCCGTGGAGATAATGCCGATCACGGGTTTTTTGAAAACCCGGATGGTTTCCATTCCCAGGGCGGCCATCAGGCCCATTTCCTGGGGACGGATACGGCTGCCGGCGGCAAGCATTTTCTGGCCGGAGGCCACGTCCTCGTCTGCGGCCACGACATTGGTGCCCGGGGCCACGCTTTTATAGATTTCCAGGGCGGTTTCATCGAGTTTGGCCGCATGTTCGACCATGACCACGGCATCTGCGCCCTGGGGCAGCATGCCGCCTGTGGCAATGGCCGCGGCCTGGCCTTGGCCCACGGGGGTTTGCGCGGCCATTCCCATGTGCACGGTGTCGATGATCTCCAGGTACGCCGGGCTGGATTCAGACGCGCCAAAAGTGGCTGCGGCCCGTACGGCAAATCCGTCCATTGTGGATCTGGCAAAGCCGGGCAGATGGGTTTGGGCAACAATTTCCCGGGCCAGGATCCGGCCGCAGGCCTCGGCTGTGGGCAGTTTTTCCGTGCCCACAGGGGCAAATTCAAAAATGCGGTCAAAAACCTGTTGAACCGGTGTGGCGGTAAAAAATTCCTTGGTCATGGTATCGGGTCCGGCAAAGATGATGAGCCTGTAAAAAGTCTTTTTTACAGGCAGCGTTAAGTTTTAAGTGTTAAGTAAAATCAATAAGTTATTTGTTTATTGGTTGGCGGTTATCTCCGATTTGAGACTTTTTACGATTCCATCAAAGATGACAAATGATTAAAAAAGATCGGAAATGGCCGGCTGGTCCAGGACTTCCCGGTGGATTTCTCCCCGGGCGACCCGGACCACAGGGCCGCTCATATGGACATGATAATGGTCATCCATGCGGATCTGTAGTTGTCCGCCGGGCATGTGAACGGTGATTTCAGCATCACACAATCCCAGCCGGCGGGCCACGGCCGCGGCCGCTGAAGCACTGGAGCCCGAGGCAAGGGTGTAGCCCGCGCCCCGCTCCCAGATTTCAATGGCCAGGTTGGCGCGGTCCAGGATTTTTGCAAACTGGACATTTGTGCGGTTGGGAAACATCTCATGGGTTTCGATCACCGGTCCCAGCCGGCGGGTTTGTTCCACGGAAATTTCGTCGCTGACAATTACGCAATGGGGGTTTCCGATGGTGGCGGCGCAAAATTTGAGGGTCTGGCCGGCGATGACCATGGATTCATTGATGACTTCCCGCTGATCCCCGGTGACCGGGATCTGGGTGCTGGTAAAGCTCACCTGTCCCATTTCCACTGAAATCATGTGTCCGGCGTCACTGACCTGCGCTGTGACCGGTCCGCCCAAGGTGTTGATGGCAAAGGGCTTGTCCGCCACCCGATCCCGGTCATAAAGATATCGGGCGAAAATGCGCAGGCCGTTTCCGCTTTTTTCCGCCTCACTGCCGTCCGGGTTGAAAATGCGGACCCCGAAGGCCCCGTTATCCTCAAAAAACGGGCCCAGCAGAATTCCGTCAGCCCCGAGCCCGCACTGGCGGTGGCAGATGCGGCGGATGGCCCCGGCCTCAAGATCGTTTTCGGCCTGTCCGGGTTCAATGACAATATAGTCGTTTCCCAGTCCGTGATATTTGTAAAATTCCATAGCTTTATTTCCCTGACAGTTTGTTGCACGCCACAAAATTGCCTGAAAACTATTTAAACCTATATATCTTATCAGCCCCTGCTCCGGCAAACAAGAAAATTGACACCAGATAAAAGTGTTTCAGAAATTGATGGTTTCGTAAAAAGCTTTTTACCGCGTCCGCTGTTTGTCAGGAAGGAAGCCCTGCGGTCGGCGTCGGCTTTTTCGCTCCTGACCGTTTTTGCGGATTGATCAAATGCCTTTGCCTAAAATTTACAAACGCGCCCTGCCTTGCTCAAACAGTTTGAAATCTTTATGCAAAAACGCTCAATGTCGCTTCAAAAGCCGACCCCGCCCTTGGGCTTCCCTGGAAGGGTTCTTGTCGGGCCAGCCCACGGGACCGGGCATGAAAACAACGCTTTTTAAGACTTGTTGGTGTTGCTTCCGACTCCCTTGGTGTGAAACTTTGCACACAGTCGGCCATGATGCCGGCCCGGGGGTGGTTTGCGAGTCGCATTGAGCGCGCAAGCGGTCAGCAGGGAGCAAACCGCCACCGGG